>Ga0160461_1000072_pt1 | contig 143522 bp, 132 predicted proteins | sample HID1975I_E6MG_FD_108266 | JGI IMG/M metagenome (GOLD analysis project Ga0160461, IMG submission 108266) | Enriched soil microbial communities from UW Madison campus, WI, USA - HID1975I_E6 MG | ecosystem: Environmental > Terrestrial > Soil > Unclassified | place: USA: Madison, Wisconsin... | reverse complement strand
AGATCGGCGGCGTCACCACGAACGGCACCTTCGACTGGCCCGGGTCGGCATCGGTCTTGCCGTCGTCCACCCACACCTGCACCAGCGACGGCGCGCGGCTGTCGTTGTCGACCTTGACGTTGACCTCGCGCTCGGCCATCGGGTAGATCACCCGGGTCCCGCCGATGGTGACGCTGGCGTGGGCAGGCCCGGCCAGCAGCGCACCAGCGAGCGCCGCGGCGAAAAGGAAGCGGGTTGGCAACTTCAAGTCAATCTCCCTGGAACTGAAAAATCGAACACGTCGGGGCGCCCCACGCGGGGCGCCCTGCCCCTGGCCGGCTCGGGCTTATTGATAGTCCATCGTGTATTGCACGGAGGTGTCGACCGCGCCGGCGGTGGCGGCGCCGGTGGCGTAGTACTGGCCGTAGTAGGTCAGGTCGGCATTGGTGGCCAGGATCGCCGCGCCGTTGAGGGCGACGTCGTTGTTCGAATTGGTCGTGATGTTGATCGGCTGGAAGTTGCTGTTGAGCAACTGCACCTGCACGTTGTTGGCGCCGCCGACGCCGGCCTGGTTGACCAGGTTGCCGCTGGTCGGGTCCACCGTCGGGCCGTTCTCGAACCGGGCGACGACCTTGGTGGCCGAACCGGTGCAGCCGCTGAGCGAGAAGACGATGTCGGACGGGCCCGACACGCCGGCAGTGTCGCCGGTGTTGACCAGCGAACCGGCGGACACCGTCGGGAGCGTCACCGTCACGTCGGCTGGCGTGCCGGAGGCTGCGCCGTTGATCGAGCAGGTGCTGTCCGTGACGCTGCCGATGAAGGTGATGGTGCCGTCGGACGCGAAGGCGGCGGATGCGCCCAACAAGCCCAGGGCCAGCGCGACTGCAGTTTTCTTGATCATGTCTTTTCCTTTCAATGAATAGAAGGTTGCGAAGGAGATCTCGGCCCTGCGGGCGTACCGAGATTTTCAATTGCAATTTTTTGTCAATAAAATTGCAACGTTAGCTCCGAGGACGAGGACGACCAGCGGAGATGTATCGCCGCCCTGCGATCAACCACGCATCAATGTATCGATGCCGTTACAAGTTGATTGCAAGGCGGTCGCTTACCCGTGCGGTCCGGAAATCGGACGCTGGCTGCACTGAAAGCGGGCACCCGAAACAATCGCGATCGCGCAGCCGCGAACCGCGTCAGTTCGCTGGCGCGCAGGAGGCGATCGCCTCTTGATACGAGGGAACAACGCCACCCGAAAGGGTTGGCGACAGGCCGGCCAGCAAGCCGTACCAGAGATTCAACGGCGACGGCCGCCGCTGATGCATCAATGGTTGCTTATTGAGGCTCAATTCGCTGCTTGCAGTAAAGGTTGCGCCCTTCATTGCATCTCCCTTGAAACCAGTATTGCCACGAACTTCGTAATCGTAGCATTCAGGAACGATAGGTAACAAGAGAACTTGACACTTCCAGACGGAAATTGATAAGTCGCGAATAGGTTTACTTTTGACGAAACCCTCCGTGATTGTTAATCAAACGTCACGCAAATCGCATTTGCGAGTAAATTAACAATTCATTTAGATTTGGAGAGGCATTTGCATCGCGATCGATGCGCGGCCGGGCGTCGCGCCAGGTCGAGTCGGCGCGCCGGCGGCGAGGGAGAAATGCAACAGTGGGCGCGCCCATGTGCGTCCGGCGGCCTGCTGCCGCCTGCTGGACGATCAAGCCCAAAGGCCGTCAGCGGTGCGGCAGCTTGCGTTCTTGCGGATCCTGCGGATCGAAGCGCGCGCCGTCGGGTCGTCGCTTGCCCCTGAGCGAGCCGTGTTCATGGGCGTAGACCCAGGTGAACTCGGCGCCCAGCAGGAAGATCTGCGCCGAGTAGTACACCCAGACCAGCACCACCACCAGCGAGCCCGCAGCACCGAAGCCGGAGGCGACACTGCTCTTGCCGATGTACAGGCCGATGAGTTGCTTGCCCACCGAGAACAGCAGCGACGTGACGGCCGCGCCCACCCACACGTCGCCCCACTCCACCTTTGCGCGCGGCATCAGCCGGTAGATGGCGGCGAAGCCGACGGTGCTGATGATGAAGCCGAACACGAAGTTCACGACCTGGCCCAGCATCGCCCAGCCGCCGAACACCGGCTCCCACCACTTGCTGAGCGCCGCGAAGGCTGCGCTGGCGACGAGCGACACGGCCAGCAGGAAGCCGATGCCCAGGATCAGCCCGAACGACAGCAGGCGCGTGTGCACCATCTTCCAGACGCCGCCGCTGCGGTCGCGGGCCGGCGCCCGCCAGATGCGGTCGAGCGCGTCCTGCAACTCGCGAAACACGGTGGTGGCGCCCAGCACCAACAGCAGCAGCCCGGTGACGGTGGCGATGATGCCTTCGGCCGGCTTGTTGACCGAACTGAGCAGGCCCTGGATTGCCGACGCCCCCTGGGCGCCCATGAGTCCCGAGAGCTGGTCGAAGATGGCACCGCGGGCCGCCGCCTCGCCGAACACCAGCCCGGCCACGGAGATGACGATCAGCAGCAGCGGCGCGATGGAAAACACGGTGTAGTAGGCCAGGGCCGCGCCCATGCTCGGCGCGTAGTCGTCCAGCCACGACGTGACGGCCTTCTTGCACAGATCGAAGAGTTCTCTCAAGGTCATCGGCCTAGTGTCCCGTGTGCTGCATCGGCTTGCAACCTGGCGCCCGGCGCATTGGCGCGTCGCGGCCTATGATCGCGCCGCCATGCACCCGACTCCCGACGATCCAGCGCACGACCCGCACCCGCGCCCCCAATCCATCGGCGATCTGTTCTGGACGTTCACATGGATCGCCATGCAAGGCTTCGGCGGCGTGCTGGCCATCGTGCAGCGCGCCCTGGTCGAGCAAAAGCGCTGGCTCACGCAGGACGAGTTCGTCGAGGAATGGGCCGTGGCCCAGGTGCTGCCCGGCCCGAACGTGATCAACCTGGCGCTGATCCTGGGCGACCGCTACTTCGGCTGGCGCGGCGCCGTGTCGGCGCTGGCCGGCATGCTGGCTTTTCCGACGGTGCTGGTCCTGCTGCTGGCGCTGGTGTATTCGCATTTCGCGGCCGATCCGCGCCTGGAGGGCGCGCTGCGCGGCATGGGCGCGGTGGCCAGCGGGCTCATCGCCGCCACCGCCATCAAGCTGGTTCCCACGCTGCGGCGGCATCCGCTCGGCCGGCCGGTCGGACTGGGCTTCATGGCGCTGGTGTTCGTGGCCGTGGCACTGCTGCACTGGCCCTTGCTCGCGGTGCTGGCGCTGTTCGGCGGCGTGGCCTGCGCGTGGACCTGGCGGCGGCTACCGGCATGAGCATCCACCTGTCGCCCATGGACTGGCTGGGGCTGTTCGCCCAGTACATGTTCCTCTCGCTCATCTCCATCAGCGGCGCCATCACCACCGTGCCGGACATGCACCGCTACCTGGTCGGGCAGCACGGCTGGCTGACCGATGCGCAGTTCACCTCTTCGGTGGCGATCGCGCAGGCGGCGCCCGGCCCGAACGTGCTCTTCGTCGCGTTGATGGGCTGGAACGTCGGGCTCAATGCCGGCGGCGGGGCGGCTGCAGGCATGCACGCGTGGCCGCTCGGCCTGCTGGGGCTGGCCGTGACGCTGGTGGGCATCATGCTGCCGAGCACCACGCTGACCTACATGGCCACGCGCTGGGGCCATCGCAACCGCGACCGGCGCGGTGTGCGCGCCTTCAAGCAGGGCATGGTGCCGGTCGTGATCGGCCTGCTGCTGGCCACCGCATGGGTGCTGGCCGCGGGCAACGGCGCCGCCTCCGCCACGCCGTGGCATCTGTGGCTGCTGACGGCGGTGGCCGCCTTCGTGGTCTGGCGCACCCGCGTGCACCTGCTGTGGCTGCTTGGCGCGGGCGCGCTGCTCGGTGTCTTCGGCCTGGTCTGATCGACTCGTACTTCAAGGAGAAAGTGATGCAACTGCGTTCCCTCGGCCGCTCCGGCCTGCAGGTGTCGCCGCTGGCCTTCGGCGGCAATGTGTTCGGCTGGACGGTGGACGAAGCCATGTCCTTCCGCCTGCTCGATGCCTGGCTCGACGCCGGCTTCAACTTCGTGGACACGGCCGACGTGTATTCCGCCTGGGTGCCTGGCCACACCGGCGGCGAGTCCGAGACACTCATCGGCAAGTGGCTGCGAAAGAGCGGCCGGCGCAACCAGGTGGTGCTGGCCACCAAGGTCGGCAAGCCGATGGGCGAAGGCAGGAAGGGCCTGTCGCCCGCCTACATCCGTCAAGCGGTCGACGCCTCGCTGCGGCGGCTGCAATGCGATCACATCGACCTGTACCAGTCGCATGACGACGACAGCGACACGCCGCTGGAAGACACGCTCGGCGCCTTCGGCGACCTGATCCGCGCAGGCAAGGTGCGCGCCATCGGCGCCTCCAACTACAGCGCGCCGCGCCTGGCCGAGGCGCTGGACGTGGCCGAACGCGCCGGCCTGCCGCGCTACGAATCGCTGCAGCCGCTCTACAACCTTTACGACCGCAAGGTGTTCGAGGAGGCGCTGGAGCCGCTGTGCCTGGAGCGCGGCGTGGGCGTCATCAACTTCTACGCGCTGGCGGCCGGGTTCCTGACCGGCAAGTACCGCAGCGAAGCCGATGCGGCCAAGAGTGCACGCGGCGCCAAGACCACCGCCACGTACCTCAATCCGCGCGGCCTGCGCATCCTCGCCGCCCTGGATGCGGCGGCCGCGCAGCATGGCGCAACGCCGGGCCAGATCGCCATTGCGTGGCAGATCGCCCGCCCGTCGATCACCGCGCCGATCGCCAGCGCCACGTCGCCGGCGCAATTGCAGGAACTGGTGGCCGCGGCCGAACTGAAGCTCGATGCCGCCACCCTTGCCGCGCTGGATGCAGCCAGCGCCGAGGAGTAGCGCCATGGCCACGCCGGAAGATGCAGCCCTGGCGCCGCCGCGCCTGGAGCACTTCGCCCACCTTCAGGTCGACGTCGCCGCGCCGGTGGTGCTCGGCCATGGGCCACAGGGCCTGCGCCGTGTGGTGCCGATCCTCGGCGGGCGCGCCCAGGGCCAGGGCTGGACGGCACGCGTGCTGCCCGGCGGAAGCGACTTCCAGCTGTTTCGCAGCGAGACGATGTCGGAGCTCGACGCGCGCTATGCGCTGGAGACCGACGCCGGCGACATGGTCTACGTGCGCAACCGCGCCATCCGCTCGGCGCCCGCGGACGTGATGGCCGCGCTGATGCGCGGCGAACCGGTGGACCCGGCGCAGATCTACTTTCGCTGCACGCCCGGCTTCGAGACCGCGTCGCAATCGCTGGCCTGGATCAACGAACGGCTGTTCCTGGGCGTGGGCATGCGCCGGCCCGAGCAGGTGCTGATCCGCGCCTTCACCGTGCTGTAGACGGACGGCCGCGCCGGGCGGCCCGCGCCCTGCGCTGGCGTCAGTTCAGCGAGATGCCCTTGTCGCGGATCACCTTGCCCCACTTGTCGTAGTCGCCGCGGATGCGCGCGGCCATGCCCGCCGGATCCTCGTAGTGGCCGATGGCGCCTGCGGTGAGCAGCTTGTCCTGCACATCCTTGTCCGCCAGGATCGCCTTGACCTCCGCGCTGACGCGGTTGACCGCCTCGGCCGGCGTGCCGGCAGGCGCCAGCAGGCCGCCCCAGGAGACCGCCTCGAAATCCTTGAAGCCCTGCTCGGCCACGGTCGGCACGTCCGGCAGCTGGACGACGCGCTGCGGCGAGCCCACGGCGATGGCGCGCAGCTTGCCCGCCTTGATGTGCGGAAGCGCCGCGACCAGGTCGGCATACATCACCGGCACCTGGCCGCCCAGCAGATCGGTCACGGCCGGCGTGCCGCCCTTGTAGCCGATGTGCTGCATGTCGAAGCCGCCCATCTGCTTGAGCAGTTCCATGCTCAGGTGCCCGAAACTTCCGGGGCCCGAGCTGGTATAGTTGAGATGGCCTTTCTCGGCCTTGGCCTTGGCGATCAGGTCCGGCAGCGTCTTGACGTCCGGCAGCACCGTGGGATTGACCACCACGACGATCGGCAGGTCGTACACGGTGGCCACCGGGGCGAAGTCCTTGACCACGTCATATGGCGTGGACTTGTACAAGTGGGCCGCCAGCAGCGTCGGCGTGGCCAGCATCATGAACGTGTAGCCGTCCGGCGCGCTCTTGGCGACGAAAGCGGCAGCGATGGTGCCGGACGCGCCGGCGCGGTTCTCGACCACCACCGCCTGCTTCAGGCGCTCGCCCAGTTGCTGGCCGATCACGCGCGAGGCGGTGTCGGTCGGGCCGCCCGGCGGGAAAGGAACGATCAGCTTGATCGGCTTGGCAGGCCAGGCCTGCGACAGGGCCGGGCCGGCGAAGGCCAGGGCCAGCGTGCCGGCCGCGGCGGCAATGAGTTGGCGGCGGTGCAAACGTGACAGCGTCATCTGATGCTCTTTGGTTGTTCGGTCGAAAGGAAGATTCAAAGCACGCCGGCCTGGCGCAGCGCGTCGATGGCGGCGGCGTCCATGCCGAGCACGCCGCCCAGCACCTGGTCGGTGTCCTGGGCCAGCAGCGGCGGCGCGCTGCGCACGGGCATGCGTTGGCCGTCGATGCGGTACGGTGGCGCGAGCACCTGCACGCGCCCGGTTTCGGGATTGGGCATTTCGGTGACCAGGCCGGCCTCGGTGCTGCGGCGCGACTGCAGCGCCTCCAGCAGCCCCAGCACCTCGCCGCACGGAATGCCCGCGGCGGCAAGGCGCTCGAGCAGCAGCGCGCGCGGCCGGCTCGCCAGTTCGGCGCGCAGCTGCGGCAGCAGCTCGTGCCGGTGCTTCGAGCGGCCCACGTTGGTGGCGAACCGTTCGTCCGCGGCAAGGTCGGGGCGCTCGATCACCTCGGTGCAGAAGCGCTGGAACTGCGCGTTGTTGCCCACGGTGATCACCACCGGCCCGTCCGCCGCATCGAACACGCCGTACGGCACGATGGACGGATGCGCGTTGCCGTACTTGGGCGGATCGCCGCCCATCAGCAGCGCCTCCATGCCGTAGTAGGACGTGATCATCAGGCCGCAGTCGTACAGCGCCATTTCCACGTGACGGCCCACGCCGGTGCGCTGGCGGTCGAACAGCGCCGCGAGGATGGCCTGCGCCGAATACATGCCGGTGAACATGTCCACCGCGGCCACGCCGAACTTCAGGGGTCCCTGGCCTTCCTCGCCGGACAGTGCCATCAGCCCGGCCTCGCCCTGCACCACCAGGTCATAGCCCGGACGCGCAGCCTCGGGTCCGTCGGTGCGGTAGCCGGTGATCGAGCAGTACACCAGGGCGGGGTTGACCGCCTTGAGCTGCTCGTAGCCCAGGCCCATCTTGTCGATGCCGCCGAACTTGAAGTTCTGGATGACCACGTCGCATCTGGCGGCCAGGTCGCGCACCAGCTTCTGGCCCTCGGGCTTTTGCAGGTCCACGCCGACCGACTGCTTGTTGCGGTTGGCACTGTTGAAGTACGCGGTATTGCGCGATCCCACGCGCTGGCCCCAGTCGCGGGTGTCGTCGCCGCGGCCGGGATGCTCGATCTTGATGACCTCGGCACCGAGGTCGCCCAGCGCCTGGGCGCACATGGGCCCGGCAAGGACGCGCGACAGGTCGAGCACGCGAACGCCTTCCAGCGGCAAGCGTGCGGCGGACGGATGGCTCATGGCTTTCCCCGCAGGCTGGCAAAGTCGGCGCTTCGCTTGCCCAGGAACGCGGCGATGCCCTCGGCGGATTCGCTGTCGCCCTGCGACTCGACCATGAACTGCGCCTCGCGGTCGAGCTGCGCGTCGAGCGAAGCAGAGACCGACTCGCGGCACAGCGCCTTGATGCGTGCCATGGCGCGCTCAGGGCCGCCGGCCAGTCGCGTGGCCAGGGCCACCGCTTCTGCGTCGGCGCCACCAGGCTCGGTCAGGCGGTTGACCACGCCCAGCGCGTGCAGTCGCTCTGCGCCGATGCGGTCGCCGGTCAGGCACAGTTCTGTCAGCAACTGGCGCGGCAGCACCTGCGCCAGGAAGGACGTGGCACCGCCATCGGGCGTGAGGCCGACCTTGACGTAGGCCACCGAGAAGGTGGCGTCGCGCGCGGCCACGAGCAGATCGCAACCCATCGCCAGCGACAGGCCCGCGCCAGCGGCGCCGCCTTCCACGGCTGCCACGACCGGCTTGGGAAAGTCGCGCAGCAGGCGCACCAGCCCATGCAGCCCTTCGAGGATGCCGCGGCGTACTTCGGGCGGGTGTTCGCGCCGGGTGGCCAGCACGTTGAGGTCGCCGCCCGAGCAGAAGTAGCCGTCGGCGCCGGTCAGCACCACGGCGCCGACCGAAGGCTGGCGCCTGGCGTCCTCGAGCGCTTCGCGCAGCGCGTCGTAAAGGCCGGCGCTGATGGCATTGCGCTTGCCCGGCGTGTGGATGGCAAGCACCAGCACGGGGCCTTCGCGGCGCAGGAGGATCGGGGGTACGGTGGAGTCGGTCATCTTCCGGGTCCTGTTGGTTTCGATCAGGCGGCCAGCCGGCCGAGTGCGATATAGCGGGCCAGGTGATGGTCCTCGTCGCCGAACTGATGGTCGATCATGACCAGCCGCTTGGCGTAGTGCGGCAGCGGCAGCTCCCAGGTCATGCCGATGCCGCCATGCAACTGGATGCTCTCCTCGGCCACCAGCGCGCCGATGCGGCCGATGCTGTACTTGGCGGCCGACAGCGCCTTCTCGCGCGCCACGCGTTCGCTTGCGATGGCCGCGGCGGCGTTGATCACGGCCGAACGGGCCTGCTCCACTTCGAGCAACAGGTCGGCCATGCGGTGCTGCAGCGCCTGGAAGCTGCCGATCGGCACACCGAACTGCTTGCGGGTGCGCAGGTATTCCAGCGTGTCGCGCTTGGCCACCTCCATGGCGCCGAGCGCCTCGGCGCACAGCGCCAGCACGCCCCAGCCGGTCGCGTGCTCCAGGATGTCCGCGCCCTGCCCTTGCCCGCCGAGCAGTGCGCCGGCCGGCAGGCGCACGGCGTCGAGCGTGACCTCGGCCGCACGGCCGCCGTCGATGCGGCCGTAGCCACGGCGCGAGAGCCCGGCGGCGTCCGCGGGCACCAGGAACAGCGAGATGCCTTGCGCCTCGTCGACCGCGCCGCCGGTGCGGGCCGAAACCAGCAGCAGGCCGGCCTGGTCGCCCAGCGGCACGACCGCCTTGGCGCCGCTGAGGATCCAGTCGTCGCCCTCGCGCTCGGCACGGGCAGCCACGCGCGTGGCTTCATGGTGCGAGTCCGGCTCCTCGTGCGCCAGGGCAGCCACCAGGCTGCCGTCGATGATGCCGGCCAGCGCTTCCTTCTGCGCGTGGTTGCCGGCGTGCGCGATGGCACGGCCGACGACCAGCGCGCCGAGGAAGGGCTCGACCACCAGGCCGCGGCCGAGGCTCTCGAAGACCACCGCCACGTCGAAGCCGCTGCCGCCGAAGCCGCCCACGTCCTCGGGGAACAACGCGCCGATGGCGCCGATCTCGGCCAGCTGCGCCCAGTGCGCGGGCGAGAAGCCTTGCTCGCTGCTGGCGATGCGGTCGCGTTCGGCGAATGCGTACTGCTCGGCAATGTAGCGATCGAGCGAGTCCGCCAGCATGCGCCGGTCTTGCGTGTGTTCGAAGTTCATGACGTTCGCTCCCTCACAGTCCGAGGATCATCTTGGAGATGATGTTTTTCTGGATCTCGTTGGATCCGCCGAAGATCGACAGCTTGCGGTTGTTGAAGTATTGCGCCGCCAGCGGCGCGGCCTCGGGCGGGCCGACCGGCTCCTCGTCGAATCCGTCGTGCAGCGCCGCCTCGATGAACGGCTGAGCGTACGGCCCCATGGCGCGCCGCGCCAGCGACGACAGCTCCTGGCGGATCTCGGTGCCGCGGATCTTGAGCATGGAGCTTTCCGCGCCGGGCACTCCGCCGCCCGCGACGGCGGCGATCACGCGCAGGTTGGTGGTCTTCATGTTCTCCAGGTCGATCTCGACGCGCGCCATGCGTGCAGCGAACAACGGGTCCTCGGCCAGCGGCCGACCGTTGCGCCGGACCGTGGCGGCGATGCGCTTGAGCTTCTCCAGCGCGGCCATCGAGAAGCCGACGCCGGCGATGTTGGTGCGCTCGTAGGTCAGCAGGTACTTGGCGTAGGTCCAGCCCTTGTCCTGCTCGCCCACCAGGTTCTCGGCGGGCACGCGCACGTCGGTGAAGAACACCTCGTTGACCTCGTGCTCGCCGTCGAGCGTGATGATGGGGCGCACCTCAACGCCGGGCGAGTTCATGTCCACCAGCAGGAAGCTGATGCCCGACTGCGCCTTGGCTTCCTTGTTGGTGCGCACCAGGCAAAAGATCATGTTGGCGAAGTGGCCCAGGGTGGTCCAGGTCTTCTGCCCGTTGACGATGTAGTGGTCGCCCTGCGCGTCGGTCTTGCGCACGGCGCTGGTCTTGACCGACGCCAGGTCCGAGCCCGAGCCGGGCTCGGAGTAGCCCTGGCACCACCAGTCGCTGCCGTCGAGGATGCGCGGCAGCCAATGCTTCTTCTGCGCTTCGCTGCCGTACTTGATCAGCACCGGCCCGAGCATGCTCAGGCCGAACGGCACGATGCGCGGCGCGCCGGCCAGCGCGCACTCGGTCTCGAAGATGAACTTCTGGACCGCGCTCCAGCCCGGGCCGCCCCATTCCCGGGGCCAATGGTTGGCCAGCCAGCCGCGTTCGTTCAGGATCGCGTGCCACTGCACGATGTCGTCGCGCGTGAGCAGCACCCCGTTCCTTGCCTTGTCCGACAGCCGGCTGGGCAGCTTGTCGCGCAGGAACTGCAGGACTTCGGCGCGGAAGGCCTCTTCCTCGGCGGTGAAATTCAGGTCCATGGCAAGTGACTCAGAAGATTTCGAACAGTCCGGCCGCGCCCATGCCACCGGCGATGCACATCGTCACGACGGCCCACTTGGCCTTGCGGCGGCGGCCTTCGAGCAGGATGTGGCCCGCCAGCCGCGCGCCGGTCATGCCGAACGGGTGGCCGATGGAGATGGCGCCGCCGTCGACGTTCAGGCGCTCGGACGGAATGCCGAGCTTGTCCTGGCAGTAGATCGACTGCGAGGCGAAGGCTTCGTTGAGCTCCCACAGGTCGATGTCCTCGACCTTCAGGCCATGGCGCGCCAGCAGCTTGGGCACGGCGAAGACCGGGCCGATGCCCATCTCGTCGGGCTCGCATCCGGCCACGGCGAAGCCGCGGAAGGCGCCCAGCGGCGACAGGCCGAGGCGCTCGGCCTCCTTGGCCTCCATCATCACGCAGGCGCTGGCGCCGTCCGACAACTGCGAGGCGTTGCCGGCGGTGATGAACTGGTCCGGCCCCTTGACCGGCGCCAGCTTGGCCAGCCCTTCGTAGGTGGTGCCGGCGCGGTTGCAGGTGTCGTGGTCGATGGTGACTTCGCGCTTGCTGACCTTGCCGGTTTCCTTGTCGGTGACCGCCATGACGGTGGTGACCGGCACGATCTCTTCCTTGTAGCGGCCAGCCTCCTGCGCCTCGGCGGTCTTGCGCTGGCTTTCGACGGAGAAGCGGTCCTGCGCCTCGCGGCTGATGCCGTAGCGGCGCGCCACGATGTCGGCGGTGTCGATCATCTCCATGTACAGCGCCGGCTTGTGCTCGACGATCCACGGGTCCATTCCGTTCTGGCCATCCTCGCGGGTGCGGATGCCCGAGATGCTCTCCACGCCGCCGGCGATCATGGCCGGCGCGCCGTCCACCACGATGCGCCCGGCCGCCACGGCGATCGCCTGCAGGCCGGAGGCGCAGAAGCGGTTGATGGTGGTGCCGGCGATCGAAAGCGGCAGTTCGGAACGGATGATGGCCTGGCGCGCGACGTTGCGGCCGGTGATGCCCTCGGGGTAGCCGCAGCCGAGGATCGCGTCCTCGATCAGCGCCGGATCGATGCCGGCGCGGTCTACCGCGGCGCGTACCGCGAACGAGGCCAGCGTCGGCCCGGAGGTGATGTTGAGTTCGCCGCGGTGCGACTTGGTCAGCGGGGTGCGGGCGGTGGAAACGATGACGGCCTGGCGCATGGGGAAGTCTCCTGGGGGTTGGTTCGGGTGGAGCGACGCCCTCCTCCCACGAGGATGGGGCGCGCGGGGTGATGCGTTTTCAGCCCTTGGCAGGCTGGTTCAGGGACGAGAAATCCTTGCCTTCGGCCACCAGCTTCTCGAGCAACGGCGAGGGCTTCCAGAACAGCGGGTCTTCCTTGGCGAAACGCCGGATGTCGTCCAGGATCCGGGGCAGGCCCACCGTGTCGGCGTACTTCATGGGGCCGCCGCGGTGGCGCGGGAATCCGTAGCCGTAGAGGAAGGTCACGTCCACGTCGAGCGGACGCAGCGCAATGCCCTGGTGCACGACGTTGGCGCCTTCGTTGATCATGGCCGCCATGTAGCGCGCCATGATTTCCTCGGGCGTGAAGCGGCGCGGCGCCATGCCGGCGCGCTCGCGCTCGGCATCGACGATGGCCAGCACTTCCGGGTCTTCCTGGCCGGCGCGCGCGCCCTGCGGGTACAGGTACCAGCCGCGACCGGTCTTCTGGCCGAACCAGCCGCGCTCGCAGATGCGGTCGGCAATCTGCACGTAGCGGGCGTTGGGGTCGCGCGTGGCGGCCTTGCGCTTGCGCGTCGCCCAGCCGATGTCGCCGCCGGCGAGGTCCGACACCTGGAACGGCCCCATCGGGTAGCCGAAGGCGCGCACCGCGGCGTCGATCTCGTAGGGGCTGGCGCCGTCCTCCATCAGGTAGTCGGCGGCCTGGCGGTACACGGCCAGGATGCGGTTGCCGATGAACCCGTCGCACACGCCGGCGCGCACCGGCACCTTCTTGAGCCGCTTGGCCAGCGCGAAGGCGGTGGCCACCACGTCCGGCGCCACCTTGGCCGGCACCACGATCTCCAGCAGCTTCATGATGTTGGCCGGCGAGAAGAAGTGCAGCCCGATGACGTCCTGCGCGCGCGGGATGCTGGCGGCAATGGCGTCGATGTCCAGGTACGAGGTATTGGTGGCGAGCACGGCGCCCTTCTTGCACACGCGGTCGAGCTCGGCGAACACAGCCTTCTTCACCTCGATGTCCTCGAACACCGCCTCGATGACCAGGTCGACGTCGCCGAAGGCCTCGTAGCTCGTCGAGCCGGTGAATCGCGCCATCACCGCGGACTTGGCGTCCGCGCTCATCCGGCCCTTGGCGATCAGGCCGTCGTAGACCTTCTCGACGTTGGCCCGGCCGCGCGCGATGGACGCATCGTCTCGCTCGACCATCACCACCGGCAGGCCGGCGTCGAGTGCCGACACCGCGATGCCCGCGCCCATGGTGCCACCGCCGACGATGCCGATGCGCTCGATCGGCCGCGGCTGCGCCGCCTTGGCCTCGGGCACTTTGGCGACTTCGCGCTCGGCGAAGAAGGCATGGATCAGACCGGCGCGTTGCGGGCTGTCGATGCAGGCCATGAAGGCCTCGCGCTCGCGCCTGATGGCTTCGTCGACGGGCTGATCGAGCGCGGTCTGCACCGCATCGACGATCTTGCCCGGCGAGAACAGGCCGCGCGACTTCTTCGCCACGTCGGCCCTGGCGGCGTCGATGGCGGCTTGCGCGGCGGCACGGTCCGCCATGCCCTGCGCATCGCGGGTGCGGCGCACCGGGGCAGCCTGCGCCAGCAGCTCGTTGGCATACGCCAGGCCGGCGGCCAGCGCATCGTCGCCGTCGGCCAGGCGGTCGACCAGGCCCAGCGCCAGCGCTTCCTTGGCCTTCACGTGGCGGCCGGTGAGCATCAGGTCCAGTGCGGCCGGCGCGCCGACCAGCAGCGGCGCGCGCACGGTGCCGCCGGCGCCGGGCATCAGGCCCAGCTGGACTTCTGGCAGGCCGGCCTTCAGGTCGCCCAGCGCGATGCGGTAGTGGGCCGCCAGGGCGATCTCCAGGCCGCCGCCGAGGGCCGCGCCGCGCAAGGCCGCGATGACGGGTTTGCCGCTGGCCTCGATCCGGTTGCAGACCTCGGGCAGCGACGGCGGCTGGGGCGCCTGGCCGAATTCGCGGATGTCGGCGCCAGCGATGAAGTTGGCCCCTTCACCCACGAGCAGGATGGCCTGCACGGCAGCGTCCGCATCGGCGGCCTGCACGGCCGCCAGCAAGCCGGCGCGCACCGCGCTCGACAGCGCATTCACCGGGGGGTTGTCGATGGTGATGCAGGCCACGGGACCTTGCGTGCGGCTGCGCACCACGGAATCAGGCGTCGTCATGTCTTGTCTCCGGCAAAAGGAAATCCAAGGCCGCCGGGGCGCCGGCAGCGGGTCCCGCATTCTGATCTGCCCACTGTCCAACGACAATTGAGAACCTGTTTGACATACTGTCAATTCCAATTTGACAATAGCACCTGCCGATGGACTTGAACGCCCTGACCCTGCTGGTGGAGATCGTGGAGGCCGGCAACCTCAGCGAAGCCGCCCGGCGGCTGCGCATGAGCCGCGCCAACGTGAGCTTCCGGCTGGCCCAGTTCGAGCGCAGCCTGGGCCAGCAGTTGCTGCGCCGCACCACGCGACGGATCGAGCCGACCGAGATCGGCCAGCGCCTGTACGCGCACGGCTGCGCCATCCGCGACGAACTGCTGGCCGCGCGCGATTCGGTGGCCGCCCTCGGCCAGGGGCTGCAGGGGCAGGTGCGCCTTTCCGTGCCCAGCGGTTACGGCCAACTGGTCATGTCGGACTGGCTGATTGCCTTCAAGCGCGCCTACCCGGGCATCGTGCTGGACGTGATGTTCGAAAACCGCGTGGAAGACCTGCTGCGCGACGAAGTGGACATCGCGGTGCGCGTGATGGCCGCGCCGCCGCAGAACCTGGTGGCGCGCGACATGGGGCCGGTGCACTACGTGGCCTGCGCGGCCAGCGGCTGGGCGCGCGAACACGGCATGCCGGTACAGCTGGAGGACCTGCGCGCCGCGCCGCTGATCACCTCATCGGTGCAAGGGCGCCAGGTGCGGGTGTCGGCCTACCTGGAGCAGGAGCGGCACCAGGTGCTGATCGAGCCGACCATCATCTCGGAGAATTTCCTGTTCCTGCGCCAGGCCATCCTCGCCGGGCTGGGCGTGGGCATCGTGCCTGACTACGTGGTCGCGCCGGAGGTGGAGACCGGCGAGGTGGTCACGGCGCTCAACGAATGGCGCCTGAGCATCTTCGGCGTGCACATGTACATGCTCTACATGCCGGGCCGCCACCGCACGCGGGCGATCACCACCTTCATCGAGTTCATGCTGGAGCGGGCGGGCGAGGCCGGGCGGCGGCACTAGCGGCCGCGGAACTGCCGGCAGGCCTAGTTGTCTTCCGGCAGCGAAGGAATGTCGCCCATCGCCTCGTCGTTGCGCAGCGCATTGGCGGCCTTGAGCACGCCGATCGACAGGCCTTCGCCCTGTCCGGCGAAGCCGCCGGCGATGCCTTCGAGCACGTCGCCCAGCGGGCCGTCGCCCTCCTCCCGCGCCGACAGGCTCAGGTTGAGGACGCGGGCCGCCATCTGGCGGTAGCTCACCACGCCGGAATGCTCCAGCAGCGCGACCAGGTCCAGGTACAGCGCCAGCTGGAGATCGAACACCAGCTTGTCGGTGATCTTGAGGCCATCGAGGTTGTCGTGATGTTGCATCTTGCTTGCTCTCGCGGATGGGTACTGAAAATCGGTGCGGCGCCTCAGGCCTGCGCCGCCCGGCGCTGGCGCATCGCCTCGTACAGGCACACGCCGCTGGCGACCGAGACGTTCAGGCTTTCCACCGCCCCGGCCATCGGGATGCTGACCAGTTCGTCGCAGCGCTTGCGGGTGAGCTGGCGCATGCCGGTGCCTTCGGCGCCGAGCACCAGCGCCAGCGGGCGATCGAGGTCGGCGTCATAGACGGTGCCCGGCGCATCGTCGCTGGTGCCCACGCACCAGATGTTGCGCTCCTGCAGCTCGGTCAGCGTGCGCGCGAGGTTGGTCACCATGAAGTAGGGCATGGTCTCGGCCGCGCCGCTGGCGACCTTGGCCACTGTGGCGTTGATGCCGGCGGCATTGTCCTTGGGGGCGATCACCGCATGGGCGCCGGCGCCATCGGCCACCCGAAGGCAGGCACCCAGGTTGTGCGGGTCGGTCACGCCGTCGAGCACCAGCAGCAACGGCACCTTGCCGGCGGCCTCCAGTTCGTCGAGCAGGTCGTCGAGCGAACGGGCCAGCTCGATCGGGTGAACGCGCGCGGCCACGCCCTGGTGGCCGTGGCTGCCGGCCAGGCGAGCCAGCCGCACGCCGTCGGACTCGATCAGGCGCGCTCCGGCCTCCTGTGCGCGGTGCACGAACTGGCGCATGCGGGCATCGCGGCGGCTCGGGTCGAAATACACCTCGATCACCGAGGCCGGCGCCGACTTGAGGCGCACGCCCACTGCGTGGAAGCCGAAGATCACTTTGGGGGAAGACATATTCGCCGCATTATCGACGCCGGGCCGCAGCTGCCGGTGTCAGACGCCGACCTCCTCGCCCGCCGCGACCCGCCCGGCCTCGATGGTGATGCGCCGCTCGCAGCGCGCGGCAATGCCGCGGTCGTGGGTCACCAGCACCAGCGTCGTGCCCAGTTCGCGGTTGAGGTCGAACATCAGGCGCATCACCTGCTCGCCGGTGGCGAAGTCCAGGCTTCCGGTGGGCTCGTCGGCCAGCAGCAGCGCCGGCTGCACGACGAAGGCCCGCGCCAGCGCGACGCGCTGCTGCTCGCCGCCTGACAGCACCTTGGGGTAGTGGCCCAGGCGCTGGCCGAGGCCCACGCGGGCCAGCATCTCGGCGGCGGCCGGCCTTGCATCGCGCCGGTTGGCCAGTTCCAGCGGCAGCATCACGTTCTCGAGCGCGGTGAGGTTGCCCAGCAGCTGGAAGCTCTGGAACACGAAGCCGACCTTCTGCGCGCGCAGCGCGGCACGCGCGTCCTCGTCCATGGCGAACAGGTCCTGGCCCGCCAGTCGGACTGTGCCGCGCGTGGGCGTGTCCAGCCCGGCGATGATCGACAGCAGCGTGCTCTTGCCGGACCCCGACGCTCCCACGATGGCCGCGGTCTGGCGCGCGCCCAGGGTGAAGTCGATGTCCTGCAGAATGTCAAGCGTGCCGGTGGAATCGGACACCGACTTGAACACGTGCTCGACCGCCACGATGGCGTCGCCGGGCTGGACGTCTGCTGAAGGGATTGAGGACATGAAGGCTTCGATGAGGAGATGGGACCGGCGCCACTTTATCGTGGCCGGCGCGGCGGCGGCCCTTGCGGGTCTCTCGCGGGCGCAGGCCACCCGGCCGGGCGACCAGTCGGCGGTCATCCTGGTCGTGGGCGATTCGCTCAGCGCCGAATACGGCCTCAAGCGCGGCGAGGGCTGGGTCCCGCTGATGGAAAAGCGCATCGAGCAGCAGAAGATCGCGGCCAGGGTGGTCAATGCGAGCATCAGCGGCGACACCAGCTCAGGCGGCCGCTCGCGTCTGCCCGCCCTGCTGTCGAAGCACCAGCCCACGCACGTGGTGCTGGAGCTGGGCGCAAACGACGCATTGCGCGGCCTGCCGATCCAGGGCACGGAGGACAACCTCACGGCCATGACGCGCGCTGCGCAGGCCGCCGGGGCAAAGGTGCTGCTGGTCGGGATCCAGGTGCCGCCCAACTACGGCAGCGACTACACCCGCCGCTTTGCCGCGATGTTCCGCACCGTGGCCGACAAGACGAACGCGGCGCTGGTGCCGTTCCTGCTGGACGGCGTGGCCGACGCCCCCGATCCGGCGCCGCTGTTCCAGGCCGACCGCATCCATCCCAACGCCACGGCGCAGCCGCGGATCCTGGACAACGTCTGGCCGCAACTGCGCAAGCTTCTCTAGTACCGGCGCGCACGCAGCGCGTCTGACCTCCTCCGCCCCGCTTTACCGCAGCCGCAGGCCGCGGGCGTGCGCGTGCGCGTGCGCGTGCGCACCTGCTTGCCAGCCGCGGATGATGCATGCAGAATTCGTCGTTCTTGGTTTTGAATGAACGTTCACCCCGTTGAACGAAAGAATGATGAGTGACGTCAAGAGCGCGCGACGCGTGCTGGACATCCTTCGGTTCTTCTCCGAGGAGAAGGCCCCTGCCTCGCTGGCGCGCGTCGCGGCAGCGCTGGAGCTTCCGAAATCGAGCTGCCTGGGACTGCTGGAGACGCTCGTGGGCGAAGGCTATGCCTATCACGCGGATGGCCGCTACTACCTTACCGGCCGCTGGGCCCGCGAGGCCGAGCAGGTCGCCCGCCACGACCGGCTGGCGCCGCGCTGCCGCGGCGCATTGCAGGCCCTGGGCGAGCAATTGGGCGAGACGGTGATCCTTGCCCAGTTGTCGCAACGCAAGGTGGTGTACCTGGATGTGATCGAGGGCAACCATGTGCTGCGCTTCTCCGCCTTCGTGGGCCAGCGCAAGCCCATTCACGCAGCCGCTTCCGGACGGGCCCTGCTCGGCATGCACGACGACGCGGAGATCCGCCGCATCGCCGAATCGCTCGAATACGCAGCCTTCACGCATGCCACCCTGGCAACGCCTGATGCGCTCGTCAAGGCGGTGCACGCCGGGCAGCGGCGCGGGTGGCACGTCAACCTCGGCGAGCACCAGGCCGACACGGTCTCGATCGCTGCGGGCTTCCTGCTCGACGGCACGCCCCTGGCATTCGTGGCCGGCGCGCCGCTGAGCCGCACCCGGCACCAGGTGGACGCGATGGGCGCGGCCGTCAGGGACGCCGCCGCCGCCTTCGGCAACTGAACCCTCATATCAAGGAGATAGAAATGGCAGGCTTGTATTTCGAGCAGTTCGAAGTGGACCAGGTGTTCGAGCACGAGTGGACTCGCACCGTCACCGAGATGGACAACGTGCTGTTCAGCACGCTGACCATGAACGTGCAGCCGCTGCACATCGATCATCATTTCTCGGCGAAGACCGAATTCGGCAAGCCCATCGTCAACAGCCTGTTCACGCTGGGCCTGGTGATCGGCATGTCCGTGAACGACACCACCTTCCGGACCACCGTCGCGAACCTCGGCATGAGCGACACGCGCTTCCCGGCGCCGGTCTTTGCGGGCGACACGATCCGCGTACGCACGAAGGTCCTGGCAAAGCGCGAGAGCAAGTCCCGGCCGGCGGCCGGCATCGTCGAATTCGAGCACGTCGGCCTCAACCAGGACGACGTCGCGATCTGCGTCTGCCGACGGGCGGCGCTCATGCACAAGGCACCTGCCGGGGCCGCCGCATGAACGCGTCGATGCTGTTCGTGCCGGGGATCGCCCGGGACAAGTTCGTCAAGGCATGCCAAAGCGAGGCCGGCGCGCTGATTCTCGACCTGGAGGATTCCGTCGCCGGCGACAGGAAGGCCGACGCCAGGGCCGCCGTGGTCGACATGCTGCGCCAGGGCTCGGGCCGGCAAACCTTGTGGGTGCGGGTCAATCCGCAGGCATCCGGCCTGCTCCTGCAGGACCTGGCCGCGGTCCTGCCGGCGCGGCCCTTCGGCATCATGCTGCCCAAGTGCTGCGGGCGCGAATCGCTGCTGCAGGTGGCGGCCTATCTCGACGCGCTCGAGGTGGCCCATGGCATCGAGCCCGGACAGACGCGCCTCCTGCCGATCGTGACGGAGACCGCGGCCTCGCTGTTCCGGCTGGGCGAACTGGCCGGCGCCACGCCGCGCCTGTGGGGCATGGCCTGGGGCGCCGAAGACCTGGCCACCGACGTCGGCTCCTTGTCGAACGCGGATGCGCAGGGCTATACGGAGCCCTTCAGACTGGCGCGGTCGCTGTGCCTGTTCGCCGCTGCCGCCGCGGGCGTGCGGCCGGTCGATACCGTGTGCGTGGCCTTGCGCGACGAAGCCCGCGTGCTCAAGGAATCGCAGGACGCCTGCCGCGACGGGTTTGTCGCGAAGATGGCCATCCACCCGGCGCAGCTGGCGCCCATCAACGAAGGGTTCACGCCCTCGCCCGAGCGTGTCGAGTGGGCGCGGCGCGTGGTGGCCGCGTTCCAGGCGAACCCGGGCCTGGCCGCGCACCAGCTGGACGGGAAGATGATCGACGAACCGCACCTCAAGCTGGCTCGCCGCATCCTGGAAGGCAATCGGTGATGGCCGGCGCGCTCGCCGGCGTTCGCGTGCTGGACATGACCACCGTGGGCATGGGGCCCATGGCGACGCAGCTGCTCGGCGACTTCGGCGCCGACGTCGTCAAGGTCGAGCCCATGGAGGGCGACATCTTCCGCCACGTGATGCCGCAAAAGCACGCGGGCATGAGCCACGCGTACCTGAACCTCAACCGTAACAAGCGAAGCGTCCAGCTGGGCATGAAGGCGCCGGGCGACCATGACCGGCTGATGGCGCTCCTGGCCGACAGCGACGTCTTCATCTCGAACATGCGCGCGCCTGCCCTGCGACGCCTTGGCCTCGACGCCGAGACGCTGCTGGCGCGCTTTCCGCGGCTGATCCATTGCAGCTGCTACGGGTACTCGGAAAGCGGCCCCTACGCCGGCCGGCCAGCGATCGACGACACGATCCAGGCCGCCTGCGGCCTCGCGTGGCTTCAGGGCGGCGCCGGCCAGGACGCGCCGGCGTACGTCAAATCGGTGGTGGCCGACAAGGCGGTGGCGCTGTACGTCACCTCGGCCCTGGGCGCGGCGCTCTATGCGCGCGAGAAGACCGGCGAGGGCCAGGCCATCGAGGTGCCGATGTTCGAATGCATGGTGTCCTTCATGGCCGTCGAGCATCTGGCCGGCCGTACGTTCGTGCCGCCTCAGGGCCCGGCCGGCTACACGCGCCTGCTCAACGAGTTCCGACGGCCGTTTCGCACGAAGGACGGCTACCTCACCGTGGTGCCCTACACCGACGGCCAGTGGCACCGCTTCTTCGAACTGGTCGGCGAACCGGCACTGGCCGACGACGAGCGCTACCGGACGCAGGCCGCGCGAAGCCACCACTTCGGCGAGCTGTACGCCTACGCGGAACGGATGGTGGCATCGAAACCCACGGCCGAATGGCTGGCCTTGCTGGAGAGCGCCGACATCCCCTTCGCCCGCGTCAACTCCATCGACGACCTGCTGGTCGACCCCCACCTGCAGTCCGTGGGCTTCTGGCGGGAGGTGGAGCACCCGACCGAGGGCCGCCTCATGCAGGCGGGCCTGCCCGTGCACTTTTCCCGCACCCCGGCCACCGTCCGCCGCCATGCACCCGCTCTGGGCGAGCACAACGCGGCGCTTCTGGCCGGACGCCCATCCAACGACAAGGAGACGACATGAACAAACTATTCATCACGCTGGCCGCTGCCGCGGCGCTCGCTGCCGCGCCATTGGCCAGCGCGCAGGACTATCCCGCCAAGCCCATCAGGTTCGTGGTGGGCTTTCCGGCGGGCAGCAGCATCGACACCGTCTCGCGGGTGGTGCTCGACGACATCCGCGAGCGAACCGGCGCGACCATCGTGGTGGAGAACCGGCCTGGGGCGCTCGGGGCGCTGGGCATCGAGAACGTCCAGCGCGCCGCTGCCGACGGCTATACGCTCATGCCCAGCTCCAGCGCCACCCATTCGTCCGGGCCCGGCCTGTCGGTCGCGCTGCAGCGGCTCGACCCTGTCAAGGCGCTCACGCACGTCGGGCGCGTGGCCCGATTCGACATCGCGGTGGTCACCCGCGCAGCCGGCTCGTACGGCACCGCCCGCGCGCTGGTCGACGCAGCCAAGGCCAAGCCGGACGCCCTGACCTATGGCTACGGTTCGGGAACGGGCCAAGTCAGTTCGGCCGCGTTCAGCAGCGCGACGGGCATCCAGGTTCGGCCGATTCCCTACAAGGGCCAACCGGCCGCCATCACCGACATGCTGGGCGGGCAGATCGATTTCGTCAGCTCCGACCTGGGCGCCGTGCTGCCGTTCGTCCGGCAAGGCTCGCTCAAGGCGATCGCGCTGCTGGCGGAACGCCGATCGAGCATGCTGCCTGACGTTCCTACCGTGGGAGAACTCGGCTTCAAGCCGGTCGAACTCAGCGGCTGGCTCGGCATCGATGGTCCGGCCAACCTGCCGCCCGAGGTGACCGCATGGTGGACCGCGCAACTCAAGACCAGCCTGGCCGACAAGAATGTCCAGGAAAAGATGCGCTCGCTCGGCATGGAGGCCTGGCCGCTCGCGGGCAGCGAGTTCGGACAATTCGTGGATGCTCAGCAGGCGCTCTGGGGCGCCCACGTGCGCGACGCCGGCATCAAGCCCGAGTGACGAACGCGCCGTCCGTCGGGGCCGGCGGCCCCGGCACGGCTCAGAGCGCGTCCAGCGCCTGCGCGAGGTCGGCCCGCAGATCCTCGACCGCCTCCAGACCGATGGAGAAGCGCACCAGCGTGCCCTTGTGCGGCCAGGGCGCGACCGCGGCGTCGCGCATCAGGCTGATGTCGTAGGGCACCACCAGGCTGATCGGGCCGCCCCAGGAATAACCGAGGCGGAACAGTTGCAGCGCATCGCAGAAGGCATCGACCTGCTCGGTGCCGAATCGCTCGTCGAACACTACCGAGAACAGCCCCGCCGCGAGGTCGGTCGCGCCGCACAGCGCGCGCCAGTTCTCGTGGCCGGGCGAATCCGGCAGGGCCGGATGCAGCACCTGGGCGATCTCGTCGCGCTGCTGGAGCCATTGCGCCAACGCGCGCGCGCTCTGGTCGTGCGCCTGGTAGCGCAATGCGACGCTGGGCAACGAGCGCATGATCGCCTGCACGTCGTCGACGCCCACGCCCAGCCCAAGCCGCATGTGCGTGAGTTTGATCTTCAGGTGCAACGCCGGGTCGCGCGTGACCACGCTGCCCATCAGGACGTCGCCGCCGCCGCTCGGATACTTGGTCAGGGCGTGCACCGACACGTCCACCCCCCAGCCCTCGCCTTCCAGGTCGAAAGGGCAGAACGCCAGGCCGGCGCCCCAGGTGTTGTCCAGCGCACTGGTCACGCCGCGGTCGCGGCACAGTTGGGCAAGCGCCGAGACGTCCGGGAACTCCATGGTCACCGAGCCGGCCGCCTCGATCCACACCAGCCGGGTGCGCGGCGAGAGCTTGGCGGCCAGGTCCGACGGATCCATGGCGTCGTACAGCCGGTGCGTGATGCCGTAGTTGGCCAGCTCGCCCGCGGCCAGCGCCTTGTTGGGGCCATAGACGTTGTCCGGCAGCAGGACCTCGTCGCCGGCCTTGAGCAAAGCGAGCGACACCAACGAGATGGCGGCCAGGCCGCTGGACGCCAGCAGGCATTCGGTGCCACCCTCGAGCGCGGCCAGGCGCTCTTCGAGCATGAAGGTGGTCGGCGTTCCGTGCAGGCCGTAGGTGTAGCCCGCCTTGGTCTTCCAGTCGCGTGCGCGCATCGCGGCGACGTCGCTGAAGAACACCGTCGACGCCTTGTAGACGCCCGGTTGCGGTGCCGCGAAACTCGCCGGAGGCGCGTACGGATGATGGATGAGGTCGGTGATGGGCTTGCTCATGGCCCGATGCTAACCCTGCAGCTGCAAGCGGTTCTGCAGAGAACTTCCTTATGCCGCTTTTCATGCGACGGGTTCACAATCGGCCTGCAACGCCCCTCCCGGGTGCCGCGAGGAGAGTCATGGCACGAGAGATGTTTCCCTACCTGTGCGTCAACGACGCGAACGCCGCCGTGGAGTTCTACGGCAAGGTATTCGGCATGACCGAGAAATTCCGGCTGACCGAGCCGGGCGGCCGAATCGGCCACGTGGAGCTGGACTTCGATGGCGCGACGCTGATGCTCAGCGAGGAATACCCAGAATACGGCATCCGCGGACCTCGCTCGGTGGGCGCCACCACGGTGACGATCCACCTGCATGTCGACGACGCCGACGCGGTCGTCGCCCGCGCGCTGGCGGCCGGCGCCACCTCGCACATGCCGCTGGCCGACCAGTTCTACGGCGAACGCTCCGGCAGCTTCTTCGACCCGTTCGGCCACCGCTGGAACGTCGGCCATTCGATCGAGGAAGTCAGCCCGGAAGAGATGCAAAAGCGCTACGAAGCGTCGACTTGAGCGCCGGACGGCCGCGCCCTGTTTCGCACAGGGCCGCAACCACGCAAGCGGCGCTGCCCGGGGTGCGGGCGCGGCCGCTGCGCATTTCCTACACCGACCACTTCTCCAGCAGCTTCTCGGCGCCCATGGAGTCGTAGCCCTCGAACGGCTGGTGGATCCATGGGTTGGTGGCGAGAAACTCGACCGAGTAGTCGGCGGTGAAGGTGGACAGTTCCTTGGTCCAGATCACCGCGCTGCGCAGTTCGGTGATCGGCTTGTAGTTGTTGCGCAGCATGTCCATGACGGCATGCAGCGTGTGGCCCGAATCGGCGAGGTCGTCGACCAGCAGCACCTTGCCGGCGATCTCGCCCTTGGGCGTGGTGATGTAGCGGGCGATGTCCAGGTGGCCCTGCTTGGTGCCCGCCTCGGCCCGGTACGAGCTGGTCGACATGATCGCCAGCGGCTTGTCGAAAATGCGCGAGAGCACGTCGCCCGGCCGCATGCCGCCGCGCGCCAGGCACAGGATGGTGTCGAACTCCCAGCCCGACTGATAGATCTTGATCGCGAGCTTCTCGATCAGGTTGTGGTATTCGTCATAGCTGACGTACAGGTGCTTGCCGTCTTCGGTCAACATGGGATGGTGGCCTTTTTCGAAACTCGTCGTGGTGGGTCGGGGCAGTGTCGGCTTTCAGTCGGCCAGGTACGGGTGGCGCATCATGATCGTGTGATCCCGATCCGGGCTGGTGGACACGACGTGGATGGGCACGCCGGTCACCTGTTCGATCCGCTGCAGATAGAGCCGCGCATTCATCGGCAGCTTGTCGTACTGGGTGACGCCGACGGTGCTTTCGCTCCAGCCTTCGAGCGTCTCGTAGACGGGCGTGCAGCGCTCGATCTCGTCGGCGCCCATGGGCAGGATGTCGGTGTACTCGCCGTCGAGCGTGTAGCCGGTGCACAGCTTGATCTCTTCCAGCCCGTCCATCACGTCGAGCTTGGTGATGCACAGGCCCGACAGCCCGTTGACCTGCGCCGAGCGCTTGAGCAGCGCGGCGTCGAACCAGCCGCAGCGCCGGCTGCGCCCGGTGGTCACGCCCTTTTCGGCGCCCACGGTCGACAGGTGGTAGCCGACCGTGCCGGGCGTGGCCCAGTCGAGTTCGGTGGGGAACGGGCCGCCGCCGACGCGGGTGCAGTAGGCCTTCGTGATGCCCAGCACGTAATGCAGCATGCCCGGGCCCACGCCGGAGCCCGCCGCCGCGTTGCCGGCCACGCAGTTGCTGGAGGTGACGTACGGATAGGTGCCGTGGTCCACGTCGAGCAGCGTGCCCTGGGCGCCTTCGAACAGCAGGTTCTCGCCATGCCGGTGCGCTTCGTTCAGTTCGCGCGAGACGTCGGCCATCATGGGCTTGAGCAGCTCTGCATGGCGCATCGCCTCGTTGTAGACGGTGTCGAAATCGACCGCTTCGGCACCCAGGACTTCCACCAGCACGTGGTTGTGCAGTTCAAGCAGCACGCGCAGCTTGGCGGCAAAGCGCTCGGGGTGCTTCAGGTCCTGCACGCGCAGGGCGCGGCGGGCGATCTTGTCCTCGTAGGCCGGGCCAATGCCGCGGCCGGTAGTGCCGATCTTCTCGACGCCGCCCTTCTCGCGGTAGGCCTCGCGCGCCAGATCGAGCGCCGCATGGAACGGCAGGATCAGCGGGCATGCCTCGCTGATGCGCAGCCGCGAGCGCACTTCGACACCGGCCTTCTCCAGGCCTTCGATTTCCTCGAACAGCTTGGCCGCCGACAGCACCACACCGTTGCCGATGTAGCACTTGATGCCCGGGCGCATGACGCCGCTTGGAATCAGGTGCAGCGCGGTCTTGACGCCGTTGATCACCAGCGTATGGCCCGCGTTGTGCCCGCCCTGGAAGCGGACCACGCCCTGGGCGCTTTCCGTCAGCCAGTCGACCAGCTTGCCTTTGCCTTCGTCGCCCCATTGGGTTCCGACGACGACCACGTTTCTTCCAGTGGTTGCGCTCATGTTCACGTTCCGGATTGCTGAGTCAGATGGATTTCACTTGCCATTGGCCGTCCTGCTCTGTGAGCTCGCGGTCGCAATGGAATTCGTCGATTTCGCTGTCGTGGCCAGGCAGCACGCACACGACCGTCTCGCCCTGCTCGCGCAGGCCGGCGATGGCGGCACGCAGGCCGGCCGCATCCCGCCAGGGGGCGCGGATGGCGGCGCGCAACGGGCGCGGTGGCAGCACGCCGACGAGTTCGCGCACGTCCAGGCTGAAGCCGACCGCGGGGCGGTTGCGGCCGAAGACGGCACCGACCTCGTCGTAGCGGCCGCCGCGCACCAGCGCGCCGGCCGCGCCTGGCACATAGATGCCGAAGCGCATGCCGCTGTAGTAGGCCCAGCCGCGAAGGTCGGCCAGGTCGAAGCTGATGGCCGCCCCATCGACCAGACGGGCCATGCGGCGCAGTTCGTCGAGCGCGGTGGCCACGCCGGGCAGGTGGCCGATTCGGCGTTGCGCCTCGTCCAGCACGGCGGCGTCGCCATAGAGTTCGATCAGGCCGCGCAGGCCATCGCGCGAGGCGGCCGGGAAGTCCTTCGTGAGCGCCCGCAGTTCGCTGGCGTCCTTGGCCGCCAGGGCGGCGTGCACGCGGCCCAAGACCAGCGGATCGACGGTGGCGCCGGCAAGCAGCGCACGCACGATGCGCGCGTCGGCCATGTCGAGGATGACACCGTCCCGGATGCCGGCGGCGCGCAGGCAGTCGAGGGCCAGGCGCAGGCTCTCGATGTCGGCCTCGATGCCGGCATGGCCGTACGTCTCGGCCCCGAACTGCAGGGGTTCACGCGTGGCGTGCGGGCGATCCGGCCGCGTGTGCAGGACCGGGCCGCAGTAGCACAGGCGCGTGACGCCCTGGCGGTTGAGCAGGTGGGCATCGATGCGGGCCACCTGCGGCGTGGTGTCGGCGCGCAGGCCGAGCGAGCGACCCGACAGCTGGTCGACCAGCTTGAAAGTCTGCAGGCCCAGCGCCTCGCCGGTGCCGGACAACAGTGATTCCAGGTGCTCCAGCAGGGGCGGCATGACCAGCTCGTAGCCGTAGCCACGGGCGGTGTCGAGGAGTTGGCGTCGGAGTTCCTCGATGTGGCGGGCCTCGGAAGGCAGCACATCGGCGATGTGATCCGGAAGGACCCAGGCGGACATGTGAAGACGAAGGAACTTGTGTCCCTGCGGTTAAAACAGGGATTCTACAGGGGTGGTGCGGGCCCGGGACCGGACTAGCTGCCGGTCAGCCAGAACAGCATCAGCCCCAGCACGATGCTGCACAGGCCGAAGAAGCGCAATTGGCCGTCGCGCAGCTGCATCAGCTGCGAGAAGCCGCGGCGCCAGCTGCCCGGTGAGAGGAACGGCAACAGCCCTTCGATGACCAGGACCAGGCCCAGCGCGCTCCAGAAGATGTCGCTCACGCGCAGTCCTGCCGCATGCCTCGGTTGACGGCCCGCACTTCAGCGCCGTGGCGCCGCGCCGGATTGCGCTGAGCCGGCCCCCTGCATGGCGCCGAAGAATTCCGAGCTGCGCGGATCGATCACGAGCAGGTCGCCCTTCTTGGCGAACGACTGCCGGTAGGCCTCCAGGCTGCGGTAGAACTGCGCGAACTGCGGATCGCGGCCGAACGAATCGGCAAAGATAGAGTTGGCCTGTGCGTCGCCCTGCCCCTTGATGTTCTGGGCATCGCGGTAGGCGTTGGAGATGGTTACCTCGCGCTGCCGGTCGGCATCGGCGCGAATCTTCTCGCCGTCGGCGAAGCCGGTCGAGCGAAGTTCGTTGGCCACGCGCTTGCGCTCGGCCTCCATCCGGCGGTAGACCGACTCGGTGATGTCCTCGACGTAGTCCACGCGGGTGATGCGCACATCGACCACGTCGATGCCCCACGGCTTGGCGCCCTTGACCACGCCCAGCACCTCGTGCTTGACGTCTTCCATCAGCTGTTCGCGGCGCACCGAGATGAGATCCTTCACGGTGCGCTTGTTGACGTTTTCCTGGAACGCGTTGCGCACGACACGGTTGAGCTGGCTGGCACCGGTGTTCTCGTCCAGCCCCACGTTGCGGATGTAGGCGGACGGGTCGGTGATGCGCCAGCGCACGTACCAGTCGATCACCACACGTTGCTTCTCGGCCGTCAGCATGGGCTCGGTGTCGACGCTCGACAGCATCAGCAGCCGCTTGTCGATGTACGACACGTTCTGGAAGGGTGGCGGGAGCTTGAAGTTCAACCCCGGCTCGGTGATGACCGACTTGATCTGTCCCAGTGCATAGACCACGCCGAACTGGCGCTGGTCGACCACGAAGAGCGTCGAGCTCAACAGCATGAGCGCGATCAGTATGGAGGTAGCAATGAATCCGATTCTGTTCATATTCTGCAGCGCCTGTCTTTGCCCGGCTCAGCGGGTATCACGGTCGCGCGAGCGGCCGTCGCGGATACGCGAATCGTTGTTGGCCGGATAAGCGGGCGGCGCCGGCGTGGCACCGGAGGATGCGGTCGCGCTGCTGTCGCCGGCCGCGCTGGCGCCAGCGGCCTGGCCGGACTGCTGAATCAGCTTGTCCAGCGGCAGATACAGCAGGTTCGAACCTTGCCGAGAATCGATCAGCACCTTGGAGGTATTGGCGTAGATCTGCTGCATCGCGTCGATGTACATCCGGTCGCGCGTGACCTGCGGCGCCTTCTGGTACTCGGCCAGCACCTGCTCGAAGCGTTGCGCATCACCCTGGGCGGACGCGACCACCCGAGCCTTGTAGGCCTGCGCCTCCTCGATCAGGCGGGAAGCGGCACCAGTGGCGCGCGGCACCACGTCGTTGGCATACGCCTGGGCCTCGTTCTTGGCGCGCTCGCGCTCCTGGCCGGCCTTGAGCACGTCGTCGAAGGCGGCCTGCACCTGCTCGGGCGGTCGTACGCCGCCTTGCTGCAGGTTGATGTTCACCACTTCGACGCCCACCTTGTAGCGGTCCAGGATGTTCTGCATCAGGGCGCGCACGCGCGGGGCGATCTGGTCGCGCTCATCGGCCATGGCAGCATCCATCTTCATCTTGCCGACCACTTCGCGCACCGCCGTTTCGGCCACCTGCACCACCGTTTCGGAAGGCGCCTTCGATTCGTAGAGGTAGGCGCGCGCATCGCTGAGGCGGTATTGCACGGCGAACTTGATCTCGACGATGTTCTCGTCCTCGGTCAGCATGGCCGACTCGCGCAGCCCGGTGGAGCGCACGATCGCGTCACGGCCGACGTCGGTCGAGCGGATCTGGGTCACCACGACGACCTCGTGGCGCTGGATCGGGTAAGGCAGGCGCCAGTTGAAACCGGCTCCCACGGTCGACTTGTAGCGGCCGAACTGGGTGATGACGGCCTGCGAGCCTTCCTGCACGATGAAAAAGCCGGTGCTCAGCCAGATCAGCAGGGCCACGATGACCACGAGGGCCAGGCCGAAGCCGGCGTTCTTCATCTCGGGCTTGAAACCACCGCCATTGCCGTTGCCGCCGCCGTTTCCGCCGGAAGACGGCCGCTGCGCGCCGCGCCCGCCGAACAGGCCGCCAAGCTTGCGGTTGAAGTCGCGCCAGAGTTCGTCGAGATCCGGCGGTCCCTGGTTGGGCCCCTGGCCGCGAGGCCGCTCCGGCGGCCGGCCGGGCGGGTCGGCGTCGGGACGGTTGCCGGAGGGGCGATCCCCCTCGGATGAAGCTCCCTCGTCGCCGCGACCCCACCGGCCATCGTTCAGGTTGAACATGCCGTAGAACCGTCTCCACAATGGCTTAGCGATCATTCGTATTCTTTTCTTACGTCTAACAGTGAATGGCGTCCGATTGTGCCAATCAATGCGCTGGATCATGCAATGGCGCAGCGTCAGCCAGGGACTTCGAGGCCATCGCCTCGACCACGCGCTTTGCCAGCTCCTCGCGCAACAGCGCCAACCCCTCGCCCGTACGTGCGCTGACGAAGATCCGGGTCAACCAACGCCCGTCGACCTCCACGTGGTCGCGTGACTGCGCCGGGCGGCGCTCGGGCTCGATCGCGTCGAGCTTGTTGAACACCAGCACCTGCGGCACCTCACCCGCGCCGATTTCGTCGAGCACCGAGCGCACCTCATCCATTTGCTCCGGGTGATGCGGGTTCGAGGCGTCCACGACGTGCAGGAGCAGGTCGGCGTCGACCGCCTCCTGGAGGGTGGCCTTGAAGGCATCGACCAGGCCGTGGGGGAGCTCGCGGATGAAGCCCACCGTGTCCGAGATCGAGACCTGCCTGCCCGCCTCGCCCAGGTACAGGTGCCGGGTGGTGGTGTCCAGGGTGGCGAACAGTTGGTCGGCCGCGTAGGCGCGGGCCTTGACCAGGGCGTTGAACAGCGACGACTTGCCCGCGTTGGTGTACCCCACCAGCGAGATGTTGAAGGTCTCCCGGCGCTCGCGCTGGCGCCGCTGGGTGCCGCGCTGGCGCTGCACCTTGGCCAGCCGCTCGCGCGTGCGGCGGATGGCCTCGCCGATCATCCGCCGGTCCAGCTCGATCTGGGTTTCGCCCGGGCCGCCGCGCGCACCGATGCCGCCGCGCTGCCGCTCCAGGTGCGACCAGCGGCGCACCAGCCGGGTGCTCAGGTACTGCAGCCGGGCGAGCTCCACCTGGAGCTTGCCTTCGTGGCTGCGGGCGCGCTGGGCGAATATCTCGAGGATGAGGAAGGTGCGGTCATAGACCGCCGTGCCGATGGCGCGCTCGAGGTTGCGCTGCTGCGCCGGGCTGAGCGGCTGGTCGAATATGACCTCGCTTGCGCGGTGCATCTCGGCCAGTTCGCGGATTTCGGCCGCCTTGCCACTGCCGACGAAGAGGGCGGCGTCAGGCGCCTTGCGCTTGCAGCTCAGGCGAGCCACCGGTTCGAGCCCGGCAGTCTGCGCGAGCAGGCCGAGTTCCTCGAGCTCGCCGTCGAAATGCGGCAGCCCGAAATCCACGCCGACCAGGATGGCGGCGCCTTCGACTCGAGGAATCAGTTCGGACAATCGGAGTGAGGCGCTTGGGGGCGGGCGCGGCGTCGGCCTGCCGCGCCTGCCCGGTCAGGCAGCTGCGTCGTCCTGTTCGGCCGCCGAGAAGTTGACGGCGCGGCCGGGCACGATGGTCGAGATGGCGTGCTTGTAGACCATCTGGGTCACGGTGTTGCGCAGGAGGACGACGTACTGATCGAAGGATTCGATCTGTCCCTGGAGCTTGATGCCGTTGACCAGGTAGATCGACACCGGGACGTGTTCCCGGCGCAGCGTATTGAGAAACGGGTCTTGCAGAAGTTGCCCTTTATTGCTCACGATATTCTCCGTGTTCAAGAAGTTGTTGTTGGACGTCGAACCTTATCACAGGGTTTCCGCAGTGCAGCAGATTGGTCCAAAGGCCTTTTAAAAATAACGGGACTGCGGCGGCGGCCGGTCAGCCGTTCTTTTCGGCAAACGGATTGTGGGACGTCTTGAACTCGATGCGCAATGGCGTGCCGACGAGGTCGAATTCCTTGCGAAAACGTCCTTCCAGGAAGCGCCGGTAGGCGTCGGTGACATGCTCGAGCGAATTGCCGTGGATGATGATCACCGGCGGATTCATCCCGCCCTGGTGCGCATAGCGCAGCTTGGGGCGGTACATGCCGGACTTCTTGGGCGCCTGGAACTGCACCGCTTCCAGCAGCAATCGCGTGAGCACCGGCGTGGACATCTTGCGGTTGGCCGCCCGGTGCGCCTGGACGATGGCCTGCCAGACCGGGCCCAGGCCCTGGCGCTTGGTTGCCGAGATGAAATGCAGCGAAGCGAACTTCAAAAACGGCAGCCGGCTCTCGATCTGCCGGTTGACCTGCTCGCGCTGGTAACTGTCGACCGCATCCCACTTGTTGATGGCGATCACCACCGCCCGCCCGCTTTCGAGCGCATATCCGGCGATGTGCGCGTCCTGGTCGGTCACGCCCTGCGTGGCGTCGAGCAGGAGCAGGACGACGTTGGCCGACTCGATGGCCTGCAGCGTCTTTACCACCGAGAACTTCTCGATCGCCTCGAACACCTTGCCCTTTCGGCGCAGGCCGGCGGTGTCGATCAGCTCGAAGCGCTGGCCGTTGCGCTCGAACGGCACGGTGATGGCGTCGCGGGTGGTGCCCGGCATGTCGAAGGCCACCAGGCGCTCCTCGCCCAGCCAGGTGTTGATGAGGGTCGACTTGCCGACGTTGGGGCGGCCCGCCACTGCCAGGCGGATCGGCCGGGACTCGGCGTCCACGTCTTCGTCGTCCTCTGGCTCGGGCAGGTTCAGCGGTTCCAGCGCCAGCTCGACGAGTTCGCGCACGCCCTGCCCATGTGCGGCCGACACGGCATAGACCTCGCCGAAGCCCAGCTCGTAGAAATCGACCAGCCGGGCGCTGCTCGCCATGCCTTCGGCCTTGTTGGCCGCCAGCAGGCACGGCTTGCCCAGGCGCCGCAGTTCGTTGGCGATGTCGTGGTCCTGCGCGGACAGCCCTTCCCGGGCATCCACCACGAAGATGACCACGTCCGCCTCGGCCACTGCTTGCCGGGTCTGCTTGGCCATCTCCTTGAAGATGCCGCTGCCGGCGTCGGGCTCGAAACCGCCGGTGTCGATCACGATGTATTCGCGGCTGCCGGCGCGTCCATTGCCGTAGTGCCGGTCGCGGGTCAGGCCCGCGAAGTCGGCAACGATGGCGTCGCGGGTCTTGGTGAGCCTGTTGAACAGCGTCGACTTGCCCACGTTGGGCCGCCCGACCAGGGCGATAACCGGCTTCATGCGGTTTCCTTTGTTTTGCTCAGCGTCGCTGTTGTTGTGCTCAGGGCCCGGCCCCGAGCTATTTGGGCCGGTAGCCGAAGACGCCACCCTTGGCGGTCACGACCACCAGGGTATTGGCCGCCACCACGGGGTCGGCCACGATGGCCGATCCGTCCGGCGACACGCGCGCGAGCAGCTTGCCGTCCGCGCGATCCAGGAACAGGAGGTTGCCGCCGTCCTCGCCGATGATCAGCGTGCGCCCCGCCGCCAGCGGAGCGGTCAGTTGACGGTACTTGAACGCGTCATTGCTCCATTGCTGCTCGCCGTCGCGCCGGCGCCAGGACAGCACGACGCCGTTCTGCTCGACGCCATAGAGGGTGTTCTCGTCGCCGCTGACGCCCACCGAACCGGTGGCCGGCTTCGTCCACAGCAGGACGCCGCGGTTGGCGTCGACGCAGCCGACGTTCGCGTAGTAGGCACGCGCGCAGATGGTGCCGCCCGCGACGCTGATGGTGCCGGTCAGGTCGGCCAGGCGCTCGACGTCGTTGGTGCCGCGGGGCGACGCGATGGGCGCCTCCCAGCGCGAGGCGCCATTCGTGGCGGCCATCGAGACCAGCCTCGCGCCGACGCCGGCCACCAGCGCGTCGTCCACCGCCTGCAGGACACCCGGGCGCTTGAGGACCAGTGCGTCGGCATTGCGGGTCTGCGTCCAGAGCCGGCGTCCGCTCTGGCCGTCCCATGCGGAGGTGGTCCGATCGGCCGTCTGCACGAAAATGCGCCGTCCGGCCACCAGCGGTGGCGTGAAGGTCTCGGCGCCGAGATTCTTCTTCCACAGGACGTGCCCACCCTGCAGCGCCACGAGGTCGTTGTCGCGGGTGACGACGGCCGAGAGCGTGCCGTCGCTGCCCACCCCGGCGTTCAACGGGGCTCCGACGTCGACGCGCCACAACTCCTTGCCCGTGCGCGCATCGATGGCCATGACCGTGCCCTTGTCGCCGCCCGCGACGGCGACGACGTCGTCCGAGACGTCCGTCACCAGCGGAAACTCGACGTCGGGGAGCTTGAAAGACCAGGCCTGCGTCACCCCCATGATTTCGGGGCTCTTTGGCAGTTCCGCCGGCTTGGGCTTGGACGTGCCGCAAGCTGCCAGGACGAGCGCCGACAGGACGACGGCGGCGCCGCGGCGCAGGCGCGCGTCGGACAGGAATCGCTGGATCTTCATGGTGCGTTGGGTCACGGGCAGGTAAACGGTCATTCTGGTCGACGATCGGATGGCCCGATCAAGGCGCGGGCTTGAGCGTGGCAGGGTCGACGCCGACGGCGTTGAGCTTGATCTCAACCATGCGCCGATAGCCATCCTGCGGGCCCAGGCCACGCCAGGCCAGCTCGTACGCGGAGCGGGCCTGCTCACGCTTGCCCTGGGCCAGGTAGATATCGCCCTTGCGATCGGCCACCAGCGGCTGGAACTCGGCCGGCACGGGCGCGTCGAGTTGCCGCAGCGCGTCGTCGTAGGCCTTGGCCTGCATCAGCTCGGCGGCCAGCCGCAGCCGGGCGACCGCCTGGTAGCCGGCGTCGGAAGCCTTCTCGGCGACCCAGGTCAGCGCGGCCTGGGACGCTTGCACGTTGCCCTTGTCGCGCAGCGCCTTGGCAGCCAGCAGCCCGGCTTGAGGGGCATAGGCGGTGCCGCCGAACTTGTCCTTCATGTCGGCCAGGACGCGCTCGACGCGAGCCACGTCGCCGCCGTCGGCCGCGCGCTTCATCTCGTCGTAGAGCGCGGCGGCACCTGCCGCCTGGCTGCGCTGGTAGTACTGCCAGCCCTGCCAGCCGATGACGCCCAGGGCCACCACCACCAGCACGCCGGTGATGAGGTTGCCCCAGGTGGCCCAGAAGTGCTTGAGCCGGTCGAGTTGTTCCTGTTCTTCGAGATCGAGATGGGTTGCCATGCGCTGTCAGTCGTTGGGAGCCGAAGATTGTAGGTGGGACGCCAGGCCGGCCAGATCGGCCAGCGGACGCGCCACTTGCTCGCCCTTGCCGTCGCGCAGCGACTTGAGTCCCAGTTCGCCGCGCGCGAGTTCGTCGGCGCCGAAAATCAGGGCGAAAGCCGCGCCACTGGCGTCGGCTTTCTTGAACTGTGATTTGAAGCTGCCCTGTCCGTCGGGCCCGGCGGCGTGCATCTGCACCCGCACGCCGAGCTCGCGCAGTTGGGTCAGGGTGCGCAGCGCCACCGGCATGGCCGCCGCGTCCGGCACCACTGCGTAGGCGTGCGGGACTGGCGTGGGGACCTGGGCGCCCTGCTCCTCGAGCAGGGCCAGCACGCGTTCGATGCCCAGCGCCCACCCGACGGCGGGCGCCGGCTTGCCGCCGATCTGGACGATGAGGTCGTCATATCGGCCGCCGCCGCAGACCGTTCCCTGCGAGCCCAGCCGGTCGGTGACGAACTCGAAAACCGTCAGGTTGTAGTAGTCGAGGCCGCGCACCAGCCGCGGATTGATGGTGTAGGCGATGCCGTTTGCCTTGAGGATGGCCTGCACGCCTTCGAAGTGCGCCAGCGACTGCGGGCCGAGGAAGTCGAGCAGGCGCGGAGCGCCCTCCACCAGCGACTGCATCGCGGGGTTCTTGGTGTCCAGCACCCGCAGTGGGTTGCTGTGCAGTCGCCGCCGCGCTTCCTCATCGAGCTGGTCGGCGTGGCTCTCCAGGTAGGCGATCAGGCGGGCCCGGTGCTGCGCCCGCTCGGCCGGCTGGCCCAGGCTGTTGAGCTCCAGGCGCACGTCGGTCAGGGCGATCGCCTTCCACAGCGATTGCGCCAGCAGGATGAGTTCGCCATCGACGTCCGGCCCGGCGAAGCCCAGCGCCTCGGCTCCGATCTGGTGGAACTGCCGATAGCGGCCTCGCTGCGGCTTTTCGCGACGGAACATCGGCCCCATGTAGTACAGCCGCTTGCCGCCGTCGTACAGGAGGTTGTGCTCGACCACCGCGCGCACCAGGCCGGCGGTGTTCTCCGGCCGCATGGTCAGGTGCTCGGCCTGGCCATGCTTGTCGGAACGGTCCTCGAAGGAATACATCTCCTTCTCGACGATGTCGGTCACCTCGCCGATGCCGCGCACGAAAAGCTGCGTGTGCTCCAGGATCGGCGTGCGGACGTTGCGATAGGCGAAGCGCGCCATCTGCTCGCGCACCGTGGCCTCCAGCCACTCCCAGCGGGCGGACTCCGGCGGCAGGATGTCATTCATGCCCTTGACGGCGGTCAACTTCTCGGGCCTGGCCGCCTTGGGCTGCGTCTGGGAAGGAAAAACGGGCGCCTGCGCGCCCGGTACTGGCTCTTTGGACATGCGTTGTTCAGGCCGGATCGAGGGCTTGGGTGTGCTGGCCGAAGCGCCGCTCGACGTAGCGCTCGACCAGTTCATGGAATTCCTGGGCAATGTTGTCGCCGCGCAGGGTGAGGGCCTTTTCTCCGTCGATGAAGACCGGTGCGGCCGGAGCCTCCCCGTTGCCCGGCAGGCTGATGCCGATGTCGGCATGCTTGCTCTCGCCGGGACCGTTGACGATGCATCCCATCACCGCGACTTTCATGGCTTCGACGCCCGGGTACTTGTTTCGCCACACTGGCATCTGACGGCGCAGGAAGTCGTCGATCGTCTTGGCCAGCTCCTGGAAGGTGGTGCTGGTGGTGCGCCCGCACCCCGGACAGGCAGTGACGCTGGGCACGAACACCCGCAGGCCGAGCGCCTGCAGGATCTCGGAAGCGATGACCACTTCCTGCGTGCGCGATTCGCCCGGCTGCGGCGTCAGCGAGACGCGGATCGTGTCGCCGATGCCCTCCTGCAGCAGGATCCCCAGCGCAACGGAAGAAGCCACCGTGCCCTTGGTGCCCATGCCGGCCTCGGTCAACCCCAGGTGCAGCGGATAGTCGCAGCGGCGCGCGAGTTCGCGGTAGACCGAGATCAGGTCCTGCACGCCGCTGACCTTGCAGCTGAGGATGATCTGCTCGGGGCGCATGCCCATCGATTCGGCCAGATGGGCCGAGCCGATGGCCGAACTGACCAGCGCCTCGTACATGACGTGCCTGGCATCCCAGGGCTCGGGGCGGCGGCTGTTGGTGTCCATCAGTCCGGCCAGGAGTTCCTGGTCCAGGCTGCCCCAGTTGACGCCGATGCGCACGACCTTGTCCCAGCGCATCGCCGCCTCGATCATCTGGCCGAACTGGCGGTCGCGCTTGTCGCCCTTGCCCACGTTGCCAGGGTTGATGCGGTATTTGGAAAGCGCCTGGGCGCAGTCGGGAAACTCGGTCAACAGCCGGTGGCCGTTGTAGTGGAAGTCGCCGACCAGCGGGACATCGACGCCCATGCGGTCGAGCTGTTCGCGGATGTAGGGCACCTGCTGCGCCGCTTCCGGGGTGTTGACCGTGATGCGCACCATCTCGGAGCCTGCCTGGGCGAGTTCCTTGACCTGGATCGCGGTCCCGATGGCATCGACCGTGTCGGTGTTGGTCATGGACTGCAGCCTCACCGGCGCGTCGCCACCGACCGTGACCACACGCGGGCCCCAGACGACACGTGCCTGGCGGGAGCGGCGCGGGCGCGGGGCCGCGGCCTCGATCGGCAGTCCGGACTCGCCCGCGAAGGGGTCTGCGACACGGTCGCGCTCGGCTGCGACGTTGCTCATTGCTTCACCTCGAAACGGGCCACACCGCCCGAGCGCGTGATCGGCGCAAGGTCGAACGGCTTTCCGTGCACCTGCACCTCGACACCCGAAGCACGGCCGATCACCACTGCCAGCGGAAGCGTGCCCGCCACCCCGACGTTCTCGCCCGGCTGGACAAGGCGCCGCAGCAACTGCTTGCCATCGGCGTCGGTCACGGAAACCCAGGTCTCGGCCCGCGCGGTGAACGCCAGCACCGAATCGGGAGCGGTTGCGCTGCTGGCGGCCGCGCCGCCGGTGGCCGGGGCGGGCGCAGTCGGCGACGGCCGGGCCGCGCCGGCAGCTCCGATCGCCGGCGGGGTCGCAGGCGCGGCGCCCGCGACTGGCGCCGAGCCGGCTGGCGACGTCGCCGTCGCTCCATTCGGCGCAGCCATTGCTCCGACTGCCGCAGTCGCCGATCCGGACGGCGCCTGCTGCGCCGGCGACGCCGCGGCCGGAGCGTTCACCGGCGCGGCCGGCGCTATCGCGGAAGGGCTGCCGGCAACCGTTGTCTGCGCAGCGCCGGTTTCGGCGGCAGGCGACGCCTCGGCAGGCGCGCCGGCCTCGCCACCACGCGACAAGGCGCGGTCGATTGCCGCAGAGAACTGGTCCAGCTTGGCCTGCGGCATCCACACCATGAGCGCAGCGCCGATGAGGAGCAATGCAACCACGACGACCAGGATGCGCGAGCCCGCGCCCCCGCCGCTGGAGCGCGCCGGCGCCGCCCGGAAGGTGGCGCTCTTGGCGCGGAAGTTGGCGCCGCTCAGCCCCGGCTGGCGCGCTCCCGGCAGCTTCTCGAGCACCGGCTTGGCATCGATGCGCAGGGCCCGGCAAATACTGGCGGCCAAGGCGCGCGCGAAGACCGGGTCTGGCAAGCCCTCCATGTCGCCCGCCTCCAGCGCCTCAATCTTCTGGACCGGCACCTTCAAGGCGGCCGCGACGACGGCGACATCGATCCCGTGCGCCTCGCGCGCTGCGCGCAGCATGTCGCCGGCGGTCTGCAGGCTGGTGTCGCCGGTCACCAAGGGCGCGGCGGCCGAAGCGCCGAATTCGCTCGCTCGCTCAATCATTGAAATTCCCACGCTCGTAGGCCAGCGCTTCGCGTGATTGCGGGAACCGCTGCACCAGTTGCGTGCCGAGCTGGCCCACCGCTTCGCTGTTGTTCAGCTGGCGCTCGACCTTGACGCCCAGCCACAGCGATTCGGCCGTTGCCGCCTGGCTGTTGTTGACGCGGCGGATGTAGAACTGGGCGCGGGCCCATTCCTGGCGCTGGGCCAGCAGCAGCGCCAGGTTGTAGCCGACGATCGGGTTGGCCGAGTCCATTTCGTAGGCGCGCGCGAGGTCCCGTTCGGCCTCGGCGGGCCGTCCGGCCTGCATCTCGCACACGCCCATCGTCATGAGGGTCTTGGCCTGATCGGTGTAGCCCGGCGCGTTCAGGGCGGCCTGGAACTGGCCGACGGCGTCTGCGTAGCGCTTCTGCTGGCACAGCAGCCAGCCATAGTTGTGCATCGCGTTGCCGTCGCGCGGGTTGATCGAGATCGCGCGCCTGAAGCTGTCCTCGGCCAGGCCGGGATCGTCAAGGCGCATGTACACCAGTCCGCGCAGGTTGTAGGCCTCGCCGTAGCTGGGGTCGATGACCAGCGCCTGCTTGACCTCGTCGAGCGCCACCGTGGTCTGGCCCTGCTGGAAATACCCCATGGCGAGTTCCAGCCGCAGGCGTGCCCGCTTGCGCGCCTGCCCTTCGTCCGATGCGGTGGCGATCGGCTGCTCGGCACCCGTGCCCAGGCTCGGGCTCGGTCCCCGGCTGGCGCAACCTGCCAACGATACGGCGATTGCCGCGACCAGCACCACGCGCGGCAATGCAACACGAACGGTCGAAGGGGAAAAGCTCATCGGGTCAGGGCTCCTGGCTTCGCTGGGTTGGGGCCCGCCGGGCCGCTGGATGAATGACGATGCGCCGCTCGCCCTGCGCCTCGCGGCGCTTGGCCATGCGCTCGGCGGCCCGGGTGCGGTCCTTGACGTCGCCGGCCAGCTGGCCGCAAGCGGCGTCGATGTCGTCCCCGCGCGTCTTGCGCACGGTCGTGATGATGCCGGCCTCGCTGATCAGCTTGGCGAAGGCCTGCACGCGCGCGGCCGGCGATCGCACCAGGCCGGATGCCGGAAACGGGTTGAAGGGAATCAGGTTGAACTTGCAGGACACGCCCTGCCCCGCGTGCCGCTTCGCCAGCTCGATCAGCTGCCGCGCGTGCTCCGGCTGGTCGTTCACGCCGTCGAGCATGCAGTACTCGAAAGTGATGAAGTCGCGCGGGGCGTGCGCCAGGTAGCGGTTGCAGGCGTCGAGCAACTCGGCGATCGGGTACTTGCGGTTGAGCGGGACCAGGTCGTCGCGCAACGTGTCGTTGGGCGCATGGAGCGACACCGCCAGCGCGACCGGGCAGTCCGCCCCGAGCCGGTCCATCATGGGCACGACGCCAGAGGTGGACACCGTCACCCGGCGGCGCGACAGGCCATACGCGTTGTCGTCCAGCATGGTGCGAAGCGCCGGCACGAGCGCGCCATAGTTTTGCAGGGGCTCGCCCATGCCCATCATCACGACGTTCGAGATGATTCGCTCGTCACGGCCCAGGTGCCGGCGCAGGAAATGCTCGGCGAACCACAGCTGGGCGACGATTTCGCCGGTGGTCAGGTTGCGCGAGAAGCCCTGGTGCCCGGTCGAGCAGAAGCGGCAGCCGACGGCGCAGCCCGCCTGCGAGGACACGCACAGCGTGCCGCGGTCGTCCTCGGGAATGAATACGGCCTCGACGGCGTTGCCGTCGCCGACGTCGAACAGCCACTTGATCGTGCCGTCCTTCGATTCGTGTTGCGTCAGAACCGCGAGGCCCTCGACATGGGCGGCGCCGGCGAGCTTCTCGCGCAGCGACTTGGCCAGGTCGGTCATGCGGGCGAAATCGCTTTCGCCGCGCTGGTGAATCCAGCGAAACAGCTGGGTGGCGCGAAAACGCTTCTCACCGAGCCGTTCGCAGAACGCGGCCAACCCCTCCAAGTCGAAGTCGAGCAGGTTGGCCGTTGTCATTGCGTCGCAGGCGCGCCGATCAGCGCGCGTAGATGTTCTGGCCGGGGAAGAAGAAGGCGATCTCGACGGCGGCCGTCTCGGGCGCGTCGGAACCGTGCACGGCGTTGGCGTCGATGCTCTCGGCGAAGTCGGCGCGAATGGTGTCCGGAGCTGCCTTCTTCGGGTCGGTGGCGCCCATCAGGTCGCGGTTCTTGGCGATGGCGTTGTCACCTTCGAGAACCTGCACGAACACCGGGCCGGAGATCATGAAGTCGACCAAGTCCTTGAAGAAGGGGCGCTCCTTGTGCACGGCGTAGAACTGCTCGGCTTCTGCGCGCGACAGGTGCACCAGCTTGGCGGCGGCGATCTTCAGGCCGGCCGCTTCGAAGCGGGAGATGATCTTGCCGATGACGTTCTTGGCGACGGCGTCGGGCTTGATGATGGAAAGAGTGCGTTCGAGTGCCATTTTCTTGCTTCCTGAGCGTTAACTTTGGTCTACGGAATTCTTTTCAGAAGATTTTTCGCCAAGGCGACACGCCCGCCCACGGGCGGCCGACGCATCTTGACAAAGCCTCCAATTCTAACTGCGGCGCCAGTTTCGAAGGATGGACGTACAGCCCGGCGTGGAAGTTCCCGCCGCGCCCGCGGAACGCTCGCCGCCCCGGTGCGCCTCGGGCGCACATGACCGGCCTTGCAGCGAGGTCTTAGCGGCCCCGCCGGCGGTTCGAGCCGCCGCGCCGGTTGCCGCCGCCACCACCGCTCGGGCCGCCGCCGCTCGGGCCACCGCCACGATTTTCGCGACGCTGGCGCTGCAGGCTGTCGGCGCCGATGTAGCCCAGCGAGGTCTTCATCGGATCGGGCTGGGCCGCGCCGCCTCCGCCGCCACCACCGCCACCACCGCCGCGATTGCCGCCTCGGCGCTGCCCGCCCGGGCTGCCCTGCGCGCCACCGGAAAGGTCCATGCCCGGGCCGCGATTGCGTCCACCCCGTCCACGCCGCCCGTCACCGGCCGGGTTGGCCATGGGATTGCCCCCGTCGGGGCGCGGCCCGCCGCCGCCGTTGCGGCGCCTCTTGCGGTTGTTGCGGCCATCGCCGCCGCCACCGCTGCGCTGCTGCGGCGCACGCGAGCCGGGCTGGACGCCGGCGGCGCTGAACAACGACTGGATGTCGCGGTCGTCGAGCTCCATCCAGGCACCGCGCTTGAGGCCGCGGGGCAACACCATGGCGCCATACCGGATGCGGATGAGACGGCTGACGCCGTGGCCCACCGCTTCGCACATGCGCCGGACCTCGCGGTTGCGCCCCTCGGAAATGGTGACGCGGTACCAGCAATTGGCGCCTTCTCCGCCACCGTCCTCGATGCTGCCGAAGCGGGCCATGCCATCGTCCAGGCGCACGCCGTCGAGCAGCTTCTGCTTTTCCTCGTTGCTCAGCGCCCCGAGCACGCGCACGGCGTACTCGCGCTCCAGCCCGAAGCGAGGGTGCATCAGCTGGTTCGCCAGCTCGCCCGAGCTGGTAAAGAGCAGCAGGCCTTCGGTGTTCAGGTCGAGCCGGCCGACCGATTGCCACTTGCCCTGCTGAAGGCGCGGCAGCTTGCGAAACACCGTCGGCCGATTCTGCGGATCGTCGTGCGTCACGACTTCACCGGCAGGCTTGTGGTAGGCGATCACCCTCGCCGGCGGCGGCGCGATCCGGTAGCGGATGGGCTTGCCATTGACCTTGACCTGGTCGCCGTACTGGATGCGCTGGCCGATATGCGCCGGCTCGTTGTTCACCGATATGCGGCCCTGCAGGATGAGCTGCTCCATCTCGAGACGCGACCCCAGCCCAGCCTGGGCCAGCACCTTGTGCAGCTTGGGCGAATCGGCCTCGGGCAGAAGGACGCGCTTGATCGGCGCCACGCCGGGGTCGGTCTCGTCCGCGTCGAAGCGCCCCGACACCACGTCGTCGAACCGGATCGGTTCGGTGGGCGGCGCATTGCGTGCCTCGCGCAAGGCTGCGCGACGGGCGCGGTCCAGATCGTCCTCTTCGTCGTCGAGCAGGTCTTCGTCGTCCTCGTCCTCGTCGTCCCCGCGCTCGTCCGCCGCGGTTTCATGCTCGACAGGGGAGACGGGCTCGGGCCGGACATCCGGCTCAGGCTCCTGGACGTCGGCCGTCGGCTGTTCCGCGGCTTCGACTTCGACTGCCTCCGGCGGCGCGGCGACGTCGGCAGGCTCCTGCGTCGATGCAGCGCTTTCAGGCTTCGCCGCCTTGGTCGCCGAACGGCGCCGCGGGCGCGGCGCCGCAGCCTCGGCTGCCGGCGTCGGCGCAGCAGCATCACCTTGCGCGTCGGCCGACGGTGCCTCGGCCGCGTCGCCCTCGGCCGCGGCCTTGCTTCGCCGTGGGCGGCGCGGGCGCTTGGCCGCGTCGTTGCCCGCTCCGTCCGGCGCGCCGGCTTGCGCGGCGCCCTCTGGTGTCGCGGGCGCCTGGGCGGCGGATGCGGCGGCGGCAGGTGTCGCGCCTTCAGTCGCCAGGACGGGGTTTTCGGGATCTACAGGGGTCATGACTGGGTTCCGGAAGGCGCTACGCCGGGGATGTCGTCGTCCGCAGCATCGTCGCGCGGATCGGAGGTATCGGAGTTCGGGATAAGGGCCTGAGGGACGGCGGCATCGTCGTCAATGGGCGGGGCCTGCTCGACAGCGGCCTGCTGCGGTTCGGCGGCTTGCTCGTCGGCCAGCTCGACCGCCTCGTCGATCGGCAGGGCTCCCTGGTCCTGCACCAGGGCGTCCATCATCGCGGTCTGCCCGGCAGGAGATTCGATGAGCGGCAACTGGTCCAGCGAGGCCAGCCCGAGATCGTCGAGGAACTGCCGGGTGGTGGCATAGAGTGCCGGCCGGCCGACGGTCTCGCGGTGCCCGATCACCTCGACCCACCCGCGATCTTCCAGTTGCTTGAGGATCTGCGAGTTGATCGTGACGCCGCGGATGTCTTCCATGTCGCCACGCGTGACCGGTTGGCGATAGGCAATGATGGCCAACGTCTCGAGGGCCGCACGGGTGTAGCGCGGCGGCTTCTCGGGATGGAGCCGATCCAGGTGGTCGCGCATCTCGGGCCGGCTCTGGAACCGCCAGCCGCTGGCCACGCCGACCAGTTCCAGGCCGCGCTGCGACCACTCGTCCTGCAGTTCCTGCAGAAGGGTCTTGACCGTGTCGGCACCCAGCTCGTCGTCGAACAGTACGCGCAACTCGCGCACCGGCAGCGGCTGGCTCGAACAGATCAATGCGGTTTCGAGAATGCGCTTGGCATCCGCCGTATTCATGGTTCGCGAATTCCGGGATGTATTCACGCGCCTTTCGCAGGCGCGTTCAGGGGAAACTCAGCTTGGCGCTGCCACCGGTGCCAGTGCAGCAGGAACCGGCGCGCCAGGGGCGCCGGCACGGCCCTGCAGGCCGTTACGAGGCATTGTAGTGCAGGCCCCATGCCGCCATGCCTGCGCGCATGTCCGGCGGCGGCTCGGAGTCGAAACGGAGGGCCTTGCCGGTCACCGGATGCGCAAATGCGAGCCGGAACGCATGCAGCGCCTGGCGCTGCAGTTCAGGCGTCGGCTGCCCGCCGTACAGCGTGTCGCCGACCAGGGGATGGCCGATCGACGCCATGTGGACACGTATCTGGTGCGTCCGCCCGGTTTCCAGGGTGCAGCGCACGAGGCAGCCGGCGCCCGCGCTGTCGAGGCAATCGATCAACGTGCGCGCCGGCTTGCCCGAATGGCGGGCGAGGTCCACTACCGCCATGCGCAGGCGGTTGCGCGGGTCTCGCCCGATCGGGGCGTCGACATGGCGCGACCCGCCCTGCCAGCTCCGATGGGCCAGGGCCAGGTACTGGCGCGTCACCTCTCGTGCGGCGATGCGACTGACCAGCGCGTCCATTGTCGCGCGGGTCCGCGCCACCACCATCAGGCCGCTGGTGTCCCGGTCGAGGCGGTGCACGATGCCGGCGCGCGGCAGCAAGGCCGCCTTGGTGTCGAGAGCCAGCAGCCCGTTCAGCAGCGTCCCGCTCCAATGACCAGGCGCCGGATGCACGACCAGCCCGACGGGCTTGTCGATGACGCGCAGGTGCTCGTCCTCGTACACCACCGTCAACGGCATGTCCTCCGGCTTGAAGGCCTGGCTCTGCGCCGTGGGCCGCAACTCGATCTGGCCCTCCTGGCCGACGCGCACCGCCAGCGAAGGCTTGGCGACTGCGGCGCCGCCGAGCAGCACGGCGCCGGCCTCGATGAGCTGGCGCAGGTAGTTGCGCGAGAACTCGGGAACAAGCTCGGCCAGGGCCTTGTCGAGGCGATGACCGTGCAGGGCCGGCTCGATGCGGAAGAGGCGCACTTCGCTCGACGCGGTGGGGTCGGCATCGACCCAGCCAGCCACGGGGTCGGCCTCGGCTGCCAGGGGGTCGGCCGATATAATGGGAGGCTCGTCGTTCACGAAGGCATTGGCTTAGATGTTGCTGCGCTCCAAATTATCGGTGGTCCCGCGCTGGGCCGCGTTCCCCGCGGCCGCGATCGTGGCGGCCCTGATGGCGGGCTGCGCGAGCGAGCCCGACAAGACGGCCAACTGGAGCCCCAACAAGATCTACAGCGAAGCCAAGGACGAGTCCAGCTCGGGCGCGTACGACAAGGCCGTGCCGCTGTACGAAAAGCTCGAGGGCCGCGCCGCCGGGACGCCGCTGGCGCAGCAGGCGCAGCTGGAGAAGGCCTACGCCCAGTACAAGGGCGGCGAAAAGGCGGCCGCCGTCGCCACGCTCGACCGCTTCATGAAGCTGCACCCGGCGAGCCCGGCATACGACTACGCGCTCTACATGCGCGGCGTCGTCAACTTCAACGACGACCTGGGCATGTTCTCGGGCCTCACCCGGCAGGACCTTTCCGAACGCGACCAGAAGGCCGCCAAGGAATCGTTCGAGTCGTTCAAGGAGCTGGTCACCCGCTTCCCCGAGTCGCGCTACACGCCCGACGCGCGGGCGCGCATGAACTACATCGTGAACTCGCTGGCCCAGTACGAGGTTCACGTGGCCCGCTACTACTACTCGCGCGGCGCCTATCTCGCCGCCGTCAACCGTGCGCAGCTGGCCATCTCGGACTACCGCGAAGTGCCGGCCGTCGAAGAAGCGCTCTACATCATGGTGCGTTCATACGACGCCCTGGGCCTGACGCAACTGCGCGACGACACCCAGCGCGTGCTCACCACCAACTACCCCAACAGCGCCTATCTTGCGCGCGGCTTCCGGGCGAACGACAAGTCCTGGTGGCAGCTGTGGTAACCAGCCCGGCCTGGTCGCGCTGAACCGGGCTGGTTCAAACTGAAGACGGCTGGTCCTGCGCGGCCAGCATCCAGGGGTCTGGCTCTTCGGCCAGCAGATCGTCCAGGGCCGCGCCGAAATCCGCGTCATTGTCGATGCGGCGCATCGCCGGCACGGCAGCCAGCAGGCGCCTGCCGTAGCCCATGCTCACCAGCCGTGTGTCGCAGATCACCAGAACGCCCTTGTCGGACTCCCGCCGGATCAGCCGGCCGGCTCCCTGCTTGAGCGCAATCGCCGCCTCGGGGATGAAGTAGTCGTTGAATGGACTGCGCCCCTGCGCCTCCAGTCGGCGTCCGCGCGCCTCGACCAGCGGGTCGTTTGGCGGCGGGAACGGCAGTTTGTCGATGACCACCAGTTGCAGGGCGTCGCCGGGCGCATCGAAGCCTTCCCAGAACGACGCCGTGGCCACCAGCACGCAGCCAGCCTTGCCGTGCCGGGCGCCTTCGCGGAAGCGATCCATCAGCACCCGCTTGGGCAGTTCGCCCTGGACCAGGACTTCGAGCGGCGACGTCGCGTCGGCCGAAAAGCGGCGCGACAAGTCCTCGCCGATGCTGCGCAAGGCACGGTTGGTGGTGGTCAGCACCAGCGTGCGCCCGCCCAGGCGCGTCGCACCTTGCGCCGCCACCCGGGCCACCTGCGCGGCATGGGACGGATCCTGCGGCCGCGGGAAATCGCGCGGAACGTACAACGCCGCCTGGCTGGCATAGTCGAACGGACTGGACACGCGCAGCACGCGCGCGTCCTCCAAGCCGCAGGGCTCGGTAAACCAACGCAGCCGGGCATCGTCGCCGAGCGTGGCACTGGTGAAGATCCAGCTGCGGCGGTCGGCGTCCGCGCCTTCTGGCCCGCCCGACTCGCCGGGCTCTGCCCCCTCGCCGGCATCATCGCGCGTGCGCAGCACACGGCTGCGGATGGCGTCGGCGATGTCCAGCGGCGACTCCATCAACCGGATCTGCTGGCCGACGTCGACCCATCGCACCGATTCTGGCGCGCAAGGCAGCGCGAATCGCGCGGTTCGCCGCGCCAGTTCGAGCGCACGCTCGTACAGGCGCACGAAATCCGGCGACAGCTCGCTGACCGTACCCAAGCCGTCCGCTGCTGCTTCGAAGGCCTGCTGGAGTTGCTCCAGCCCGGCCTGCCACGCGGCGGCGTCCAGGGTCTCGGGCGCCGTCTCGTTCCAGCGCAGCTTGGTGCCGGGCCATTGCCGACCCGCCACCAGGCGCAGTTCCCGAGCTGCGTGATCGACGCCACCGGACAGCTGCGTCCAGTCGACCAGGCCGCGGGCCTGCTGCAGGCCGGCCGCCAGCATGTCGCGCGCGAAATCGAGTGCCTGAGCGCTGCCCAGCTGCACCCCGAGGAACTGGATGCCGGTCTCGTTGAGCTGGTGGGCTTCGTCGAATATCGCCACCCGAACGGTGGGCAGGAGTTCGGCCATGCCGGATTCGCGCACGGCCAGGTCGGCAAAGAAAAGGTGATGGTTGACCACCACCACGTCGGCGGCGAGGGCCTCGCGCCGCGCCTGGTTGACGTGGCACTGGCGGAATTTCGGACACTGGGCGCCCAGGCAGTTCTCCCGGGTGGAAGTCACCAGCGGAATGAGCGGGGAGCGTTCGTCCAGTCCGGGCAGTTCGGCCAGGTCGCCGCTGCGGGTTGCTTGGGCCCACTGTTCGATCTTGCCCAGCGCGCGTGCGGTGCCACGGTCATCGGGGCCGTCGCGCCGCGCCAGCTCCAGCCGGTGCAGGCACAGGTAGCTTGCGCGCCCCTTGAGCAGCGCCGTGCGCACCGGCAGCGCCAAGGCCTCCACCAGGCGCGGCAGGTCGCGGGCGAACAGCTGGTCCTGCAGCGCCTTGGTCGCCGTGGAAATGAGCACGCGCTCGCCGCTGAGCAACGCGGGCACGAGGTATGAGAAGGTCTTGCCGACGCCGGTGCCGGCCTCGACCACCAGTTGTCCGCCGGCGTCGATGGCCTCGGCCACCGCCAGCGCCATCTCGGTCTGCCCGTCACGCTCGCGGAAATGCTCGGTCGCCGTTGACAGCACGCCGGCCGGCGCGAACGCCTCGCGCACTCGGTCTTGCAGGGACATCAGGCGGCACTCACGGTATGGCGCGGCGCTGGCCGTGCATCAGGCCGGCTCCTGTGGATCGAGTTCCCGCTCGATCCGCTCGATACGATCGCGCAGCGCCAGGCGGCGCTTCTTGAGACGGCGCAGCAGGAGTTCGTCAGTGGGCACGGCATCGGCAAGGCGATCGATGGTGGCATCCAGGTCCGCATGCTCGATGCGGCATTCGATCAGCTGGCGGGCCAGGGAGTGAAGATTGGAGTCCAAAGTTGCGCCGCGCAGACACCTTGTGAGTCGCGGCCCCGGTTCGCTTGATAATAGTGCAAGACCCACCGGTCCCTGCACAGCGCGTCGCGCGCCTTCGGCCTCCGGTGCGACCCCCATCACACACCGGCACGCTACGCACCGATGACACGAGGCTTCCGACTCGCCGCCGCCAGCGGGCTGCACCAAGGCGACCGCCCCTACCAGCAGGACCAGGTGCTGACGCTGGCTCATCCTCGGGCCAACGGGTGCGTCATGGGGCTGGTCGCCGACGGCATGGGCGGGCGCAGCGGCGGGCGCAAGGCATCCGACCAGGTGCTGATGACCGCGCGCCAGCTGTTTGCCAAGTATGCGCCCGGCAAGGACTCGGCGGCGCAGTTGCTGACCCAGCTGGTCAACGACTCCCACATGGTCATCAAGCTGACAGCAGTGTCCGCCGAACAGGAGCCGCACAGCACGGTGGCCGCGTTCATCATGGACCCGAACGGCGCCTGCACCTGGATCCACGTCGGCGACTCGCGCATCTACCACTTCCGCGACGGCCGCATGGTCACCCGCACGCGCGACCACTCCTATGTGCAGGCGCTTTTCGACAGGGGTGAGATCGCCGAGGAAGAGATGGACATCCATCCACAGGCCAACATTCTCCTCGGCTGCCTGGGCATGACGACCAGCGAGCCGCCGATCGAGACGCATCACGTCGCTCAGCTCCAGCCGGGCGACGCCTTGCTGGCCTGCAGCGACGGCTTGTGGCACTACTTCCTGCCCGAGGAGATGGGCGCGGTGATCGCCGAGCGCACGCCCCGGGAGGCGGTGGGTTTGTTGGTGGACGAGGCGCGCATCCGGGCGCGCGGCGCCGGCGACAACATTTCGCTGGCGGTGCTGAAGCTCGATCACCTGCCCAAGGACGCGAGCCGATAGGCCCTGTCGTCCGCGCGGCCGACGTTCAAGGTGGCGGCGGAGGCAGCGGCGCAGCGCGCGGCTTGGTCCGCTGAGCGTTGCGCGCATCGAGATCGGCGCGCTCCCTGCGTGCCGCTTCGACCTTTTCCTCGTAGCGCGCGCGCTCGACGGCATCCTGCTGGCGACGCTCTTGGCGCTGGGTGTCTTCAGCTGCGTTGGCCCGCTGCTTGTCTTCCCAGTCGCGGCGGCTGGCCGCCGCGTCGGCCTGGCGCTGCTGGCGGCTGGCGGCCTGCTCGGCGGCTCGCCGATCGCGCTCCTGCTGGTCCTGCAGGGCCTTGCGCTGGTGCTCCTGCGCGTCGAAAGAGGACGATTTCGCATTGGCCGCCTCCAGGCGCTTCAGCGCGGCGTCGCCGCGCCGCTGCCGCTCCGCGTCATTGATGGCGGCTTCCTGGCGGTCCAGTTCCTCGACCTCGACCCGGCGCCGGCGGCGGCTCTCGTTCAGGCAATCGTTGACGGCGAATCGGCTGTAGCAGGCTTGCCGTTCCTTGCCGTAGCGAGTCTCGATCTTCCCGCGCTCGGCGGCGATCCGGTCGTGTTGCGCCTTTTCGCTGGCCTGCAGGGCGGCCTCGGCGGCCGCCTCGGGCGGCGCGCCGGCACCCGCATTCGCGTCCTGCGCGCACGCCGGCATGGCCAACAGGGCAAGGATGACTGCAGGAAGGTATCGGATCATGTGATGCGCGTGTCCACCGCGCGGCGCTCCAGCGCCAGGAACTCGGCCGACCGCATTTCGTGCAAACGCGAAATGGTACGCGGAAACTCATGCGCCAACGGCCCTTCCGTGTAGAGCTCCTCGGGCGGCACCGCGGCCGACATGATGAGCTTGACGCGACGGTCGTAGAGCACATCCACCAGCAGGGTGAAGCGCCGTGCCTCGGACGCCATGCGCACCGGCATGTGGGGGACGTCGGACAGCAGCACGGTGTGGAACTGGGTGGCGATCTCGAGGTAGTCGTTCTGCGAGCGCGGGCCGCCACACAGCGTACGGAAGTCGAACCACACCACGCCGCCGGCACGCCGGCGTGCACGGATCTCGCGCGACTCGATGTGCAGGACGGGGTCCTCGTCAGCGGTCTCGGCCAGGCGGTCGAAGGCCTCGGTCATTTCGCGGTCCGCTTCCGGGCCGCCGGGCGTGAGGTACAGCCTCACCGCCTCCAGCGTCCGGCGCCGGTAGTCGGTCCCGTTGTCCACGTTGACCACTTCCAGGTTCTGGTTGAGCAGCTGGATGGCCGGCAGGATCCGGTCGCGGTGCAGTCCGTCCGGATACAGATCGTCAGGCTTGAAGTTGGACGTGGTGACGAAGCCCACGCCGTTGTCGAACAGCGCCACCAGCAGGCGATGCAGGATCATTGCATCGGTGATGTCGGCGACGTGGAACTCGTCGAAGCAGATCAGCCGGTATCGCCTGGCGATGCGCCGGCCCAGCTCGTCGAGCGGATTGACTGTGCCCTGCAGATCGGCCAATTCCCTGTGCACCTCGCGCATGAACTCATGAAAGTGCAGGCGCGTCTTGCGCTTGACGGGTACCGCTTCGTAGAAGCAGTCCATCAGGAAGCTCTTGCCGCGCCCCACCCCGCCGTACATGTAGACGCCGCGCGGAATGTCGGGCCGGTTCAGAAGCTTCTTGATGGCGTTGGAGCGGCGCGACTTGTAGGCCACCCACTCCTGGCAGCACCGCTCGAGCGCGTCGATGGCGCGAAGTTGCGCGGGATCGCTTGCGAAACCCCGCGCCTTGAGCTCCGTCTCGTAGACGGAACGCACCGAATGGGCGCTGCTGCCTGCCACGCGCCGGTCAGAAGTTCAGAGTGCGCTTGTCGACCGCCAGCGCGGCTTCCTTGGTCGCTTCGCTCAGGGACGGGTGCGCGTGGCAGATGCGCGCGATGTCCTCGCTGCTGGCCTTGAACTCCATGGCGACGACCGCCTCGGAAATCAGCTCGCTGGCCATCGGACCGACGATGTGCACGCCCAGGATCTCGTCCGTGGCCGCATCGGCCAGGAACTTCACCATGCCGGTGGTGTCGCCCAGGGCCCGCGCGCGGCCATTGGCCATGAACGGGAACGTGCCGGCCTTGTACTTCACGCCATCGGCCTTGAGCTGCTGCTCGGTGCGCCCCACCCACGCGATCTCGGGGCTGGTATAGATCACCCAGGGGATCGTGTTGAAGTTGACGTGGCCATGCTGGCCCGCGATGCGCTCGGCCACCGCGACACCTTCTTCTTCGGCCTTGTGGGCCAGCATGGGGCCGCGCACCACGTCGCCGATGGCCCACACGCCAGGCAGATTGGTCTTGCACTCGTCATCGACCACGATGGCGCCGCGCTCGTCCAGCTTCAGGCCCACCGCCTCTGCGGCCAGCCCGGTGGTGTTGGGCACGCGGCCGATCGAGACGATCAGCTTGTCGACCTCCAGCGCCTGGTCCTCGCCCTTGGCGTTCTGGTAGGCGACGGAAACGCCCTTCTTGGTCGACTTGATCTCGCCGACCTTCACGCCGAGCTCGACCTTCAGCCCCTGCTTGTCGAAAGCCTTCTTGGCTTCCTTGGCAATCTGCTCGTCCACCGCGCCGAGGAACACGGGGAGCGCCTCGAGCACGGTCACGTCCGCGCCCAGGCGACGCCAGACCGAGCCCATCTCGAGGCCGATGACGCCGGAACCGATCAGCGCGAGCTTCTTGGGAACCGCGCCGATGCGCAGCGCGCCGTCGTTGCTCAGGACGTTCTCTTCGTCGAACGGCACGCCAGGCAGCGCGCGGGCGTTGGAGCCGGTCGCGATCACGATCTGCTTGCCCGACAGCGTCTCCTCGGCAGCGCCGGCCACCTTGATCTCGTAGCCGCCCTCGGCCGCCTTCACGAACGATCCGCGGCCATGGAAGAAGCTGACCTTGTTCTTCTTGAAGAGGAACTGGATGCCGTCGTTGTTCTGCTTGACGACGGTGTTCTTGCGCCCCAGCATCTTGCCGATGTCCAGGCCCAGGCCCTTGACCTCGATGCCATGGTCCGCGAAATGCTTGGAGGCGTGCTCGTAGTGCTCGGACGACTGCAGCAGCGCCTTGGAAGGAATGCATCCCACGTTGGTGCAGGTGCCGCCCAGGGCGGGACCGCCCTTTTCGTTCTTCCACTCGTCGATGCAGGCGACCGAGAAGCCCAGTTGCGCCGCACGGATGGCGGCGATGTAGCCGCCGGGGCCGCCACCGATGACGACGACGTCGAATTGCTTGTTGCTCATGTGTTGACGCCCTCGCTCAGATGCCGAACAGCAGACGCGCCGGATCTTCCAGGGCTTCCTTCATGGCGACGAGGCCAAGGACGGCTTCGCGGCCGTCGATGATGCGGTGGTCGTAGCTCATGGCCAGGTAGTTCATCGGGCGCACCACGATCTGGCCGTTCTCGACGACGGCGCGATCCTTCGTGGCGTGCACGCCCAGGATGGCCGATTGCGGCGGGTTGATGATCGGCGTGGACAGCATCGAGCCGAACGTTCCGCCATTGGAGATCGAGAAGGTACCGCCGGTCATGTCCTCGATGCCCAGCTTGCCCTCTTGTGCCTTCTTGCCGAACTCGGCGATCTTCTTCTCGATGTCGGAAAAGCTCATCTGGTCGGCATTGCGCAGGATCGGCACCACCAGGCCGCGCGGCGAGCCGACGGCAATGCCGATGTCGAAGTAGCCGTGGTAGACGATGTCGTTGCCGTCGACCGAGGCGTTGAGCACCGGGTACTTCTTGAGGGCATGCACGGCCGCCTTCACGAAGAAACTCATGAAGCCGAGCTTGGTGCCGTGCTCCTTGGTGAACGAATCCTGGAACTTCTTGCGCATGTCCATGACCGGCGCCATGTTCACCTCGTTGAAGGTGGTCAGGATGGCGTTGGTGGACTGGGACTGCAGCAGGCGCTCGGCGATGCGCGCGCGCAGGCGGCTCATCGGGACGCGCTGCTCCGGGCGATTGGCCAGCTCGGCGCTGGCCGAGGGGGCCTGCACCTGCGGCAGTGCCGTCTTCGGCGCACCGGTGGGAATCTGCACGGCAGGCGCCACCGAGGGGGTGCCCGCGCCGCGCGCCACGGCCGAGATGACGTCACCCTTGGTGACGCGGCCGTCCTTGCCGGTGCCGGATACGTCGGCCACGGTGAGGTTGTTGTCCGCCAGCAGCTTGGCCGCCGCCGGCATGGCAACGTCGCCCTTGCCGCCGCCCGCAGAGGTTGCCGGAGCTGCGGCCGCCGGTGCCGCCGCGGCAGCTGCCGGTGCGCCAGCAGCGGGTGCCGGCGCTGCCGCACCAGCCTTGGCCGCCGTGTCGATCCGGGCGATGAGCTGGTCGGCCGCAACGGTGGCGCCGTCGGCCTCGACGATCTCGGACAGCACGCCGGCCGCCGGTGCCGGCACCTCGAGCACGACCTTGTCGGTCTCGATCTCGATCAGGATCTCGTCGATGGCGACCGCTTCACCCGGCTTTTTCTTCCATTGCAGCAGGGTGGCCTCGGCCACGGATTCGGACAGTTGGGGAACCTTGACTTCTACGATAGACATTTGATGTGTTCTTTCCGCTTCGCTTTGCTCTTATGGGGCAGCGCGTTGGTTGTTCTTACTTGGTCAGCACGAAGCCCTTGAGCTTGGCGAAGGCGGCATCGACCAGCGCCTTCTGTTGTTCCTGATGCAGGTGCGAGTAGCCCACGGCCGGCGAGGCCGAAGCGGCGCGGCCGGCATAACCCAGCTTCTGCCCTTCGCTCATGTTCTCGTGGATCTGGTGCTGCACGAAGAACCAGGCACCCTGGTTCTGCGGCTCGTCCTGGCACCACACCACGTCGGCCAGGTTGGGGTACTTCTTCAGTTCGGCGGCAAACGCGCGGTGCGGGAACGGATACAGCTGCTCGACGCGCAGGATGGCGACGTCGTCGCGGCCGGACTCGGCCCGCTTCTTGGCCAGGTCGTAGTACACCTTGCCCGAGCACGCGATCACGCGCTTGACCTTGTCGGCCTTGAGGTCGCCACTGTCGGGAATGACCGTCTGGAAGCCGCCCTTGGTGAACTCGGACAGCGGAGAAGTCGCGTCCTTGTTGCGCAGCAGCGACTTGGGAGTCATGATGACCAGCGGCTTGCGCAGGTTGCGCACCATCTGGCGGCGCAGCACGTGGAAGATCTGGCTGGCCGTGGTCGGCTGCACGATCTGCATGTTGGTGTCCGCGGCCAGCTGCATGAAGCGCTCCAGGCGTGCCGAGCTGTGCTCGGGCCCTTGCCCTTCGTAGCCGTGCGGCAGCATCAGCGTGATGCCGTTGACGCGGCCCCACTTCACTTCGCCCGACGCAATGAACTGGTCGATCACGACTTGCGCACCGTTGACGAAGTCGCCGAACTGCGCTTCCCAGATCACCAGGGTGTTCGGGTCGTTCGAGGCGTAGCCGTACTCGTAAGCGAGCACGGCTTCTTCCGACAGGATGGAGTCGATGACGACGAACGGTGCCTGATGTTCGGCAACGTTCTGCAGCGGCACGTAGGTGCCGACGTCGAACTTCTCGCGCTTCTGGTCGTGCAGGACGGCATGGCGGTGCGTGAACGTGCCGCGGCCGCTGTCCTCGCCCGACAGGCGCACGGGATAGCCGCTGGACACCAGCGATGCAAACGCCATGTGCTCGCCCATGCCCCAGTCGATGTTGGACTCGCCCCGGCCCATGGCCGCGCGGTCGTCGAGGACCTTCTTGACCAGCGGATGCACCGTGAAGTTGTCGGGCACGGTGGTGATGCGTTCGGCCAGCCGCTTCCACTCGGACGTCGGGATGGCCGTGTCGGCGGCATCGGTCCACTTCTTGCCCAGGAACGGGCTCCAGTCGACGGCGTACTTGCTCTTGAAGTTGGTCAGCACCGGATCGACCGTGTGCTTGCCGGCGTCCATGGCGGCGCGGTACGCCTTGACCATATCGTCTCCCAGCGACTCGCCCAGGCCTTGCGCGGCCAGCTTGTCGGCGTACAGCTTGCGGGTGCCGGGGTGCTGGGCGATCTTCTTGTACATCAACGGCTGGGTGAGCGAGGGCGTGTCCTGCTCGTTATGGCCCAGCTTGCGGAAGCAGATGATGTCGACCACCACGTCCTTGTGGAACTCCATGCGGAACTCCAGCGCCAGCTGGGTTGCCAGCACGACGGCCTCGGGGTCGTCGCCGTTCACGTGCAGCACGGGGGCGTCGATCATCTTGACGATGTCGGTGCAATACAGCGTCGAGCGGCTGTCGCGCGGATCGCTGGTGGTGAAGCCGATCTGGTTGTTGATGACGATGTGAACCGTACCGCCGGTGTAGTAGCCACGCGTTTCGGCCAGCGCCAGGGTCTCCATCACGACGCCCTGGCCGGCAAAGGCGGCGTCGCCATGCACGAGCACCGGAAGCACCTGCTTGCCGTCGTCGTCGCCGCGGCGGTCCATGCGGGCGCGCACCGAGCCCTCGACCACCGGGTTGACGATTTCCAGGTGCGAGGGGTTGAAGGCCAGGCTCAGGTGGACCGGGCCGCCAGGGGTGGTCACGTCCGAGCTGAAGCCCTGGTGATACTTGACGTCGCCCGAGGGAAGTTCTTCGGGCGCCGTGTGGTCGAACTCGGCGAACAGGTCCTTGGGCATCTTGCCCAGCGTGTTGACGAGCACGTTCAGCCGGCCGCGGTGGGCCATGCCGATGACGATCTCCTGGACGCCGCGGGCGCCGGCCTGCTCGATCAGCTCGTCCATCGAGACGATGAAGCTCTCGCCGCCTTCGAGCGAGAAGCGCTTCTGGCCGACGTACTTGGTGTGCAGGAAGCGCTCCAGGCCCTCTGCCGCGGTAAGGCGGTCGAGCACGCGCTTCTTGTCGTCGGTGCTCAGCTGCGGGTTGGTGCGTGCGCTTTCCAGGCGCTGCTGCCACCAGCGCTTCTGGTTCTGGTCGGTGATGTACATGTACTCGGCGCCGATGGAACCGCAGTACGTCTCGCGCAGCGCGTTGAGCAGGTCGCGCAAAGACATGGTGTCCTTGCCGAAGAAGGTGTTGCTCGTGTTGAACACCGTCTCGAGGTCACCGTCGGTGAAGCCGTAGAACGACGGCTCCAGTTCGGGAATGGCGGGGCGCTCGACCCGCTTGAGCGGGTCCAGGTCGGCCCAGCGGGCGCCGACGTTGCGATAGGCCGCGATCAGCTGCTGGACGGCGGTGCGCTTGCGGCCCAGTTCGGAATCGGCGCCACTCGCCTGGACCACCTGCTTGGTGCCCTGTTTGGCCAGTTCGGCAAAGGCGTTGATGACCGGCTGGTGCGGCACATCGCGGCTGTTGGAGCCGTCGGCCGCGGGCACGTGCTGCAGCGCGTCGAAGTAGGCGCGCCAGTTGTCGGGCACGCTGGTGGGGTTGGCGAGGTAGTTCTCGTACATCTCTTCGACATACGGCGCATTGCCGCCGAAGAGGTAGGAGTTGCCTTGATAGGCCGTATAGACGCCCGCGCCGGACGTCTGATTCGAATCGCTCATGTCGCGCTGACCTTCGCTCCCCTGCAGGGAGCATGAGTTGGTTGCAAAACCTCCCGCGACACGGCTGAACCGATTGGCGGATGCGAACTGTGGCTGGAAGGGCCTGAATTCAGCCCGCTATTGTGCCACTTCGCGCCTCGCAGCGTCCGGAGGGCCGGCCAGCCGGCGCCCGTGCCTGCTCATCCCAGAACCGATTGACGGATCTGCTGCAGGCTGGCCGGGTCGTCCATCGTGCTGAGGTCGCCCGGGTCGCGCTGCTCGCACACCGCCTGGATGGCGCGGCGCAGCAGCTTGCCGCTGCGCGTCTTGGGCAGCGCCGCCACGAATCGCACGCGGGCGGGCCGCGCGACGGCGCCCAACTGGTCGTTGACGTGCTTCATCACTTCGCCTTCGAGCGCCATCGCACGGGTATCGTCGCCCAATGCACCCGCATCCCTTGGCACGACGAAGGCCACGGCAACCTGGCCCTTGACAGCGTCGGCGACGCCGACGACGGCCACTTCCGCCACCTGCGCATGGCCGGCGATGCATTCCTCGATTTCGCGCGTGCCGAGCCGGTGGCCGGCCACGTTGATGACGTCATCGGTCCGCCCGAGGATGAAGAAGTAACCGTCCGCGTCTCGGATGCCCCAGTCGAAGGTGGAATAGACCATGCGGCCCGGGATGCTTTTCCAGTAGGTGTCCACGAACCGGGCGTCGTCCTTCCAGATCGTCTGCATGAAGCCGGGAGGCGTCGGCCCTTCGATGACGACCACGCCCTTCTGGCCGGGTTCCGTCAGTTCCGCCCCGGTGTCCTCGTGCACGATCTTGACCTTGAAGCCGTACATCGGCACGCCGGGACTGCCCAGCTTGGCTCGCTGGCGCTCCACGCCATTGGCTAGCGTGACGATCGGCCAGCCCGACTCGGTCTGCCAATAGTTGTCGATGATCGGCACGCCCAGGCCATCTCCGATCCAGCGCGCCGTCGGTTCGTCCAGCGGTTCGCCCGCCAGGAACAACGCGCGCAGGCTCGACAGGTCGTACTTGCGCAAGAGCGCCTGGTCCTGCTTCTTGAGCACCCGCACGGCCGTGGGCGCGCTGAACATCACCGAGACCTTGTACTTCTCGATCAGGCGCCACCAGATGCCGCCGTCTGGTTGGCCATCCATGCCCTGCGTTGGCAGGCCTTCGTACATCAGTGTCGCCATGCCCGCCAGCAGCGGACCATAGACGATGTAACTGTGTCCCACCACCCAGCCGATGTCGCTCGTGCAGAAATAGGTTTCGCCCGCATGCCCGTCGAAGATGTGCCGCATGCTCGCGGCCAGTGCCACGGCGTAACCGCCGACGTCCCGCTGCACGCCTTTGGGCCGCCCGGTGGTGCCGCTCGTGTAGATGGTGTAGCTGATGTCGGTGGCGTCAAGCCAGGTACAGGGCACATCGACGTCGCCCAGGCCGGCCGCGACTTCATCGGCCAGGTGGTCGCGGCCGTCGACGAGCGCCATGGGCGCGAGCCTGCGGTCGGTCAGCAGAACAGCCTCCGGCTTGTGAGCCGACAGGCGGATCGCCTCGTCGAGCAGCGGCTTGTACGCCATGACCTTGCCGCCGCGCGAGCCAGCGTCGCTGCTGACGATGACCTTGGGCGCGGCGTCCTCGATGCGCGACGCCAACGCCACGCTGGCAAAGCCACCGAACACCACGCAGTGAATGGCACCGATGCGCGCGCAGGCCAGCATGGCGAAAGCGGCTTCGGGAATCATCGGCATGTAGATCAACACCCGATCGCCCTTGGCCACGCCAAGCGCCTTCAGACTGGCCGCAGTCCGCACGACCTGCTCGTGCAACTGCCGGTAGGTGTAGGTGCGCTCGGTGCCGGTCTCGGTCGAGACGTGGATGAGCGCAGCCTGGTCGGCCCGCTGGGCCAGGTGCCGGTCGACCGCGTTGTGGCACAGGTTCGTGGTGCCACCAGCGAACCACTTCACGAACGGCGGGTCATCTGCATCCAGGATCCGCTTTGGCGGCGTTTGCCAATCGATCAATGCGGCCTGCTCCGACCAGAACGCCTCGGGGGTCTCGATCGAGCGGGCGTAAAACGCGGCGTAGCTGCTGTTCATCTCGGTGTGTCTCCAACTTGTCGTTCTTAGTGGGGCGCGGTCAGCGAATGAGCGCGAGCGCTTCGCGGAACGCCGGGTGCTCGGCGCTGCGCAGCCATTCGAAGGCCACCATTTCAGTGGTCACGAGTTCGGCTCCGGCGCCGGCAAGGCGGTCGAACGCCGCGTCGCGATTGCGCTCGGTGCGCGAGCCGCACGCGTCCGTCACCACCCAAACCTCGAACTCGTCCTCGATCAGGTCGAGCGCAGTCTGCAACAGGCATACGTGTGTCTCGCAGCCCGCGATGACGACGGCGTCGCGCGCTGGCGCCGCCTCGGCAGGGCCTTTCTGCAGATGCCGGGGCAGGCTGCGCGCATTGCCGCGCGGCGCTGGCGGCTGCGGCGGGCGCAGCCACTCGCCCAGGCCCTCCTCTACCGCACTGAAATGCATCTTGCTCAGCACCCGTTGGCACAGCGATCGGACCTCTGGCGCCACCGGGCCGAGGCCGGAGGGATTTTCCTCGGTGCCCCAGGTCGGTACCTTCATGAGCCGAGCCAGTTCGCCGAGCCGCACGGCATTGCGCACGACGGCCTGCGCGTCGTGAATGGCGGGCATCAGGCGCGCCTGGTAGTCGACCAGGACGAGTTGTGATTGAGCGACGTCGAGCAGCATCTTTGAACCTGGCTGGATAGCGGAAATCAGGCACCGGGCCACGCGCAATTGTCCGCGGCCCGGCGAAAAGCTGCGACCCTACCACCGACCGGGTGCGCGCCAACCCGCGATGGAGGGCGGATTGCTATGGCTGCAGCCTGATCAGTTTGCCGTCCGCCTGGTCGGTCAGTACGTAGAGCAGTCCGTCGGCCCCCTGGCGCACGTCGCGGATGCGTGCACCGCCGTCCTCCAGCAACTTGTGCTCCGCCACTACCTTGCCACCGCGTAGTTCGATGCGATCGAGATAGCCGAACTTGAGCGAGCCGACGAACAGGTTGCCGCGCCAGGCCTTGCCATATCGGTCGCTGTTGAGAAAAGCCATGCCGGACGGCGCGATCGAAGGCACCCAATAGTGAAGCGGCTGGTCCATGCCGTCCTGGGCCGTGATGCCCTGGCCGATCTTGCCGCCGCCGTAGTTCTCGCCGTAGGTGATCACCGGCCAGCCGTAGTTGTGCCCGGGCTGGAGAACATTGAGTTCGTCGCCGCCCTGCGGACCGTGCTCGATCATCCACACGCGCCCGTCCGGGCCGAGCGCCGCGCCCTGCCCGTTCCGGTGGCCATAGGTCCATATCTCCGGCGCGGCGTCAGCCTTTCCGACGAAGGGGTTGTCGGCCGGAACGCTACCGTCCTTGGCGATGCGCACCACCTTGCCCAGGTGATTTTCAAGCTTCTGGGCGTCCTCCTTGCGGCTGAAGCGGTCGCCGAGCGTGAGGTAGAGCGTCCCGTCCGACGCCTCGACGATTCGGCAACCGAAGTGGTTGCGGCTGGCGACCTTGGGCCGCTGGCTGAACAGCACCTGGACGCCTTCCAGCCGGGAGCGGTCCACGGCCAGTTGCGCCTTTGCCAGCGCCGTGCCGTTCGCCGGCCCGTCGCCATCGGGTTCCGAATAGCAGAAGTAGACCGTCCGATTGACGGCAAAGTTGCTGTCCAGGATCACGTCGAGCAAGCCCCCCTGTCCGCCGATGGCGACTTGCGGCACACCCGGCAGCGGCGCCCCGACCTTGCCGTCGGCATCGACCACCCGCATCCGCCCCAGTCGCTCTGTCACCAGGAAGCGCCCCGAGGGCATGACGGCGACCGCCCACGGATTCTCGAGGCCGCTGGCGACCACCACCGGACGGGGCCCGGCGACGGCCGTCGCAGGCAGTTTTGCCTGCGCGAGAACGACTTGTGCAAAGCCCAGCAGGCATAGGGCGGCAGACAGCGCCCGGAAGATATTCGAGTACTTTGCCATTACTTTGAAAGCAGTTGATGCAAGTTGTTAAAAACATCCTCGATCACTGTTACATCTCCGAAGTCCGCAAGAGTTGCAAAACTTCTTTGCGAACAATGGGATAGATCATTTTCTTGAGACAATAGATCGTTTGACATTACCCGGTGTCATCAATATCCTACGCGTCATGCGTTTTGTCGTCTTACCCGCGCTCCTCGTCTTGGCTTGCAGTCAAGCTCTCGCCGCCCCCACGCAAATCGAACGCAACGACGAAATAGGTCACCTTCTCGTCAACCAGGGCCTGATTGCCCAACTCGACCAGGTTCGCCAGACGGTCAGCGACCGCACGTCCAGTCTCGTGTCCGCGGCAGTCGGATTTCTGGGCGTACCCTACCGGCGCGGCGGCAATTCCGCCGAAACCGGGGTCGATTGCAGCGGACTGGTACGCACTCTATATGACCAGACGCTCGGTTTGGTGCTGCCCCGCCGGGCGGAAGAACAGGCGGCTGCCACCGAGAAGATCGACCGCTCCGACCTGAAGCCAGGCGACCTGGTCTTCTTCAACACCATGCGCCGCGCCTTCAGCCATGTAGGCATCTACATCGGCGACGGGAAGTTCATTCATGCACCGCGAACCGGTGCCTCCGTGCGCATCGAAAGCCTGGAAGGAAGCTACTGGAAGCGTCGTTTCAACGGCGCCCGCCGCGTGCTGGGCATGGACACGGCCGACGCGTCCACGGCCACCGTCGCGCCACGCTGAGCCGGCGCCCCGCCCCAATGAAAAACCCGCCGCCGGCGGGTTTTTCGTTGCTGGCACTGCCCGGAATCAGCGCCGTTGCGGCGGCAGATCCGTGCAGGTGCCATGCGCGGCTTCGGCGGCCATGCCGATGCTTTCGCCGAGCGTCGGGTGCGGGTGGATTGTCTTGCCGATATCCACTTCGTCAGCGCCCAGCTCGATGGCAAGCGCCACTTCGCTGATCAGGTCGCCCGCGTGGGTTCCCACGATGCCGCCGCCAACGATGCGATGCGTCTCGGCATCGAACAGCAGCTTGGTCGTTCCCTCGTCGCGACCGTTGGCAATGGCGCGGCCTGACGCCGTCCAGGGGAACAGCCCCTTCTTGACCTTGATGCCCTGCGCCTTGGCCGCGTCTTCGGTCAATCCGACCCAGGCGACTTCCGGATCGGTGTAGGCCACGCTCGGGATCACCCTCGCCTGGAACGCCGCGCTGGCGAGGGCCTTGTCGCCCAGTTGCTCGCCCGCGATCACCTCGGCAGCCACGTGGCCTTCGTGCACCGCCTTGTGGGCCAGCATGGGCTGCCCGACGATGTCCCCGATGGCGAAGATGTTCGGCACGTTGGTGCGCATCTGGATGTCGACCGGAATGAATCCACGGTCGCTCACCGCAACACCGGCCTTCTCGGCGCCGATCTTCCGGCCGTTCGGGCTGCGTCCCACGGCCTGCAGGACCAGGTCATAGACCTGCGGCTCCTTGGGCGCCTGCTCGCCTTCGAACGTGACGCGGATGCCCTCGCTCGTGGCCTCGGCGCCGACGGTCTTCGTCTTGAGCATGATGTTGTCGAAGCGTGGCGCGTTCATCTTCTGCCACACCTTGACCAAGTCCCGGTCGGCGCCGGTCATCAGGCCATCGAGCATTTCCACCACGTCCAGGCGTGCGCCCAGCGTGGAGTACACCGTGCCCATCTCCAGCCCGATGATGCCGCCGCCGAGGATCAGCATGCGCTTGGGCTCGTGGCCCAGTTCCAGCGCGCCGGTGGAATCGACCACGCGCGGGTCCTTGGGCATGAACGGCAGGCTCACGGCCTGCGATCCGGCGGCGATGATGCAGTTCCTGAAGCGAATCACCTGCTTCTTGCCAGTGAGTTGCTGGCCGTCGCCGCTGCTTTCCTGCACTTCCAGGTGGTGTGCATCCAGGAAGGCGCCGACGCCGCGCACGGTGGTCACCTTGCGCATCTTGGCCATGGCGGTGAGGCCGCCGGTGAGCTTGCCCACCACCTTGTTCTTGTAGCCCAGCAGCTTGGTCCGGTCGATTTTGGGCGCACCGAAGTCCACCCCCAGGTCGGCGAAGTGCTTGACCTCGTCCATCACGCCGGCGACGTGCAGCAGGGCCTTCGACGGAATGCAGCCGACGTTGAGGCAGACGCCGCCCAGCGTGGCGTAGCGCTCGACCAGGATGGTCTTGAGTCCCAGGTCGGCAGAACGGAAGGCGGCCGAGTATCCGCCGGGTCCGGCGCCCAGGACCAGCACGTCGCACTCATGGTCGACACCGCCCGAATAGCTCCCCGCCGGAAGCGGTGCAGCCGCCGGCGCGCTGGCGGGCGCGGGCGCAGGGGACACCGGCGCAGCGGCGGCAGGCGCGGACGCCGGCACAGCGGCAGCGGCACCTGCCTCCGCCTCCACCGTCAGGATGACCGAGCCCTCATGCACCTTGTCGCCGACCTTGACGGACAGCGACTTGACCACGCCGCCCTGGCTGGCCGGGATCTCCATCGACGCCTTGTCCGACTCCACGGTGATCAGCGACTGCTCGGGGACGATGGTGTCGCCGACATTCACCAGCACCTCGATGACCGCCACCTCCGCGAAGTCGCCGATGTCGGGAACCTTGATCTGTTGTTCGCTCATGGGGTCCCCTTACAGCAGGATGCGGCGATAGTCCGCCAGCACCTGGGTCAGGTAGGCGTTGAAGCGAGCCGCCGAGGCGCCATCGATGACGCGGTGGTCATAAGACAGCGACAGCGGCAGGGTCAGCCGGGGAACGAACTGCTTGCCGTCCCACACCGGCTTCATGGCGCTCTTGGACAGCCCCAGGATGGCCACCTCGGGCGCGTTGATGATCGGCGTGAAATGCGTACCGCCGATGCCACCCAGGGAGCTGATCGAGAAGCAGCCGCCCTGCATGTCGGCCGACCCGAGCTTGCCGTCGCGGGCCTTCTTGGCCAGCTCGCCCATTTCCTGGCTGATCTGCAGGATGCCCTTCTTGTCGGCATCCTTGAGCACCGGCACCACCAGGCCGTTGGGCGTGTCGGCTGCAAAGCCGATGTTGAAGTAGCGCTTGTAGACCAGTGCGTCGCCATCCAGGCTGGCGTTGAACTCGGGGAACTTCTTCAGCGCAGCGACCACGGCCTTGATGACGAAGGCCAGCATCGTCACCTTGACGCCGGACTTCTCGTTCTCCTTGTTGGTCGAGACGCGGAAGGCTTCCAGCTCTGTGATGTCGGCCTCGTCGTTGTTCGTGACGTGCGGGATCATCACCCAGTTGCGGTGCAGGTTGGCACCGCTGATCTTCTTGATGCGCGACAGCTCCTTGCGCTCGACGTCGCCGAACTTGGCGAAGTCGACCTTGGGCCACGGCAGCAGGTCCAGGCCGGCGCCGCCGCCGGCGGCCTGGCTTGCGCCGGCTCCGGCCTTCGTCGTCGCCGCGCCGCTCATCACGGCGCGGGTGAAGTTCTGGATGTCTTCCTGCGTGATGCGGCCCTTCGGGCCGGTGCCCTTGACCTCGTCCAGCGGCACGCCAAGCTCGCGGGCGAACTTGCGCACCGAAGGCGAGGCATGCGGCAGTTGCCCGCTCGGCGCCACGGTCGGGTCATGCGGCGGCGCGGTGGCCGGCGCGGGCGCTGCGGCAGGCGCGCTTGCCGCGCTTGCCGTGGTGGCCGGGGCCGAAGCCGAAACAGGGGACGCCGCTGTCGCCGGCGCCGCCGCCGGCGCTGCCGAGGCGGCGCCTTCCAGCACGGCGACCAGGTCGCCGATGTTGAGCTTGTCGCCCACCTTCACCGCCACCGTCTTGACCGTGCCGGCCGCCGGCGACGGGATCTCCATCGAGGCCTTGTCCGACTCGACGGTGATCAGCGATTGCTCCGCCGCCACGCTGTCGCCCGGCTTGATCAGCACCTCGATCACCGCGACGTCCTTGAAGTCCCCGATGTCGGGCAACTTGACCTCGAGCGAACCGCCGGCAGCCGGGGCGGGCGCGGCGGCGGCTTCAGGTGCCGGGGCCGGTGCTGGAGAAGGCGCCGCCGCCGGTGGCGGCGCCGATGCGGCGGGCGCGGGCGCGGCGCCCTCGCCCTCACCCTCGAGCAGCAGCACAACGCTGCCTTCGCGCACCTTGCTGCCGACGTCGACCTTGAGCTCCTTCACCACGCCTGCGGCGGTGGAAGGAATTTCCATCGAGGCCTTGTCGGACTCGACCGTGATGAGCGACTGGTCGACTGCAATCGTGTCACCTGCCTTGACCAGCACTTCGATGACGGCCACGTCGTCGAAGTCCCCGATGTCCGGGACCTTGACTTCCATCAATGCCATAACTGTCTCCCGCCCTGAAGGCGATTGTTGGTTGTTGAGCGAACGCCTTCTTACGCGTAGAGCGGATTGATCTTTTCGATGTCGATGCCGTATTTCTTGATGGCGTCGGTCACCTTGTCCACCGGCAGCGCGCCGTCCTCGGCCAGGGCCTTGAGCGCGGCCACGACGATGAAGTGACGGTTGACCTCGAAATGCTCACGCAGCTTGCTGCGAAAGTCGCTACGGCCGAACCCGTCGGTGCCCAGCACCTTGAAATTGCGGCCCTTGGGAACGAAGGCGCGGATCTGGTCGGCGTAGTTCTTCATGTAGTCGGTCGACGCGATCACCGGACCGCCCTCGCCCAACTGCTGGGCCACGAAGGGCACGCGCGGTGCCTCGGTCGGATGCAGGAGGTTCCAGCGCTCGCAGTCGGCGCCGTCGCGGGCGAGCTCGTTGAAGCTCGGGCAGCTCCAGATGCGGGCGGCAACGCCCCAGTCCTGCTCGAGCAGTTCCTGCGCGTGGAAGGCTTCGCGCAGGATGGTGCCGCTGCCCAGCAGGTCGACCACCGGCGCCGCCTTGCCCTTGGCACCCTTGGCCTTGATCTCGGGGGCCTGCTTGCAGATGTACATGCCCTTGATGATCTGCTCCTCGGTGCCAGGCTGCAGGCCCGGCATGGGGTAGTTCTCGTTGAGCAGGGTCAGGTAGTAGTAGACGTTGTCCTGCTTCTCGACCATGCGCTTGAGGCCGTGATGCAGGATCACGCCCACCTCGTGCGCGAAGGTCGGGTCGTAGCTCACGCAGTTGGGGATGGTGCCCGCCAGGATGTGGCTGTGGCCGTCCTCGTGCTGCAGGCCCTCGCCGTTGAGCGTGGTGCGCCCGGAGGTACCGCCGAGCAGGAAGCCGCGCGCCTGCATGTCGCCGGCGGCCCAGGCCAGGTCGCCCACGCGCTGGAAGCCGAACATCGAGTAGTACACGTAGAACGGCACCATGATCCGGTTGCTGGTGCTGTAGCTGGTGGCCGCGGCAATCCAGCTGGACATGCCGCCGGCCTCGTTGATACCTTCCTGCAGGATCTGGCCGGACTTGTCCTCCTTGTAGTACATGACCTGGTCCTTGTCGACCGGGGTGTACTGCTGGCCATCGGGGTTGTAGATGCCCACCTGGCGGAACAGCCCTTCCATGCCGAAGGTACGCGCCTCGTCCACCAGGATCGGCACCACGCGCGGCCCCAGCGCCTTGTCACGCAGGAGTTGCGTCAGGAAGCGAACGTAGGCCTGGGTGGTCGAGATCTCGCGTCCCTCGGCGGTGGGCTCCAGCACGGCCTTGAAGGTCTCGAGCGACGGCACGGTGAAGCTCTCGTCGGCCTTGGTCCGGCGCTGCGGCAAGTAGCCGCCCAAAGCCTTGCGACGCTCGTGCAGGTACTTCATCTCCGGCGTGTCGTCGGCCGGCTTGTAGAACGGCAGGTCGGCGATCTGGCTGTCGGGGATCGGGATGTTGAAGCGGTCGCGGAAGGCCTTGATGTCCTCGTCGCCGAGCTTCTTCGTCTGGTGGACGGTGTTCTTGCCCTCGCCGATCTTGCCCATGCCGAAGCCCTTGACGGTCTTGATGAGCAGCACCGTGGGCTGGCCCTTGTGGCTGACCGCGGCATGGAAGGCGGCATACACCTTCTGCGCGTCGTGGCCGCCGCGCCGCAGCTGCCAGATCTCGTCGTCGCTCATGTTCTCGACCATCTTGGCGGTGCGGGGATCGCGGCCGAAGAAATGCTTGCGAACATAGGCGCCGTCGTTGGCCTTGAAGGCCTGGTAGTCGCCGTCGTTGGTCTCCATCATGATCTTGCGCAGCGCGCCGTCCTTGTCGCGCGCAAGCAGCGGATCCCAGTTGCTGCCCCACACCAGCTTGATGACGTTCCAGCCGGAGCCGCGGAACTCGCCTTCGAGTTCCTGGATGATCTTGCCGTTGCCGCGCACCGGGCCGTCAAGGCGTTGCAGGTTGCAATTGATGACGAACACGAGGTTGTCCAGCCGCTCGCGTGCAGCCAGGCTGATGGCACCGAGCGATTCCACCTCGTCCATCTCGCCGTCGCCGCAGAAGACCCAGACCTTGCGGTTGGCCGTGTCGGCAATGCCGCGGGCGTGCAGGTACTTGAGGAAACGGGCCTGGTAGATGGCCATCAGGGGCCCCAGGCCCATCGAGACCGTCGGGAACTGCCAGAAGTCCGGCATCAGCTTGGGGTGCGGATAGCTCGACAAGCCCTGGCCGCCAACTTCCTGGCGGAAATTGACCAGCTGCTCCTCGGTCAGGCGACCTTCGAGGTAGGCGCGGGCGTAGATGCCGGGCGAGACGTGACCCTGGATATACAGGCAGTCGCCACCGTGCTTCTCGCTTTCGGCGTGCCAGAAGTGGTTGAACCCGGCACCGAACATCGTGGCCAGCGACGCAAACGACCCGATGTGGCCGCCCAGGTCACCGCCTTCGGGCGGGTGGTGGCGGTTGGCCCTGACCACCATCGCCATCGCGTTCCATCGCATGTAGGAGCGCAGCCGCTCCTCGATCTCGAAGTTGCCCGGCGAGCGCTCTTCCTGGTCCGCCTCGATCGTGTTGACGTAGGCGGTATTGGCCGAGAAAGGCTTGTCGATGCTGTTCTGCCGGGCATGCTCGAGCAGCTGCTCCAGGAGGAAGTGGGCGCGGTCCCTGCCCTCGGACTGAATCACGGCGGACAGGGCGTCCATCCATTCGCGGGTTTCCTGGGCATCCGCGTCATTGGCTGCCGCGCCGACGTTCTCGGGGTTTGCCGACATGCTTTTGTCTCCTTGATGGATGTGGCTCTAATTTAGTGCCCGGTTGAAGTTGCGCGGGAGTTTCCCACAAAAAAAGCCAATTTCAAATAGTGCTTTTTCAATCCACAATATGAAATTCAACTCAATGGAAAGGCCGATGGCCGGTGCGTGCTCAATCGCGCCGTTTGCGCCTCCCCTACACTTCCGCAATGGCGTCCCCGCTCTTGCCCAAGGACGCGCAGCCCAAGGCTCGCGCGCCACTGTCTCCGTTCGCTCTCTGGCGACGCTGGTGGCGTCGCCAGACGCCGAGAATCCAGGACGCCCTGGCGATGCTGGCCCCGCTGGCCGCGGTGCTGCTGTTCCTGGCCGCTATCGTGGCCGCGTTCTGGTACTTGCGCGCCGAGGAACTGGAGCGCGAACAGGAGTCGGTCAAGCGCGACGTCGAATACGCGCAGCAGCAATTGCGCCTGCGCCTGCTCGAGCGCCAGGAGCAGCTCATGCGCATCGCCCGCGACGCCGGCACGCGCGAGATCGATGCCGCCGAGTTCACCAGCCGGGCGGAGTCGCTGTCCAGCCAGTACCCTGAACTGCAGGCCATCAGCTGGATCGACGACCGGCGGCGCTTCCTCGCGGTGTACTCCGCACCAAGCGTGCATCCGGCCCAGCAGCACCTGCTGGGCGACGTTCTGAGGCCCGGCGACATCGAGACCAACTATGCGCTGGCGCGGGAGTTGCGCCAACCGGTGTTCTCGCAGCCCGCCGCGGGCGCCGACGTCCCAGCCAGCGTCCTGCAACTGCACATACCGATGTTCGACCAGGGACTCTTCGCCGGGGTCGTGCTCGGCGAGTTCTCCGTCGACGCCCTGCTGCGCTACGGAATTCCGCCCGAGGTCTCGGCGCGCTATGCGGTCTCGCTCCTCGACGGCAAGGGCAAGCTGATCGCGGGCAACACGGTCAACCCGGTGGAGCCCCCGGTTCATTTCCTGCCGTGGTCGAAGAAGGTCAAGGAGTACGAGGTACCGGTCTCGCCGGTGGGCAACGGGCTGAACCTGCGCGGCCAGGGGTACCGCACCTCCCAGGGCCTCGTCGGCAACGGCCTGTTCTGGCTCGTGATGGCACTGAGCGTGCTCACCAGCTGGATCCTGATCGGCAATTGGCGCCACACGCGCAGACGACAGGCGGCACAGGAAGCGCTGGTGGCCGAAACCAACTTCCGTCGCGCCATGGAAAACTCCATGCCCACCGGCATGCGCGTGCTCGACCTGGATGGCCGCATCTCCTACGTCAATGCCGCATTCTGCGCGATGACCGGCTGGGACGAGGACGAGCTGGTCGGCCAGTCGCCGCCCTTTCCCTACTGGCTCGAGGCCGATCGCGAGATCATGAACGAGCGGCTGGAAGAAGAACTGCACGGCCGCTCCCTGCCGGGGGGCTTCCAGGTGCGGGTCAAGCGCAAGAACGGCACGGTCTTCAACGCGCGCCTTTACGTATCGCCACTCATCGATGCGCGCGGACACCAGACCGGCTGGATGACGTCGATGACCGACATCACCGAGCCGACCCGCATCCGCGAACAGTTGTCGGCCTCGTACGAGCGCTTCACCACGGTGCTCGAGGCGCTGGACGCCGCCATCTCGGTGGCGCCCATCGGCAGCGAGGAACTGCTGTTCGCCAACAAGCTATACCGCCTCTGGTTCGGCTCCAACACGGTGGGTCACCTGAGCATGGTGGCCCAGGCCGGCGTGCCTCCGGCCACGACACACGACGACGCACTGGATGAAGTCGATGCATTTGCCGGCCTCCCCATCGACACGCTGACCGGCGCGCAGCCGGCCAACAACGAGATCTTCGTCACCGACCTGGGCAAGTGGCTCGAAGTGCGCTCGCGCTACCTGACCTGGGTCGACGGCCGGCTGGCCCAAATGGTCATCGCCACCGACATCACGCCCCGCCGCGACGCCGAGGACCAATACGCCCAGCAGGCCGACCGCGCGCAAGCCGCGAGCCGGCTGATCACCATGGGCGAAATGGCTTCCAGCGTTGCGCACGAACTGAACCAGCCACTGGCGGCGATCACCAACTATTGCAACGGCATGGTCTCGCGCATACGCGGCCAGCAGATCGATGCCGACTCTCTGTTGTCGGCACTCGAGAAAACCTCTCGCCAGGCGCAGCGCGCCGGGCAGATCATCCAGCGCATCCGCACCTTCGTGAAGCGCAGCGAACCCAACCGTACCGCCGCAGACGCCGCCACGATGGTCGGCGAGGCCGTGGAACTCGCCGGCATCGAACTGCGTCGGCGCAACGTGCGGTTGAACCACTACGTGGCAGCGCGACTTCCGGTTCTGCAGGTCGACCCGATCCTGATCGAGCAGGTGCTCGTCAACCTGCTGCGCAACGCGGCCGAGGCGATCGACCTGGCGCAGCGCCCGCCGGCGCGCCGAAGCGTCGAACTGCGCGTGCTGCCCCGCACGGTCGACGGCCACCCGGCGGTGGAGTTCTCGGTGCAGGACACCGGCCTTGGCCTGGCACCCGAAGTCATGGAGCGGCTGTACGAGGCATTCTTCTCGACCAAGCCCGAAGGCATGGGCATCGGCCTCAACCTGTGTCGCACCATCGTGGAGTCGCACCGGGGCCGGATGCAGGCGGAGAACATCTACAATGGAACGGAGATAGTCGGGTGCCGTTTCTCGTTCTGGATTCCGGTACTCGACTCCATGCATTCATTGGCAAGCGACGAGGCAAAGGTACCTGCATGAGTTTGATCCCGAAAAAAGGTACGGTGTATGTCGTCGACGACGACGAGGCCGTGCGCGATTCGCTGCAATGGCTGCTCGAGGGCAAGGACTACCGGGTCCGGTGCTTCGACTCCGCAGAATCGTTCCTCTCCCGCTACGACCCGCGCGAGGTCGCCTGCCTGATCGTCGACATCCGCATGGGCGGCATGACCGGCCTCGAGCTGCAGGACAAGCTCATCGAGCGGCGCTCGCCGCTGCCGATCGTGGTCATCACCGGCCACGGCGACGTGCCGATGGCCGTCGACTCGATGAAGAAGGGTGCGATGGATTTCATCCAGAAGCCCTTCAACGACGAAGACCTCGTTACTCTGGTCGAGCGCATGCTCGAACATGCCCGCGAGACCTTCGCCCAGCACCAGCAATCGGCCAGCCGCGACGCCCTGCTGTCCAAGCTGACCGGCCGCGAGGCGCAGGTGCTCGAGCGAATCGTTGCCGGCCGCCTGAACAAGCAGATCGCCGACGACCTGGGCATCAGCATCAAGACCGTTGAGGCGCACCGCGCCAACATCATGGAGAAGCTCAACGCCAACACGGTGGCCGACCTGCTCAAGATCGCATTGGGACAGGCCGCGCCGACAGCCAAGGCCTGAGCACCATCCCATCCGAGACGCCCGCCCAGGCACTGAGCGGGCGTTTTGCATTCCGGCTCCGAAAGGCACATACCTATGACAGCCCAAATCATCGACGGCAACGCCCTGGCCCGCACCATCCGCGACGAGGTCGCCAGCCGCACCGCGGCGCTCAAGGCACGGGGCGTGCAGCCGCACCTGCGCATCATCCTGGTCGGCGAAGACCCCGCCAGCCAGGTCTATACGCGGCACAAGGTGAACGACAGCACCGCCACCGGTCTCGACGCGCGGCTCGAGACCTACCCGGCCAGCCTGAGCGAAGCCGACCTGCTGGCCCGCATCCATGAGCTCAACGACGACGGCACCGTGCACGGCATTCTCGTGCAGCTGCCGCTGCCTCCGCACATGGACAGCCAGAAGGTCATCGAGACGATCTCGCCGGCCAAGGACGTCGACGGCTTCCACATCGCCAGCGCCGGCGCCCTGATGACCGGCGCGCCGGGCTTTCGTCCGTGCACGCCATACGGCTGCATGAAGATGATCGAATCCATCGGCTACCCGTTGCGCGGCAAGCATGCGGTGGTCATCGGGCGCAGCAATATCGTGGGCAAGCCAATGGCGATGATGCTGCTGGCGCACAGCGCCACGGTCACCATCTGCCACAGCGCCACGGCAGACCTGGGGGCCATCACGCGCCAGGCCGACGTTGTCGTCGCGGCAGTCGGCAAGCGCAACGTGCTCACCGCCGACATGGTCAAACCCGGCGCAGTGGTGATCGACGTCGGCATGAACCGAAACGAAGAGGGCAAGCTGTGCGGGGATGTCGACTTCGACGCCGTACGCCAGGTAGCGGGCTGGATCACGCCGGTGCCAGGAGGCGTCGGGCCGATGACCCGCGCCATGCTGCTGGTCAACACCCTGGAAGCGGCCGAGCGCCAGTCGGCCTGAGCGGTAGCGGCGCGCCAGTTCCCCCTCGCGCCGGCGGGGCGACGGCTTCTGGCATTCTTGGGCCTCGGCCGCGCCGCTTGCCTTGACATCTCCAGCCAACACCCCAACTGTCCGCCATGAGCAATCCTCTTCTCGACTTCGCCGACCTGCCCCTGTTCGACCAGATCCAGCCGGAGCACATCGCGCCGGCGATCGACCAGTTGCTCGCGCAGTCCGAAGCCGCGCTGCAAGAAGTCACGCAACCGCAGTTCCCGGCCGACTGGCGCGCCATTGCGCGCGTGCTCGACGTGGCCACCGAGCGTCTGGGGCGGGCCTGGGGAGCCGTCGGGCACCTCAACGCCGTGGCCGACACACCGGCGCTGCGCGCTGCCTATAACGAGGCCATGCCGCGCGTGACCGCCTTCTGGACGCGCCTGGGCTCCGACGAGCGCCTGTACGCCAAGTACAAGGCGATCGACCCCACCGTCCTCGATGCCGAGCAGCGACAGGCCCTGTCCAACGCGATGCGCAATTTCGTGCTCGGCGGCGCGGAACTGCAAGGCGCCGCCAAGGAGCGCTTCGCGCAGATCCAGGAACGCTCCGCCGAACTCAGCCAGAAGTTCAGCGAGAACGCCCTTGACGCGACCGACGCCTTTGCCTACTACGGCACGAAGGAAGAACTCGACGGCGTACCGCAGGACGTGGTCGCGACGGCCCGTGCCGCCGCGCAGGCGGAGGACAAGCCGGGCTACAAGCTCACACTGAAGATGCCGTCGTACCTGCCGGTGATGCAGTTCGCCCGCAGCAGCGCGCTGCGTGAGACGCTGTACCGCGCGTATGCCACGCGCGCGAGCGAACTGGGCGACCCGGCCTTCGACAACACCGCCCTGATCGGCGAGATTCTGGCGTTGCGCCAGGAGGAAGCCCAGTTGCTGGGCCTTCCCAATTTCGGCGAACTCTCGCTGGTGCCCAAGATGGCCGGCTCGGCCAAGGAAGTGACCGACTTCCTGCGCGACCTCGCAGCCAAGGCCCGCCCGTTCGCCCTGCAGGACCTCGCGGATCTGCGTGCCTTCGCGGCCGAGCAGTTGGGCATCGCGGACCCGCAGCCTTGGGACTGGAGCTACATCGGAGAGAAGCTCAAGGAAAGCCGCTACGCCTTCAGCGAGCAGGAGGTCAAGGCGTACTTCACCGCACCCAAGGTGCTTGCGGGCCTGTTCAAGATCGTCGAGACGCTGTTCGAAGTCTCGATCCGCCGCGACACCGCGCCGGTGTGGAATCCCGGCGTCGAGTTCTATCGCATCGAGCGCAGCACCGCGCAAGGCATGCAGAAGGTCGGCCAGTTCTACCTCGACCCGGCCGCGCGCCCGGGCAAGCGCGGCGGCGCCTGGATGGACGACGTGCGCGCCCGCTGGCTGCGACCGGACGACAACCGCGTGCAGACGCCGGTCGCCCAGATGGTGTGCAATTTCGCCGATGGTGTCGAAGGCAAGCCGCCGCTGCTCACCCATGACGACGTGATCACGCTGTTCCACGAATTCGGGCATGGCCTGCACCACATGCTGACCCAGGTGAACGAGCGCGACGTCTCCGGCATCAGCGGCGTGGAGTGGGACGCAGTCGAACTGCCCAGCCAGTTCATGGAGAATTTCTGCTGGGAATGGGAAGTGCTGCGCCACATGACCGCCCACGTCGATACCGGCGAGCCGCTACCGCGCGCACTGTTCGACAAGATGATCGCAGCCAAGAACTTCCAGAGCGGGCTGCAAACCCTGCGCCAGATCGAGTTCTCGCTGTTCGACATGCTGCTGCACACCGAATACGACGCGGCCAAGGCGCAGCCCGGCGACGTCATGGCGCTGCTCGGCAAGGTGCGCAGCGAAGTGGCGGTCATGCCCTCCGCGCCGTTCAGCCGCACCCCCAACACCTTCACCCATATCTTTTCCGGCGGGTACGCGGCCGGGTACTACAGCTACAAGTGGGCAGAGGTACTGAGCGCAGATGCCTACGCCGCGTTCGAGGAAAGCACGGATGCCGACGGCCGGCCCAGCGTCGAGACCGGTCGCCGCTATCGCACGGCCATCCTGGAAGCCGGCGGCAGCCGCCCCGCCATCGAATCGTTCAAGGCCTTCCGCGGCCGTGCGCCGGAACTGGATGCCCTGCTGCGCCATCAGGGCATGGTCGCGCACGCCAGCAAGGCTGCCTGACGACGAACAGGAAGCGGACGACGCGACGCCTGAGTGGCGTTTTCGCGTCGTCGACCGGCAATCGTTGCACGGTGGCAGCCTGCGCGGCGACAACGCTTGGCATACTCTGCCCATGCCTTGCTCCGTTCTTCCTTTCGCCAGGCCGTGGCGCGGCACCCTGACCCTCGGCGCCGTCGCGCTGACCTTGGCTTGCGCCCCGACGTGGGCGCAGCAGGTCTATCGACAGGTTGACGGCAGCGGTCGCGTGACCTTCACGGACAAGCCCCCGTCGGCGCAAGGCGGCGCGGTTGCCGCATCTGGCAGTGCATCCAGCGGGAGCGACGACGGGGCGGCTCTACCCTACGCGCTGCGGCAGGTGGTGCAGCGCTACCCTGTCACCCTGTACACGCGCAGCGATTGCCAGCCTTGCGACGCAGGGCGCAGTCTGCTTGTCACGCGCGGAGTACCCTACACGGAACGCACGATCGCCACGCCGCAAGACGGGGCCGCCTTGCAACGCCTGACCGGGCAGAACGGCCTGCCGGTGGTCACCATCGGCAGCCAACAGCTGCTTGGGTTCCTCGACGGCGAGTGGAGCCAATACCTCGACGCCGCGGGCTACCCGCCGAGCTCGCAGTTGCCACCCGGCTACCGCCAGAGTGCGCCGGCGCCTCTCGTAGCCGTCGCTGCGCCTCCGGTCGACGCCCAGGCGCCGGCCGCCAGCCCCGTAGCCCCCGCGGCGCCGCCCCCCGCGCCCGTGCAAGGGCCCACCCCCGAGAATCCCGCGGGCATTCGCTTCTAGCAGCGCCCCAAGCGCGAACCCGGCGGCCGGCGCTGCGCCGTTCGCTCGCCGATCAGAACGTCAGCGTTTCCACCCCGCTGGGCGTGCCCAGCAGGCACACCTGCGCGCGCTGAAACGCGAATACGCCCACGGTCAGCACGCCCGGCCACTGGCTCACGGTCAACTCGAACTCCCGCGGCTGCTCGATGCGCAGCCCGGACACGTCCACGATGTGCTGCCCGTTGTCGGTCACCAGTGGCGCGCCGTCTTTCAGGCGCACCCGCCCCACGCCGCCGAGCGCCGCAAACTGTCGGATCACTCGGGAAGTCGCCATTGGCACCACTTCCACCGGCAGCGCGAAGGCGCCCAGCGTCTGCACTCGCTTGGAGGCATCGGCAATGCACACGAAGCGGCGCGACTGGGCTGCGACGATCTTCTCGCGCGTGAGTGCGGCTCCGCCGCCCTTGATCATGTGGCCGCCGCCATCGATCTCATCGGCGCCATCGATGTAGACGCCCAATTCCTCCACGTCATTGCAATCGAACACCTCGATGCCGAGGGCCCGCAGGCGTTCGGTGGAAGCGTTGGAACTGGACACCGCGCCACGGATGGTGCCCTTGACGTCGGCCAATGCCTCGATGAACTTATTGACGGTGGACCCGGTACCCACTCCGATGATCGTGCCGGGCTCGACGTAGGCCAGCGCCGCGCGCGCGACTTGCGCCTTGAGTTCATCCTGGGTCGGGGCTGGGGTGTTCATTGGGGGACAATCCTGGTCTTTACTGCAAGAAGTCTCCGATTATCCGATGTCGCTCGTTCCCTACGGATTGGCCCGCCCCTTCCTGTTCGGCCTGGATGCCGAACAGGCCCACGAGATCACACTGGAGGCGCTGGCCCGTACCCAGAATACGCCGCTGGCATGCCTGTACTCACGGGCACGGGTGGACGATCCGGTGGCGTTGGCAGGACTGAGGTTTCCCAATCGCATCGGCCTGGCCGCCGGCCTGGACAAGAACGCCCGCTGCATCGACGCCTTCGCCGCCATGGGCTTCGGCTTTGCCGAAGTCGGCACCGTGACGCCGAAGGGCCAGCCCGGCAACCCGCGGCCGCGCATCTTTCGCCTGCCCGAACGCGAGGCGCTGATCAATCGCCTCGGGTTCAACAATGAAGGGCTGGACGCATTCCTGCGCAACGTGCAGCAGGCGCGCTTTCGCCGGCATGGCGCGCGCGCGCCCATGCTGCTGGGCCTGAACATCGGCAAGAACGCCGCGACGCCGATCGAGCGCGCGGCGGACGACTACCTGGCCTGCATGGACGGCGTCTACGGCCACGCCGACTACGTCACCATCAATATCTCCAGCCCGAACACGGCCAACCTGCGCAGCTTGCAGGGCGACGAGGCGCTTGACGGCCTTCTCAGCGCAATCGCCGAGCGTCGGGAGATATTGAACGCTGCAAGTGGCCGCCGGGTGCCCCTCTTTGTGAAGATCGCCCCTGACCTCGACGAAGCGCAGGTTGGCCTGATCGCCGCGACCTTGAAGCGCACCGGCATGGACGGCGTCATTGCGACCAACACCACATTGTCACGGGATGCCGTGGCAGGCCTGCGCCACGCCGACGAGGCAGGCGGCCTGTCCGGCGCGCCCGTGCGCGACGCCAGCAACCGGGTGATCGGCCAGCTGCGCGCCGCTCTCGGTCCGCACTTTCCGATCGTCGGCGTGGGCGGCGTGATGAGCGCGAACGATGCACGAGACAAGATCGCGGCCGGCGCCGACCTGGTGCAGATCTACACCGGCCTCATCTACAAGGGGCCGGCACTGGTGCGTGAAGCGGCCCAGGCGCTGGCGCGCAGCGGCGCCCGCCCCTGAGCCTACCGCCGCTTCGCTACTGGCGCATCCGCCAGATGATCGGGGCCAGCCAGGTCGCCAGCCGCACGACGCGCCGCGGCTTGACGGCAGCAACGACGGCAGCAGCGACCGCTGCCGTGGCGACCGGATGCTCGCGCACGAGTTCCGTCAGCGTGGCACTCAGGTCGTTGTCCTGTCGCGCCGCCCCGGAGCCCGGCGGTGGATGCTGCAAGGTCCTGATGCGCTCGCGCTGGCGTTCCATGCGCGCGAGCAGTTCCTCGCGCGTCGCCGGACGAGGCTGGCGCAGTGCGCGGTTGGCGGGCCGGCTGCCGATCTGGGCCTGAACCCAGTGCCAGTCACGCGCGAACTGGAGTTGCACGTCTTCGATGGCTGGCGACTTGCGATGCAGCACGCGCCACATCCAGGTGACACAGACGATCCAGACGACGCCCCATGCAGCAGCCACGGCCCACGCAGCGGTGGCGCGTTGCGGCGTTTCCCAGAAATGGACGACGACCGCCACGGACAACAGCGCAACCGCGACCGTGGTCAAACCCATCACGGCGACGACAAGCAGCAGCAGAAGCCGCACGCGGTCGCGCTCGCCCTCCCAGGCAAAGCGCAGCAGTTGCGCGCGGTCCTCCGCCGCCAGGGCGCTCTCGCCGGCGGCAATCTTGACTTTCTGGATCCGCCGGCTCAGCCCGGTCACTGCCAACAGGCGACTGGTAACCGGGTTCATTCCCTCGCCCCCTTGCCTCCGGCAAGCGCGGCACGCTCGCGGACCCGCGGCAATGGAAGGCCGCCCGGCCGCACGCCGGACGGTCTCTGCGTCTTAGCGCCGGCCAATCAGCAGACCCACCAGAACGCCCACCGCCAGAGCGGCACCGGCGATCTGCCACGGTTCGTCATGGGCGTAGGCGTTGGCGGTGCCGGCCGCCTCGCGCGCCTTCTTGGCCGCCAGCTTGCCCTTTTCGGAGGCGAGTTCACGGGCAATGGCCAGCTTGGCGTCGACGCGTTGGCGCAGCGCCTTCACGCGAGGAATCGAACCGAGTTCTTCGCTCGACAACACACCGCGCACGTCGTTGGCGATATCTTCCACGACCTGGTTGGCTGCTGCCTCGAGGTTGGCGGTAGATGTAGACATTTTGTATCCTCCTTGCTTAACCGGTGACAAACCGACAGTCATTTCCACGACACGTGATGTCATGGCCCAGAAGTGCATGTTACATGCGTCTACCGTTATTCGAGCATGTCGGCGACACATCGGGCGATCTCGAGACTGCTGGTCAGGCCCGGCGACTCGATGCCGAACAGGTTCACCAATCCACGCACGCCGTGCTGTTCGACGCCCTGGATGACAAAGTCCGCGGCGGGCTCTCCCGGGCCCGAAATCTTGGGCCGGATGCCGGCATATCCGGCGCTGAGCGCCCCATCCGGCAAGGCCGGCCAGTACTTGCGCACCTCGGCGTAGAAAGCGTCGCCGCGTGCGGGCTCGACGACAAGGTCGTCCGGCGAGTCCACCCATTGCACGTCCGGCCCGAACTTCGCCTGGCCACCCAGGTCAAGCGTGAGGTGCACGCCAAGGCCGCCCGGTTCAGGTACGGGATAGATCAATCTGCCAAAAGGTGCACGCCCTCCAAGAACGAAGTAACTGCCCTTGGCAAAGTAGGCTTGGGGCACGGCGGTCGGCGGCAGCCCTTCGAACGCGCGCGCGAGCGCCGGCGCTCCCAGGCCGGCCGCATTGACCAGCCGAGCGCAGCGCAGCGCTGTGCCGTCGGCCGTTTCGAGTTCGATCGCGCCGCCATGAAGGCGCACCCCCACGACGGGTGACTTGAACGCCACGACGCCACCGGCGTTCTCGAGATCTCCCTGAAGCGCCAGCATGAAGGCATGGCTGTCGATGATGCCGGTGCTGGGCGAGTGCACCGCCGCCACACAGCTCAGCTGCGGCTCCATCGACACGGCTTCGTCGCGGTCCAGCAGCACGAGATCGTCGACGCCATTCGCGCGCGCCTTCGCCATGATGGATTCGAGATCAGCCAGCTGGGACGGCTGCGTCGCGACAATCAGCTTTCCGCAGCGCCGATGGCCGATGCCGCGTTCGGCAGCGTAGGCGTACAACGCATGGCGCCCCGCCACGCAAAGGCGCGCCTTGAGCGAGCCCTGCGGATAGTAGATGCCGGCGTGAATAACTTCGCTGTTGCGCGAACTGGTGCCGGTTCCGATGGCGCCTTCGCTTTCGAGCACCAGCACCTCATGTCCGGCAAGAGCCAGCGCGCGGGCAACAGCCAGCCCGACAACCCCTGCCCCAATGACCACGCTATCGATCTGTTCCATGCAGCGAGCTTAAGGCCTGCAACCGTACCGTTGGCCCCAGGCTCAGACGGCTGCGCCGACGCGCGCAAATCCACCTGCGCCGCTCGGAAAGAAGCGCTGCGCTAACATCTCCCGCCGTGAATCGCCTGTCGCCGGTACCAGCCCCGCCCTTGTGGCTCCTCGTGCTGGTCACCCTCAGCGGCACGCTGGCCATGCACATGTTCGTGCCCGCGCTGGGCGAGGCGGCTCGGGACCTGGCCACCAGCCCGGCCGCCATCCAGTCGACCATCACGCTCTACATCGTCGGACTGGCCCTGGGCCAACTCGTCTACGGACCCGTTTCCGACCACATCGGCCGCCGGCCAACGCTGCTGTTCGGCCTTGGCCTGTTCGCCCTGGCTGGCCTGGTCTGCATGCTCGCTCAGTCGGTGGGGCTGCTCGTCGCAGCGCGCTTCATGCAGGCGCTGGGCGGCTGCGCCGGCCTGCTGCTGGCACGCGCGATAGTGCGCGACACCGCCAGCCCGCAGGACACGATGCGCCGGCTGGCCACCATGCAATTGATCACCATGGTCGGGCCCGGCCTGGCGCCGCTGATCGGCGGGCTCGTCGTCACGGCCCTGGGCTGGCGATGGATCTTCGCGATCTTCGTGTTGTTGGGTGTAGCCGGCTTCGTGGCTACGTGGCGCATGCTCCCGGAGACTCGCGCACCGCGGCAGTCAGGCGCCGCTTCACGGTCGGTGATGGCGGACTACGGGATCCTGCTGCGTTCGCCGGCCTTTCTCGGCTGTGTGATCGGCGGTGGTTGTGCAACGGCGTCGTTCTACGCATTCGTTGCCGCCGCACCGTTCCTGCTGGGCGAGCGATTCGGCCAGCCGGTGACGATGGTCGGCGCCTGCCTGGCCCTGCTGATCGTCGGCGTCTCGATCGGCAACTTTGCCTCGGCACGGCTGGCCGCCCGCGGCCGGCTCACGCGCATCATGCTGGCGGGCAACACGCTCAGCACGGCTTGCGCAGCGGCCCTCATGCTGCAACTGGCGCACGGGCCGGCCAGCGTCACCAGCGTGATGGCGACCATGTTCCTCTACTGCGTCGGCGCCGGCATCTGCAGCCCTGCCGTCATCACCAAGGCGATGAGTATCCAGCCGTCAGTGGCTGGCTCGGCTTCCGGCATCTATGGCAGTGGGCAAATGGCGATCGGAGCGATCAGCACCGCCGCAGTCGGTCTCGGCCATGATCACGGCGTCATGGCCGCGGCCGTGCTGCTCGCAGCCTCCATCGTTGCACAGTTGAGCTTTCGCATCGTGCGCCGCACCGCACCGGACGTCGGCCTCGGCGCGGCCTGACATTACTTGGCGAACAACTGGCTCATGTCCTTGAAGGCCTTGAACTCCAGGGCATTTCCGCAGGGATCGAGCAGGAACATCGTGGCCTGCTCGCCCACCTGACCCTTGAAGCGCACGTACGGCTCGATGACAAACGGAGTGTCGAACGACTTGAGGCGCTCGGCCAGCGCCTCCCACTGAGCCCAGTCGAGCACGATGCCGAAATGCGGCACCGGCACGTCATGTCCGTCGACCGCGTTGGTATGGGCGCTCTCCTGGGACGGCGTGATCGGATGCGCATGAATCACCAGTTGGTGCCCGTAGAAGTTGAAGTCCACCCACTGTTCGCTGGAACGACCCTCTTCCAGACCGAACACTTCGCCATAGAAACGGCGCGCCGCGGGAAGGTCGTGAACGGGAATGGCGAGGTGAAACGGGGAAAGTTGCATGGCGGGCTCCGCGGGTCGTGGGATGGCGACGAGAGACCTGCAAGGACGAACTCCCGCCGCAGCTTGAAAGCCTTGAATGGTAGTGCGGCAACGCACGCCAAGGCGCCCGCAGGGCTTTGAACGCCTGCCGGATGCAGCTTGCTGCTGATGAGGGAACGTATGAATGGTGGGCGGTAGTGGGATCGAACCACTGACCCCTGCAGTGTGAATGCAGTGCTCTACCCCTGAGCTAACCGCCCGAGCCGCTGCAGGCCGCGGCCTGCAGGGAGCTGGATCATCGCGCTTGGCGCCGTTGGATTATCGAGCGATTCTCGATTCACCCAGCGCGTTGTGCGAAGCCTTAGATTATAGACACATTTTGGACGGCTTCGGCGCGAAAGAGCGTTTTTCCGTTGCTGGACTTGTCCAGCTGCAGCAGGATCTCGTCGTGCAGGGCCATCTCCTGCACATTGGCCGTAATGATCGGCAGCGAGAAGCTGCGCAGGTCCACGTCCAGCACCCTGCCCTGCTCCGGCTCGTTGCTGCCGACGTCGATCAGCAGTGCGTCCTGGCCGCGCGTCAGGTTGATGTAGACGTCCGCCAGCAGTTGCGCATCGAGCTTGGCGCCGTGGAACGTGCGGTTGGATCGGTCGATACCGAACCGGTCGCAAAGTGCATCGAGCGAATTGCGCTTGCCCGGATACACCGCCTTGGCCATGGCCAGCGTGTCGGTGATGTCAGCGACGTAGTGGCGCAGAGGCTTGAGGCCGGCGCGCTCGAACTCCTTGTTCAGGAACCCGACGTCGAACGCCGCGTTGTGGATGATCAGTTCGGCCCCGCCGAGATAGTCGGCGATCTCTTGCGCGCAAAGTGCGAACTTGGGCTTGTCCGACAGGAATTCGGTGGTCAGCCCGTGCACCTTGAGCGCGTCTTCGTGACTGTCGCGCTCCGGGTTGAAATACAGGTGCAGGTCGTTGCCGGTGAGCTTGCGGCTGTAGAGCTCGACGCAGCCCAATTCGATGACACGGTCGCCGTCCTCGGCCGAAAGGCCGGTGGTCTCGGTATCCAGAACGATAAGTCGGCTCATGCGTATCTAGTGATTTTCCTTGGCATGGTTGATCGAGTACTTGGGAATCTCGATGGTCACGTCGTCCTGCGCGAGGATGGCCTGGCAGCTCAGGCGCGACTGAGGCGTCAAGCCCCACGCGCGGTCGAGCAGATCGTCTTCGGCCTCGTCGGACTCGTTGAGCGAGGCGAAGCCTTCGCGCACGATCACGTGGCAGGTGGTGCAGGCACAACTCATCTCGCAGGCGTGCTCGATCGGGATGTCATTGTCGAGCAGCGCCTCGCAGATCGAGGTGCCGGCTGGCGCGCTTACCTCTGCGCCTGTCGGGCAGTACTCGGCGTGCGGAAGAATCTTGATGGTGGGCATGAAAAGAACTTGGAAACGCTCAGAGAGACTCGATCGCACGACCCGACAAGGCCCGGGCAATGCCCTGGTTCATTCGGCGCGCCGCAAACGCCTCCGTACCGTCCGCCAGGGCCTTGACCGCGGCGTCGATGGCGGCGGCATCGGTCGACCCCCGCGCGCGGTCCACGTCCTGCATCAGCGTCTCGATCCGGGCGCGTTCATCAGCCGCGAGCAGCGCATTTCCATCGGCGTCGAGCGCGCTGCGGGTCGCCAGCAGCATGCGTTCGGCTTCCACGCGCGCCTCGATCAAGGCACGGGCCGCCACGTCCTGCGACGCCGTACTGAAGCTCTCTTGCAGCATGCGCGCGATCTGGTCGTCCGACAGTCCGTAGGACGGCTTGACCGTCACGCCGGCCTCGACGCCGCTGGTCTGCTCCCGGGCGCTGACGCTCAGCAGTCCGTCGGCGTCGACGGTGAATGTGACGCGAATTCGCGCCGCGCCGGCGGCCATCGGCGGAATACCGCGCAACGTGAAACGCGCCAGGCTCCGGCAATCGGCCACGAGGTCGCGCTCGCCCTGCACGACATGCAGGGCCAGGGCGGTCTGGCCATCCTGGTAGGTGGTGAAGTCCTGTGCCATGGCGGTCGGGATGGTGGTATTTCGCGGCACGATGCGCTCCACCAGCCCCCCCATGGTTTCCAGTCCGAGCGACAGCGGGATCACGTCCAGCAGTAGCAGGTCGTCGCTGCCTCCGTTGCCGGCCAGCTGATTGGCCTGGACGGCGGCGCCCAGCGCCACCACCTCGTCCGGATTCAGGTCGACGAAGGGCTCCCGTCCGAAGAATTCGGCCACGGCGCGGCGCACCTGCGGCATGCGCGTAGCGCCTCCCACCAGGACCACACCCTGCAACTCGTCGGCCTTCAGTCCGGCATCGCGCATCGCCTTGCGGGCCGCAGCCAGCGTGCGGGCGGTGAGCGGTTGCGTCGCCTGCTCGAAGTCGCTGCGCGTCAATGCATGCTCGATACGGGTGCTGGACAACTGCGCGACCAGCGTGGTGGCGTCGGCGTCGGTCAGGGATTCCTTGGCCGCACGCGCGGCGATCATCAATGCTGCCTTGTCGGCGTCGCCCGCCAGCGTCAGGCCTGTGCGCGCCATCACCAGGTCGGCCAGCGCGTGGTCGTAGTCGTCGCCGCCCAGTGCGGAGTCGCCACCCGTGGCGATGACTTCGAAAACGCCCTGGGTCAGGCGCAGGATGGAAACGTCGAACGTGCCGCCGCCCAGATCGTAGACCGCATAGATGCCCTCGGCCGCGTTGTCCAGTCCGTAGGCAATGGCGGCGGCAGTCGGCTCGCTGATCAGGCGCAATACGTTCAGGCCGGCCAGTTGCGCCGCATCCTTGGTCGCCTGCCGCTGTCCTTCGTCGAAATAGGCCGGTACGGTGATGACGGCGCCATAGAGGTCTTGGTCGAAGGTGTCTTCGGCGCGATACCGCAGTGTGGCGAGAATCTCGGCGCTGACTTCGACCGGCGACTTCAGGCCCGCGCGCGTGCGCACCTGCACCATGCCGCCCTGGCCTTCGGCCTCGGCAAGTTCATACGGCAGCGCATCGCGCCGCGCGATGTCGGCCAGGCCACGCCCCATCAGTCGCTTGGCTGACGTGATGGTGTTGGCCGGATCGGTGCCGCGCGCCGCCAAGGCGTCGTGGCCCACCTGGCGCCGGTCGCCTTCGAGGTAGCGCACCGCCGAGGGCAGAAGCATGCGGCCCTGGTCATCGGGCAGGCATTCAGCCACTCCGCTGCGCACCGCCGCCACCAGCGAATGCGTGGTGCCGAGATCGATGCCCACGGCAATGCGACGCTGGTGCGGATCCGGCGCCTGGCCGGGTTCGGAAATCTGAAGTAGTGCCATTGGAGCTATTGTCCCAATCGGTCGAGGCGAAGCTCGACATCGCCCGCAATGCGCTCAATGAACATGAGGGCTCTGACCTGCGCGGCAGCGCCGGCAAAATCGCCTTTTTCGTCGATCTGCCAGTCGAGGGTCGACAAGGCGCGGCGGCGCGCATCGTCGACTTCGTCATGCAGCGCCTGGAGGCTGGCGACATCGTGCGCGTCGTCGAGTTGCTCGCGCCAGGCCATCTGCTGCACGAGAAAGTCCGGCGGCATTGCGGTGTTCTGCTCGGCATCGACAGGCGCCCCGTTAAGCTTGCACAGGTAGGCGGCGCGGCGCACGGGGTCCTTCAGACGCTGGTAGGCCTCGTTGATGCGCACCGACCATTGCATCGCCACGCGCTGGGCGGCGGCGCCCTGCGCAGCATACCGGTCGGGATGTGCCTCGCGCAGCAGGTCTTTCCATCGTGCGTCCAGCACCGAGCGCTCCTGCGCGAATGTGGCCGGCAGGTCGAATATCTCGAAATCGGTGGCGTCTAGTTGCATGGAAAGCAGAAAAAAGCCGCCAACAAGTCTTGATGGCGGCTTGGGCGCGGGGCCGGCGGCGTCAGATCCTGAAGCTCTCGCCGCAGCCGCAGCGGTCGCGTTCGTTCGGGTTGTTGAACTTGAAGCCCTCGTTGAGGCCTTCGCGCACGAAGTCCAGTTGCGTGCCGTCGATGTACGCCAGGCTCTTCGGGTCCACCATCACCTTCACGCCATGGTCCTCGAACATCACGTCTTCCGGCGAAGCCTCGTCCACATACTCGAGCTTGTAGGCCAGGCCCGAGCACCCAGTGGTCTTGACGCCCAGGCGCACGCCCAGGCCCTTGCCACGCTTGGCGAGGTACTTGTTGACGTGGCGCGCTGCAGCCTCCGTAAGCGTGACCGTCATCTTCAATGCGTGGCCTCGGCAACCGTCGTCGCGGCGCCGTGCTTCTGCTTGTAGTCGCTCACGGCCGCCTTGATGGCGTCCTCGGCCAGGATGGAGCAGTGGATCTTGACCGGCGGCAGAGCCAGTTCCTCGGCGATCTGCGCGTTCTTGAGCGCTGCCGCCTCGTCCAGCGTCTTGCCCTTGACCCATTCGGTCACGAGCGAGGACGAAGCGATGGCCGAGCCGCAGCCGTAGGTCTTGAAGCGCGCGTCCTCGATCACACCGGTTTCCGGGTTGACCTTGATCTGCAGCTTCATGACGTCGCCGCAAGCCGGCGCGCCCACCATGCCGGTGCCGACGCTGTCGTCGCCCTTGTCGAACGAGCCGACGTTGCGGGGGTTCTCGTAGTGGTCGATGACCTTGGATGAATATGCCATGGGGTACCTCTATCTCGTTGTGTCGTGCTCGGCCGTCAATGCGCCGACCATTGGATGGTGCTGAGATCGACGCCGTCCTTGAACATCTCCCACAGCGGGCTGAGTTCGCGCAGCTTGGCCACGTTGTGACGGATGGTCGAGACGGCGTAGTCGATTTCTTCCTCGGTGGTGAAGCGGCCGATCGTCATACGCAGGCTGCTATGCGCCAGTTCGTCGCTGCGGCCGAGGGCGCGCAGCACGTAGCTGGGCTCTAGGCTGGCCGACGTGCAGGCCGAACCGCTCGACACCGCCAGGCCCTTGATGCCCATGATCAGCGATTCGCCTTCCACGAAGTTGAAGCTGATGTTCAGGTTGTGCGGCACGCGCTGCTCGAGGTCGCCGTTGATGAAGACCTGCTCGATGTCCTTCAGTCCGTCCAGCAGGCGCTTCTGCAGCGCACGGGCCTTGGCGACGTCTTGCGCCATTTCTTCACGCGCCAGACGGAAGGCTTCGCCCATGCCCACGATCTGGTGGGTCGGTAACGTGCCGGAGCGCATGCCACGTTCGTGGCCACCGCCGTGCATCTGCGCCTCGAGGCGAATGCGCGGCTTGCGGCGCACGTACAGCGCTCCGATGCCCTTGGGGCCGTAGGTCTTGTGCGATGCCAGGCTCATCAGGTCGACCGGCAGCTTGGCCAGGTCGATCTCCACCTTGCCGGTCGCCTGCGCGGCGTCGACGTGGAAGATGACACCCTTTTCGCGGCACAGTTTGCCGATGGCCGTGATGTCCTGGATCACGCCGATCTCGTTGTTGACCAGCATGACGCTTGCCAGCACCGTGTCCGGCCGGATGGCGGCCGCAAAGGCGTCCAGGTCTAGCAGGCCGTCCTCTCGTACGTCCAGGTAAGTCACCTCGAAGCCCTGGCGCTCCAGTTCGCGCATCGTGTCGAGCACTGCCTTGTGCTCGGTCTTGACCGTGATCAGGTGCTTGCCCTTGCCCTGGTAGAAATGTGCGGCACCCTTGATCGCCAGGTTGTTCGATTCGGTGGCACCCGATGTCCAGACGATTTCCCGCGGATCGGCGCCTACCAGTTCGGCCACGTAGCCGCGCGCCTTCTCGACCGCCTCTTCGGCTTCCCAGCCCCAGGCATGGCTGCGCGACGCCGGATTGCCGTAGTGCTCGCGCAACCAGGGAATCATCGCGTCGACCACGCGGGGGTCGACCGGCGTGGTGGCGCCGTAGTCGAGATAGATGGGGAAATGAGGAGTGACGTCCATGGCTGGCTCGTGCTGGCGTGGAAATGGTTCGGTTGATCAGGCGCCAGGGCACCCGGCCCGAAGGCCCAGTGCCGCGCCCTGCTTCACATCAAGACTTGGCGAAAACGTTGCCCAGCGCGAAAACCGAGTTGGGCGCGTTGACGCGGATCGGCTTGACGACCGGCTGCGAGGAGATCGCGCGCTTGACTGCCGGCTTGTTCTCGACCGTGACGCCCTTGGCGAGCTGGTCGTCCACAAGCTTCTGCAGGGTGACGGAATCCAGAAATTCCACCATGCGCTGGTTGAGCGAGGCCCACAACTCGTGCGTCATGCAACGACCGGCTTCGCCCAGGCAATTTTCCTTGCCCCCGCACTGGGTGGCGTCGATCGGTTCGTCGACCGACACGATGATGTCGGCCACGGTGATCTCGGTCGCCTTGCGGCCCAGCGAATAGCCACCACCGGGCCCGCGCGTCGATTCGACCAGTTCATGGCGACGCAGCTTGCCGAACAGTTGCTCCAGGTAGGAAAGCGAAATCTGCTGCCGTTGGCTGATTGCAGCCAGCGTGACCGGGCCAGAGTTCTGGCGCAGCGCCAGATCGATCATGGCTGTGACCGCAAAACGGCCCTTCGTAGTGAGACGCATCGCAAGCTCCTTATGTGCTTACCGTTGAAAACACCAGGACTCGTGACCCCGGTGACCTCGTCTCCGCCCTAACTGGCTGCCGTGGCCCTGGATCTCGTCCAATGGTTTGGAGCCAGCCCTTCATCGCGAAGTTTCTGCTGTTGTTGAGTAATTGAGTCAAGTATACCAGATTCCTGGATGGCGCCCGGGTTAATACCGATCCGGGCGGCTATCGCCCGGGCGAAAGCCCTGGATTGCGCCCGACCTCAGGCTGCCACATGGTCCTCGCCCGACGCGCCGAACGCCTGCTCACGCAGCAAGGCCAGTTGGTCCCGCACCCGGGCGGCCTTCTCGAACTCCAGGTTCCGGGCATGCTCGAGCATCTGCTTTTCGAGGCGCTTGATCTCGCGCGCCACATCCTTTTCGCTCATGTCTTCGACGCGGGCGCGCTCGACCTCGCGCTGGGCCTGCTCCTTGCCGCTCTTTTCGCTGTAGACCCCGTCGATCAGGTCGCGCACCCGCTTGACGATGCTGCGCGGCGTGATCCCGTGCTCCTCGTTGTAGGCGATCTGCCTGGCGCGTCGCCGCTCCGTCTCGCTCATGGCCTTCTTCATCGAGTCCGTGATGCGATCGGCATAGAGGATGGCGGTCCCGTTCAGGTTGCGGGCCGCCCGCCCGATGGTCTGGATCAGGGACCGCTCCGCCCGCAGGAAGCCCTCCTTGTCGGCGTCGAGGATGGCCACCAGGGACACCTCGGGGATGTCCAGGCCTTCACGCAGCAAGTTGATGCCCACCAGCACGTCGAAGGCGCCCAGGCGCAGGTCGCGGATGATCTCCACCCGCTCGACGGTGTCGACGTCGCTGTGCAGGTAGCGCACCTTCACGCCGTTGTCGCTCAGGTAGTCGGTCAGCTGCTCGGCCATGCGCTTGGTCAGCGTCGTGATGAGCACCCGCTCGCCGCGCTCGACGCGCAGGCGGATCTCCTGGAGCACGTCATCCACCTGGTGCGTGGCCGGCCGGACCTCCACCAGCGGATCGATCAGGCCCGTCGGCCGCACCAGTTGCTCCACCACCTGGCCGGCATGCTGCTTCTCATAGTCCGCGGGCGTGGCCGAGACGAAGATGCACTGGCGCATGCGCCGCTCGAATTCCTCGAACTTCAGCGGCCGGTTGTCCAGCGCCGACGGCAGCCGAAATCCGTATTCCACCAGCGTGGTCTTGCGGGCGCGGTCGCCGTTGTACATGGCGTTGAGCTGCCCGATCATCTGGTGGCTTTCGTCCAGGAACATCAAGGCGTCCTTGGGCAGGTAGTCGGTCAGTGTCGCCGGCGGGTCGCCCGGGGCACCACCAGACAAGTGCCGGCTGTAGTTCTCGATGCCCTTGCAATGGCCGATCTCGGCCAGCATTTCGAGGTCGAAGCGCGTGCGCTGTTCCAGGCGCTGGGCTTCCACCAGCTTGCCGCCGGCCAGCAGTTCCTTGAGCCGCTCGGCCAGTTCCAGCTTGATCGTCTCGACGGCGCGCAGCACTTTGTCCCGCGGCGTCACGTAGTGGCTGGATGGGTAGATGGTGAAGCGCGGAATCTTCTGCCGGATGCGCCCGGTGAGCGGGTCGAACAGTTGCAACGACTCGACCTCGTCGTCGAACAGCTCGATGCGGATGGCCAGTTCGCTGTGCTCGGCCGGGAACACGTCGATGGTGTCGCCGCGCACGCGGAACGTGCCCCGCACGAAATCGGATTCGTTGCGGGTGTACTGCATGCGGATCAACCGGCCGATCACGTCGCGCTGATCGATCTTGTCGCCCGTGCGCAGGATGAAACGCATCTGCGTGTAGTCCTCCGGGGCGCCGATGCCGTAGATGGCGCTCACGGTGGCGACGATCACCGTGTCGCGCCGCTCCAGCACGCTCTTGGTGGCCGACAAGCGCATCTGCTCGATGTGCTCGTTGATCGAGCTGTCCTTCTCAATGAACAGATCGCGCTGGGGCACGTAGGCCTCCGGCTGGTAGTAGTCGTAGTAGCTGACGAAGTACTCCACGGCGTTCTTGGGGAAGAACTCGCGGAACTCGCTGTACAGCTGCGCCGCCAGGGTCTTGTTCGGCGCGAAGACGATGGCCGGGCGCCCTGTCCGGGCGATCACGTTGGCCATGGTGAAGGTCTTGCCGGAGCCGGTCACGCCCAGCAGGGTCTGGTAGACCTCGCCGTCGCGCACCCCATCGACCAGCTGGGCGATGGCGGTCGGCTGGTCGCCGGCCGGCGGATAGGGCTGGAACAACTGGAACGGCGAATCCGGGAACGAGATGAATTCACCGGTGTCGCTGGGCGTGTCGGCGCCGGCCTCGGCCAGGGGAGAAACGGTTTCGGGAGATGCAGACATAGGGTGTACCCCGATCAGGTGCGTCGCAAACGCTAAAATTCAAGCGAACTGGATAGGTTAAACCCTGGCGCCAGTTCGTGAAAAAGCCCGACCTTCCTGCCAACGGGCGAACCGACCGACTTCTAAGGACGCTTCCAACATGTCTATCTTCACCGCCGTCGAGATGGCGCCGCGCGACCCGATCCTGGGCCTGAACGAGCAGTACGCTGCCGACACCAACCCGAACAAGGTCAACCTGGGCGTGGGCGTCTACTACGACGACAACGGCAAGCTGCCGCTGCTCGAGTGCGTCAAGGCAGCCGAGGCGGACATGATGAAGGCCCCCACCGCACGCGGCTATCTGCCCATTGACGGCATCGCCGCCTACGACAAGGCCGTCAAGGGCCTCGTCTTCGGCGCGGAAAGCGAGCCGGTGCAGTCCGGCCGGGTGGCGACCATCCAGGCGATCGGCGGCACCGGCGGCCTCAAGGTGGGCGCCGATTTCCTCAAGAAGATCAACCCGGACGCGAAGGTCCTGATCAGCGATCCGAGCTGGGAAAACCACCGCGCCCTGTTCACCAACGCGGGCTTCCCCGTCGAAACCTATGCCTACTACGACGCCGAAAAGCGGGGCGTGAACTTCGACGGGATGCTCGAAGCCCTGGGCTCGGCGCCCGCCGGCACCATCGTGGTACTGCATGCCTGCTGCCACAACCCCACCGGCTACGACCTGACGACCGACCAATGGGATCAGGTCATCGGCGTGGTCCGCGCCAAGCACCTGGTGCCATTCCTGGACATGGCTTACCAGGGCTTCGGTTACGGCATTGCCGAGGACGGCGCAGTGATCGGCAAGTTCGTCGCCGCCGGCCTGAGCTTCTTCGTCTCTACCTCCTTCTCGAAGAGCTTCAGCCTGTACGGCGAGCGGGTCGGTGCGCTGTCGGTGCTGTGCGCCACCAAGGAAGAAGCCGATCGCGTGCTGTCGCAGCTCAAGATCGCCATTCGCACCAACTACAGCAATCCGCCCATCCATGGCGGCGCCGTGGTGGCCGCCGTGCTCGGCGACCCGCAGCGACGCGCGGTGTGGGAAAAGGAACTGGCGGAAATGCGTGACCGCATCAAGGCCATGCGCCACAAGCTGGTGGACGGCCTCAAGGCCGCGGGCGTCAAGCGCGACATGTCGTTCATCACCCAGCAGATCGGCATGTTCAGCTACTCGGGCCTGACCAAGGACCAGATGGTCACCCTGCGCAACGAGTACGGCGTCTACGGCACCGATACCGGCCGCATGTGCGTCGCCGCGCTCAACAGCAAGAACATCGGATACGTCTGCCAGAGCATCGCCAAAGTATTGAGCTGATTCGTGACAAAAGTGGGCGCTCAGGCGCTCCACTGACATGTTGGAGACATTTCTGACGGTCGTGTAGGGATTCGACGCCTGCCGGGCGACGTATCCCGCTGCTATATTGCACTGCAACACAAAAGACTACAGAAAGCTTCCGCGATGCTCTACCAACTCTACGAAGCGCAGCGCTCTCTCATGGAGCCGTTCGCCGACTTCGCCCAGGCAGCCTCCAAGCTGTTTGGCAGCGGCACGGGCTTCAGCCAGTTGCCCATGGCGCAGCGCCTTTCCGCCAGCTACGACCTGCTCTATCGCCTCGGCAAGGACTACGAGAAGCCCGAGTTCAACATCAAGACCGTCTCCGTGGGCGACGCGGAAGTCGTCATCCAGGAGTTCGTCGAGCTCGAAAAGCCATTCTGCGAGTTGCGCCGATTCAAGCGCTACACGGACGATCCGCACACGCTGACGCTGCTCAAGGCGCAACCGGTTGTATTGATCGTGGCTCCCCTGTCCGGGCACTACGCCACCTTGCTGCGCGACACGGTGCGCACCATGCTGCAGGACCACAAGGTCTACATCACCGACTGGAAGAACGCACGTACGGTGCCGTTGTCCGAAGGCGAATTCGGCCTCGACGACTACATCAACAACGTGCAGCAGTTCATCCGCCACCTGCAGCACACCTATGGCCATTGCCACGTCATGAGCGTGTGCCAGCCCACGGTGCCGGTGCTGGCCGCGGTGTCGCTCATGGCCAGCCGTGGTGAGGCGCTACCACTGTCGCTGACGATGATGGGCGGGCCCATCGACGCGCGCAAGTCGCCTACCGCGGTGAACAACCTGGCGATGAACAAGAGCTACGAATGGTTCGAGAACAACGTCATCTACCGGGTGCCGCAGGGTTTCCCCGGCGAGGGGCGGCGGGTGTACCCGGGCTTCCTGCAGCACACCGGCTTCGTGGCCATGAACCCAGACCGGCACGCCAAGAGCCATTACGACTACTTCAAGGATCTGGTCAAGGGCGACGACGCCAGTGCCGAGACGCACCGCAAGTTCTACGACGAGTACAACGCCGTGCTCGACATGGACGCCGACTACTACCTCGACACGATTCGCACGGTGTTCCAGGAATTCCGGCTGGTGCATGGCAACTGGGACGTGCGCAATGAAAAGGGCCAACTCGAGCGCGTGCGCCCGCAGGACATCCGCACCAGCGGCCTTCTGACGATCGAAGGCGAGCTCGACGACATCTCGGGCTCGGGCCAGACCAAGGCTGCGCACGACCTGTGCACCGGCATTGCGCAGGATCACCGGCATCACCTCGAGGTCAAGGGCGCCGGCCACTACGGCATCTTCAGCGGTCGCCGCTGGCGTGACATCGTCTACCCGCAGGTCAAGGCCTTCATTGCCGCGCAGGACCAGCCCCAGACGCACCGCGTCACGCGTGCGCCCGTGAGCTCGGAGGATGCGGTCAGCGCACGCCTCACGCGCGCACGCGCCAGTTCGGGCGCTTCGCAAGATCGAACCGCCGCCAAGGCCGCGCCTGGTCGGAAGACCGCCGGGTTTGCCCGGCGCACGGGCTCGCCAGTCGCGCGCAAGAAGGCCGCCTAGGCCCGTTCCATGATTTCGCTGGCCGCGCGCATCGAGAACGCATTGCCGCAGACGCAGTGCACGCGTTGCGGCTACCCCGATTGCGCCGGCTATGCGCAGGCCATTGCCAGCGGCGACGCCGACGTCCACCAATGCCCGCCAGGCGGCGCCGCGGGCATCGAGGCATTGGCGCGCATCACCGGCCGCCCCGTCCGCCCGCTGGGCGCCGAGTTCGGCATCGAGGGGCCGCGCTCGCTGGCGGTGATCGACGAGCACTGGTGCATCGGCTGCACGCTGTGCCTGGACGCCTGTCCGACGGACGCGATCGTCGGCATCAACAAGCGCATGCACACGGTGATCGAACCCCATTGCACCGGCTGCGAGCGCTGCATCCCGGTGTGCCCGGTCGACTGCATTTCGCTCGAAGTCGTCACGCCGGGACGCAGCGGCTGGCAAGCCTGGTCGGCCACGCAGGCCGACGCGGCGCGCCGGCGCTACGCCGCGCACAAGGAACGACTTGCGCAGGCAGAAGGTTCGGCGTCGGCCACTCTCACGGGTGAGCCGGGCGGCCACGAGCCCGCGACGTCCACCGAAGCCGCACTCGCCGACGACGCCCAGGCACGCAAGCGCGCCTTGATCGAGGCGGCACTTGCCAAGGCACGCGCCCGAAAGCCCGCCGACACGTCCAAGCTGCCCCGATGAAAACCGACACCCTTCTCATCTACACCGCCGCCTCGCTCGTGCTGGCGGCGACCCCCGGCCCGACCATGCTGCTGGCCATGTCCAACGGCATCACCGGCGGGATGCGACGGGCGCGATGGGGCATGGCCGGCGCCATCCTGGGCAGCAGCATCATCATCGCCGTGGTGGCGCTCGGGCTGGGCTCGCTGCTTGCCGCTTCCGAATGGCTGTTCAACGCGCTGCGGGCGGCCGGGGTGGCATACCTGGTCTGGTTGGGCATCCGCCTGTGGCGCAGCCCGGTCGACGACGTGGACGCCATGCTGGCGCGTCCGAACCTCGCGCCGCAAGGCCCCCAGGCGCTGGTCCGCAGCCTGACGGTGGCGCTGTCGAACCCCAAGACCGTGCTCTTCTTCGGCGCATTTCTGCCCCAGTTCATCGACACGGGCGCGCCGCAGGCGCCGCAGTACCTTCTACTGGGCGTCATCTTCATCGCGCTCGACACGGTCATCATGCTGGCGTATGCCGGTGCCGGCACGCAGGCTGTGCGCTGGCTGTCCCGGCGCAACCTGCGGCGGATGAATCGCGGCTGCGCTGCCGGCATGTGGGCGCTGGCAGCCACACTGGCCTTCTGGCGACGGCCGGGCGCCTGACCGGCCCGCGACGAGCGAGGCGCACTGTCAGGCGTCGCGGCTCGCCTTGGCGAAGGCGCTCCGGATCTTGCGTGCCAACTTGTCCTGCGTATATGGCTTGCTGATCAGTTCCACGCCTGCGTCCAGCCGGCCTTCGTGGACGATGGCGTCCTGGGTATAGCCCGAGGTGAAGAGCACCGCGATATTCGGCAGGCGTTCGCGCGCACGGGCGGCAAGTTCGGGGCTGCGCAGCGATCCGGGCATGACCACGTCAGTGAACAGCATGTCCACCTGCACGCCACTGTCGATGATGGCCAGCGCCGACGTGGCGTCGCGTGCCTTCAGCACCCGATAACCCAGTTGGGTGAGCAGTTCGACGACCGTGGCGCGCACGTCATCGTCGTCTTCCGCCACGAGGATGGTCTCGGCGCCGCCGACCATTTCGTCCCCCGCTGGCGCCAGGACCATGTCCTCGTCCGCGGCAACGCGCGGCAGAAGCATGCGAACCGTCGTGCCCTGTCCAGGCCGGCTATGGATCTTCACATGCCCGCCGGACTGCTTGACGAATCCGTAGACCATCGACAGGCCCAGCCCGCTACCCTTGCCATCGACCTTGGTCGAAAAGAACGGCTCGAATACCTTTTCGAGCAGCTCGGGCCCCATGCCGCAGCCGGTATCCGCCACGGCCAGCATCACGTACTCGCCGGCGCTCATGTCGGGGTCGCCGGTGACGCTCGTGTCGTCCGGGTAGATGTTGGCTGTCTCGATCGTCAGCCGGCCGACGCCTTCCATCGCATCGCGTGCATTGATGGCCAGGTTGAGCACAGCGTTCTCGAGCTGCGCAGCGTCGACGAAGCAGTTCCACAGTGCGCCCGAGATCGTTGCTTCGATCTCGATGCCTTCGCCGATCGTGCGGCGCAGCATGTCCTCGATGCCGGGCAGAAGCCTGCCGATGTTGACCACTCTCGGTTCGAGCGGCTGTCGCCTGGCAAAGGCCAGCAACTGGCTGGCCAGCTTGGCGCCGCGCTGAACACTGTTCAGGGCATTGTCGAGATAGCGCTCGGCTCTCTCGTCGACGCCGACGACGCGCGAAAGCAACTGCAGGTTGCCCGAGATGACGTGCAGCAGGTTGTTGAAATCGTGGGCGACCCCGCCCGTGAGCTGGCCGACGCTTTCCATCTTCTGCGCCTGGTGAAGCGCCGCTTCGGTTCGCTTCAAGGCTGCGGCGGCGACACGCTCGTCGGTAACGTCGCGCCCCACCAGAAACAGGAGATCCTCGTCCGGCACGGTGCTCCAGACGAGGGTGCGATGACCGCCGGCTGCCCGCAGGCATCGGCATTCGAGCTGGAAGGACGTGCCCAGCCTCGGCAAGCCGGCCATGAAGTCGCGCGTCTCCTGGCGATCGTCCGGATGCACGTGCTCGACGAAGCTGTGCCCCGGGGGCTCGGCATTGCTGCCGCCGACCAGTGCCGACCAGGCGGGGTTCGTCGACACCAGCGTTGAATCACGACGGCACACGACCATCGGGTCTTGCGCCAGCTGCCAGATCCTGTCGCGGTCCTCCGTGCGCGCACGCACTTCCTGCGCCAGGGACGCCGCTTGTTCGTTCAGGCGCCGCAGGGCATTGAACTTGGCAGTCGTCTCCATGACCGTGTCCATCATGCCGACCACCCGACCGTGCTCGTCGCGCACGGGGCTGTAGCAGAAGGTGAAATAGGCCTGCTCGATGTAGCCGTGCCGATTGATGGCCAGGGGAAAGTCCTCGATGAACGTGGCCTCCCCGGCGAATGCACGCGCGGCGATCGGCCCGATCTGCGGCCAGGCCTCGCTCCAGACCTCCGAAAACGGTCGTCCCAGCGCTTCGGCCTTGTCGCCGAGGATCAGGCGAAACGCGTCGTTGTAGATGGTCGTCAACTCCCTGCCCCAGACCAGGCACTTCGGGAAATAGGACGACAGCACCATGTCCGCGGCGAATCGCAGCGCCAGCGGCCACCCCTGCGGCGGCCCGAGCACGTGATTGGCCCAGTCGAATTCGCGCACCTTGCGGCTCATGATGCTTGACGACGCGGGTGGCCAGGGCGCGCGGTGTTCCGCAGAGATGGGATGCTGGCTCGATGTCATGGATGGCACGTGTGGGCGCGCAGGGCACGCACCTGCGCTTTGGACCGAGCATCGCGTATCGGCCGGCGCAAGGCAATTGGGGCTGGCGCCACCCGGGCGGCGGCGCCGGCCGGCGGCACGGGCGGCGCGGCGCCCGTTCCCGTCAGGCTGCGCCTTGCGCCAGGGCCGCAAAGGCGCCGACCACTTCAGGCGGAGCCTGCACCAGCTCGATCAGCACGCCCTCGCCCGCGATCGGGAACTCGTCGCTTGCCTTCGGGTGCAGAAAGCAGATGTCGAACCCGGCCGCGCCCTTGCGGATGCCCCCGGGCGCAAATCGCACGCCCTGTCCGGCCAGCCATTCCACCGCCGCCGGAAGGTCGTCGATCCACAGGCCGATGTGGTTCAGCGGCGTGGCGTGAACAGCCGGTTTCTTGTCAGGATCGAGCGGCTGCATCAGGTCGACCTCGACCTTGAAAGGGCCATCGCCGATCGCGCAGATGTCCTCGTCGACGTTCTCCCGCTCGCTGCGGAAGGTGCCGGTGACCGTCAGTCCGAGCATCTCCACCCAGAGCTTCTGCAGGCGCAGCTTGTCGGTGCCGCCGATGGCGATCTGCTGGACGCCCAGCACCTTGAAGGGGCGTTGTGTTGCTTGAATCATGATCGGGAAGTGCCTTGACCGGGTTCGGACGAGATGACGGCCGTGGACGGCAGGCCGAGCCGGGAGAGCAGCCTGGCATCCGCCTCCAGGTCCGGGTTGCCGGTCACCAGCAGCTTGTCCCCATAGAAGATCGAATTGGCGCCAGCGAGAAAGCACAGCGCCTGCACCGGCTCGCCCAGTTGCTGCCGGCCGGCCGACAGTCGCACCCGCGCCGTCGGCATGGTGATGCGCGCGACAGCGATCACGCGTACGAAATCCAGCGGATCGATCGGATCGCTGTCGGCCAGCGGCGTGCCGGGCACGCGCACCAGGCTGTTGATGGGCACCGATTCCGGGTACGGATCCATGTTGGCCAGTTGGGCGATCAGGCCGGCACGGTGGACGGGCGCTTCGCCCATGCCCACGATGCCGCCGCAACACACGCTTATGCCGGCGCCGCGCACATGCGCCAGCGTGTCCAGGCGATCCTGGTAGGTGCGGGTGTCGACGATGTCGCCGTAGTACTCGGGCGCCGTGTCCAGGTTGTGGTTGTAGTAGTCCAGGCCCGCGTCCTTGAGCGATCGCGCCTGGTGCGCCTCGAGCATGCCCAGGGTGGCGCAGGTCTGCAGGCCCAGCCCCTTCACGGCGGACACCAGCCGCGCCACTTTCTCGATGTCGCGGTCCTTCGGTGCGCGCCAGGCGGCGCCCATGCAAAAGCGCGACGCGCCGGCGTCCTTGGCGGCCTGGGCGGCGCGCACCACCTCGTCCACCTCCATGAGCTTCTGCGCCTTGACGCCGGTGTCGAACTCCGCCGCCTGCGGGCAATAGCCGCAGTTCTCCGGGCAGCCACCCGTCTTGACCGACAGCAGCGTCGCCAACTCGATGTCCCCGGCGGGCCAGTGCTTCCGATGGACGGTCTGGGCCTGGAACAACAGGTCCATCAACGGCTTGTCGAGCAAGGCCTGGACATCCGGGACGGACCAGCGGGGCGCCGCGGCCGGCGCCGGCGCTGCCGAGCGACGGCGCAACTCGACAGGCGCTTCGTGTACAGGCGCTGCGCTCATGCGAACTCCATGATGACCTGGTCCACCGCCAGCGATTCGCCCTTGCCGGCACGCACCTGCGCGACGACGCCGTCCTGCGATGCGAACAGCACGTTCTCCATCTTCATTGCCTCGATCACGGCCAGCTTCTCGCCCGCGCGCACCTGTTGTCCCGGCTCGACCGCCACCTCGACCAGCAGACCCGGCATCGGCGACATCAGGAACTTGCTCAGGTCCGGCGGCGCCTTGTAGGGCATCAGCTTGAGCAGCCCCGCGCCGCGCGGCGACAGCACCATCGCCTCGATCTGGGCGCCGTCGTGCGAGATGCGCAGCGCCAGTGGGTTCTTGCCGCTGCCGCGCTCGACCTGCGCCGTGAAAGGCTGGCCGTTGACGGTGCCCTGCACGCAGACCGCGCCGAGCGGTGCGCGCGTGACCATCTGGTAGGTCTTGCCTTCGACGGTCACTGCGCTGGCGCCCGTGCTGCCTTCGAAGTCGGTAACCGATACCGCGCTGTGATGCTGCGTGCCGTTGGCCTCCTGAGTGACGACGACGAACTGCTCGCCGATCTTCACGCCGTGGCCTTCGAGCTGGCCGCTGATGCGCGATGCGCGTGCCCGGTAACGGCGATTCATGAACGCCGCCAACGCGATCAGGAAGCCCGGCTCGCGGTGCGGCACGTCTTCGGCGTGGAACCCCTCGGCGTAGTGCTCGGCGATGAAGCCGGTGTTGAAGTCGCCGGCCATGAACTTCGGGTGCGCCAGCAATGCAGCCTGGAACGGTATGTTGCTCGACACACCGCGGATCACGAATCCGTTGAGCGCCTCGCGCATGCGCGCGATGGCATGGGCCCGGTCCCGCCCGTGCACGATCAGCTTGGCGATCATCGAGTCGTAGTACATCGGGATCTCGCCGCCGTCGTACACGCCGGTGTCCACCCGCACGCCGTAGAGATGCTCCGTGTCGGCGGCGAACATGCTTTCCCTGGGCGGCTCGAAGCGCACCAGGCGGCCGGTGGACGGCAGGAAGTTGCGGAACGGGTCTTCCGCGTTGATGCGGCATTCGATTGCCCATCCGTTGCGCTGGACGTCCGCCTGTGCCAGCGGCAGCTGCTCGCCCGCGGCGACGCGGATCATCAGTTCCACCAGGTCCAGGCCGGTGATGCATTCGGTCACCGGGTGCTCCACCTGCAGGCGGGTGTTCATCTCCAGGAAGTAGAAGCTCTGGTCCTTGCCGACCACGAACTCCACCGTGCCCGCGCTCTGGTACTTCACCGCCTTGGCAAGCGCCACCGCCTGCTCGCCCATGGCCCGGCGCGTTTCCTCGCTGATGAAGGGCGACGGCGCCTCCTCGATCACCTTCTGGTGCCGCCGCTGGATCGAGCACTCACGCTCGTTCAGGTAGATCACATTGCCGTGCGCGTCGCCCAGGACCTGGATCTCGATGTGACGCGGCTCTTCGACGAACTTCTCGATGAAGACGCGGTCGTCCCCGAAGGAATTGCGTGCCTCGTTGCGGCACGACGAGAATCCCTCGAACGCCTCCTTGTCGTTGAACGCCACCCGCAGGCCCTTGCCGCCGCCGCCGGCGCTGGCCTTGATCATCACCGGGTAGCCGATGTCCTTGGCAATCTGCACCGCCGCCTCCGGCGTCTCGATCGCGTCGTTCCAGCCGGGTATGGTGTTCACCTTCGCTTCGTTCGCCAGCTTCTTGGACGCGATCTTGTCGCCCATCGCGGCGATCGAATAGTGCTTCGGCCCGATGAAGACGATGCCCTCTTCTTCCACCTTCCTGGCGAAGCCCTCGTTCTCCGACAGGAAGCCGTAGCCCGGATGCACCGCCTCGGCACCAGTCTTCTTGCACGCGGCGATGATGCGGTCCGCCTGCAGGTAGCTCTCGCGCGAGGGCGCCGCGCCGATGTGCACCGCCTCATCAGCCAGTTCGACATGGCGCGACTCCTTGTCCGCATCCGAATACACGGCCACGGTCTGGATGCCCATCTTGCGGGCCGTCGCGATCACCCGGCATGCGATCTCGCCGCGGTTGGCAATCAGGATCTTCTTGAACATTTGCTATTTCTCCGTACCGGACTACTTGAGCCCGAGTTCCTTGCGCATCGCCATGTTGCGCGCTTCGGCGCGCTGGAAGGCCGGACGGGCATCGAGGCGATCGACATAGGCCGAGAACGCCGCTGTCGGCTCGATCTGCTTGAATCCCATCAGGAAGCGCAGCAAGCCGCCGAACACGACGTCCGCCATCGAGAACGTATCGCCCAGCAGGAAGTCCCTGCCGGCAATGGCGGTCTGCGCCGTGGCGAGCATGGCCGCGTAGTTGCCCCAGCCCGCCGCGATCTCCTTGACTTCCCAGCCCGCACCACGCGCCATCACCGCCGGCTCGATCACGCTGGGCGCGAAGAAGGCCCAGCGCAGATAGGTGCCGCGCTCGGGCGCGTCCAGCGCCGGCGCCAGCCGGCCGGCTGCATAGCGGTCCGCCAGGTACAGCGCAATGGCAGCCGACTCCGTGACCACGACGTCGCCATCGACGAGCGTCGGCAGCTTGCCCATCGGATTCTTTGCGACGAGCTCCGACTCCTTCTGCTCCCCTTTCATGATGTCGACGACCTTCAGGTCGTAGGGAACGCCGGCTTCCTCGAGCGCCCAGATCGTGCCGGCGGCGCGCGAGTAGGGGTGGTAATAGAGGCTGATGGACATCGTTGTTCCTTCCTTGGCGACGCTCACAGCGGGATGTTCCCGTGCTTGCGCCACGGGTTGTCGAGCTTCTTGTCGCGCAGCATGACCAGCGAACGGCAGATGCGCTTGCGCGTCTCGCTCGGAAGGATCACGTCGTCGATGTAGCCGCGCGCGCTGGCCACGAAGGGATTGGCGAAGCGCTTCTTGTATTCGGCCTCGCGGGCGGCGAGCTTGGCCGGATCGTTCTTGTCTTCGCGGAAGATGATCTCGACGGCACCCTTGGCACCCATCACAGCGATCTCGGCACGGGGCCACGCAAGGTTGACGTCGCCGCGCAGGTGCTTGGAAGCCATCACGTCGTACGCGCCGCCGTAGGCCTTGCGGGTGATGACGGTGATCTTGGGCACGGTGGCCTCGGCGTATGCATACAGCAGCTTGGCGCCGTGCTTGATGATGCCGCCGTACTCCTGGCTAGTGCCAGGCATGAAGCCGGGCACGTCGACGAAGGTCACCACCGGGATATTGAAGGCATCGCAGAAGCGCACGAAGCGCGCCGCCTTGATGGAACTCTTGATGTCCAGGCAGCCAGCCAGCACCAGCGGCTGGTTGGCGACGATGCCTACCGACTGCCCGTCCATGCGGCCGAAGCCGATCACGATGTTCTTTGCATAGTCGGGCTGCAGTTCGAAGAACTCGCCATCGTCCACCACCTTGCCGATCAGCTCCTTCATGTCGTAGGGCTTGTTCGGGTTCTCCGGCACCAGCGTGTCGAGCGACAGTTCCATGCGATCTGCCGGGTCGCCGCTCGGGCGCACGGGCGGCTTCTCGCGGTTGTTCAGCGGCAGGTAGTTGAACAGGCGGCGCAGCATCATCAGCGCTTCGACGTCGTTCTCGAATGCCATGTCTGCCACGCCGCTCTTGGTGGTGTGGGTGGAAGCTCCGCCCAGTTCCTCGGCCGTGACCTCCTCGTGCGTCACCGTCTTGACCACGTCGGGGCCGGTGACGAACATGTAGGAGCTGTCCTTGACCATGAAGATGAAGTCGGTCATGGCCGGCGAGTACACGGCGCCGCCGGCGCAAGGGCCCATGACCATGCTGATCTGCGGCACCACGCCCGAGGCCATCACATTGCGCTGGAACACTTCGGCGTAGCCGCCGAGCGAGGCCACGCCTTCCTGGATGCGGGCGCCGCCGGAGTCGTTCAGGCCGATCACCGGCGCGCCGACCTTCATGGCCTGGTCCATCACCTTGCAGATCTTCTCGGCATGCGCCTCGGACAGTGCGCCGCCGAACACGGTGAAGTCCTGGCTGAACACGAACACGAGGCGGCCGTTGATCATGCCGTAGCCGGTCACGACGCCGTCGCCGGGGATCCTGGTGTCCTCCATGCCGAAATCGGTGCACCGGTGCTCGACGAACATGTCCCACTCTTCGAAGGTGTTGTCGTCCAGCAGCAGTTCGATGCGCTCGCGGGCAGTGAGCTTGCCCTTCCTGTGCTGGGCCTCGATGCGCTTTTCGCCACCGCCCAGGCGGGCCTGCGCGCGCCGCCTTTCGAGTTCGTCGATGAGATCTTGCATGATGTTCTTTCTTGCGAAGGGAATGTGCTTGGTCGTGCTTTGATTGAATTCAGTCGCCCAGCCCGGCCGCCGTGGCCAGCAGGCGGCGGGCTGCGGCGGACGCTGGCAGTTGCCCGCCGGCCACCTGCTGTGTGATCTGCGGCAGCAGCAGGCGCACCTGCGGATGCTGGCGGAAGGCCTGCTTGAGGCCGGCGTCGATGCGCTCCCACATCCAGGCCAGCGCCTGCTTCTCGCGCCGCGTGGCGATCTTGCCGTTGGCGTCCTGCGTTTCGCGAAACCGCGAGACGGCGGCCCAGAAGCCGTCGATGTTCGTCCCGGCCAGTGCGCTGATCTGCAGCACCTGCGGCACCCATTGCGCCAGCACGGCGCCGTGCGCGTCGCGTGCGGCCGAGGCATGGTCCGGATGACCCTGCTGGCCGAACAGCCGCAGCGCCGAGGTGATCTGGGCCTGGGCACGAGTCGCAGCGTCGCGGTCGATGTCGGCCTTGTTGATCACCACCAGGTCGGCCAGCTCCATCACGCCTTTCTTGATGGCCTGCAGGTCGTCGCCGGCGTTGGGCAGCTGCAGCAGCACGAACATGTCGGTCATGCCGGCGACCGCCGTCTCGGACTGGCCGACGCCGACGGTCTCGACGATGACGATGTCGTAGCCGGCGGCCTCGCACACCAGCATGCTCTCGCGCGTCTTCTCGGCCACGCCGCCCAGCGTGCCGCTCGACGGGCTGGGCCGGATGTACGCGCGCTCGTGCACCGACAGCCTCTCCATGCGCGTCTTGTCGCCCAGGATCGAGCCGCCCGAGACCGTCGACGATGGGTCGATCGTGAGCACCGCCACACGGTGGCCGCGCTCGATCAGGAACAGGCCCAGCGTCTCGATGAACGTCGACTTGCCGACGCCCGGTACCCCGGAGATGCCGAGGCGGAAGGACTGGCCGGTGTGCGGCAACAGGGCGGTGAGCAGTTCGTCCGCCTGCGCACGGTGGTCGGCGCGGGTGGATTCGAGCAGCGTGATCGCCTTGGCGATGGCGCGGCGCTGCACCAGCCCTTCCGCGCCGCACACCGACTCGGCGGTAACCGGAGGTCGCGCCACTTCAGGCTGCCGTCGCGGCCCGGATCTGCTCGAGCACATCCTTCGCGCTGGCCGGGATCGGCGTACCGGGGCCATAGATGCCTTTGACCCCCGCCTCGTACAGGAAGTCGTAGTCCTGGCGCGGAATGACGCCGCCGACGAATACGATGATGTCGTCCGCGCCCTGCTTCTTCAGCTCGGCGATGATCGCCGGCACCAGCGTCTTGTGGCCGGCCGCGAGCGTCGAGACGCCCACGGCATGCACGTCGTTCTCGATGGCCTGGCGGGCGCATTCCTCCGGCGTCTGGAACAGTGGGCCCATGTCGACGTCGAAGCCCAGGTCGGCGAACGCGGTGGCCACCACCTTGGCGCCACGGTCGTGCCCGTCCTGGCCGAGCTTCGAGATCATCACGCGCGGACGGCGCCCTTGCGCCTCGGCGAAGGTGTCGATCTCTTGCTTGAGTTGTTCCCAGCCTTCGGCCGAATCGTAAGCAGCAGCGTACACGCCGGTCACCTTTTGCGTATCGGCCCGATGGCGGCCGAAAACCTTCTCCAGGGCGTCCGAGACCTCGCCCACCGTGGCGCGCAGGCGCACCGCGTCGATGGCGAGGGCCAGCAGGTTGCCCTGTCCGCTCTCGGCGGCCTGGGTCAAGGCCGCCAGCGCCGCCCGCGCCCTGGCATCGTCGCGCGCGGCGCGAACCTTCTCCAGGCGGGCGACCTGCTGGTCGCGCACCTTCATGTTGTCCACCTCGAGCGTGTCGACGGCGTCTTCGCTCTTGAGCTTGTACTTGTTCACGCCGACGATCACGTCCTGGCCGGAGTCGATGCGGGCCTGCTTTTCCGCCGCAGCCGCCTCGATCTTGAGCTTGGCCCAGCCGGAGTCCACGGCTTTCGTCATGCCGCCCATGGCCTCGACTTCCTCGATGATCTCCCAGGCCTTGTCCGCCATGTCCTGGGTGAGCTTTTCCATCATGTAGCTGCCGGCCCAGGGATCGATCACGTTGGTGATGTGGGTCTCTTCCTGGATGATCAGCTGCGTGTTGCGGGCGATGCGGGCCGAGAACTCCGAAGGCAGCGCGATCGCCTCGTCCAGCGCATTGGTGTGCAGGCTCTGCGTGCCGCCGAACACGGCCGCCATCGCCTCGATGGTGGTGCGCACCACGTTGTTGTAGGGATCCTGCTCGGTGAGCGACCAGCCAGACGTCTGGCAGTGCGTGCGCAGCATCAGGCTCTTGGGCTTCTTCGCGTCGAAGCCCTTCATGATCCGGCACCACAGCAGGCGCGCGGCCCGCATCTTGGCCACTTCGAGATAGAAGTTCATGCCGATGGCCCAGAAGAACGACAGCCGCCCGGCGAAATCGTCCACGTCCAGCCCCTTGGCCAACGCGGTCTTGACGTACTCCTTGCCGTCGGCCAGCGTAAAGGCGAGTTCCAGGGCCTGGTTCGCTCCGGCCTCCTGCATGTGGTAGCCGGAGATGGAGATCGAGTTGAACTTCGGCATGTGGCGCGACGTGTACTCGATGATGTCGCCCACGATCCGCATGCTCGGCTCGGGCGGGTAGATGTACGTGTTGCGGACCATGAACTCCTTGAGGATGTCGTTCTGGATGGTCCCGGACAGCTTGTCCTGCGACACGCCCTGCTCCTCGGCGGCCACGACGTAGCCGGCCAGCACGGGCAGCACGGCGCCGTTCATGGTCATGGACACACTCACCTTGTCGAGTGGGATGCCGTCGAACAGGATCTTCATGTCCTCCACGCTGTCGATCGCCACGCCGGCCTTGCCGACGTCGCCGGTCACCCGCGGGTGATCGCTGTCATAGCCGCGGTGCGTCGCCAGGTCGAAGGCGACCGAGACGCCCTGCCCCCCCGCCGCCAGTGCCTGGCGATAGAACGCATTCGATTCCTCGGCCGTCGAGAAGCCGGCGTATTGGCGGATGGTCCAGGGCCGCACCGCGTACATCGTGGCCTGCGGCCCGCGCAGGTAGGGCTCGAAGCCGGGCAAGGTGTCGGCATGCGCCAGCCCTTGCACGTCGGCTGCGGTGTAGAGCGGCTTGACCGCTATGCCGTCCGGCGTCATCCAGTTCAACGCCTCCACGTTGCCGCCCGGCGCGGACTTGGCGGCGGCCTTGGACCAGTCTGCAAGGCTGGCGGATTGGAATTGCGGTTCGGATTTGCTCATGGACGCGGCTCGCTCACAGGCGGCTGACAGTTGGTTCGGGGTTTGCCCGGAGTTTGACGATTCGGACGACGAACGGGAGTTTACTCCAACATAATTATGAATTCATAGTTCCGAATAACGCTACACTCACGCCATGTCCGCCGCCCTGCCCATCGCCCCGCGCGCCCTCTACGAGGAGGTTGCCGAGCTGCTGCGCCAGCGCATCTTCCGGCGCGAACTGGAGCCCGGCAGCTGGATCGACGAACTCAAGCTGGCCGAGGAATACGGCATCAGCCGCACGCCCCTGCGTGAGGCCCTGAAAGTCCTGGCCGCTGAAGGACTCGTCACCATGAAAGTGCGGCGCGGCGCCTATGTCACGGAAGTGTCGGACAAGGACCTGTCGGACGTCTACCACCTGCTCAGCCTGCTCGAAAGCGACGCCGCCGCCGTGGTGGCCGAGCGCGCCGACCCGGGGCAGTTGGCCGAGCTCGAAGGCCTGCATGCCGAGCTGGAGGCGGCAGCACGCCCCGGTCAAGTGGACCGGGACCAGTTCTTCGCCGTCAACGAACGCTTCCATATGAAGCTCCTGGCGCTGGCCGACAACCGCTGGCGCGACCAGATGGTGGCTGACTTGCGCAAGGTCATGAAGCTCAACCGGCACAACTCGCTGCTCAAAAGCGGCCGCATCGAGGAATCGCTGGCCGAGCACCGCGCACTGATGGCCGCGCTCAAGGCACGCGACGCCCAGCGCGCCGCCCGGCAGATGCGCCTGCACTTCGACAACGGGCTCGAAGCGGCAGCCTGACAGCGCTTCGCCCGCCCAGCAGTTGGGGGAAGCGTCAGCCCGCCGGCACGGCCTCGCGCGCGCGCTGCATCACTTCGTGCGCAGGCAACTGCTTGAGGCGGTGGTCGCTCCACACCTGCCGCCAACGGCGCGCGCCGGGCAGGCCGTTGCGCAACCCCAGCATGTGGCGTGCAATCGCATACCAGGGCGTTCCATGTTCCGAAGCCTCGCGCGCCATGTAGTCGCACATGGCCGCCTCCACGTCCTCGCGTGACAGCTCGCGCGGGTCGTCGCCGAAGAACTCGGCGTCCCATTGGGCCAGCCACCAGGGGTTGTGATAGGCCTCGCGCCCCACCATCACGCCGTCGAGCAGGCGCAACTGCGCATGCACGGCCGCGTTGTCGACGAAGCCGCCGTTGATGGAGATGGTGAGCTGCGGAAACTCGTGCTTGAGCCGGTGCACGAGTTCATATCGCAATGGCGGGATCTCGCGGTTTTCCTTGGGCGACAGCCCCTTGAGCCAGGCATTGCGGGCATGCACGATGAAGGTGGCGCAGCCCGCATCGGCCACCCGGGCGACGAAATCGCGCACGAATTCGTAGCGCTCGATCTTGTCGATGCCGATCCGGTGCTTGACGGTGACCGGCAGCGACGTGGCGCCGACCATGGCCCTAACGCAGTCGGCGACGAGTGCGGGCTCGGCCATCAGGCAGGCGCCGAACGCACCTCGCTGCACCCGCTCGCTGGGACAGCCGCAGTTGAGGTTGACCTCGTCGTAGCCCCACTGCTCGGCCAGGCCCGCGCATCGCGCCAGGTCCTGCGGCTCGCTGCCGCCGAGTTGAAGAGCCACCGGGTGCTCCTCGGCGTTGAAGCGCAAATGGCGCGGCACATCGCCATGCAGCAAGGCGCCCGTGGTCACCATCTCGGTGTAGAGCAACGCACGGCGGCTGAGCAGGCGATGGAAATAGCGGCAATGCCTGTCCGTCCAGTCCATCATGGGTGCAACACTCACCCGGGACGGATTCGGCGATTGATTCGGTTGATTGATGTGCAAAGTATCCAGCCAGAAGTCGGCGCGCGCGGCACGGCCGCGCGCGAAGCCCGCATTTTCCCAGGTGGCGGGTCTCGGCGGGCGAGGCAACCGATCCGCGCCGCCGCTGCCCGGCATCCGCGCGTCAGAGCGGGCCGAGCTGGCTGAACGAGGTTCGCAGTCCGCGGTAGTCGGTCGGGCCGTTGGCGTCCGGCGGATTCCCGGTGGCCGACAGCCAGGCAGCGATGTTGGGCAACCGCTTCTCGAAGTAACTCTGCATGTTTCGCCAGTTGCCCTCGGGCGTGTGCGGCAGCGTCAGCTCCAGCGCCTCCACGCCAATGGAGCGCAGGTTGCTCGCCATGGCCAGGGTGCGGCCTTCGAGCAGGGGCAGCGACACTTCTCGGCCCTGGGAAAGGATCTCGTCGAGGATGCGGCGATTGACCACGAAGTCGGTCCAGCTGCGCTTGATGCAGGCGTCGTTGAGTTCGCGAAACACCCAGTGCATGTTGCTCGCGAACACGACCGCCACGCGCTCGGCCTGACGCGCGCCGTGGCCCGCGTGCACGCCCTGTAGCCGCACCGACCAGCCGATGGCCAGCAGTACACCGACCACCTGGACCCACGCCGCCCACACTTCGATCTCTCTCGGGTCGACGAACCAGAGCACGACGCCGAGCACCAGCACGGCCGCGAGCGGCAGCCAGCGCTTCACCGCCATGACGGCACCTCTGGCGTCAGGCGACCGGCGGCCAGTCGGGCGCGAGGGGCGCGCCGTGCGCTGGAAAGGCGGCAATGGTCCTTGTGGAGACGCACTGTGGATTCGTCAATCGACGCGAAGTCTTGATTTATGAATACTAAGAGCCGACAGAAATTACGCCTAGGGCACTTTGTCACGAAATGACACAAGTGCGCGCTTTAGTATCACTTTTCGAGACGCTTCAGGATTGGAATGAGGGATCGAGCGCCGCGTTTGGTGGAGGCCAGCATGAAGCGATTTGCGATGGACAGCCACATGGTTTCGGCCATCGGCGGGGTGTTCTATCCCACCGGCCACTCCATGATCATGTTTCCCAGCGTCGAGGTTGCGAGCCAGGTCGGGCATCGGCTGATCGAAACCGACGTGGTCAATGGCGACGACGTCTGCCTGATCTCTCCCGAGGAGATTCTCGACACCATCACGCCGACCACGCGCGCGGCGGACTTCCCCCTGCCGTCTGCCGGCACCGAGGGCGCGGCAGTACGCGTCTACACCCGCCTCGCGCTCGAAGGGCACGCAGCACTGCTGGTGCGCACGCCCGACGGGCCGGCCGCGGAGAAGGTCATGGTCGTGGTTCGCCAGGCCCCCTACTCCGCCGCCGAACGTTACCGCCGCCTGGTGATCGAGGACCTCTGACGACCGCGCACCCAAAGGCGCCGTCCGCGCCGCTCAGGCGTGCGCTGCCACAGCCGCCGTGCGGCGCACCACGTCGCGCGCCATGGCCTGGGCCAGCTCGTGCTCGCCCAGGAATACCGTCGCCTCGTCCTGCGTGAGGATGCGCGCCTGCTCCTCGCTGTGGCTGCGCACCACCACCTGGATCGCCGGGTTGAGCGTGCGTGCGGTCGCGATCATCTGGTGCACGTCGATGGCGTCAGCAGTCGCGATGGCCAGCACTCTTGCCCGGGCGATGTGGGCCTGCACCAGCACGCTCGGCTCGGCGGCGTCGCCCCAGACGGCGGCCCGGCCCTCGGCGCGCAGTTTCTCGACCAGTTCGCGATTGCGATCGGCCACCACGAACGGCACCTCGTTCTGGTCGAGCACGGCGGCAATGCGGCGCCCCACCCGCCCGTAGCCCACCAGCACCACCTGGCGCGAGAGAAACCGCGCGTCGGTGGTCATCGGCAGTTCGGCCATCGGATCGACGCGCGATTCGAACTCACGCGCCAGGGCCGAATGTTGGAGCAGCCAGCGTTGCACCGGGGCGATCATGGCGAACCACAACGGGTTGGTCGCAATGGAGATCAATGCGCCGGCCAGCACCAGGTTGCGCCCCTCCGGCGGCAGCAGGCCGAGCGACACGCCGAGCCCGGCCAGGATGAACGAAAACTCGCCGATCTGCGCCAGGCTCGCGCTCACCGTGAGCGCCACGCCCAGCGGATAGCGAAACAGCAGCACGATGCTTGCCGCGGCGATCGATTTGCCCACCACGATCACCAGCACCACCGCCAGCACCTGCAACGGCCGCTCCAGGATCACCCATGGGTCGAACAGCATGCCGACCGACACGAAGAACAGCACCGCGAAGGCATCGCGCAGCGGGAGCGACTCCTGCGCCGCGCGGTGGCTGTATTCCGACTCGCGCATCACCATCCCGGCGAAGAATGCACCGAGCGCGAACGACACGCCGAACAGCGCGGCCGACGCGAAGGCGATGCTTACGCCCGCCGCCACCACGCACAGCGTGAAGAGTTCGCGCGAGCCGGTGCGCGTGACCTGCCAGAGCAGCCAGGGGAACAGGCGGCGCCCGACCACCAGCATCAGGGCCACGAACGCGCCCACCTGCAACAGCGTCAGGCCGAGCGCGCGCCACACGTCGGCGCCCGCCCCGCCCGCGCCCTGGCGGTCGAGCAGGACCTCGGCCAGGGGAGGCAGCAGCACCAGCACGAGCACCATGGCCAGGTCTTCGACCACCAGCCAGCCAACGGCGATCCGGCCGACGTAGCTGTCCAGCAGGCCCAGGCTGTCGAGCGCCCGCAGCAGAACCACCGTGCTGGCCACCGACAGCGCCAGGCCGAAGACCATCGAAGCGCCGATGCTCCAACCCCAGGCCAGTGACATCAGTCCGCCCATGACCGTTGCCGCCGCAATCTGCACCAGCGCGCCGGGCACGGCGATCTTGCGCACGGCCAGCAGGTCGTCGAGCGAGAAATGCAGGCCGACGCCGAACATCAGAAGCATCACGCCGATCTCGGCCAGCTGCGCGGCGATGTTGGCGTCGGCGACAAAGCCCGGGGTGAACGGCCCGATGATGACGCCGGCCAGCAGGTAGCCGACCAGCGCCGGCAGGCGCAGCCGCACCGCGACGAACCCGAAGATCAGCGCCAGCCCCAGTGCGGCCGCGATGGTGTTGATGAGGGAGGCGCCATGCGTCATGCGTGGAAGTATCCACGCAACCGCCGTGCCCATCGCGCCGAATGGCCTTCGCAGCCGTCGGCCGCGGCATCGCCGCGGCTTCGGGCGCACCAATGAAAAACCCGCCGGAGGGCGGGTCGTTCGTGGTGCGCAGTGCGGTCAGTGCATGTGCAGTCCGCCGTTGACGGAGAAGTCGGCGCCGGTGGAATAGCCGCCTTCGTCGCTGGCCAGCCAGGAGCACACCGATGCGATCTCGCCCGGCTCGCCCAGGCGCCGGACCGGGATGGTGGCGACGATCTTGTCGAGCACTTCCTGCCGGATCGCCCGCACCATCTCGGTGCCGATGTAGCCCGGGCTCACCGTGTTGACCGTCACGCCCTTGGCGGCAAGCTCCTGCGCCAGCGCCATCGTGAAGCCATGCATTCCGGCCTTGGCGGCCGAGTAGTTGGTCTGACCGGCCTGCCCCTTCTCGCCATTGACCGACGAGATGTTGATGATGCGGCCCCAGCCCTTCTCCACCATGTCGCCCACCACCTGCTTGGTGACGTTGAACATGCTGTTGAGGTTGGTCTCGATCACCGCGTCCCAGTCCTCGCGGGTCATCTTGAGGAACATTCGATCGCGGGTGATGCCGGCGTTGTTGACCAGCACGTCGATGCTGCCGTGCTCCGCCTTTGCCTTGGTGAAGGCGTCCACGGTGGACTGCCACTCTCCCACGTTGCCGACCGAAGCGTGGAACTCGAAGCCGAGCGCCTTCTGCTCGCCAAGCCACTTGTCAAAGTCGCGGGTCGGACCGCACCCGGCGATGACGGTGAAACCGTCCTTGTGCAGACGCTGGCAAATGGCCGTTCCGATGCCTCCCATTCCTCCGGTGACGTATGCGACTTTCTTGCTCATGATGTTTCCTTTGTATGCCGTTGCCCTCGACGGGCCGTTTCACTGTAGCCACATTCAATGACGCGCCTGTCTCAGGAAAACACCAAGCATGCACGCAACGGATTGTCACTAAAGATTTCTATACTGGCCTGATGTCTTCCATCGTGCTGAAGAGTATCCGCAAGTCCTGGGGAGACGTTGATGCCCTGCATGCCATCGACCTGCGGATCGACAGCGGCACCTTCTGCGTGCTCCTGGGGCCATCGGGCTGCGGCAAATCGACCACCCTGCGCATCATCGCCGGCCTCGAAGGCGCCAGCGGCGGGCAGGTCCTGATCGACGGCGCGGACGTGACCGACCGGCCGCCGTCGGCGCGCGGCATCTCGATGGTGTTCCAGAACTACGCCCTGTTCCCCCACCTGAGCGTGGCCGAGAACATCGGGTTCGGCCTGTCGGTGCGCAAGGTGCCGGCGGCCGAGGCGCGCGCACGGGTGCAGGAAGCCGCCGCGCTGCTCGGGCTGCAGGCACTGCTCGAGCGCAAGCCGTCGCAGTTGTCCGGCGGGCAGCAGCAGCGCGTGGCGCTGGGCCGGGCCCTGGTGGCGCGCGCCAAGGTCTGCCTGATGGACGAGCCGCTGTCCAATCTCGACGCCCAGCTGCGCCAGGAAATGCGGCGCGAACTGCGCGAACTGCAGCGCGCACTCGGCCTGACGGTGGTCTACGTCACCCACGACCAGGCCGAGGCGATGAGCATGGCCGACCAGGTGGTGCTGCTCAACCGCGGCCGCATCGAGCAGGCCGGCACGGCGCAAGCGCTGTACCTGCGCCCTGCGACCACTTTCGCGGCCCGGTTCGTCGGAACGCCGCCGATGAACCTGCTGCGCCTCGACGAGGGCCGCATTGCCGGCAGCAACTACGACACCGGGCTCGCCGCGGCCACCCTGGGCATCCGGCCCGAATCGATCGTGCTCGACCCGTCGGGCATCCCCGCACTGGTCGACAGCACCGAATACCTGGGCGCCGACCGGGTCCTGCATTGCCGCATCGGCAGCGAATCGCTGCTGGTGCGCACCGACGGCCGGCAGCCGGCCGAAGCCGGCCAGCAGCTCGGCCTGCGCTGGTCGCCGCAAGACGCCCACGGCTTCGACGCCCAGGGCGCGCGTATCGACTGAAAGTTTCCCTGTTCCCATCCGAATCGGAGAAGAGTCCATGCAACGCAAATCCTTTCTCAAGATCTGTGCCATGCCGCTGCTGGCCGCAGCAAGCGGCCTGTATGGCGCCATGCCGGCAATGGCGCAGGCGCCAGTCGAGGTCTCGTTCTATTACCCGGTCGCCGTCGGCGGACCGATCGCGAAGACCATCGACGGCTTCGCCGAGGGCTTCATGAAGGAGAACCCCGGCATCAAGGTCTCGCCGATCTATGCCGGCACCTACCAGGAGACCATCGTCAAGGCGCTGACGGCGCACAAGTCCGGCACCCCGCCGGTGACGTCGGTGCTGCTGTCGACCGACATGTTCACGCTGATCGACGAAGACGCGGTCGTGCCCATCGACAACTTCGTCAAGACGCCAGAGGACAAGGCGTGGATGGACAGCTTCTATCCCGCGTTCATGCAGAACAGCCGCACCGGCGGCAAGACGTGGGGCATCCCCTTCCAGCGGTCCACGGTGGTGATGTACTGGAACAAGGACGCCTTCAAGGAGGCAGGGCTCGACCCCGACAAGGCGCCGGCCACCTGGGCAGAACTGAAAGCAGCCGCCACCCGGCTCACGAAGAAGGATGCGGACGGCAAGGTCAGCCAGTGGGGCGTGCAGATTCCGGCCAGCGGCTTCCCCTACTGGCTGTTCCAGACGCTGACCACGCCCAATGGCGCCATCCTGGCCAACGAGGCCGGCACTGCCGTCAAGTTCGACGACCCGAAGGTGATCGAGGCCCTGCAGTTCTGGGTCGACCTCGGCAAGGCCGGCGTGCATCCGCCCGGCGTGGTCGAGTGGGGCACCACGCCGAAGGACTTCTTCGAGAAGAAGGCCGCGATCATCTACACGACAACCGGGAACCTGACCAACATCCGCAAGAACGCCGGTTTTCCGTTCGGTGTGGGCATGATCCCCGGCAACACGCGCAAGGGCTCACCCACCGGCGGCGGCAACTTCTACATCTTCAAGAAATCCACGCCCGAGCAGCAGCAGGCGGCATTCAAGTTCATCAAGTGGATCACCCAGCCCGAGCGCGCGGCCACCTGGAGCATGGACACCGGCTACGTCGCCGTCTCGCCGGCCGCGTACGACACGCCGGCCCTCAAGAAGTATGGCGCCGAGTTTCCGCCTGCCCTGGTTGCGCGCGACCAGCTGCCGGTCTCGGTCGCCGAGTTCTCGACGCATGAGAACCAGCGCGTGACCAAGGCACTCAACGATGGCCTGCAGGCAGCGCTGACCGGCACCAAGACGCCCGCGCAGGCGATGAAGGACGCCCAGCAGGAAGCCGACCGCATCCTGCGCGCCTACAAGTGACCAGACCGGGCCGGGGTCAGAGGCAATGAAGCAGCGTAGCGTCCATGCCTGGCTGATGCTGCTGCCGGCCATGCTGCTGCTCGTGGCCTTCACGCACTGGCCCGCGGTGTCGACCTTCATCGACAGCTTCCACTCCACGCCGCGCGGCGCCCGGCCCAGCGTCTGGGTCGGGCTCGAGAACTACCAGGTGATGACCCAGGACCCGGTGTTCTGGAAGGCCGTGCGCAACAACCTGATCTTCGCCGCCGCCACCATCCCCGCCTCGATCGGGCTGGCGCTGGCCATGGCGCTGTGGGTGAACGAGCGCATGGCCGGGCGCGCGTTCCTTCGCATGGCGTACTTCACGCCCACGGTTCTGCCGATGATCGCGGTAGCCAACATCTGGCTGTTCTTCTACACGCCGCAGTACGGACTGCTCGAGCGGTTCACCGGCATGCTCGGCCTGCCGGCGCACAACTGGCTCGGCAGTCCGTCGACCGCGCTGGGCGCCGTGACCGCGGTGGCGATCTGGAAGGAAGCCGGCTTCTTCATGATCTTCTACCTCGCGGCGCTGCAATCGCTCAATCCGAGCCTGCGCGAGGCCGCAGCCATCGAAGGGGCGTCGCGCGGTTACTTCTTCCGGCGCGTGTTGTGGCCGCTGCTGATGCCCACCACGCTGTTCGTGCTGATCAACGCCTGCATCAACGCCTTCCGCATGGTCGACCACCTGTTCGTGCTCACCCGCGGCGGCCCGGACAATGCCTCCATCCTGCTGCTCTACCACCTGTACGAGGTCGGCTTCAGCTTCTGGGACACGGCCTACGCATCGGCCATCACCGTCGTGCTGGTGCTGGTGCTGGCGGCCATCGCGCTGTTCCAGTTCTTCGTACTCGACCGACGGGTGCACTACAAATGAGTACGGCCGAGACCCGCACGCGCCGCCTCGTCTACAACGAGCCCACGCTGCTCGACACGCTGGCGGCCTGGCTGCTCGCCCTGCTGTGGATACTGCCGCTGGCCTACGCGGTGTGGACTGCCTTTCACCCGTCCGAATATTCCACCCGTTTCGAACTGCTGGCCCCGCTGACGCTGTCGAACTTCAGCCGCGCCTGGGAAGCGGCGCCCTTCGCGCGCTACTTCCTCAACACCGCTGCGCTGGTGGTGATGATCCTGGCGGTGCAGCTGGTGCTGGCCACGTTGGCGGCCTATGCCTTCGCCCGCTACGAGTTCCGTGGCCGCAACATTGCCTTCGCCCTGGTGCTGGTCCAGCTGATGGTCATGCCGGACATCCTGGTGGTCGAGAACTACAAGACGATGGCGCGGCTGGGCCTGGTCGACACGCTCCTGGCCATCGGCCTTCCCTACTTCGCATCGGCGTTCGCCATATTCCTGTTGCGCCAGACCTTCCTGGGCGTGCCCAAGGAGCTCGACGAGGCGGCGCGCGTCGAAGGCGCCGGCCCACTGCAGATCCTCTGGCGCGTCTACATGCCGCTGGCCCGGCCGGTCTACACCGCATTCGCCCTGGTCTCGGTCAGCTACCACTGGAACAACTTCCTGTGGCCGCTCATCGTCACAAACAGCGTCAACGCGCGCCCGCTCACCGTGGGGCTGCAGGTATTCTCGTCGGTGGACCAGGGGGTGGACTGGTCGATCATCACCGCGGCCACGCTGATGACTTCGGCGCCGCTCCTGATCGCCTTCCTGCTTTTTCAGCGGCAGTTCGTCCAAAGCTTCATGCGCGCGGGAATCAAATGAAACTCATCACCTGGAACACGCAGTGGTGCTGCGGCCTCGACGGCATCGTCAGCCCCGATCGGATCGTCGACGGCGCGCGCGCCATGGCCGACTTCGACGTGCTGTGCCTGCAGGAGATCGCCCAGGGCTTCGACGAGCTGCCCGGCGGCCCCGGCGACCAACCTGCGCAGTTGCAAGGGTTGCTGCCCGGCTTCGCCCTGTTCTTCGGCGCCGCGGTGGACGAGGTCGACGCCCGAGGGCGCCGCCAGCGCTTCGGCAATGTCATTGCCACGCGGTTGCCGGTGGCGCGCATCCAGCATCATCCATTGCCATGGCCCGCCGATCCGGCCCAGCCGAGCATGCCGCGCATGTGCACCAGCCTGACGCTGGTCACCCCCGAACTGGGCCCCGTGCGCGTGATGACGACCCACCTGGAGTACTACTCGGCGCCGCAGCGCATGGCGCAGGCACAGGCGCTGCGCGCCCTGCATGCCGAAGCCAGCGCCCAGGCGCTGGCACCGCCGAAGCGAGAGGAGCCCGGCTCGCCGTTCCAGCCCAAGGTGCACACGGAGCAGGCCGTGCTGTGCGGCGACTTCAACATGTCCGCGGCCGACCCGGCCTACGCCGCACTGCTCGAAGCGTTCGAGCCCATGCCCGGCACACCGCGCCGGTTGCAGGACGCCTGGCGCATCGCGCACGGCGACCTGCCGCACCCGCCCACCTTCCGCCTGTACGACCAGCGCTACGGGCCCGATCCGGTCAGCTGCGATTTCGTGTTCCTCAGCGATGCGCTGGCGCCGCGCCTGCGCCGCATCGAGGTGGACACGGCCACCCAGGTCTCGGACCACCAGCCGGTGATGGTCGAGCTGGGCTGAACGGCAGGCGGCGCGCGCGCGGCGCCGGCGCGGCGCTATTCGAGCGTGAAGCCGACCTTGACCGTCACCTGCCAGTGCGCGACCTTGCCGTCCGTCACGTGGCCACGCGTTTCCAGCACCTCGAACCACTGGATGTTGCGCACGGTCTCGCCTGCCTTGGCAATGGCGCGGCGCACCGCGTCGTCGCTGCCCTCGGTGGATGATCCGGTCAGCTCCAGGATCTTGTAGACGTGGTTGCTCATGGGAGGATCTCCTTGCAGGCGCGGTCGGTATTCAGCGCTCGATGGTCAGCGCCACGCCCATGCCGCCGCCGATGCACAGCGAGGCGATGCCGCGCTTGGCGTTCTGGCGCTGCATTTCGTGCAGCAGCGTCACCAGGATGCGGCAGCCCGACGCGCCGATGGGGTGTCCGAGCGCGATGGCGCCGCCATTGACGTTGACCTTGTTGATGTCCCAGCCCATTTCCTTGTGCACGGCACAGGCCTGGGCAGCGAACGCCTCGTTGATCTCCAGCAGGTCCAAATCCGACGGCTTCCAGCCGGCGCGCTGCAGCGCCTTCTGCGAAGCCGGGACCGGCCCCATGCCCATGTACGCCGGGTCCAGGCCGGTGGTGGCATAGCTGGCAATGCGTCCGAGCGGCTTGAGGCCCAGCGCCTCGGCCTTCTTGGCGCTCATCACCACCACGGCGGCGGCACCGTCGTTCAGGCCCGAGGCATTGCCGGCCGTCACGCCGCCGGCCTTGTCGAAGGCCGGGCGCAGGCCCGCCAGGCCTTCGGCGCTGGTCTTGCGGTTGATGAATTCGTCCTTGTCGAAGACGACCGGGTCGCCCTTCTTCTGCGGGATGTCCACCGGAACGATCTCGTCCTTGAACTTGCCCGCGTCCTGCGCGGCGGCCGCCTTGGTCTGGCTGGCCAGGGCAAGCTCGTCCTGGGCGGAACGGTCGATGCCGTACTTCTTGGCCACGTTCTCGGCGGTGATGCCCATGTGGTACTGGTTGTAGACGTCCCACAGGCCGTCCACGATCATCGTGTCGACCAGCTTCCAGTCGCCCATGCGCTGGCCGTTGCGGGAGTTGGGCAGCACGTGCGGCGCCAGGCTCATGCTTTCCTGGCCGCCTGCAACCACGATCTCGCTGTCGCCGCAGGCCACCGCCTGCGCTGCCAGCATCACGGCCTTGAGGCCCGAGCCGCACACCGCGTTGATGGTCAGTGCCGGCGTCGCGTTGGTGATGCCGCTCTTGATCAGCGCCTGCCGCGCCGGATTCTGGCCGCAGCCCGCCGCCAGCACCTGCCCCATGATCACCTCGCCCACCTGGTCGTTCGACAGCTTGGCGCGCGAGAGGACTTCCTTGATCACGATGGCGCCCAGCTCCGTGGCTGCGATGCCGGCGAGCGAGCCGCCGAACTTTCCGATCGGGGTGCGAGCCGCCGAAACGATGACGATGTCTTCCATGTGCTGTTCTCCTGGGGGGTAGGGATGTTCTTGGCGTCAGGCCTTGGCTTTCACGTAGCGGCCCGGCGCCGGCTCGATGGCCTGGAATTTTCGTCCACGGCCATAGGTCTTGGGTGCAGCCACCTTGCGGCCGCTGTGCGAGGTCAGCCAGCGCGACCAGTCGGTCCACCAGCTGCCGGGATGCTCGGTGGCGCCGGCGATCCACTCCTCGTGCGAAGGCGGCAGCTTGCCGTCCTCGCGGATCCAGTGGCTGCGCTTGTTCTTGGCCGGCGGATTGATCACGCCAGCGATGTGGCCCGAGGCCCCCGTCACGAAACGGCGCTTGCCCTTGAGCAGCTGCGTCGACGCATAGGCGCCGCCGATCGGCACGATGTGGTCCTCGCGCGAGCCGTAGATGTACGCCGGCGCCTTGATGCGGCCGAGATCGACCTTCTCGCCGCACACGGTCAACGCATCCGGCACGGCCAGCTTGTTCTCGAGATAGGTGTTGCGCAGGTACCAGGCGTAGAACGGGCCGGGCAGGTTGGTGGCGTCGCAGTTCCAGTACAGCAGGTCGAACGGCGGCGGTGTCTCGCCCTTCAGATAATTGCCGACCACGTAGTTCCAGACCAGGTCGTTGGGGCGCAGGAAGCTGAAGGTCGATGCCAGGTCGCCGCCGGCGAGCAGCCCGCCGCTGCCCATCTGCATCTCGCGGAACTGCACGCTGGGCTCGTCGATGAACACGTCGAGGATGCCGGTGTCGGAGAAGTCGAGCAGCGTGGTCAGCAGCGTGACCGAGGCCACCGGGTCCTCGCCGCGCGCAGCCAGAACGGCCAGCGCGGTGCTCAGGATGGTGCCGCCGACACAGAAGCCCAGCGCGTTGATCTGCGGGCTGCCGCTGATTTCCTGCACCGTGTGGATCGCCTCGATCGCGGCGCTTTCGATGTAGTCGTCCCAGGTGGCTTCGCGCAGCGATTCGTCCGGGTTGCGCCAGCTCACCACGAACACCCGGTGACCCTGGTCGACCGCATAGCGGATCAGCGAATTCTCGGGCTGCAGGTCGAGGATGTAGAACTTGTTGATGCACGGCGGCACCAGCAGGAAGGGCCGCTCGAACACCTTGGCCCCGGCCGGCTTGTACTCGAGCAACTGGAACAGCTCGTTCTCGTAGACGACCGCGCCTTCGGTGACGGCGACGTTGCGCCCCACCTCGAAGGCACTTTCGTCCGTCATGCTCAAGTGGCCCTGGCGAACGTCGGCCAGCAGGTTGCGAATGCCGCGGGCAATGCTCTCGCCTTGTGTCTCGATCGCCTTGCGCTGGGCCTCGGCATTGAAGGCCAGGAAGTTGCTCGGCGCGCTGGCGGCCATCCATTGCTCGACCGCGAACCGCAGCCGGCTGCGCGTCTTGGCATCCCCTTCGGCGCATTCGGCCAGCGCCATCAGGGTGCGGGCATTGAGCAGGTACATGGCGGCGCCGAAGGAAGCCACCGGATTCTGGCTCCAGGCCTCGGCCGAGAAGCGCCGGTCGGCGCAGGCGTGGGCGGCAAAGCCGTCCTGCCACAGCCGGGTGGCCTGCGCGATGTATTCCTGCTGGATGCCCTGGAGCTTGTCCGGATCGAAGCCGACCGGAGCATGGTCCCGGCCGCCCTCGTTGCCGCCGGCGAAGGCCCGCATCGATGCCAGCGCCTGGTTCCAACCGTTCTGCAGAAGACCCGTCGGGTCTGCCGTGTTCGAGGCGCGCTGGCTCATGCTGACTTTCTCCCTATTCGCTGGTCGATATTGCTGGCACGGGATTGAGTATGCTGCATTCGACCTACCCTGCCAACGCGCTGCGAAGTCCGCGGACGCGCCCGCCCTGCCCATGCATCTCGTGATCATCGCCTGGCTCTACGTCGCCGTCATGATGGCCGTGGCCGAAGCCACCAACACCAACGGCACCGTCCTGGGCGCCATCATCACTTTCGTCCTGTATGGGCTGGTGCCGATGGCGCTGGTGGCCTACCTTGGCGGGACACCGGCGCGGCGGCGCAGGCAGCGCGCCCGGGAGGCGGCGCGCCAGGCAGCCTCAGCTGCGCCAGACCAGGGCGGCGAAGCGCCCGCAAACCCCGTCGCGCCGATACGAGAAGAACCTTGATGCCTGGGCCACCGTGCACCAGGCGTCGCTGCCGTCGTTGCCCCAGACTTCGCGCACCCCCAGCGACTCCAGGCGCCGGCGGGCCAGCGCCGGCAGATCGGCCAGCCATTTTCCGGGCGCTGCGCCCGGCCTGAAATGCGCGGCCGCCCCGCCATCCACCGCCTCGAAGGCCGCCTTGACCTCGCTGCCCACCTCGAACGCACGCGGCCCGATGCAGGGCCCCAGCCAGGCCATCAACTGCCCGTGGCGACCGCGGTCGTCGTCGAACCCCTGCACCGCGCGCGCCAGCACGCCCGCGGCCAGGCCGCGCCAGCCGGCATGCGCGGCCGCCACGCGCCGCCCCTGGGCATCGGTGAGCAGCACCGGCAGGCAGTCGGCCACCATCACCGTGCAGGCGACCCGTTCGTGCGTCGTGCACGCGGCATCGGCCTTGGTGCCATCCGGCGTGCCGTCGTCGAGCACCGACACGCCGGTGCCATGCACCTGGCTCAGGAACACCGGCCGGGCGCCGATGGCCCGTGCGACGCGCTCGCGGTTGGCCGCCACGGCAGCTGGCGTGTCCCCGACGTGGTCGCCGAGGTTGAGGCTGGCGTAGGGGCCTTGCGAGACGCCGCCGGCCCGGGTGGTGCACACGGCGCGCACGCCTGCGGGCGCCGGCCAGTCGGGCACGATCCAGCGGGGATCGAGGTCGCCCGCGATCACGCCTCGGCGTCCGGACAGCGCGACGGCTGCGTGCTGTCGAAGGCGTCCAGTTTCATGCAGGCCTCGTACGCCGCCATGGTGCGGGGCAGGCCGCTCATGTCGCAGCCGAAGCGCTGGCCGTTGAATATCTGCGGCACCAGGCAGCAATCGGCCAGCGTGGGCGATTCTCCGTAGCAATAGGTCGAGGCGGGCAGCCGGGCGAGTTGGCGTTCGAAGGCCAGCAGGCCTTCCCGCACCCAGTGCCGGTACCAGGTGTTCTTGGCCTCGTCCTCCACCTTCAGTTCACGCACCAGGTATTTGAGAACGCGCAGGTTGTTCAGCGGATGGATCTCGCAGGCGACCGTCTCGGCCAGCGCCCGCACCCGCGCCCGGCCCAGCGGATCGGCCGGCAGCAGCGCCGGCTCGGGATGCGTCTCGTCGAGGAATTCGATGATCGCCATCGATTGCGACAGGCGCTGGCCGTCGTCCAGTTCCAGCATCGGGACCAGCATGTCGGCGGACTTGTCGGCAAAAGGCGGCTTCTTGTGGTCGCCGCGCGCGATGTGCACGGCCTCGTAGTCGTAGGGCAGGCCCTTGAGCGCCAGGGCAATGCGGACACGGTAGGAGGCGGACGATCGGAAGTAGTTGTAGAGCTTCATGGTCAGGCGAGCATAGGCGCCCGGCAGTGGCCGCACAAGCAAGCCCCGGCCTGCTCTGGCACACTGCCGGGCTGTGTCCGGCTGAGCCCCCATGCGGGTGCGGCCCGGTGCGCTTTTCGCAATCTAAAGGAATACTTACGTCATGGCTTCCGAGTACGTCGTTTCACCCCCTCCCATGGTTTCGATCCCCGTCGTGGGCGAAACCGGACGCTTTCCGGTGCACCGCATCTATTGCGTCGGGCGAAACTACGAGGAGCACGCCAAGGAAATGGGCTTCACCGGCCGCGAGCCGCCCTTCTTCTTCCTCAAGCCGGCCAGCGCCGCCGTGGTGGTGGAGGCCGGCCAGACCGGCACCATCGCCTACCCCACGCTGACCAAGAACCTGCACCACGAGATCGAGCTGGTCGTGGCCATCGGCAAGGCCGGCAGGAACATCAAGGCGGCGGACGCCATGCAGTACATCTACGGCTACGCGGTCGGCCTGGACATGACCCGCCGCGACTTGCAGAACGACATGAAGAAGCAGGGACGCCCCTGGTGCATCGGCAAGGCATTCGAACAATCGGCGCCGGTCGGCCCGATCGTGCCGGCCGCCCGCGCCGGCGACGTGGCCAGCGCCGAGATCTGGCTCCAGGTCAACGGCCAGGACCGCCAGCGCAGCCATGTGTCCAAGCTGATCTGGAACATCGCCGAAACCATCGAGCACCTGTCCGCCGCCTGGGACCTGCAGCCGGGCGACCTCATCTATACCGGCACGCCCGAAGGCGTCGCCGCAGTGGTGGCCGGCGACACGCTGGTGGGCGGCGTAGCCGGCCTGCCGGAGCTGAGCGTCAAGGTCGCCTGACGACCCGATGTTCCAGCGCGCCCCGATCAGGCACTGCAAGAACTGCGGCAGCGCGGTCGCCTACCGGATCCCGGACGACGGCGACACGCGCGAGCGCGCCGTCTGCCCCAACTGCGACACCATCCACTACGAGAACCCGCTCAACGTGGTCGGCACGATCCCGGTTCTGGACGACCGGGTGCTGCTGTGCAAGCGCAACATCGAGCCGCGCTGGGGCAAGTGGACACTGCCGGCAGGCTTCATGGAGCTCGAGGAAACCGTTGCCCAGGGCGCGGCCCGCGAAACCACCGAGGAAGCCGGCGCCAATTTCCGCATGGGCGACCTGTTCGCGGTGATGAGCGTCATGCGGGTCGGCCAGGTGCACCTGTTCTACCGCGCCGAACTGCTCGACGACCGCTTCGACCCTGGCCACGAAACGATCGAGGCGCGCCTGTTCCACGAAGAGGAAATTCCGTGGGACGACATCGCCTTCCGCACCGTGCGCGAAGCCTTGCGCCTGTACTTCGAAGACCGCCGCAGCGGCAACTTCGGCCGCATCCACACGGTGGACATCACCTGACCCGGGCGCGCTTGCCCACCGGGCGCGCCGGCTGTGCAGGACGCTTCCTATGGCCGCTGCGACCGGTGTGTGGGAACATCGCCGCTCGAACGCACATCCAGAAAGCCATGCCACAAGACCAAGATCGCAGCCTCGACACCCGCCATCTTCGCCGCTCACCCTGGCCGTCCAGGCTCTGGCGCGGCGCCCATGTCCTGCCCCTGGCCGCCTGCGCCGTCCTGCTCAGCGCCTGCAACACGGTCCCGCTGCCGCCCATGACGCCCTATCCGGCGACGGGCGCGGCCGGCGGGACGGTACCGCCGGGAACGGTGCCTCCCGGCACGCCGCCCGGGACCATGCCGCCCGGCATGACGCAGCCGGTCCAACCCGGCGCCGCCGTGCCCGGCAGCGCCGTGGCCCCGCAAGCCGCGCGCTTCATCCGACCGGCCAATGGTCCGGTGCTGACCCGCTTCGACGGCCAGGACAACAAGGGCATCGACATCGGCGGCCGCCTGGGCGATCCCGTGCTCGCCTCCGCCAGCGGCCGCGTGGTGTACGTGGGCGACGAACTTCGCAACTACGGCAACCTGATCATCGTGGACCATGGCGACGAGTTCCTCACCGCCTACGCCTACAACCGGGTGGTGCTGGTGCAGGAGCGCCAGAGCGTGACCCAGGGCCAGAAGATCGGCGAGATCGGCCGCAACCCCGAAGGCACCAGCATGCTGCACTTCGAGATCCGCAAAAGCGGCCAGCCGGTCGATCCGGAGCCCTACCTGGCCGGCATGCAGCCCTGATTCACCCCGGCGCCGCCGACTGCAGATTGGCACGGTAGCGCCGGCTGCAGGGCACCTGCCCGCCGCCGTGCATGTGCAGGCGGGCGTCGCCGCCTTCGAGCGGCTCGATCTCCGCGATCCGGTCCAGGTGCACCACCCAGCTGCGGTGCACCCGCACATGCCGCGCCGGGTCGAGCTGCCGCAGGAAATCCGCGAGCGTGGCGCGTAGCAGGTAGTCGTGGCCGTTCACGTGCAACCCGACGTAGTTGCCTTGCGCCTGGACCCATTCGATGTCGGCGGCGGCGATGAGGAACTCGCGCCTGAGCTTGCGCACCAGGAAGCGCTCCGGCCGCGCGGCCACCGCGGGGCTTGCCGGCGTGGAAGGCGCATCGTCCGGCGCGCCGGCACCCGACCCGCCCGCCGGATCCGGCCGCACGCCTTCGGGGTCGTCCAGCACCCGCGCCTCGCCCTGCAGCCGCAGCATGAAAAGCCGGTAGCCCGCCAGCAGCAGCAGGATCAGCGCGTAGGTGCGCACGTCCTTGAAATACTCGTATGGCCAGTGGCTCGACCATTCGCCGAATTCATAGCGGTCGCCGGCCCACGCATAGGCCAAGCGCCGCAGCGCCACCATCCCCGCCACATGCAGCAGGCTGAACAGGACGCTGCCCGCGGCATGCCAGGGCAGATGGCGCCAGAAGCGGCCGCCGTCCAGCGGAAAGCGGCGCTCGAAGGCAAGCACCGCCGGCACCAGCGCGAGGATGACGAGGTGGCTGCTGAGCTCCCAGACCAGAACCTGCCAGAACGCCACGACGCGGCCGCCGCTGCGCGCATCCACCAACGCAACGGCCACGCTGGCCGCGACCTGCAACCCCAGCAGCCCCAGCCAGAAGCCGACCTCGGCCCGGCGGCGGTACGGCCGGAAACGCTCGAACAGATTGGGCGCAGTGGCCTGCATGCGCGCGATTTTGCGGCCCGCGCCGGCTCGTGCGGCCGAATTTCGTCCCCGCGGCGCACCGCCCGTCACGCGGCGCACCCCGGGCATCCCGCGCACGGCCCCGTGCGGACGCGGCCGGCGCAGCATGCCCACTCCATTGCCGCCGGAGTACCGCGCCATGCCTTCCACCGACCGCCGCCATGACATCGACGCCTTGCGCGCCCTCGCCTTCGCGCTGCTCATCCTCTATCACGTGGGCATGTACTACGTGGCCGCCTGGCCCTGGCACCTGAAAAGCGCCCACCCGGCCAGCTGGCTGCAATGGCCGATGCTGGCCCTGAACATCTGGCGCATGGACCTGGTGTTCCTGCTCTCCGGCGTGGCCTTCGCCCTGCTGGCGCGCCGCGCGCCGCCGCTGCGGCTGCTCGGCCGCCGCGCGTGGCGCCTGCTCGTGCCGCTGGTGTTCGGCATGTGGGTGGTGGTCGCCTGGCAGGCCTATGCCGAGGCGGTCACCCGAGGCGCCGTGGCACCGGGACCCGGCGCCTTCGTGTTGCGCTACTGGGCAATGGGTCCCTGGCCCGAAGGTGCCTTTTCCGGCTCCGCCTTCGGCATCACCTGGAACCACCTGTGGTACCTGCCCTACCTGTTCGCCTACACGGCGGCCATGTGCCTGCTGCTGCCGCTGTGGCGACACCCGGCGGGCCAGCGGCTGCGCGCCGCATGCTGTGCGTTGCGCGGCTGGTGGATGCTCCTGCTGCCCGCGCTGCCGCTGGCCGCGTACGGCCTGCTGCTGGCGCCGCGCTTCCCGGCCACGCACGACCTGCTGCACGACGGCTACCTGCACCCGCTGTATTTCACCGTCTTCGCCTACGGATTTCTCCTGGGAACCGATGCGGGCGCCTGGGCCGAACTGATGCGCCTGCGCCGCCGCGCGCTGGTCCTGGCGCTGGTGGCGCTGGCTGCGTACATGGCCGCGCGCAGTCTGGCGCCCGACTGGAGCGAAGCGCGCCAGGCGCTGCGCGCGCTGTACGCCTGGAGCGCACTGGCCGCCATCCTGGGTTTCGGCCACCGCTGGCTGAACCGCCCCTGGCCCTGGCTGGCCTGGGCCAACGAGTCTGTCTATCCGTGGTACGTGCTGCACCAGACGCTGATCGTCGCCACCGCATTCATGCTGGCGCCGCTGCACCTTGGTCCGGCGGCCGAGCCGCTGCTGCTGCTGGCCGCGACCCTGCTGGGCTGCTGGCTGCTCACCGACGGCCTGATCCGCCGGGTGCCCTGGCTGCGCCCGCTGTTCGGCCTGAAGTTCAGACGCCCAGCAACTGCGACACCTGCGCCGGTTCGGCCAGCAGCGGAGCCGATTCCCCGGTGAGCACGATGCGGCCCTTCTCCATGACCACCGCGCGGTCGGTGTGGCCAAGCACCTTGCGCCAGTCGCGGTCCACGATCAGGGTCGAGATGCCCGTGCCCCGGATTTCGCCGATGACGCGCCAGATCTCGGCCACCACCAGCGGCGCCAGGCCTTCGGTGGCCTCGTCCAGGATCATCAGGCGCGGATTGGTCATCAGCGCGCGCCCGATCGACAGCATCTGCTGCTCGCCGCCGGACAACTGCTGGCCACCGTGCGCCAGCCGCTCCGCCAGCCGGGGAAAGGTGCTCATCACGCGGTCGAAGGTCCAGTCGCGCTGGCCGCCCGGGCCGGGGCGCGCGCTCATCACCAGGTTCTCGCGCACCGACAGGTTGGGGAAGATGCCCCGTCCTTCGGGAACGTAGCCGATGCCCAGGCGGGCCATCTTCTCGGGCGCCCAGCCCGTCACGTCGCGGTCGTCGGCCATCACGCGGCCCGAGGCCGGCCGCACGTAGCCCATCAGGCTGCGGATCAGCGTGGTCTTTCCCATGCCGTTGCGGCCCAGCAGCCCGACGGACGTGCCCGTCGGCAAGGCAACGTCGACGCCGCGCAGGATGTGGCTGTCGCCGTAGTAGGTGTTGAGGCCCTTGATATCGAGCATCAGTGCTCCTCGCCCAGGTAGGCGGTACGGACTTCGGAGTTCTCGCGGATCGACGCCGGGTCGCCACTGGCGATGACCGCGCCGTTGACCATCACCGTGATGCGGTCGGCAATGCGGAACACCGCGTCCATGTCGTGCTCGACCAGCAAGATGGCATGGTTGGCCCGCAGGCGCTCGAGCAGCGCGAGCATGCGGTCGGTTTCCTCGGCCCCCATGCCGGCCAGCGGCTCGTCCAGCAGCAGCACCCGCGGCCGGGTGGCCAGGCACATCGCCACCTCCAGTTGCCGCTTGGCGCCGTGGCTCAGCGTGCCGGCGACGCGCTGCGCCACCTCGGCCAAGCCGGCCGCGGCCAGCGCCTCCGCGGCCGCCGCGTTGCTGCCGCTGCAGCCGCTCGCGCTCTGCCAGATCGCCCAGGGACGCGGCGTCGCTGCCTGCGCGGCCAGCCGGCAGTTCTCGTGCACGGTGAACTCCGGGAAAATGGTGGTGCGCTGGTAGCTGCGACCGACGCCGGAGCGGGCCCGCAGCGCCTGCGACCGGCGCGTGATGTCCTGCCCGTCGAGCCGGATCTGGCCGGCCGACACGCCGATCTCGCCCGACAGCATGTTGATCAGCGTGGACTTGCCGGCGCCGTTGGTGCCGATCACCGCATGCACCTCGCCCCGGTGCAGGTCCAGCGTGATCTCGTTGACCGCCACCAGCCCACCGAAGCGGCGGGTGAGCGAATTGACTGAAAGCAGTGCGTTCATGACTCGGGCGCCTTCATGCGCGGGGAGAAAGCCGCTCGGCCAGGCCGATGATGCCCTTGGGCAGGAGCGCGACGAAGACGATGATGGCCAGGCCCAGCGTAAGCTGCCAGTGGTCCGCCAGCGGCCCGACGAAGGATTGCGTGGCCAGCACCTCCTTGAGGACGGTAAAGCATGCGGCGCCGATCACCGCCCCGCGCAACCGCCCCAGCCCGCCCAGAATGATCATCAGCAGCACGTCGCCCGAGTTGTGCCAGGACAGCAGCTCCGGATTGACCACGCCGTCGCGCGCGGCCAGCAGGAAGCCCGCCAACCCGGCCAGCGCCCCGGCGATGACGAACGCCGCCAGCTTGTAGCCGTAGACCGGAAAGCCCGCCGCGCGCATGCGCTGCTCGTTGACCCGGATGCCCGCCAGCGCAGCGCCGAAGCGCGACCGCCCGATCAGCACCAGCAGCGCGTAGGTGAAGACCAGCGCCGCCAGCACCACGTAGAACTGCGTCAGCCGGTTCTCCATGTCGAGCGCGCCGAGCACGGGCCGCACGTACAGGTAGATGCCGTCGCTGCCGCCGCCCACGTCGGTATCGTGGAAGACGAAGAACGCCATCTGCGCGAACGCCAGCGTCACCATGATGAAGTACACGCCGCGGGTGCGCAGGCTCAGCGCGCCCACCACCAGCGCATAGCCGGCCGCGCACGCCATGGCCAGCGGCAGCAGCCAGGCGATGGAGCCGCCGTCCTTGCCCGAGGCCAGCACCGTGGCATATGCGCCGATGCCGTAAAACGCGGCATGGCCCAGGCTCACCAGGCCGGTCATGCCGACCAGCAACTGCAGGCTCAGCGCGAAGATCGACAGGATCATCACCTTGACCACGAAGTCGCCCGCGTAGGGGCTCAGCAGCGGGCCGGCAATCGCCAGCACCACGGCGCAGGCGAGCGGCAGGAAACTGGAGAGCCGGTTCACGCCTTCTTCCCCATGAGCCCTTCGGGGCGCCAGATGAGAATGACGGCCATCAGCACGTAGATGCCGACCCCGCTCAATTCGGCGAAGAACACCTTGCCGAAGGTGTCCACGAAGCCGACCAGCAGCGCCGCCACCAGCGCGCCGGTGATGGAGCCGATGCCGCCGATCACCACCACCACGAAGCAGATGATCAGCACGCTCGCGCCCATGTTCGGATAGACCGAACTCATGGGCGCGGCGATCATGCCGGCCAGCGCCGCCAGCGCCACACCGGCGGCGAACACGATGCGGTAGAGGCGCCGGATGTCGATGCCCAGGCCGCGCACCATGTCGCGATTGGATGCGCCGGCACGAACCATCATCCCGAGCCGGGTGCGGTTGACCACGTAGTACAGCGCGACCGCCACCACGATGCAGGCGACCGAGGCGAAGATCCGGTACCAGGGGTAGCTCATCAGGTCGCCGAGCGCGAAGCTTCCGCCCAGCCAGGCCGGCAGCGGCACGCCATGCACGTCATTGCCGATCAGGATCGATCGCAGTTCCTCGAACACGAGGATCAGCCCGTAGGTCATGAGCACCTGCTGAAGATGGTCGCGCTGATACAGGTAGCTGAAGAAGGCCCATTCGAGCACGTAGCCCAGCGCGGCGGTGAGCACCACGCCGGCCAGCAGCATGAGGATGAAGTTGTCGCCGAACAGCGGCGCCAGCGAGAACGCCAGGTAGGCGCCGATCATGTAGAAGCTGCCGTGCGCCAGGTTGATGACGCCCATGATCCCGAAGATCAGCGTCAGGCCAGAGGCCACCAGGAACAGCAGCAGCCCGTACTGGACGGCGTTCAGGCATTGAACGAGAAAGGTACCGAAGTCCACCGACGAGTCTCAATAAGCAAAGGGCCCGCCGCTGGAAAGCGGCAGGTGCATGCGCCCCGGCAACGCAAGATCGAGGCCAAGGGCCGGATCGAAGGCCGCCGCGCGCCAGCGCCGTGCCGGCACGCGGCCGGCGCCTGCGGACATCGTTGGCCGGCCCGCGCAGCGGGCCAGCCATGCAGCGGAACTTACATCCTGCAGCCGCGGCCCGGATCGGCCAGGCCCTTGACGGCGATGTTCACCACCTTGTTCTCGACGCCTTCGACCTTGCGCAGGTAGAAGTCCTGCACCGGGTTGTGCGACTTGCCCATGGTGAAGGCGCCGCGCGGGCTGTCGATCTTGGCCTGCTCGATGGCTGCCGCGAACTCGGCCTTCTTGCCGATGTCGCCCTTCACCGCCGCCATGCCGGCCGCCAGCATCTGCGCCGCGTCGTAGCCCTGCACGGCGTACACGTCCGGCTGCAGCTTGAACTGGGTCGCGTAGGCGGTGCGGAAGGCGTTGTCGCGCGGCGTGTTCAGGCCGTCGGCATAGTGCAGCGTGGTCAGCATGCCTTGCGCCGAGTCGCCCTGTGCCTGGAGCGTGCCATCGGTCAGGAAGCCCGGGCCGTACAGCGGAATCGTCTTGTTCAGTCCCGCGGCCGCGTAGTCCTTGACGAACTTGACCGCGCCGCCGCCGGCGAAGAAGGAGTACACCGCGTCCGGCTTGGCCGCCGCGATCTCGGTCAGCAGCGCCTGGAACTCCACGTTCGGGAACGGCACCGTCAGGTTCTTGACGACCTTGCCGCCGCCCTTCTCGAAAGCCTCCTTGAAGCCGGCCACCGATTCGTCGCCAGCGGCGTACTTCCAGGTGATCGTCATGGCCGTCTTCTTACCTTCCTTGGCCGCCACCACGCCCATAGCGTACGCCGGCTGCCAATTGCTGAAGGAGCTGCGGAAGATGTTCTGGGCGCACATCGGCCCGGTCACGGCGTCGGCACCCGCGTTCGGCACGATCAGGACCGTGCCGCTTTCCTTGGCCGCCTTGGCCATGGCCATTGCCACGCCGGAGTGCACCGTGCCGATGATCACGTCGACGTTGTCGCGCTTGATCAGCTTGTTGACGTTGTCGGTCGCCTTGGCCGGATCGGACTCGTCGTCCACCTTGACGTACTCGATCTCGCGGCCGCCCACCTTGCCGCCCAGTTCCTGCACGCGCAGCCGGAAGCCGTTCTCGATCGCGACGCCCAGCGCCGAGTAGGTGCCGCTGAACGGCAGCATCAGGCCCACCTTGAGCGGAGGTTGCTGCTGCGCCTGCGCCACGGTGGCCAGGCTGGCCAGCGCCAGGCAAGACAGGGCGACGCGGGTGAAGGAATGACTCATCGAGAACTCCATTGTTGGATGTAAGAAAGTGTCGTAACTATTACCGTTTCCGGCTGATCCCGATGCGGGGAATGCCCGCACTCCGACAATTCCGCCAGCTGCACCCCGCCGGCGGCGTGGCTGGCTCCGGTTGCGATCCGGCGGATCTGCGCGAGTGTGCCGTACTCGTCGTCGATGCCCTGGATGGCCAGCACCGGGCAGCGGATCGCCGGCAGCGCGTCCTCGATGTTCCATTGCCGGAAGGGCGGATGGAGCCAGATGCGGTTCCAGCCCCAGAAGGCCGAATCGGCGCTGTCGTGGTAGCGGCCCAGGCGTTGCGGCAGGTCGGTCTGCAGGTAGGCCTCGCGCGCCTTCTCGATGTTCTCCACCGTCACGTCCTCGACGAAGACGTGCGGCGCCATCAGCACCAGCCCGGCCACGCGGTCCGGGAAGCGGGACGCGTACAGCAGCGCGATGGAGCCGCCGTCACTGTGCCCGAGCAGCCAGGGCAGGTCGCCGCCCTGCCCCACGCCCACCGCCTCGAAGAAGGCCGGCAGCACCTCGTGCGCCTGGCGGTGCATGAAGTCGACGTCCCACACCTCGTCCTCGGCGCGCGGCGTGGAACGCCCATAGGCCGGACGCGAGAAGACCAGCCCGCGATAGCCGCCGGCATCGCACAGGCGCTGCGGGAAGTCCTTCCACATCGCCACCGAGCCCAGGCCCTCGTGCAGGAACACCACCAGCGGCGCAGCTGCCCGCTCCGGCGCAATGCGCTGGTACTCGATGCGCAGGTCGCGCCCGCGCCACTCGATCTCGGCGAACTCGGTCACCGGAGACGGCCTCATGCTCCGGCCCGCTGTTCGCGCTCGCGCAGGCGGAAGCGCTGGATCTTGCCGGTCGCGGTCTTCGGCAGCTCGTCCACGAACTCGATGAGGCGCGGATACTTGTAGGCGGCCAGCCGTTCCTTGACGAAAGCCTTGAGCGTCTCGGCATCCACCGACTGGCCGCTCTTGCACACCACGAACGCCTTGGTCTTGGTCAGGCCGTCGGCATCCGGCGTGCCGATCACCGCGGCCTCCAAGACCGCCGGGTGCTGCATCAATGTGGCTTCCACCTCGAACGGCGAAACGTAGATGCCGCTGACCTTGAGCATGTCGTCGCTGCGGCCGGCGTAGGTGTAGTAGCCGTCGGCATCGCGGCTGTACTTGTCGCCGCTGCGCGTCCAGCCGTCCTGGAAGGTCTGGGCGGTCTTTTCCGGATTGGCCCAGTACATGAGCGCGGCGCTCGGCCCCTTGATGTAGAGGTCGCCCACCTCGCCGACCGGCACGGCCTGGCCGTCCTCGCCGCGCAGCTCGATCTCGTAGCCGGACACCGGCTTGCCGGTGGTGCCGTACCGGATGTCGCCCAACCGGTTGGAGATGAAGACGTGCAGCATCTCGGTCGAGCCGATGCCGTCGACGATGTCGCATCCGAAATGCTGCTTGAATCGCTGCGCCAGTTCCGCCGGCAGCGCCTCGCCTGCCGACGAGCACATGCGCAGCGCCACCGCCTCGCGCGCCGGCAATTGCGGCGATGCCAGCATGCCGGCGAAGCCGGTGGGCGCGCCGAAGAAGACGGTCGGCCGCGGCGCCGCCCCCGCCCCGGTCCAGCGCGCGAACACCGCGTCCGGCGTGGGCCGCCCGGCCATCAGCACCACGGTGGCGCCGACCGACAGCGGAAAGGTCAGTGCATTGCCCAGGCCATAGGCGAAGTACAGCTTGGCAGCGGAAAAACACACGTCCTGCTCGGTCAGGCCGAGCACCGGCTTGCCGAACAGTTCGGCCGTCCACCACGGATTGCCGTGCGAGTGCACCGTGCCCTTGGGCTTTCCGGTCGAGCCGGAGGAATACAGCCAGAACGCATGGTCCTGCGGCCCCGTAGCCGCCGGCTGCGCCAACGGCGCCTGGGCGGCGATGGCGCTCCCCATGTCCTGCGCGCCGGTGTCGGGCTCGCCCTCGGGCTGCGACACGAACATCGTGCGGACGCGATGGCCGGGCGCCTTTTCCATGGCCTCCTGCAGGATCGGCAGCAGCGCGCCGGACACCAGCGCCACGCTCGCCTCGCTGTGCGCCAGCATGTAGGCGTAGTCGTCGCTGGTGAGCAGCGTGTTGACCGCCACCGGCACCACGCCTGCGTACAGGCTGCCGAGGAAGCTCACCGGCCAGTCGTTGCCGTCGAGCATCAGCAGCAGCGCCCGCTCGCCCGGCTCGACGCCGGCGGCCAGCAGCGCGGCGCCCAGGCGGCGCGCGCGGTCTTCCAGTTCGCCGTAGGTCAGGGCGCCGCGGTCGTCGACGTAGGCCGCCTTGCCCGCCCGGCCGCGATTGAGCGCGAACAGGTGCTCGGCGAAGTTGAATTGTTCGGGCAGGTTCACTTGGCCGCTCCCTTGGTGAATTCGATCTGCCCTTCCGGCAGGAGATACAGCACCAGCGCGCGCCCCTGCGTCACGGTGGGCCGATGCGCCGTTGCCGGCCCGTAGACGCACCAGCCGGCCGACCGGCCGTCGAACTGCGCCGCGCCTTCGAGCGGCATGATCAGATCGATCTCGCCTTGCGGATGCGCATGGTGCGGCCCCGCGATGTCCCGCATGTCGACCACGTCCACCGAGAACCGACGCAACGCATCGTCGGCCTTGAACACCCGCCCGTAGCGGATGCCGCCGCCCTCGCGCTCGCACGCCCAGCCTTCGGCCACGCCGGCCAGGCAATCGGCCTTGATCTGCTCGTAGGTGGCGCTGCCGGGTCCATGGTTGGCGTTGAGCCATTGGTCGAGCCCGGCGTCGAGCGGCCGGCCGGCGATCTGCGCGGTCAGCGCGGCAATGTGTTCGTGAAAAGCTTGCTTGGACATGGCGTGGGGCGCTTCGTGGGGTGTGGCACTGGCTTGCAGCTTCGGGTCGCGTGCAGTATCTTGCTTGTGGAAACATTAAACATCGACATGTTCACTGTCAAGCAATATAGTGCATGGTCAGTGTTAACCCCGAGCCGGTCCGCCGGCCGCCCCCGCCGCCTGTTGAGCCCCTATGAACGAACGAACGGACGAAGCATTGCTGCTGGCCACCCAGACCGCCCAGGCGCCAGGCGCCGAAGAAGGCAAGAGCCCGCTGCTGGCCGCGCTGGGCGAACGCGTGCGCAACCTGCGCGCCCGGCGCGGACTGACGCGCAAGGCAGTGGCGCAGGCGGCCGACGTGTCGGAGCGGCACCTGGCCAACCTGGAATACGGCATCGGCAATGCGTCGATCCTGGTGCTGCAGCAGGTCGCCGGCGCGCTCCAGTGCCCGGTGGCGGAACTGGTCGGCGACGTGACGACGACCTCTCCCGAGTGGCTGCTCATCCGCGAGTTGCTGCAGGACCGCGATGAATCCGACCTGCGCCGGGTGCGCATGGCCATCGGCGAGCTGCTGGGGAACGCCACCAGCGACCCGGCACGGGGACGCCGCATCGCGCTGGTCGGCCTGCGGGGCGCGGGCAAGTCCACGCTGGGCCAGATGCTGGCCGACGACCTGGACGTTCCGTTCATCGAGCTCAGCCGCGAGATCGAGAAATTTGCGGGCTGCAGCGTGCGCGAGATCCACGACCTGTACGGCACCAACGCCTACCGACGCTACGAGCGCCGGGCGCTGGAGGAAACCGTGCAGATCTACAGCGAGGTGGTCATCGCCACGCCCGGCGGCATCGTGTCCGACCCGGCCACCTTCAACGAACTGCTGGCGCATTGCACCACCGTCTGGTTGCAGGCCGCGCCGGAAGAACACATGGGCCGCGTGGCCGCCCAGGGCGACACCCGGCCGATGGCGGCCAGCAAGGAAGCCATGGACGACCTGCGACGCATCCTCCAGGGCCGTGCCGCCTTCTATTCGAAGGCGGACCTGAAGGTGGACACGAGCGGACGGGACCTGGCGTCCTCCTTTGCGCTGCTGCGCCAGGCCGTGCGCGACTCGATCACGCGGGCCGCCTGAGCGGCGCGAGATGTAAGAAACACATTCAGGGCTTGACGCGCGACAAAACATGCATAATGATGCATGCATCGCTCGCCAGAACTTGCATTATTTTGCTCATTAGGAGAATCCCGCATGACCGACTCCGCCTCCACGTCATCGCCTCGCGTCGACTACCGCGTCGAGCCCTCGCAGTACCGTCACTGGTCGCTTGAGGTCGACGGCAACGTCGCTCGCATGTCGCTCGACATCGCCGAGGACGGCGGCATCCGTCCCGGCTACAAGCTCAAGCTCAACAGCTACGACCTGGGCGTGGACATCGAACTGGCCGACGCCCTCAACCGCGTCCGCTTCGAGCATCCGCAGGTGCAGACGGTGGTGGTCACCAGCGGCAAGGACCGCATCTTCTGCTCGGGCGCCAACATCTTCATGCTGGGCGTGTCGAGCCACGCCTGGAAGGTGAACTTCTGCAAGTTCACGAACGAGACGCGCAATGGCATCGAGGACAGCTCCGAGCATTCCGGGCTGAAGTTCCTGGCCGCCGTCAACGGCGCCTGCGCCGGCGGCGGCTACGAGCTTGCGCTGGCCTGCGACGAGATCCTGCTGGTGGACGACCGCTCGTCTTCCGTGTCGCTGCCCGAGGTGCCGCTGCTGGGCGTGCTGCCCGGCACCGGCGGCCTGACCCGGGTGACCGACAAGCGCCGCGTGCGCCACGACCTGGCCGACATCTTCTGCACCAGCGTCGAGGGCGTTCGCGGCCAGCGCGCGGTCGACTGGCGCCTGGTGGACGCCGTGGCCAAGCCGGCGCAGTTCGCCGACGCGGTGGCCGCGCGCGCGCAGAAGCTGGCGTCGTCGAGCAAGCGCCCGGCCGACGCCAAGGGCATCAAGCTGCCGCGCCTGGAGCGCGAGGATGGCCCCGACAGCCTCACCTACGAATACGTGAAGGTCGAGATCGACCGCGGCCGCCGCACCGCCACTTTCACCGTCAAGTCGCCGTCCGGCAAGCAGCCGGGCGACATCGCCGGCATCGAGGCGGCCGGTGCATCCTGGTGGCCGCTTGCCATGGCGCGCCAGCTGGACGACGCCATCCTTTCGATGCGCACCAACGAGCTCGACATCGGCACCTGGCTGCTCAAGACCGAAGGAGACGCGCAGGCAGTGCTGGCAAGCGACGCCGCCTTGCTGGCCAACCAGGACCATTGGCTGGTGCGCGAGACGATCGGCATGCTGCGCCGTACGCTGGCACGCCTGGACGTATCCTCGCGCAGCCTGTTCGCGTTGATCGGGCCGGGCTCGTGCTTCGCCGGCACGCTCGCCGAACTGGCCTTCGCCGCCGACCGCGCCTACATGCTGGTGCTGCCCGACGAGCCCGAGCGCGCGCCGCGCATCGCCTTGAGCGAACTCAACTTCGGCACCTGGCCGATGGTCAACGGCCAGAGCCGCCTGGCACGCCGCTTCTACGAGGAAGCCGCCCCGATGGATGCCGCCCGTGCGGCCATCGGGCAGGCGCTGGACGGCGACGCCGCCCTCGGGCTGGGCCTGGTCACCGCCGCGCCGGACGACATCGACTGGGACGACGAGATCCGCATCGCGATCGAGGAACGTGCCGCCATGTCGCCCGATGCGCTCACCGGCCTGGAGGCGAACCTGCGCTTCGCCAGCCGCGAGAACATGCTCACTCGCGTGTTCGGCCGCCTGTCGGCCTGGCAGAACTGGATCTTCAACCGGCCCAACGCAGTCGGCGAGAAGGGCGCGCTGAAGGTCTACGGCACCGGCCAGAAGGCGGGCTTCGACATGAACCGCGTCTGAGCCGCAGACGCCCCCCGGAATTCAAACCATCTCGATGAAAGACCTGTCATGAGCTCGATCAACTACAGCGAGAAGATCCCCAACAACGTCAACCTGTCGGAAGACCGCACGCTGCAGCGCGCGCTCGAAGGCTGGCAGCCCAACTTCATCAACTGGTGGGACGACGTCGGCCCGGAAGGCTCGACCAACCACGAGGTCTACCTGCGCACGGCCGTCAGCGTCGACCCGCAGGGCTGGGCCCAGTTCGGCCACGTGAAGATGCGCGACTACCGCTGGGGCATCTTCCTGAACCCGGGCGACGCCAACCGCGAAGTCCACTTCGGCGACCACAAGGGCGAGAAGGCCTGGCAGGACGTCCCGGGCGAGCACCGCGCCAACCTGCGGCGCATCATCGTCACGCAGGGCGACACCGAGCCGGCGTCGGTCGAGCAGCAGCGCCACCTGGGCCTGACGGCGCCGAGCATGTACGATCTGCGCAACCTGTTCCAGATCAACGTGGAGGAAGGCCGCCACCTGTGGGCGATGGTCTACCTGCTGCACAAGCACTTCGGCCGCGACGGCCGCGAAGAGGCCGAGGCCCTGCTGCAGCGCCAGTCTGGAAACGAAGACAACCCACGCATCCTGGGTGCCTTCAACGAGAAGACGCCGGACTGGCTGGCCTTCTTCATGTTCACCTACTTCACCGACCGCGACGGCAAGTTCCAGCTGTCGGCGCTGGCCGAATCCGCCTTCGACCCCCTGGCGCGCACCACCAAGTTCATGCTGACCGAGGAAGCGCACCACATGTTCGTGGGCGAATCGGGCGTCTCGCGCGTGCTGCAGCGCACCGCGCAAGTCATGAACGAGCTCAAGACCGATGACCCGCAGAAGGTGCGGGCGGCCGGCGCCATCGACCTGGCGACCATCCAGCGCTACCTGAACTTCCACTACTCGGTGACCATCGACCTGTTCGGCGCCGACCAGTCGAGCAATGCCGCCACCTTCTACAGCTCCGGCCTGAAAGGCCGCTACGAGGAAGGCAAGCGCGACGACGACCACGTCCTCAAGGGCCAGACCTACAAGGTGCTCGAGGTTCAGAATGGCCAGCTGGTCGAGAAGGACGTGCCGATGCTCAACGCCCTCAACGAGGTGCTGCGCGACGACTTCATCAAGGACTCGGTGGCCGGCGTCAACCGCTGGAACAAGGTGCTGGAGAAGGCTGGCATCCCCACCCGCCTGACGGTGCCGCACAAGGCCTTCAACCGGCAGATCGGCGCGCTCGCGGGCATCAAGATGTCGCCCGACGGCCGCGTGGTCAACGAGCAGGAATGGTCGGCCCGCAAGGACGAGTGGCTGCCGACGGCGGAAGACTTTGCCTTCGTCGCCTCGCTCATGGGCCGCGTGGTCGATCCCGGCAAGTTCGCCGGCTGGATCGCGCCGCCGGTGATGGGCATCAACCGCCAGCCGGTCGATTTCGAATACGTCCGCTTCGGCTGAACGAGCGGCAGGCGACGAGGGAGGCACAAGGAGACCCACGATGGACATGGCCGTTGTCAACACCGGCGTGATCAAGCAGCACTTGATCGACCCCGAGATCTGCATCCGCTGCAATACTTGCGAAGCCACCTGCCCGGTCGGCGCGATCACGCACGACGATCGCAACTACGTGGTACGGGCCGACGTGTGCAATGGCTGCATGGCCTGCATCTCGCCCTGCCCCACCGGCTCGATCGACAACTGGCGCACCATGCCGGCGGTCAAGGCCTATTCCATCGAGGAGCAGCTGACCTGGGACGAACTGCCGGCCGAACTCACGCCCGAGCAGCTCGAGGCCGAGGGCGTGGACGACGGCGCTGCCGAGGCAGTGCAGCAGACGCTCGCCGCAGCCGAACCGGCCGCCGCGGCCGAGCCGGGCACCGTGGCCTTCAACTCCGCGCAGTACAACGCCGCCACGCCGCCTTGGTCGGCCGCACACGCCTACACCAACCTCTATCCGCCCAAGAGCCCGACCACCGCCACCGTGGTGGGCAACTTCAACTGCACCGAGGCCGGTTTCGAGAACCAGACGCACCACATCGTGCTGGATTTCGGGACCATGCCGTTCCCGGTGCTCGAAGGCCAGTCGATCGGCATCGTCCCGCCCGGGACGGATGCCGCCGGCAAGCCGCACCATGCGCGCCAGTACTCGATCGCCAGCCCGCGCAACGGCGAGCGCCCCGGCTACAACAACGTCTCGCTGACGGTCAAGCGGGTGCTGCAGGACCATCAGGGCCAGCCCGTGCGCGGCGTCGCCTCCAACTACGTGTGCGACCTCAAGGTCGGCGACACGGTGCAGGTGATCGGCCCGTTCGGCAACACCTTCCTGATGCCGAACCACCCGAAGTCGCACATCGTCATGATCTGCACCGGCACCGGCAGCGCGCCGATGCGCGCCATGACCGAATGGCGCCGGCGCCTGCGCAAGAGCGGCAAGTTCGAGGGCGGCAAGCTGATGCTCTTCTTCGGCGCCCGCACGCAGCAGGAACTGCCCTACTTCGGGCCGTTGCAGAACCTGCCCAAGGACTTCATCGACATCAACTTCGCCTTCTCGCGCACGCCCGGCCAGCCCAAGCGCTATGTGCAGGACCGCATGCGCGAACGCGCCGCCGACCTGGCAGAACTGCTCCAGGACGGGCAGACGCACTTCTACGTGTGCGGCCTCAAGAGCATGGAAGAAGGCGTGATGCTGGCGCTGCGCGACGTGGCCGCCGACGCCGGCCTCGACTGGGACACCGTCGGCGCCGCGCTCAAGCGCGAAGGCCGGCTGCACCTCGAGACCTACTGAGCCGGCGCCCGGTCAGCACGCGCATGAAGTTCGCCGACTTCCATCCGGGCCAGGTGATCGAGGCCGGCCCGCACGTGGTCACGGCCGATGCCGTCGTGGGCTTCGCGAGCCAGTGGGATCCGCAGTGGTTCCATGTCGACGCGGCGCGGGCCGAGGCCGGCACCTTCGGCGGCCTGATCGCCAGCGGCTGGCACACCTGCGCCATCGCCATGCGGCTGGTGGCCGATGCCGCGCTGGCCGGCTCCGAATCCTTCGCCTCGCCCGGTCTGGAATACGTCAAGTGGCCCAATCCAGTGCGGCCGGGCGACGCGCTTCGGCTGCATGCGGAGGTGCTCGAAGTACGCCGATCGGCCTCGCGCGCGGACCTGGGCATCCTGCGCTGGCGCTGGCGCCTGCTCAACCAGGTGGGCGGCGAGGTGCTGGACCTGGTGGCGACCAGCCTGTTCAGGCTGGCGGACTGAGCTTCAACGGCGCTGCGCGGCTCACGTCCCGTAGCCGGTTGCAATCGATTGCAACTGGATCGCGTCTCCGACCGGCAGCATGGCCAAGATCTCGGTCCAATCCAGGCTCCTTCTCAGTCGCACCGCCAAAGCCCGCCGTCCCCACCCAACTATGAAGAATCGACTATTGCTTGTTGTTGCCGGTCCTCTTGTTGCGGCTCTGGGTGCCATCGCAGCTTCTGTCATAGAGCATTCGAACGAACCCCGCATCAACCCGTCCGGCGTCGTCAATATCCACGGAAGCAACAATCAGCTGCATGGCGGCACCATCGTCGGTGGCTCCCACAACTCGATTGTCATCCAAGGATCGCAGACGCACAGTGATGCGACTGCCACATCTTCGCTGGTCGGCGCCTGGAAGGGGCGAATGCGGGCGAAGACGCCGAAGGGGGAGTTTGTATTCAGTGGCATCTCAGCACTTCGCAAGGATGGCTCCTACGCCTTCAGCGGCGAACTGAAAACAGACGTCACGCCCTTCAGCACCGTCTCAAGCGTCGTCGGAGCCGGAACATGGCGGCCCACACATGGCGGCTACAGCATTCGCCTGACCGACGCCAAGACGGTGAAAGCGGTCCTGCAGCAACAAGGAGAGGCCGACGTCGATCTGACCCTACTCCTCTCGCGGACTGGGTTGCAGCCCATCTTTCGATACGAAGATTTCACACCTCGAGGCACGGTCAACGAGTTCTCTGTTGTCGAGTTGACTGAGACAACTCTGCGCTCGACAGGAAAAGACTTTCGAGGAGTGGCCTGGGCGTATGAAGGAACGCGGTTGCAGTAGCGCAATCCGGTCGATGGCATATGCGGCCTCGCGTTGATGCCTGATCGCGACATCAACGTGTCACCATGGCAGCACCTCTCCCAGTCCTGACACCTACGCCGCAGCCTTCATCGGCCCGAGCCGCCGCATCTTGTCGTAGAGCGTCTTGCGCGGCACGCCAAGCCGTTCTGCTGCGGCGGCGGCGCTGCCGTCGCAGGCATCCAGCGCTTCCTGGATCAGGTAGCGCTCGAACTGCGCCATCTGCTCCTCCAGCGTGCGTTCGCCGCGCGGCCTGTCGCGCATGGCGGCGTCGCCATCCCACAGGCCGAGCACGAACCGGTCGGCAATGTTGCGCAGCTCGCGCACGTTGCCCGGCCAGGCATGCGCCATCAGGGCTTCCAGGTGGCGGGCCTGCACGGCCGGCAACTCGCGCTCGTGGCGCAGCGCCGCCTGCATGGCGAAGTGGGTGAACAGCAGCGGGATGTCGTCGCGCCGGTCGCGTAGCGGCGGCAGCTCCAGCACCACCACGCCCAGCCGGTAGTACAGGTCGTCGCGAAACCGGCCCTCGCGCGCGGCCGCCAGCAGATCCGCCTTGGTGGCGGCAATCACCCGGCTGTTCATGGGCCGCAGCTCGTTGGAGCCGAGTCGCTCGAACTGGCGCTCCTGCAGGGCGCGCAGCATCTTCACCTGCAGGTTCATGGGCATGGTCTCGATCTCGTCGAGGAACAGCGTGCCGCCATGCGCATGCTCGATCTTGCCGATGCGCCGCTTCGCCGCGCCGGTGAAGGCGCCCGCCTCGTGGCCGAACACTTCGCTCTCGAACAGCGCCTCGGGCATGCCGCCGCAGTTGATGGCGGCGAAGTTGCCGTCGCGCCGGCGGCTGCCCTCATGCAGGCAGCGCGCCACCAGTTCCTTGCCGGTGCCGGTCTCGCCCAGGATGAGCACGTCGGCGTCGGAGCGGGCGACGTCGCGCACCAGGCGGCGCAGCTTCTGCATTGCCGCCGAGCGGCCGATCAGGCGGGCCTCGATGGTCTCGTAGCTCGCCAGCTGGCCGCGCAGGCGATCCACTTCCAGGCTCAACGCGCGCTTGTCCAGGGCGCGCTGCACCACCTCGGTCAGCTGCTCGGGCGAGAACGGCTTCTCGAGGAAATCGTAGGCACCCAGGCGCATCGCCTGCACCGCCATGGTGATGTCGCCGTGCCCGGTCACCAGGATCACCGGCAGCGCGGGGTCCACCTTGAGCGCATGCGAGAGCAGCGCCAGCCCGTCCATGCCCGGCAGCTTGACGTCGGTGACCAGTACGCCGCCCAGGCCGGGCGCCAGATGGTCGAGCACCTTCTCGGCCGAGCCGAAGCCCGACACGCGCAGGCCGGCGAGCTGCAGCGCCTGCGTGCTGCCCAGGCGCACAGCCGGGTCGTCCTCGACGAACAGCACTTCAAGTTCTCGCGATTCGTTCATGTCTTGTCTCTTGTTGTCCGTTGCGCAGGGAAACGATGAAGGCGGCGCCACCGAGGCTGCTGCTGCGGCCGGCACGCAGCAGGCCGCCGAAGTCGCGCACGATGCCGGCGGAGATGGCCAGGCCCAGGCCGAGCCCCAGTCCCTGCTCCTTGGTCGTGAAGAAAGGTTCGAACAGGCGCGGCATGACCTCGGGCGCGATGCCGGGTCCGTTGTCATGCACCTGCAGCGCCACGCCGCCTGCGGTCCGGCAGGCGACGATGCGCACCCGCCGCGCCCCCTGCACGCCGGCGGTCGCGTCGAAGGCATTGACCAGCAGGTTGACCACCACCTGCTCCAGGCGGTTGCCCTCGCACAGCGCGCACAGCGCGGGCTCGAGCTGGTGCTCGAGTTCGATGTGCTCCTGGCGGATGCGCTGTCCGAGGAGGAAGACCGCGTCGGCGATCACGTCCTCCAGCGGGACCGATTGCAACTCCACGCCCGAGCGCCGCGCGAACTTCTTGAGCTGCGCCGTGATCTGGCCCATGCGATCGGTCAGCTGGCAGATCGTGCGCAGGTTCAGGTCGACCTGGTCGGACTGGCCACGTTCGTGGAACACCACCGCGTTGGCCGACAGCGTGCGCAGTGCCGCCAGCGGCTGGTTGAGCTCATGCGTGATGCCGGCCGACATCTGGCCGAGCACCGCCATCTTGCCGGTCTGGACGAGGTCGTCGAGCGTGTTCTTGAGGATCTCCTCGGCGCGCTTGCGCTCGGCCACCTCGGTCTGCAGATGGAGGTTGGCCTCGCTCAGGGCCTCGGTGCGCAGCTGCACCTTGTGCTCCAGCTCGTCGTGGGCCCGCTGCAGCGCCTCGCGCGCGGCCAGACGGTGGCGCACGATGCGGCGGCGCTGCTGGAAGAACATCACCAGCAGCGTCAGGAAGACCAGCGCAAACATCGTCACCAGCGCACTGGTGCGCGCCAGCGCGTGCACCGGTGCCATGTCCGACAGCATGATCAGCTTCCAGTCGGTGCCTTCGACCGGCCGGCTGTCCAGGAGATAGTCCGGGCCGAACGGCTGGCGCGTGCCGCCTCCCGCGGCACCGGTCGCGCTCAGCTGCACGACCGTTCCCGAGCCGCCGGACCAGGGCATGTGCTCGCGCATGTCCAGCGGCGTGAGGGCGCCGGCCTCGGTGTACTGGCGCGTCTGCGCCAGCCGCTGCAGCGTCTGGCTCGACAGCGGGCGCAGGGTCCGGAACTTCCACGAAGCCTCGGATGACAGCACGATCACGCCGTTGCCGTCGATGGCCAGCACCTGGTCGGCAGAATGCGCCCACGGGGCGTCCAGCTTGTCCAGGTTGACCTTGACCGTGGCCACGCCCACCTGCCGCCCGCCGTCGACCACGCCGAACGAGAAGTAGTAGCCCGCCTCGCGACTGACCGTGCCGATGCCGTAGAAGCGCCCCGGCACCCCGCGCAGCGCATCGCGGAAGTACGGACGGTACGAGAAATTCATGTCCACGAAGCTGCCCGGCTGGTTCCAGTTGCTGGCCGCAAGAGTCAGCCCGTTGACGTCCATGACATAGGCGGCCGAAGCCTGGGCATGGGCATTGACCGTCTCGAGGTAGGCGTTGGCCGCCAGTTGCAGGTTGCGGTCCGCCGGCGTGCGCAGCAGGTCGAGGATGTCCGGGCTGAGGGACAGCACCTGCGGCAGGTACTCGAAGCGGCTGAGCTCGCTTCGCAAGCCGGTGGCGTAGATGTCGAGCCGATGCAGCGTGCCCTGCTGCAGCGAGCGGATCGCGGCGCGCTCTCCCATGAAGTAGGCCAACGCGCCGCCGGCGGCGATCAGGCACGCCCAGAGCGCCATTGCCACGGCCCGACGCCAGCGCCGGGACGCGGCATGGTCGCGCGGATCATCGAAGGTGCCGGCCAGGCCGGCGCGATACGGCTCGGCCAACTTCAGCATGGCGCGTCCGGCCGAAAGAAGAAGTGACACGAAAACGGCGAGCGGCGCTCTGCAGGTGGGCGGGAGGGGGAATCGATCATAGTGACACCCTCGCGCCCTGCCGGGCCGGAATTACCCTGGCCCGCCTGCTTCGCAGCCGCCCGGCGCCCGCGCATCAGTCCACGTAGATGCCGGCGGCCTTGATGACCGGGCCGAAGCGCGCCACCTCGGACTGGACGAACTTCTTGTGCTCTGCCGGCTCGACCCGCTTGTCGTTGACCACCACCGCGCCCAGGCCCTCTTCCTTCTTGATGAAGTCCGGGTCCTTGAGCGCCAGCTTCAGCGCGTCGTTGATCTTCTT
>Ga0160461_1000066_pt1 | contig 154250 bp, 120 predicted proteins | sample HID1975I_E6MG_FD_108266 | JGI IMG/M metagenome (GOLD analysis project Ga0160461, IMG submission 108266) | Enriched soil microbial communities from UW Madison campus, WI, USA - HID1975I_E6 MG | ecosystem: Environmental > Terrestrial > Soil > Unclassified | place: USA: Madison, Wisconsin... | reverse complement strand
TTCGGCTATGATAGGCCCTTTGATTCAATCGGCCTACCCAGGCCGGACACGTGCATTCAAGGATCCTATGAGCAAGCCCACTGCCGACAACGCGCCCAACGCCGCTGCCAAAGGCGCCCCCGCTGTCCCTGCGAACTTCCTGCGGCCGATCATCCAGGCCGACCTGGACTCGGGCAAGCACAGCAGCATCGTCACCCGCTTCCCGCCGGAGCCCAACGGTTACCTGCACATTGGTCACGCCAAGTCGATCTGCGTGAACTTTGGCCTGGCCAAGGAATTCGGTGGCGTCTGCCACCTGCGTTTCGACGATACCAACCCGGCCAAGGAAGACCAGGAATACATCGACGCCATCCAGAGCGACGTCAAGTGGCTGGGCTTTGACTGGGCCGGCGATGTGCGCTATGCCTCCAACTACTTCGACCAGTTGCACGATTGGGCGGTCGAGCTGATCAAGCGTGGCAAGGCCTATGTCTGCGACCTGACCCCTGATCAGGCCAAGGAATACCGCGGCAACCTCAAGGAGCCTGGCAAGAACAGCCCGTTCCGCGAGCGCAGCGTCGAAGAAAACCTCGACCTGTTCGCACGCATGAAGGCCGGCGAGTTCAAGGACGGCGAGCGCGTGCTGCGGGCCAAGATCGACATGGCGTCGCCGAACATGAACCTGCGCGACCCGATTCTTTACCGCATCCGTCATGCCCACCACCACCAGACCGGTGACAAGTGGTGCATCTACCCGAACTACGACTTCACCCACGGCCAGTCGGATGCCATCGAGGGCATTACCCACTCGATCTGCACCCTGGAGTTCGAAGGCCACCGTCCGCTGTACGACTGGTTCCTCGACAACCTGCCGGTGCCGGCGCACCCACGTCAGTACGAGTTCAGCCGCCTGAACCTGAACTACACCATCACCTCCAAGCGCAAGCTCAAGCAGCTGGTCGACGAGAAACATGTCGACGCTTGGGATGACCCGCGCATGTCGACCCTGTCCGGCTTCCGCCGCCGCGGTTACACGCCGGCGTCGATCCGCAATTTCTGCGAGATGATCGGTACCAACCGTTCCGACGGCGTGGTCGATATGTCGATGCTTGAGTTCAGCATCCGTGACGACCTCGACCGCACCGCGCCACGTGCCATGTGCGTACTGCGCCCGCTGAAAGTGGTCATCACCAACTACCCGGAAGGCCAGGTCGAGCAGCTCGAACTGCCGCGCCACCCGAAGGAAGACATGGGGGTACGTGTACTGCCGTTCGCCCGCGAGCTGTACATCGACCGCGACGACTTCATGGAAGAACCGCCAAAGGGCTACAAGCGCCTGGAACCGGCCGGTGAGGTGCGCCTGCGTGGCAGCTACGTGATCCGCGCTGATGAAGCCATCAAGGATGCTGACGGCAACATCGTCGAACTGCGTTGCTCGTACGACCCGGACACCCTGGGCAAAAACCCGGAAGGCCGCAAGGTCAAGGGCGTGATCCACTGGGTGCCGGCCGTAGGCAGCGTCGAGTGTGAAGTGCGCCTGTACGACCGCCTGTTCCGCTCGCCAAACCCGGAAAAGACCGAGGACGGCGGCAGCTTCCTGGACAACATCAACCCGGATTCGCTGCAAGTGCTGACCGGCTGCCGCGCCGAACCGTCGCTGGGCCAGGCACAGCCTGAAGACCGCTTCCAGTTCGAGCGCGAAGGCTACTTCTGCGCCGACCTCAAGGACAGCCAGCCGGGTCGCCCGGTGTTCAACCGCACTGTCACCCTGCGTGACTCCTGGGGCAGCTAAGGAACCGTCGTGCTTAACATCTACAACACGCTGAGCAAAACCAAGGAAGCCTTCAAGCCGCTGGATGGCAACAAGGTGCGCATGTACGTGTGCGGCATGACCGTGTACGACTACTGCCACCTTGGCCACGGCCGCAGCATGGTGGCCTTCGACCTGGTCACCCGTTGGCTGCGCAAGAGCGGCTACGAGCTGACCTATGTGCGCAACATCACCGACATCGACGACAAGATCATCAACCGGGCCAACGAGAACGGCGAGACCTTCGACGCGCTGACCGCCCGCATGATCGACGCGATGCACGAAGACGAGCGCCGCCTCAACATCCTGCCGCCGGACCAAGAACCACGTGCCACCGATCACATCGCGGGCATGCACGCCATGATCCAGACGTTGATCGACAAGGGCTACGCCTATGCGCCGGGTAACGGCGACGTGTACTACCGGGTAGGCAAGTTCGTCGGCTACGGCAAGCTGTCGCGCAAGAAGATCGAAGACCTGCGCATCGGTGCCCGCATCGAGGTCGACGAGGCCAAGCAAGACCCGCTGGACTTCGTGCTGTGGAAGGGCGTCAAGCCGGGCGAGCCGAGCTGGGAATCGCCGTGGGGCCCGGGCCGTCCGGGCTGGCACATCGAGTGCTCGGTGATGTCCACCTGCTGCCTGGGCGAGAGCTTCGACATTCACGGTGGCGGTAGCGACCTGGAGTTCCCGCACCACGAGAACGAGATCGCCCAGAGCGAAGCGGCCACCGGCAAGCAGTACGCCAATGCCTGGATGCACTGCGGCATGATCCGTATCAACGGCGAGAAGATGTCCAAGTCGTTGAACAACTTCTTCACCATCCGTGACGTGCTCGAGAAGTACCACCCGGAGGTAGTGCGCTACCTGCTGGTGGCCAGCCACTACCGCAGTGCCATCAACTACTCCGAAGACAGCCTGCGCGATGCAAAAGGCGCGTTGGAGCGCTTCTACCACGCCCTGCGCGGCTTGCCACGGGTGGCGGCCAAGGGGGGCGAGGCGTTTGTCGAGCGCTTCAGCATGGCGATGAACGACGACTTCGGCACCCCCGAAGCCTGCGCCGTGCTGTTTGACTTGGTGCGCGAGATCAATCGCCTGCGCGACAGCGATCTCGACGCGGCAGCGGGCCTTGCTGGCCGCCTGCGTGAGCTGGGTGATGTGTTGGGTGTGCTGCAGCTGGAGGCCGACGACTTCCTGCGTGCAGGCGCAGAAGGCAAGGTCGATGCGGCTGAAGTGGAAGCGTTGATCCAGGCGCGCCTGCAGGCGCGTGCAGACAAGAACTGGGCGGAATCCGACCGTGTTCGTGACCAGCTGACCGCCATGGGCGTGGTGCTGGAAGACGGCAAGGGCGGGACTACCTGGCGCTTGGCCGACTGATCAATGGCGCGAGGGGCTGCCACGCAGCCCTTTCGCGACACGCCACTAAACAGCAGGCAGCGGTTTTCTCCCCAGCACCGCTCGCCCTTTTTTCATGCCGACCGCCAGCGCTGACAAGATCAGGGCAATACACAGCCACTCCCAGCCGCTAGGCACCTCATCCACGATCAAGGCTGAGCTGACGATGCCGAATACCGGAATCAGCAGCGACAGCGGCGCTACCGTGGACACCGGGTATTCGCGCAACAGGTAATTCCATCCCCAATAGCAGAAGTGCGTCGCGGCATACACCTGGAAGACCAGGGAAAAGACCACGGTGGCATTCGTCTGCGCTGCCAGTGCCACGAACGGGGTTGCGCCATGCAGCCACCACGTGAGCGACAGCAAGGGTATTGGCGCAAATAGGCTGGCCCATACCACGAAGGCAAAGATCTCCTTCACCTTTGACAGCTTGATGATGACGTTGCCGATGCTCCAGGCCAGTGCGCTGATCAAGACCAGCAGCAACCCTGTTGTCGTGGTTTTGCCCGGGCTTGCTGCGAGGATGCCAACCAAGCCGGTCGCCGCTAGCACGATGCCGACCAGTTGCGGGCCGGTCAGGGGCTCGCGAAACAGCAGGCAGCCCCATGCCAGGGTAAAGAATGCACTGAACTGAATCAGTAGCGAGGCGCTGCCTGGTGGCACACCCATGGCGATGCCGAGATTGATCAGTGCCCACATGGCTACGCCGAAGATCAGGCCATAGGCACCTAACCAGCGGACGGCAACCTTGGGGCGCTTGACGAAAAACACCCACGGCAATGCACACAGCGCGAAGCGTAAGCCGGTGAGCAGCAGTGGGTCGACGTGGGCCAAGCCCAGTTTGGTGATCGGGAAGTTGACGCCCCATAGGGCTGTGACCAGGACGGCAAGGGTCAGGTGTTTTCTGTGCATGGTTTGGCAATCTTCTGGGGTCGCGGCAGTGCGCCTTGACGCTTCAGTCACTATGCCGCGGTAACGGTTTGGCCCGCTTTCAATTCAAGGTCGAATCTAATTAAAATCAGGCCATGACCTACGTTGAAGATACGCTGTACGACGACACGCCTTGTGATGTGGTGGTGGCGAGAAAGGCCTTTGCGGATGGCGAACTGTTCCCGATGCATCGCCATGGTCGAGGCCAGTTCGCCTTTGCCGCTTGCGGCGTGATCACGGTTGCAACCGAATCAGGTAATTGGGCCGTGCCGCCCTTGCGGGCCATCTGGGTGCCTGCACAAGTGGCCCATGCCATGCAGATGCGCGGCCCGGTGACCATGCTCAATGCCTATATTTGCCCGCAGGCCGCCGAGCGGGTTGGGTTGCCTGGGCATTGCCAGGTGTTTGCGGTTTCCCCTTTGGTGCAGCAGCTGCTTGAAAAGGCGATCGAAGTGCCTGTGCAGTACCCCCTGCAGGGGCGTGATGCCTGCTTGATAGGCTTGCTGCTGCATGAGATTGCCGACATGCCGGCGCTTTCGCTGAATGCGCCGATCCCCGAGGAACCGCGCCTTGCGCGGGCATGCAGAGCGTTTCTGGCGGCGCCTTCGCTGCAAACAGGCATCGATGGCATGGCGGACTGGGCCTGCATGAGCCGGCGCACGTTCACGCGCCAGTTTCGCGTGTACACCGGGATCAGCTTCATTGAATGGCGTCAGCAGGCATGCTTGCTGGACGCCGTGGTTCGGCTTGGCAAAGGAGAGCCGGTCACCCGCGTCGCGCTGGCGCTTGGCTACAGCAGCCCGAGCGCCTTTGCGACCGTGTTCAAGCGCTTGCTAGGCGAGGCGCCCAGCCGCTACTTCGATGCCCCCGTCAATGGGCAATGAAGTACCAGCCTGGCGCCGCCCAGTTCGCTGGCGCCTACCTCCAGCCCAAACCCATGAAGGTCGACGATCGCGGCAACGATCGACAGACCCAGCCCGAAGCCTGGGTGCCGGTGACCTTCCTCGCTGCGATAGAACCGCTTCAGTACCGCCGTACGTTCCTCTTCAGGAATCCCCGGGCCGCTGTCCTCGATGGCGATGTGCAGGCCTTGGTCGTCCTGCGTCGCCAGCACGCGCACGCGGCCACCCTCTGGGGTGAACTTGATAGCGTTGCCCACCAGATTGGCCAATGCCTCGAACAGCAGTTCGCGGTCACCGTGCAGCGCCGGTAGCTGCGCGGGCTGCTCAAGCTCCAGGCGAATGCCGCCATCCTCGGCCAGCGGCAGGTAGAAGTCGTGCAGCTCTACCAGCAGATCATGCGGGTCGAGTTGTACAAAACCTGCACGCCGCTGACGGTCCTCCAGTTCACTGATGCGCAATAAGCCGCGAAAACGCGCCATCAAGGTATCGGTTTCGCCAATCGCCTGGTCCAGCGCCTCGGCCTGCGCCGAGTCTGCGGCACTCTGCTGGCGGATTCGGTACAGCTGCGCGCGCAGGCGGGTCAGCGGCGTGCGCAGGTCGTGGGCAATGTTGTCGCACACCCCCTTGACCTCGTGCATTAACCGCTCGATGCGGTCGAGCATGGCATTGACGATGGCGGCAAGCATGTCCAGCTCATCGCGACGGGCTGACAGCGGTAGCCGGTGGGTGAGGTCGCCGGCGACAATCAGCTCGGCCTGGGCCTGAATCGCGCGGATGCGCTTGAGCGGCCTGCGGCGCAGCAGGTACCAGCCGGCAAACCCGGGGATCAAGGTCAGGGAAATACCCCAGAGCAGGGCATGCAGGATGATCCGCGTGACCACGAACAACGAGCCATTGTCCCGTACCAGCACCAGCCAACGGCCATCCTGCACTTTGATGGCCACGGCGTCGCAGCTGTCGCGTGGCATGTGCGGGTCATCGGCGTCCAGGCAGCGTTTGAGCTCATGCACCTTGCCGTCCAAGCCTAGCTCTGAAGGCAGCGTGCGCAGGCGGCCGCCAAGCGGGTTGAGCTGGGCATCGAACAGGCCGTAGGCATCGAAGCTGCGTTCTTCGAAGGCCTGGCTGGCAATCAAGGCGTCGTCCAGTTGCTTGCCGCTCATGTGTGCGAACAGGTGCTGGCGCTGCAGCATGGAATGGCGGGTCAGTTTGTTCAGGTAGCTGGAGACCTCGAAGTACAGCACCCCCATCAGGATGCTGCTCCAGGCCACGAACAGAAAGCTGTACAGTGCCAGCAAGCGGCTGGTTGACGAGCTCCAGCCCTTAGACGGGTTCAGCAATGGCATAGCCGGAGCCCCGTACCGTACGGATCAGCGGCGATTGGCCGGGCGAGTCGATCTTCTTGCGCAAGCGGCCGATGTGGACGTCGATGAGGTTGGTGCCCGGGTCGAAGTGATAGCCCCAGACTTCTTCGAAGATCATCATCCGCGTGATCACCTGGCCGCTGTGGCGCATCAGGTATTCGAGCAGTTTGTACTCGGTCGGCAGCAGGTTGAGGGTGTGCTCGCCGCGGCGTGCTTCGTGGCTGATCAGGTCCAGTTGCAGGTCGGCGACTTGCAGGCGGGTCTGGGTCATCGGCACGCTGTTGCGGCGCAGCAGCACCTCGACACGGGCGGCCATTTCGTCCGAGGCGAACGGCTTGGTCAAGTAGTCATCCCCCCCGGCACGCAGGCCACGCACGCGTTCGTCAACGTCGGACAGGGCGCTGATCATCAGGATCGGCGTGGCGATTTTCAGGTTGCGCAAGGTCGTGACGATGGTCAGGCCATCGACTTCGGGCAGCATACGGTCCAGGGTAATCAGGTCGTAGCCACCGGCAATCGCCTTGGCCAGGCCTTCCCGGCCATTGTCGGCCCAATCCACGTCCAGGCCGTGGCTGGAGAGTTCGGCGACGATTTCCTGGCCGGTGACGGCGTCGTCTTCGATGGTCAGTACGCGTGGCATGCTGGTTCCTGGGCGGCGATATAGAGGCTTGATTGTGCCAAAGAATAGACAAACGGCGATTTAAGAAAAATTCATCTGGCGCTTCGGGCCCGATCAAACAGCCAAAAAAAAGGGCATGCCATCATCTGGCATGCCCTTTTTTCAGGCTTGCAAAGCGCCTCAGGCGACCTTGACGATCCAGCCTGCCGGTGCTTCGACGTCACCGCTCTGGATGCCGGTCAGCTCGTTGTAGAGCTTTTGGGTTACCGGGCCGACTTTTTCCAGGTCATGGAAGACGTGCAGCTTGCCGTTGTACTCGATGCCACCGATCGGGGTGATTACTGCAGCGGTACCGCAAGCGCCTGCTTCGATGAAGCGGTCGAGGTTGTTGATCTCGACATCGCCTTCGATCACTTTCAGGCCCAGGCGCGAGGACGCCAGTTCCATCAGCGACAGGCGGGTGATGCCTGGCAGCACGGAGGCCGATTTCGGAGTCACGAACTCGTTGTTGGCGGTGATGCCGAAGAAGTTGGCCGAACCGACTTCCTCGATCTTGGTGTGAGTCAGCGGATCGAGGTAGATGGCGTCGGCGAAGTTGGCCTTCTTGGCTTCAGCGCCCGGCTGCAGGCTGGCGGCATAGTTGCCACCGACCTTGGCCGCGCCGGTACCTTGCGGGGCGGCACGGTCGAAGCTGGAGATCTGGAAGTTGTGCGGCTTCATACCGCCTTTGAAGTACGAGCCAACCGGGATGGCGAAGACCGAGAAAATGAACTCGGGGGCGGTGCGCACGCCGATGTTGTCACCGGTGCCGATCACGAACGGGCGCAGGTACAGGGCGCCTTTGCCATGGGGCGGCACGAAACGCTCGTTGGCCTTGACCACTTGCTTGCACGCCTCGATGAACACATCGGTCGGCACGTGTGGCATCAGCAGGCGGGCGCAGCTGCGCTGCATGCGTGCGGCGTTCTGGTCCGGGCGGAACAGGTTGATCGAGCCGTCCTTGCAACGGTAGGCCTTCAGGCCCTCGAAGCACTGTTGGCCGTAGTGCAGGGCAGTGGAGCCTTCACTGATGTGCAGTACGTTGTCTTCGGTCAGGGTGCCCTTGTCCCACTCGCCATTGCGCCATACGGACAGGTAGCGTTTATCGGTCTTGATGTAGTCGAAACCCAGCTTGTCCCAGTTAATGCTCTCGTTACTCATGACACCCTCGATTGTCTTGCAGATGCCCGATCGCTCGGGTTGCTGTTATATGCGCACCACGCCACGATAATACATCCGTCGCGGATCGGGAACGGCCAGTCACGAAACAGCATGCGATTGGGTGGGGGGAGGGCGTATGTCTGGGGTTTTGCGCCGCCCTTGAGATCGAGCGCCGCCCGCGCGGCGCTTCGCGGGGCAAGCCCGCTCCCACATCTGTTTCGGGCCAGTTATTCCTGAGGCATGGGCGCGCGGCCCCTGGCGCCCGCCTCAATATCGAGATGAACAAACAAGGCAGTCGCGCGCCTATGGTCCAGGCCTCATTGGCCCGAAACAGATGTGGGAGCGGGCTTGCCCCGCGAAGCGCCGCGCGGGCGGCGCTCGATCTCATAGGCGCCGAAGATCTACCGTCGATCATATGAAGGCCACCCCCTCAACGCCCCCGCAACCGCTTACCCCAATCCCCGCCGTGGCTCCGACTACAAGCCTCTTCACTGTCAAACCGCACATGCCAGGCCGGGTGATCCAGCCGTATCCCCACTTCATCAAGCGCCTGACAGGTCAACGCCAGCATCCGCGCTTTAGCCACCCCAGCCAGCGCTGCAGCCTTGTCTGCCTCGCGCTCGAATACCCAGGTAATGCGCAGGCTGGCAGGAAAACTGTCGGGGTCAAGGTGATGGGTAAGCCAGGTGAACCCGACAATCTCTGCCTTGGCCGTCTCGCAGGCGTCCGTCAGGCAAACCACCAGCTCACGCTCCACACGGGCCATTTCGCGCTTGCCCATGGCCTTCATTGCGCGGCCTCATCATCGATTTGCTGGCAGAAGCGCAGGCGGTTGCCAAACGGGTCATGGACCTGCATCTGCAGCCCCCAGTCCAGGCGTTCGGCCTCGGGGCGGGCGTAGCCGTAGCGTTTGGCCTGCAGTTCGCGCTCGAGGGCGCGCAGGTCGTCGAGGCGGGCGAACACAGTCGAACCCGGGGTGGCATCGCCGTGGTGTTCGCTTAGGTGCAGGATCAACCCGTCGCGGTGGATTTGCGCGTACAGGGGCAGGTCCGGGCTGAAGCGGTGTTCCCAGTCCAGGCTGAAACCGAGGAAGTCGAGGTAGAACTCTTTGGCTTTATCGACCGAGAAAATACGCAGTACCGGGATGGCGGGGGCGAGCGGCATAGGGCGTCCTTGGCCGTTGATGAAGGTGCAACTGTAGCGCAGATGCGCCGATGCTTGTGCGTGTGTCGCGCAATGACCGACGGCAATGGTTGACCACCTGCCAGCCACTGCGTAGCCTTGCCACTTCGAGGTTCTTCGGCCAGGCCGAAGCTAAGACGGGAACGCGGTACAAGCCGCGGCTGCCCCCGCAACTGTAAGCACCGACAACGGGTCGACACAGCCACTGCGCAAGCGCGCGGGAAGGCGTCGCGCCCTCCAGCCCTGCTATTCAAAGCACGGCAGGTACGGTGCGAGCCAGGAGACCTGCCTCGAGGCGATTTCGACTTTCAACCGGGCGGGGTGATCCGGTGGCGAACAAGCCCGGCCGACTTGGCCCGTGGCTTTCGTCCTGCATGCCCGCGCCATCCTGCCAAGGGCATCGCGACATGAAAACACTGGCCAAACTCCCCGTCACCATCGTTACCGGCTTCCTCGGTTCGGGCAAGACCACCTTGCTTCGCCACATGCTCGACAACGCCCAAGGCCGCCGTATCGCGGTGATCGTCAATGAATTTGGCGAACTGGGCATCGATGGCGAGATCCTCAAACAGTGCAGCATCGGTTGCACCGAAGAAGAGGCCAGCGGCCGCGTGTACGAGCTGGCCAATGGCTGCCTGTGCTGCACCGTTCAGGAAGAGTTCTTCCCAGTCATGCGCGAGTTGGTCGCACGCCGTGGCGACCTTGACCACATCCTCATCGAAACCAGTGGCCTGGCGCTGCCCAAGCCGTTGGTACAGGCCTTCCAGTGGCCAGAAATCCGTAACGCCTGCACCGTCGATGCGGTCATTACCGTGGTCGACAGCCCGGCTGTGGCGGCCGGCACCTTTGCCGCCTACCCAGACCAGGTGGACGCACAGCGCAAGCTCGACCCGAACCTGGACCACGAGTCGCCGCTGCACGAACTGTTCGCTGACCAGTTGGCCAGTGCCGACCTGGTGGTGCTGAACAAGGCCGACCTGATCGACGCCGAAGGCCTGGCCAAGGTCCGCGCCGAGGTGGCCGAAGAGCTGCCGCCCGCGGTCAAGGTGATCGAGGCCAGCAGTGGCCGTCTGCCACTGGACGTACTGCTGGGCGTGGGCGCCGAGTCCGAGGTGCACATCGATGGCCGCCGTACCCACCACGATTCGCACCACGATGGCGATGATCACGACGATCATGACCACGACGCCTTCGATTCGATCTCCATCGACTTGCCAGAAGCCGACGAAAGCCTGTTGCTCGATGCCCTGACCCAGTTGGTGGTCGAGTTCGGCATCCTGCGCGCCAAAGGTTTTGCGGCCATCCCGGGCAAGCCGATGCGCCTGCTGGTGCAAGGCGTGGGTACCCGCTTCGACAAGCACTTCGACCGCGCCTGGCGCGCCGACGAGCCGCGTATCACGCGCCTGGTGCTGATCGGTCAGGACCTGGATGCCGTGCAGCTCGAAGCGCGTTTGCGCCAGGCCTTGGGCGCCTGACCCATGCACCTGCTGCGGACCCAGCCCGGCGGCTTCGTGCCGGATGACAGCATTGCCGACCTCGGCCAGACACCCGCCGAACTGGTGATCCTCTGCAGCGGCGATTCACACCTGGCGTTGCTTGCCGATACCGCCGAGCAATTGCCAGAGGACTACCCCAGCCTGCGCCTGGCCAACCCGATGCAGGTGCAGAACCACGCCTCGGTCGACCTGTATGTCGACGAGGTGCTGCGCCATGCCAAGGTCATTTTGGTGTCGTTGCACGGGGGTGTTGGTTACTGGCGCTATGGCGTCGAGCAACTGGTCGCCCTGGCGGCCCGCGGCGTGCAGTTGATCCTGGTGCCGGGCGATGACCGCCCGGACCCTGAGCTGACCGGCCTGGGCACCGTGACCGGCGATCAGGCCGAACGCCTCTGGCACTACCTGCGCCAGGGCGGCAAGGCCAACGCCCTCAACCTGTTCAACTGCCTGGCCAACCAGTGGCTGGGCCGTGACTATGGCTGGGACGAGCCGCAGCCACTGCCACGCACCTCGGTGTATCACCCGGCCAAAGGCAGTGCACTGCTTGAGGACTGGTACGCGCAGTGGCACCCGGAGCATCCGGTGGCACCGTTGCTGTTCTACCGGTCACACCTGCAAGCGGCCAACACCGCGTTCATCGACGTCTTTTGCGAGCGTCTGCTGGCGGCGGGGCTCAACCCCTTGCCGATTGCCGTGGCCAGCCTCAAGGAAAGCGCCTGCTTCGAACAGGTTGAAGCTTGGCTGGACGAAGTCGGCGCCGAGGTCTTGATCAACACCACGGGGTTTGCCTTGTCCAGCCCCGAACGCCCCAACCTGCGCCCGTTCCGCCGCGACATCCCGGTGTTGCAGGCTATTTGCGCGCAGGACAACCAACCCGCATGGGAAGCCAGCGAGCAGGGCCTGGGCGCGCGTGACCTGGCCATGCATATCGTTTTGCCGGAGCTGGACGGGCGGATCATCACCCGCCCGGTCAGTTTCAAGGACATGGCCTGGCGCAGTGAGCGCAGCCAGTCTGACGTAGTCTGTTACCGCGCTCACCCCGAGCGCATGGATTTTGTCGCCGAGCTCGCTCGGCGCTGGGTAGAGCTGGCCCGGTTAGCCAATGGCCAGAAGCGCGTAGCGCTGGTGCTGGCCAACTACCCGACCCGTGACGGCCGGATCGGCAACGGGGTAGGGCTGGATACTCCGGCAGCGGCCTTGAGTATCCTCAAGGCACTGCAGGCCGAAGGGTATCCGTTGGCGGGCCTGCCAGGCACTGGCACGCAGTTGATCCAGCAGTTGCTGGGCGGCGTGACCAATGATCTCGATCACCTGGACCAACGCCCGTGCGCGCAGAGCCTGAGCCTGGATGACTACCAGGCTGCGTTTTCCCGCCTGCCTGAAGCCAACCGCCAGGCAGTGCTAGAGCGTTGGGGGCCGCCGGAGCAAGACCCGATGTACCGCAGTGGCCGCTTGATGGTTGCGGGCTTGCGCTATGGCCTGACCTTCGTCGGCATCCAGCCGGCGCGGGGCTATCAGGTCGATCAAAGCGCGGTGTATCACGACCCTGACCTGGTGCCGCCACACGCGTACCTGGCGTTTCACTTCTGGCTGCGCCATGCCTTTGCCGCCGACGCGGTAATCCACGTCGGCAAGCACGGCAACCTGGAGTGGCTGCCTGGCAAGGGGGTAGGGTTGTCTGCGCAATGCTGGCCAGACGCGCTGCTGGGCCCGCTGCCGAACATCTACCCGTTCATCGTCAACGACCCAGGTGAAGGCGCCCAGGCCAAGCGCCGAACCCAGGCGGTGATCATCGACCACCTGATGCCGCCGCTGACCCGCGCCGAAACCTATGGCCCGCTGCGTCACCTGGAACAACTGGCGGACGAATTCTACGAGGCGCAGCTGCTCGACCCGCGGCGTGCCCGCGAGCTGCAACGCGACATTCTTGAGCTGGTCAAGGCCAACCACATCGACCGGGAGCTGCAACTGGAAGGGCAGCTGGACGATGCCGCTGTGTGGCTGCCGCGTCTGGACACCTACCTGTGTGACCTCAAGGAATCGCAGATTCGCGATGGCTTGCACGTGTTTGGCCAGTCGCCCGAGGGCCGGCTGCGTTTGGACACCCTGTTGGCCTTGCTGCGTGTGGAGCGCGGTGACGGCCGGGGAGGCAATGCCAGCCTGTTGCGAGCACTGGCCAAGGCGCTGGTACCGGGCTTCGACCCGCTCGATTGCGACCTTGGGCAGCCGTGGCAGGGGCTGCAGCCTTGGCCTTTGCAGGCGATCAGCGAAGCGCCATGGCGCACCTGTGGCGATACCCGCGAGCGCCTAGAGCTGCTGGCCTTGCAGGTGATAGAGCAGGCGCTTGGCGGCACGCTGGTACTGCCGGCCCTGAGCGAATGGCAACTGGTACGTGATGTGGTGCAGGCATTGTGTGACGCGGTGGCGCCGAGCCTGGATGCTTGTGGTGCGGCTGAGATCAACGGCCTGCTGGCGGCCCTGGCCGGCCGTTTCGTGCCGGCCGGCCCGAGTGGCGCGCCAAGCCGCGGTCGCCTGGATGTACTGCCGACCGGGCGCAACTTCTATACCGTGGATGTACGCAACCTGCCTACCACCACGGCCTGGCGCCTGGGTTTTGCCTCGGCGAGCCTGATTCTCGAGCGCCATTTGCAGGACCACGGCGACCACCTGCGCCAGTTGGGCCTGTCGGTATGGGGCACCGCGACCATGCGCACCGGCGGCGACGATATCGCCCAGGCCATGGCCCTGATGGGGGTACGCCCGGTGTGGGCCACCGGTAGCCAGCGGGTCGACGATTTCGAAATCCTGCCGCTGAGCCTGCTCGACCGCCCGCGGGTGGACGTGACCTTGCGGGTGTCGGGGTTCTTCCGCGACGCGTTCGGCAACTTGATCCGCCTGTTCGATGCTGCAGTTCAGGCGGTGGCGGGGCTGGATGAGCCTGATGACCTCAACCCGCTGGCATCGCGCGTGCGCAGCGAGCGTGAGGCTCTGCAGGCGCAGGGCGTGGAAGCCGAGCAAGCGGCGCGCCAGGCGGGCTGGCGGGTATTCGGGGCCAAGCCCGGTGCCTACGGTGCGGGTGTGCAGAATGCGATCGATGGCCGCTTGTGGCACAGCCGTGACGACTTGGCTGAGGTCTACCTCAACCATGGCGGCTACGCCTATGGCGGCAGTGATGAAGGCACCCCGGCCCGTGAGCAGTTCGCCCGCCGCCTGGGGCAGGTCCAGGCGGTCCTGCAGAACCAGGATAACCACGAGCATGACCTGCTCGATTCCAACGACTACTACCAGTTCCAGGGTGGCATGCTGGCCGCCTCGGAAACCTTGTCTGGCGCGTCGGTGGCCAGCTACCACGGCGACCACAGCCAGGTCGATCGGCCGCGCATCCGCACCCTCAAGGAGGAGCTGAACCGGGTCATTCGTGCCCGTGCGCTCAACCCCAAGTGGATCGACGGGGTAAAGCGCCATGGCTACAAGGGTGCCTTCGAGATGGCGGCAACGGTCGACAACCTGTTCGCCTTCGATGCCACCACGCACCTGATCGACGACCATCATTATCAGTCGCTGGCCGATGCCTACGTGCTCGACCCAGCGACCCGCGATTTCATGCGCGAGCACAACCCCGAGGCGCTGCGCGACCTCACCGAACGCCTGCTGGAGGCCCAGCAACGCGGCCTGTGGGAGGCGCCCGGCGATTACCGCGAAGCCCTTGAGGCGCAACTGCTCGACGGCGAGGAACAGGCTTGAAATGAGTGAACCCGTACAATTTCCGCTGGCCGCTGTGGTCGGTGCCGACGCGCTGAAACTGGCCCTGTGCCTGACCGCCATCGACCCGAAGATCGGTGGCGTGCTGATTGAAGGCCCGCGCGGCATGGCCAAGAGTACCTTGGCCCGTGGCCTCGCCGACCTGCTCGGCGAGGGGCCGTTCGTCACGCTGCCGTTGGGCGCCAGTGAAGAGCGCCTGGTCGGCACCCTCGACCTGGACGCTGCGCTGGGGCAGGGCAAGGCCCAGTTTTCACCCGGTGTGCTGGCCCAGGCCGATGGCGGCGTGCTGTACGTGGACGAGGTCAACCTGTTGCCCGATACCCTCGTCGACCTGTTGCTCGACGTGGCCGCCAGCGGCACCAACCGCATCGAACGTGATGGCATCTCGCACCGGCACAGCGCGCGTTTTGTGCTGATTGGCACCATGAACCCGGAAGAGGGCGAGTTGCGACCGCAGCTGCTTGACCGTTTTGGCTTGAATGTGGCCCTCGAAGGCTTGCCGGAGCCCCAGGCGCGCCAGCAGATCATCCGCCGCCGCCTGGCGTTCGACAGCGACCCCCAGGCCTTCTGCGCGCAATGGGCAACTGCCCAGGCGCAACTGCGCGAGCGCTGTCAGCAGGCGCGCCACGACCTCGCCCAGATTGCCCTGGACGACCAGGCCCTGGCCTGGATCACCCAGCGCTGCTACGCCGCCGGGGTCGATGGCCTGCGGGCGGACCTGGTCTGGCTGCGCGCAGCACGCGCGCACTGTGCCTGGCGCGGCGGCGAGGCCATTGATGAAGCCGATGTCGAGGCGGTGGCCGAGTTCGCTTTGCGCCATCGTCGCCGTGTATCGCCCCAGCAGCAGCCGCCTTCGACACCGCCTGAGACGGGCCAGCAGAGCGCAAGCAGCCAGGGCGGCCAAGGCGGGCAGGGTGACTGGGGCGCGCTGCCACCACAGCCAGTGACCAGTGGTGCGCGCCGTGAGGTGCCGAACTGGGCAAAAAAGCCCTGAGCATCCGCCAGCGAAAAGCCCAAGGGACGGATGCCAGGCCACGTGCAGGGCAGTTGAAAGGTGCCAGCCGTGGCCGTGTACACAGCACCACTTCGGGCCGAGTAGCCTGGCTGCCGACTTTGCTCAAGGGGCGGCCACAGCTGCGTGAAGACCTCTGCTGGCAGCAGCGCAAGGCTCAGCCTGGCGAACTGTGGCTGGTGATCGTCGACGCCTCGGCCTCAACCCGCCGCCACCAGGCGCTGGCGCAGACCAAAGGTTTGCTGGCGGCGTTGTTCGACCAGGCATACCGTCAGCGGGCGCGGTTGGCCCTGCTGACAGCGAGCGGGCAGACGCCGCAGTGGCAGCGACACGGCCTGAAGGCCTCGGCGGCCTTGCAGCCCTGGTTGCAAGCACTGGGAGCAGGGGGCGGTACACCGTTGATCGCTGCGTTGGAGCAAGCGCGGCAGTGGCTGCAGGCTCGGCAGCAGGCCCACCCTCATGAAGCTGTGCGCTGCCTGATATTTACCGACGGTCGGCTGCAGCACTCGGATAACGTGCAACCGATGGGCTGTGCCACGCTACTGGTCGACATGGAGCTGGCGCCCGTTCGTCTGGGCCGTGCGCAACAATTGGCTGCGCAACTGCAGGCCGATTACCAGCACCTGGAACACTTCAAGGTCGTGGATTGAAAAACAGTGCGGCGTGATACTGCGACACAATGTCGCAATAAGATGTCGCAATAAGAAAAGTTGCAGCGGCAGCAACTGAGAAGTTACACAAGTGCGTGGCAGGGCACGCACTTGGAGGGGCAATCGCAATTACTTCGGCATCGACCACGGTTGCAGGTCATAACCTTTTTCACACAGCTCGGCGCGCACTTCCTCGATCAGGCTGGCCCATTGCGCAGGGTCGGAATAAATGCGCGAGGACACTTGTTTGCTGCCGATGCGGGTGCTGGTCCGGTCGATCACTGCGAGGCTCAATTCGCCAGTACCATTGGGCGCATCCCAGGCTACGCACTGGAAAGGTTCGAAGGCGTGGTCGGCAATCAGCAGTGCTTCGTTGACACGGAGCGGGGCATTCATGGTTCGGTCTCTCTATGGTCCCAAACATCGAAGTGAAGTCCGCGTTGCTTTAAATTCGCCTCAATCATCGCGATATGCAGCGCGGGGTTATGTGTACTGATGCTCGTTGTCCGGGGGCAAGTCACACATTGGGTGTAAAAATTTGTTTCAGGGTTGAATCCGTTCTTGCCTGCGCCGCCATGGGATGTCGATAAAGTGCGAAAATTCCCGTCAGGGTTTGTAAAAAAATGATTCGGCAGACAGACGGTACTGGGCACCGTCAAGTTCGTTGCTACTGTTAATTGGGCGCCACAACTTGCTGTTTTACTTCACAAAACCAAACTCTGGCGCCAAGGAACGGTCATGCAGCAACCCGCTTCCCAACGCCGTTTGCTCATCGTCGACCCCTGCGACGACTGCCACCGTTTATTGCCAGGCCTGCGCAGTGCCGGCTGGGATGTGGACAGTTGTATGCTCGGCGCTGCCCTGGACCACGCCTGCGATGTTGGCCTGCTGCGGCTGCAGGCATCGCACCTGCGCCATCCCGACGCGGTCAAGGACATGATAAAGCGCAGCAATACCGAGTGGATCGCCGTGCTCAGCGCCGAGCAATTGCGCATGCAGAACGTCGGTGATTTCGTCTGCGAGTGGTTTTTTGACTTCCATACCTTGCCGTTCGACGTTTCCCGCGTTCAGGTTACCCTCGGGCGTGCCTTCGGCATGGCGCGGCTACGTGGCAAGGGTGCGGTCCGTGTGGACGACTCGGTTCACGAGTTGCTGGGTGAGAGCCGGCCGATCCGCGAGTTGCGCAAGCTGTTGGGGAAACTGGCGCCCACCGAGTCGCCGGTTTTGATCCGTGGCGAGAGTGGCACAGGCAAGGAGCTGGTGGCGCGCACCCTGCATCGGCAGTCGCAGCGGCACGATCAGCCGTTCATCGCGATCAACTGCGGGGCGATACCCGAGCACCTGATCCAGTCCGAGCTGTTTGGGCACGAGAAGGGTGCCTTTACCGGTGCGCATCAGCGCAAGGCTGGGCGAATAGAGGCGGCGCATGGCGGTACCTTGTTCCTGGACGAGGTGGGTGACTTGCCGTTGGAACTGCAAGCCAACCTGCTGCGCTTTCTGCAGGAAAAACACATTGAACGGGTCGGTGGCAGCCAGCCTATCCCCGTGGATGTGCGGGTGTTGGCGGCCACCCACGTGGACCTTGAAAAAGCCATCGAACAGGGCCGCTTTCGCGAGGACCTGTATTACCGGCTGAATGTGTTGCAGGTGGTGACGGCGCCACTGCGAGACAGGCATGGTGACCTGTCGATGCTGGCCAGCCATTTTGCCCATTTCTACAGCCTGGAGACCGGGCGCAGGCCGCGCTCGTTCAGTGACCATGCGTTGGCGGCCATGGGCCGGCATGACTGGCCGGGCAATGTGCGTGAGCTCGCCAACCGTGTGCGGCGCGGGCTGGTGTTGGCAGAAGGGCGGCAGATAGAAGCGCAGGACCTGGGCTTGCAGATCGAGCAAGAACAGCAGCCGCTGGGTACGCTGGAGGAGTACAAGCACCGGGCAGAGCGCCAGGCTTTGTGTGATGTGCTTAACCGGCACAGCGACAACTTGAGCATCGCTGCGAAAGTACTCGGGGTCTCGCGGCCGACATTCTATCGGCTGTTGCACAAGCACCAGATTCGTTGACGCCTGCCTGTGTAGGAGCAGCCTTGTGCTGCGAAGAGGCCGGTGGCAGCACTTAAGATCTCGAATGCTGCCGCCGGCCTCTTCGCAGCACAAGGCTGCTCCTACAAGGGGGCGATCAATGCGGTGCGCGCGGGATGGTCTTGAGCAGGTCTTCCGGGCTGATATGGCCAACTACCTGGGCCACCGCGCTGCCGGGGGTCGGCAGGTCGATGATGTGGCTTTTCATCTTGCCGACCACATGCATTTCACACGGTTTGCAGTCGAATTTCAGGGTCAACACTTCGTCGCCCTGAATCAGCTGCATCGGCGCCACCTTGGTGCGCACGCCGGTCACGCCCTTGGCCTGCTTGGGGCACAGGTTGAACGAGAAGCGCAGGCAGTGCTTGGTGATCATCACCGGCACTTCGCCGTGCTCTTCATGGGCCTCGTAGGCCGCGTCGATCAGCTGCACGCCGTGACGGTGGTAGAAATCGCGCGCCTTCTGGTTGTAAACGTTGGCCAGGAACGACAGGTGCGACTCCGGGTACACCGGAGGAGGCGTGGTTTCAGCTTTACGGCCGCCGCGCGGATGCGCCTTGACCCGAGCAGCGGTCAGCGCCTCGATGGCTTCACGGCGCAGGGCCTTGAGCTGCGAGTTAGGGATGAAATACGCCTGCGGGGCATCCAGTTCGATGGCATTGGCGTGGTACTGGGTAGTACCCAGTTGGCCCAACAGGTCGTGCAGTTGGTCCAGCGCTTGTTGCGGCTTGTTGGCCGCGCCGAACGGGCCGTCCAGGGCCACTTGCACGCTGACGCCTTCCTCGCTGCTGACGGTGAGCATCAGCCGCTGCTCGCGCAGCACCGCGTGCCATTCCACACCCACTCGGCGTTCAGCCGACGTGCGCTGCAAGGCCTGTTGCCAGTTGTGGTCGAGGTTGCGTGACAGCGGGTGATTTGGCCGCAGTTTGTACAGGCCGTCAGGCATTTCGTTGGGTTCGACGCGGTAGCGATAACGCTTCTGGCCGTCTTCCTCGAACTCGCCACGGGGTTCGGCAATGTTGGCGCGGAACCCCACCACCTCGCGCTTGACCAGCACGTTCAGGCCGTCGCCGTTGGTCAGCGGCACGTCAGTGGTGACCAGCATGTCGCGTTTGTTGACCTTTTCCACTACGCCCACCGGCAAGCCGGTGAACGTTGGCGAGTCGAACGCGCCGATGTCGATCTTGCGGTCGCTGACGAAGTAGTCGGTGCTGCCGCGGTGGAAGGTCTTGTCCGGGTCGGGGACGAAGAAGTGCTCGGTGCGGCCACTTGACGCGCGGGCCAGGTCCGGGCGGTCCTCGAGGATGGCGTCGAGCTCTTTGCGGTAGTGGGCAGTGATGTTCTTCACATAGCCCATGTCCTTGTAGCGGCCCTCGATCTTGAACGAGCGCACGCCAGCGTCGACCAGGTCGCGCAGGTTGGCGGTCTGGTTGTTGTCCTTCATCGACAACAGGTGCTTCTCGAAGGCCACCACGCGGCCCTGGTCATCCTTCAGGGTGTAGGGCAGGCGGCAGGCTTGCGAGCAGTCGCCACGGTTGGCGCTGCGCCCGGTCTGGGCGTGGGAGATGTTGCACTGGCCGGAGAAGGCCACGCACAGCGCACCGTGGATGAAGAACTCGATGGCGGCGTCGGTTTCGGCAGCAATGGCGCGGATCTGCTGCAGGTTCAGCTCACGGGCTAGTACCAGCTGCGAGAAGCCCGCCTGATCGAGGAACTTGGCGCGCTCCAGGGTACGGATGTCGGTCTGGGTGCTGGCGTGCAGCTCGATCGGTGGGATGTCCAGTTCCATCACCCCCAGGTCCTGCACGATCAAGGCGTCGACGCCCGCGTCGTAGAGCTGATGGATCAGCTTGCGCGCCGGCTCCAGCTCGTTGTCGTGGAGGATGGTGTTGATGGTGGTGAACACGCGTGCATGGTAGCGACGGGCGAACTCGACCAGTTCGGCGATTTCGCTGACTTCGTTGCAGGCGTTATGGCGCGCGCCGAAGCTCGGGCCGCCGATATAGATGGCATCAGCGCCGTGCAGGATCGCTTCGCGAGCGATGGCCACGTCACGGGCAGGGCTGAGCAGTTCCAGGTGATTCTTTGGAAGGGACATGTCGTTATAGTTTCGGGCGGTCACGGTTTAGGCGGGCATTGTAGCGGTGAAACGGGCTGGTGGCATCCCTACGCTGCCCAGAGGCGGTGCGACCTGGAGTCGGAGCGGCAAGGCCGCTCCAGTGATCGAGCGGGGAATCAGCGTTTGGCAGCCATCGCGGTGACTTCCACGCGCATGCCTTCGACCGCCAGCGAGGCCACGCCAACGGCGGCGCGCACGGGCCATGGCTTGCTGAAGAAGCGCTGGTACACCTCGTTGAACGCTGTACGTTCAGCCATGTCGGTGAGGTAGATGGTCAGGTGCAGCACGCGGTCCATGCCGCTGCCGGCTTTTTCCAGGGCTACTTTCAGCGCCTGCAGGGTGCATTCGCTCTGCGCAACGATGTCGCCCAGCTCGAGGCTGCCATCGGCGCGGGTGGGGATCTGGGTGGAGACTAGCACACCGTTGTATTCGGCGACGTCGGACGAAATGGAATCGGCGTCCGGATCGGGGGTGTAGATGATGTCTGTGTTTGCCATGGGCGCGTTTGCCTTGCTACGGAAGGAAAGCGGCAAGCGTACGCGAGCAGGCGGCAGGGGTCGAGTCGCCGCAGGTACCACTGGCACATCCCAAAAAACAGGGCGCCTGATAGGCGCCCTGTTTTGTGTTGCTTAGGCTTCAGCGTCCCAAGGACGATCGCCTTTCTCATCTTTGACGCGGGTCGGCAGGCCCATCACGTCCAGCGCCTTGAGGAACGGCTCGGCTGGCAGTTCTTCGACGTTGACCATGCGCTTGGCATCCCACTCGCCACGGGCGACCAGCAGGGCGGCAGCCACTGGCGGTACACCGGCGGTGTAGGAAATACCTTGGCTGTCAGTCTCGGCGAAGGCTTCTTCGTGATCCGCCACGTTGTAGATGAACACTTCGCGCGGCTGGCCATCCTTGGTGCCCTTGACCAGGTCACCGATGCAGGTCTTGCCGGTGTAGCCCGGGGCCAGGGAGGCTGGGTCTGGCAGCACGGCCTTGACCACTTTCAACGGCACCACTTCCAGGCCTTCGGCGGTCTTGACCGGTTGCTCGGAGAGCAGGCCGAGGTTTTTCAGCACGGTGAACACATTGATGTAGTGCTCGCCGAAGCTCATCCAGAAGCGCACGTTCGGCACGTTGAGGTTCTTCGAAATCGAGTGAACTTCATCGTGGCCGGTCAGGTACAGGTTTTGCGAACCTACTACGGGCAGGTCGTCGGTACGCTTGACCTCGAACATGGTGTTGCTGGTCCACTGGCTGTTCTGCCAGCTCCATACTTGCCCGGTGAACTCGCGGAAGTTGATTTCCGGGTCGAAGTTGGTGGCGAAGTACTTGCCATGCGAACCGGCATTGACGTCGAGGATGTCGATCGAATCAATGCTGTCGAAGTATTGCTGCTGCGCAAGTTTTGCGTAGCTGTTCACCACACCCGGGTCGAAACCGACACCGAGAATGGCGGTAATGTTCTTTTCTTGGCACTCTTCGAGGTGTTTCCACTCGTAGTTGCCGTACCAGGGCGGCGTCTCGCAGATTTTGCCCGGTTCTTCGTGAATCGCGGTGTCCAGGTAGGCGACACCGGTATCGATGCAGGCACGCAGCACCGACATGTTGAGGAAGGCAGAGCCCACGTTGATCACGATCTGCGATTCGGTCTCGCGGATCAATGCTTTGGTCGCCTCGACATCGAGGGCGTTGAGCGAGAAGGCCTGGATGTCGGCGGGTACCTTCAGGCTACCCTTGGCCTTGACGCTGTCGATGATGGCCTGGCATTTGGAGATGTTCCGCGACGCAATGGCAATACGACCGAGTTCGTCGTTATGCTGCGCGCACTTGTGGGCCACCACCTTGGCGACACCTCCTGCACCAATGATAAGAACGTTCTTCTTCAATTTATCCCTTGCTCCTTACTGAAAGCCGGTCTTACGACAGGCTGGAAACGTAGTCTTCGAAACCGAACTCGCGCACCACCTCGACACTGCCGTCGAGCTGCTTGACCACGATGGATGGCATTTTCAGACCGTTGAACCAGTTTTTCTTGACCATGGTGTAGCCGGCCGTGTCGATGAACGACAGGCGGTCGCCAATGGCCAACGGACGATCGAATTGGTACTCGCCGAAGATGTCACCGGCCAGGCACGATTTGCCGCAGACCATGTAGGTGTGCTCGCCATCGTTGGGGGCCATCTTGGCGTTGAGGCGGTAGATCAGCAGGTCGAGCAGGTGTGCTTCGATCGAGCTGTCGACCACGGCCAGGTGCTTGCCGTTGTACAGGGTGTCGAGCACGGTCACTTCCAGCGAGGCGCTGTTGGTGATGGCGGCTTCGCCCGGCTCCAGGTACACCTGCACGCCGTAGGTTTCCGAGAAGGCTTTAAGGCGCGCGCAAAACGCATCGACTGCATAGTCTTCACCGGTGAAGTGGATGCCACCACCGAGGCTGACCCACTCGACCTTGTGCAGCAGGTGGCCGAAGCGCTCTTCGATGTGCGTGAGCATCTTGTCGAACAGGCTGAAGTCACCGTTCTCACAGTTGTTGTGGAACATGAAGCCGGAGATCTGTTCGATGACCTTCTCGATCTTCTCCGGGTCCCACTCACCGAGGCGGCTGAACGGGCGTGCCGGGTCGGCGAGCAGGTAGTCGGAGCTGCTGACTTGCGGGTTGACGCGCAGGCCGCGAACCTTGCCTTCGGACTGTTCGGCGAAGCGTTGCAGCTGGCCGATCGAGTTGAAGATGATCTTGTCGCAGTTCTCGAGCATTTCCTCGACTTCGTCATCGGCCCAGGCAACGCTGTAGGCGTGGGTTTCGCCTGCGAATTTCTGGCGGCCGAGCTTGAGCTCGAACAGCGACGAAGAGGTGGTGCCGTCCATGTATTGCTGCATCAGGTCGAACACCGACCAGGTCGCGAAACATTTGAGGGCGAGCAGCGCTTTGGCACCGGACTTCTCGCGCACATACGCGATCTTCTCCATGTTGCCCAGCAGCTTGGTTTTATCGATGAGGTAGTACGGCGTCTTGATCATTTAAAGGCCCCCGGCAAGGCCGGCCAAAAAAAGGACACGCATTGTGCCTTCACTCGCTACAGATCGAAAGGGCGAGATGCGCTTTTCGTCAGGCTCGCTGGAATTTTCCCAGGTGCTTGAGGCTCATTAGAACAGGCCTGTGTGACTATCTTGATCTCACGGGCGTTTTTCCCGCCACCCCATTGGACCAGGAACGCAGGCATGAAAATTGGCGTGATCGCCGACACCCACGGTTTATTGCGCCCAGAGGCGGTGGATGCGCTGGTCGGTTGTGCGCTGATCGTGCATGCCGGCGATATCGGCAAACCGGACGTGCTGGAGGTGCTGGAGGCCCTGGCGCCGGTGCGGGTAGTGCGCGGCAACAATGACCTGAAATGGCCTTGGGCGGCGGACTTGCCCGATCAACTGCGCTTCGACATGGGGGGCTGGCAGGCACTCCTGGTGCATGACATCGCCGATGTGCCGGCCAAGCTCGATGAGGCTGTGCGGGTGGTGATCACCGGGCATTCGCACAAGCCGCTGATCGACTGGCGGAACGGGCTGCTGTACCTGAATCCCGGAAGCGCCGGGCCGCGACGGTTCAAATTGCCCGTGACGGTGGCGGTGATTGAAATAGAGGGAGAAGCGTTAGTCGCCAACATTATTCCCTTGCTCGATTAACTGCCCCGGCCCCTTCGCGGGCAAGCCCGCTCCTACAGGTCAAAGTTATTCCTGTGGGAGCGGGCTTGCCCGCGAAAGGGCCGGAACAGGCAACCTCAATCGACCTGCTTCAACCAATCCTGAATCTGCGCCAGTGTCGCCGTGGCACCTCCGCAAACCACTATCAGCACATTGTTGTACTCGGCCAATTTCTCGGCTTCGTAAGCTACTGCCAATGCAGCCCCACACGCGGGCTCCACCAATACCCGATGATCGAGCAAGAAGCGCTCGCAGGCTTCCAGCGCGGCACGGTCGCTGACCAGATGGTTGTGCAGCGGATGGTTACGCGCGCATTCCAATGCCTGATCAGCAACGCGCTTCGCACCCAGGGAGGTGGCCACCGAGGCGAGCCGTTCAAGTTCAACCGGGTGGCCTGCTTGCACCGCTGCGTGCAGTGAGGCGGCACCGGTGGTTTCCACCGCCAGCACGGGTACATCATCCCAGTCATTGCGTTTCAGCCCTTCGACTACGCCACTGAGCAATCCGCCTCCGCCGACCGACAGCACCACCGCATCAGGTTTAAGCCCGGTGGCGGCAACTTCGTCGATCAGGCTGGCATGTCCGGCCCACAGCAGTGGGTCGTCGAAGGGGTGAATGAACGCATCGCCGCTGCCGAGCAGGGTCTGGGCCAGCTCGTTGGCCTCCTGCCAGGAGCTGCCATGCACCACCACCTTGGCGCCTTCAAGGCGCAGCAGTTGCTTGGCGCGCTCGGTGGTAGTCTCGGGTACCACCACCGTTACCGGTACCCCGAGTTTGCGGCCGGCATACGCCACCGCCAGCCCGGCATTACCCCCGGACGACGACACAAAATGGCGCGCGCCCCTGGCATGGTGGACTTCGCAGGCATGGCCCACGCCACGCAGCTTGAAAGAGCCACAAGGCTGCACAGCCTCGAGCTTGAGCCAGACGGTACAGCCTGACGCTAGCGAAAGCGGGCGGGATTCGATCAGCGGCGTCTGTATATGCAAAGTCATCGTTAGCTCCAAGCGTCAGTCTTCACGGGCCGCTGCCGGCTGTTCGCCACGCAACTGCTCCAGGTAGTTGTAAACGGTGTAGCGGGTCACCCCAAGGGCGCTGGCAGCCTTTTCCACGCCGCCCTTGACGATGAACAAGCCGCGCTCCTGCATGACCCGCACTGCGTCGACCTTGGCCTGCTTGGTCATCCGGCCTTGGCCGCTGCGTTGCAGCGCGCCCTGGATGATTTCGCTCATCAACAGCGCCATGTCGGCGGGTTCGCTGACCGCTGGCGAGTCGCTCAGGGGCTGCAACTGCTGCAGAAAATTCATCGCAGCGTCCAGCCCCGTAACGTCGGTATTGATGCACAGGCTGGCGAACGGGTGGCCGGTGCTGTCGCGGAAAATAGCCGTGGCGCTGCGCAGGGTGCGGCCCTTGAGCGTGGTCGGGTAATCCGGCAAGACCACAGGTGCACAGCCGCGCTGTTCCACGGTGGCCCGCATCAAGGCCTTGAAGCCTAGGTCCTGTTCGGGCGCGGCGAGGATTGGGCTGCCGACGACACGGCCGGAGAGGTGGCCGTTGACGATCGCCACCACGGAGTGTTCCGGGTGGTCAAGGTCGTGCAGGAGGATTTCCATGTTGCGCGCGGCAACGCTGCCCAAAGCCTGGATAGCGGCCTTGAGAACGGTGAGGGTGAGCTGACGTTCTTCAGGGGGAGAGAGCGGCATGAATGCATCGCCAAATTCAACGGTTTGTGCATTTTTACACAATGCGTTGAAAATGGCGATGTGCCGGGCGAGTTTACTTGCCCAGTGCTGGCGTACGCGGTGGAATCATGCGGCGCGAGCCAGTGGCCTCGAAGGCCGATGCGAAGCTCAACAGGTGGTTATCGGTATAGGCGCGGCCGGCGAAGGTCAGCCCCACCGGCATGCCGATGTCAGCCATTACACCCATGGGCACGGTGACGGTCGGTACGCCCAAGTGGCGGATCGCAAGGTTGCCGTTGGCCACCCAAATGCCGTTGCTCCAGGCAATGTCGGCCGAAGCCGGGTTGACGTCAGCATCCGCTGGCCCTACATCGGCCACGGTTGGGAACAGCACCGCGTCCAGGCCCAGGGTGTCCATCCAGTCTTCCAGGTCCAGCTTGCGGGTTTTCTCCAAGCCGCGCAGGCCGTCGGGCAGCGTCTCGATCTGGTCCCAGGTCTTCAGGCCGCGCTTGGCCATGTTGACGTATTCGTCCATGCCTGCGGCCAGGTCGTCCTCACGGTTGGGCAGGGTGCCGGGGTCGTGCGGGAAGATCTTCGGCCCATCGACATCGGCCAGGCGGTTGAGCTTGGGGTCGTCGTTGGCCCGCAGGAAGTCGTCAAAGGCCCAGCCCGACAGCTCCCACAGTTCGTCATGGAGGAATGCCTTGCTGACGATGCCGCGGTTGTACACGGTCGGGGCGCCTGGGCGGTCGCCTTCGCAGTTGGAGACCAGCGGGAAGTCCACTTCGAGCACTTCGGCACCTGCAGCTTCCAACGCCTGGCGCGCTTGTTGCCACAGGTCGATGACGCTGTCGCGGGTGTTGATGCGCTGGCCGGTTGGGCCACCGATACCCGGTTTCTCGGAGGTGCCAGCCTCTGGGTCGGCATTGATGTACATGCGCGGTACGCCAAAGCGTTTGCCCTTGAGCGCGCTGGCATCCACAGCCAGGTCCAGGTACGACGCTGGGCGCACCGAAGAGGCGGCCGGGATAGTTACCCACGGCTGCAAGCGCCACAGGTCACCGCGTGTGTCGGCGTCGTCGGCAACCACCACGTCGAGGATTTCCAGCAGGTCGGCCATGGTGCGGGCATAAGGCACCACCACGTCCATGGTCGGGGTCAGCGGCCAGTTGCCACGCACCGAGATCACCCCACGCGAAGGGGTGTAGGCGCACAGGCCGTTGTTCGATGCAGGGCCACGGCCACTGGACCAGGTTTCCTCGGCCAGGCCAAAGGCACTGAAGCTGGCGGCCGTCGCGGTGCCGGCACCGTTGGACGAGCCAGAGGCGAAGGGCGCAGTCAGGTAGGCGGCGTTGTACGGGCTTTCGGCGCGGCCATAGACGCCACGCTGCATGCCACCGTTGGCCATGGGCGGCATGTTGGTCTTGCCCAGGCACACAGCACCGGCGGCGCGTAGGCGCTCGATGGTGAAGGCGTCGCGCTGGGCGACCAGGTCTTTGAAGGCCGGGCTGCCGGAAGCCGCAGTCAGGCCCTTGACCAGGTAGCTGTCCTTGGCTGTGTAGGGGATGCCGTCCAGCGGGCTCAGGGGCTGGCCCTTGGCGCGGCGGGCGTCGGAGGCTTCAGCCTCCTTCAGTGCGTCTGGGTTGCGTACCACCACGGCGTTCAGTGCGGTAGCGGTGTCGGCTCCATCGTAGGCGTCGATGCGCGCCTGGTAGGCCTTGACCAGCTCGACCGCCGTCGTGCGGCCCGACTCGAGTGCGTCGCGCAGCTCGGCAATGGAAACCTCGGTTACCTCGATCATGCGTTCACCAAAAAGTTTTGCAGGTGGGGGCTAGTGCGAGGAGTGTACAAGAAGGCATTGCCGGACGCAGGTTTGCGCAGGGGCAAATGGTTTTATGCAGGCGAGCATTGTCGGGGCCGCGAGGCGGCCCCGAACGGTCAATCCAGGTCGGCCGGCGAGTGCCGTTCTGGTACTTGGCTGGCTTCATCGCCCCAGGTGCGATTGACCCGTGACCCACGTTGCACGGCGGGCCGCTGGGCGATCTCTTCAGCCCAACGCTGCACGTGGGTGTATTCGTGCACCGCCAGAAACGTTGCTGCGCCATACAGATTGCCGCGCACCAGCTCGCCATACCAAGGCCACACGGCGATATCGGCGATGCTGTATTCATCGCCGCCCAAATAACGGCTTTCGGCCAGGCGGCGGTCGAGCACATCCAGTTGGCGCTTGGCTTCCATGGTGAAGCGGTTGATGGCGTATTCGAACTTTTCCGGGGCGTACACGTAGAAGTGGCCAAAGCCGCCGCCCAGGTAAGGCGCCGCGCCCATCTGCCAGAATAGCCAGTTCAGGCTTTCGGTACGTGCAGCGGCAGACGTGGGCAATAGCGCACCGAACTTTTCTGCCAGGTACAACAGGATCGAGCCCGACTCGAATACCCGCACCGGTGGCTCGACACTGCGGTCGAGCAGGGCAGGGATCTTCGAGTTGGGGTTGACCTGCACGAAGCCGCTGGAAAACTGGTCACCCTCGCCGATGCGGATCAACCAGGCGTCGTATTCAGCGCCGCTGTGGCCCAGGGCGAGCAGCTCTTCAAGGGCTATGTTCACCTTCACGCCATTGGGCGTGGCCAGCGAATACAACTGCAAGGGGTGCTTGCCCACTGGCAGCGCCTTGTCATGGGTCGGGCCGGCTACCGGGCGGTTGATGCTGGCGAACTGGCCACCGGAGGCTGCGTCATTGCGCCAGACCTTGGGTGGGGCGTAAGGGTGCTTGCTCATGCAGGGTGCTCCTTCAAGGTCGCGAAAGGGTCAGGTAAAGCGGTTGACCTGCATCTATGCCATGGGTTCTCGGAAAAGCGCAATTGCATTGGGCGCGGGCGTTGCGTGCATGCAGGGTTTCATCCAGTTTTCATCTGCCCTTGGCGTCGGCGGCTCTATGCTGGCGCTATCTCTGACCCTGCACGGAACGGCTGGCGATGAACATCCCTCGCAGCGTGTTGGCGCTGGTCCTGCTCGGCGGCCTGTTGGCGCACGCCCACGCCGCGCCTTGGGTCGCCGGTCTGCACCACATGACCCTGGCCGACCCTGTCGATGATCGCCCGATGCAAGCGCTGGCGTTTTACCCGGCGACAGGTGTGCCCCATAACATGCGCATCGACGGCTACCCGCTCGACGTCGCCGAAGAGGCGCCGGTAGCCCTGGGGCAGTTCCCTTTGCTGGTACTCTCCCACGGCAATACCGGCAGCCCGCTGGCCTTGCATTACCTGGCTACTGCGCTGGCACGGCAGGGTTTTGTGGTCGTGGCGGTGGTGCACCCGGGGGACAACGCCCGCGATCACAGTCGCCTGGGTACCTTGAGCAACCTGTATGGCCGGCCGCTGCAAGTCAGCGCCGCGATCACGGCTGCCCGTGACGACGCGCTGCTTGGGCCCTACCTGAATGATGGCAAGGTAGGTGTCATTGGCTATTCGGCCGGGGGCGAAACGGCGCTGATCGTCTCGGGTGCGCAACCCGACCTGGACCGCCTGCGCCAGTACTGCCTCGAGCGCCCCAGCGATGGCGACGCCTGCAAGACCCATGGCGTGCTGATTGCCGACCGCAGCGAGCTGGCACCGAAGGCCGATTCACGGGTGGGCGCGGCGATGCTGATGGCGCCGCTGAGCCTGCTGTTTGGCCGCCATGCGCTGGCCAGTGTGCACATCCCGGTGCTGATCTACAGCGGCGACAGCGACCAACTGGTGGCCGTGGACCGCAATGCCGAAGCGTTGGCGCGCAAACTGCCCGTCACGCCGGATTACCGTCTGCTGGCCGGCGCAGGGCATTTCGTGTTCATGGCGCGCTGCGACGAAGAACAACACGCCCGCATGCCGGCGCTGTGCAAGGATGCCGAAGGCGTTGACCGCCGCCATATTCATCACTCGTTGCAACGCGACACCGCAGCGTTCTTCAGCCAGGCCCTCAGCGCACCGCTGCCGGATGAGCGCTCAGCTGCGTCGGCTGCGCCGCGCCAGAAGCAGCGTTAAGCCAACGCCTGCCAAGGCGAGCAGGGCGGCAACGCAGAAGATAGAGGCATAGCCCAGGTGCACTGCCACCGCGCCCATCACCGGGCCGGCAATGGCCAAGGCCATGTCGAAAAACACCGCGTAAGCCCCCAACCCAGCGCCGCGGCTGCTGCTAGGCACCTGCTTGATGGCCTCTACACCCAGTGCCGGGTACACCAGCGACAAGCCGAACCCCGTTAGCCCGGCACCTGCCAACGCCCAAGGCGGCGAGGGTGCCAGCCACAGCAGCCCCAGGCCTATCACCTCGGTGGCCATGCACACCACTGCCACGTTGTAGCCGCCAAACCGGTTGACCGCATTGACGAACAACAGTCGCGAAATGATAAAGCACACGCCGAAGGCGCTCAGGCACCAGGCTGCACCAGCCCAGCCACGTTCCAGGTAATAGAGGGTGACGAACGTGGTCAGCGTGCCATAGCCGATCGACGCCAGTGTCAGCCCCAGGCCACAGGGCGCAACGCGGCCGAAGGCAGACCAGAAGGGCAGCCGTTCGCCCCGTACCACCACCACGTCCGGGCGTTTACGCAGCACCAGCATGGCCAGCAGCGCCAGCACCAGCAAGGTTGGCCCCAGCACGCTGAAGTCCAGGCCATCCACCGCCAGCACGCCGACCGGTGCACCAATGGCGATGGCGCCGTAAGACGCGATACCGTTCCACGAGATCACCCGGGCGGTGTGCTCCGGCCCAACCTGGCTGATGCCCCAGCTCAAGGTGGCCACGCCGATCAGCCCTTGGGCGATGCCCAGCAGCAGGCGCCCGCCCAGCAATAGCGCCAGGCTCAGTAACGGCACGCTCAGGGTCCAGGCCGACAACAGCGTCAGCACCCCGCAACTGGCAATGCCGAGCAAGCCGAAACGAATCGCTTGCTTGCCGCCCAGCGTGTCCGCCACCCGCCCGGCAAAGGGGCGGCTCAGCAGGGTGGCCAGGTATTGCAGGCCAATCGTTATCCCGGCGACAACCGCACCGAAGCCCAACTGGTCATGCACATAGCTGGGCAACACCGCAATCGGCAGGCCGATGCAGAGGAAGGCAATGAACGTGTAGAAGACGATCGACAGGATCTGCAGGGTGATGTTGGAGGTATTGCTGGCGGGGGCGTGCTGTTGCGCGGTCATGGGCTCTTTCGCGGGCGGGCGGTTGGGCGTTGTTTCATCATGGCCGTTGCGCGAAGGAAATGAAAGCAGGCTAACGAATTATTCCGGGTGAATTACCAATCCATGGGATCCGCCTGGTCAACTCAACGCGACCAGGCGGAGCGCACTACATCAGACTACGACGCCCTGGCTACGCAGGTAGTCGTCATAGGTGCCGCTGAAGTCCACGACACCGTCCGGCGACAGCTCAATGATGCGGGTTGCCAGCGAGGACACGAACTCGCGGTCATGGCTGACGAACAGCAGCGTGCCTGGGTAGTTTTCCAGCGCCAGGTTCAGTGCTTCGATCGATTCCATGTCCAGGTGGTTGGTCGGTTCGTCCATCACCAGCACGTTCGGTTTTTGCAGGATCAGCTTGCCGAACAGCATGCGGCCTTGCTCACCACCGGAAATCACCTTCACCGACTTGAGGATCTCGTCGTTGGAGAACAGCATGCGCCCGAGGGTGCCGCGAATCACCTGCTCACCGGAGGTCCACTGGCCCATCCAGTCGAACAGGCTCAGGTCGTCCTCGAAGTCGTGGGCGTGGTCTTGGGCGTAGTAGCCCACTTCCGCGCTGTCGGTCCACTTCACCGAGCCCGCATCTGGCGTCATTTCGCCAACCAGGGTGCGCAGCAGGGTGGTCTTGCCGATACCGTTGGGGCCGATGATCGCAACACGCTCGCCGGCTTCGACGGTGATGTCGAAGTTCTTGAACAGAACCTTGTCGTCGAAGGCCTTGGCCATTTTCTCGACCACGACGGCCTGACGGTGCAGCTTCTTGGTCTGCTCGAAGCGGATGAACGGGCTGACCCGGCTCGAGGGCTTGACCTCGGCCAGCTGGATCTTGTCGATCTGCTTGGCGCGCGAGGTGGCCTGCTTGGCCTTGGAGGCGTTGGCCGAGAAGCGGCTGACGAAGGTCTGTAGCTCGGCGATCTGGGCTTTCTTCTTGGCGTTGTCCGACAGCAACTGCTCGCGCGACTGGGTCGCGGCGGTCATGTACTCGTCGTAGTTGCCTGGGAACAGGCGCAGCTCACCGTAGTCCAGGTCGGCCATGTGAGTGCAGACGCTGTTGAGGAAGTGCCGGTCGTGGGAAATGATGATCATGGTGCTGTTGCGCGCCGTGAGGATCGTTTCCAGCCAGCGGATGGTGTTGATGTCCAGGTGGTTGGTCGGTTCGTCGAGCAGCAGCACGTCCGGGTCCGAGAACAACGCCTGGGCAAGCAGCACACGCAGCTTCCAGCCCGGCGCCACTTCGCTCATCGGGCCGAAGTGCTGGTCCAGCGGAATACCCAGGCCCAGCAGCAGTTCACCGGCGCGCGATTCGGCGGTGTAACCGTCCATCTCGGCGAATTCGGTTTCCAGCTCGGCGACGGCCATGCCGTCTTCCTCGGTCATTTCTGGCAGCGAGTAGATACGATCGCGCTCGGCTTTGACCTTCCACAGCTGGCCGTGGCCCATGATCACCGTATCGATCACGGTGAATTCCTCGTAGGCGAACTGATCCTGGCGCAGCTTGCCGAGGCGGGTGTTCGGCTCGAGCATGACCTGGCCACCGGACGGCTCAAGGTCGCCGCCGAGGATCTTCATGAAGGTCGACTTACCGCAACCGTTGGCGCCGATGAGGCCGTAGCGGTTGCCGTTGTTGAATTTGACGGAAACGTTTTCAAACAGCGGCTTGGAGCCGAACTGCATGGTGATGTTGGCGGTAGAAATCAAGTGCTTGTCCTGCGGGGGTTCCAGAGGTGTATTTAGGCCCTCGTGTCAGTTTTGGGCCAATTTTGGGCCAATTCGACGCGGGGCGGCAGCTTCTCCAGCTCCCTCCAGTCCGAGGAGGAGCTGATCCATTTCGCGTAGGTAGAGAGCAACATCTCAACGCTATGGCCGAGCTGATTCGCGATGAACGCAGGGTTCATCCCAGGCATCAGGCACAGGGTTGCGTAGGTGTGGCGGGTGTCGTACTGACGGCGATCACGGAAGTCCAGCGCTTGAGCGCTGATTTGAATGGGGGGATTGTAACACTTGCATCGCAGCTCCACAGCCCACCTTTGCTTGGTTGGACCACGAAGGGCCTCGGGCGGGCGATATCACCAAAGGACCGTGTGCGTTGTGCAATGCCTCTTGACGCACGCCGCAGCACAGCTTCACCTCTAGGGTAAGTGGAACGTGCGTTGCCCTTAGTGCCCGAGGTGAAGCTGTTTGTACCGGATCATAAAAGCGGGCTTACCCTCGGATCACCTTAAGGCGCGCCCGCCCAGCGTCCGTGATGGCGTTTTCGCCTTCATCGCTGATGCGGTAGCGACCGGACACTGACTGTGTAATGGTGAACCTCACCAGTCCGCTCTTGGACAAAGCCTCACCCACTTCAAAGCTCATTGCACGCTCTAGGTCGAAGATTTTTGTTTCTCCGATTTTATAGCGGGCAAACGCAATCAGCGCCGAATCTATCGCCGCTTGGTCTATCACCTCAACTCGCATTTGACCTCCTGGTCTGAATCGCCCAGGTCCGTGGGCTTGCGGTTAACGGACCTGGAACTTCGTAGAATGCGCAACGCTACTACGGAGCCGGGCGTGTTAGTTACTGGCTTTGCGTCCATGCTGGATGGGTGGCCAGGCATGATCGTTAGTTTTAGTCTGCGTGCGGCGCTGCGGTGTCCGTTAACGACATCTCTTTTGGAAATACGTTGATAAACGCACTAATAGCAGTCTTGTCGTCATCATCAATATTGATCTTCGGTGTTTGCGACGATCGACTGATGTCCGTTGCAAAATTAGCGGCCCTCAGCGCACGTTCGATTTGCTGGCTTCCCGGGCTGTCATACAGCACTGCCTGAACGCCTGTGGCCTCTTTGGTGAGCATCAACTGCTTTATTTGTACCCGCACGCCCGCTTTGGTCAGGGCAACGGCGATCTGCTTGGAGAACGCCAACGCTTCGTCGTCGTTTCTGACGATATTGAGCAGTACGGTTGGGGCTACTTTGTCTTTGGCGAGCGCTGTCGCCAATGCCTGGAACGCGGCCTGTGCCTGCGCTGTCAGCTTTCTGGGCCGCAGGCGATGTTCAATGGCCTGGCGCTCTTTTTTCGCGGCGTCCAGTTGTGCCGTCAACGCCGCGTTCTGTTGCAGGAGCTCTTCAATTTTCAACTGGGACTGGGCGGCGGACTGGTTGGCTGTGGCGATCAGTTGGCTGGCCTCGGCCATGGACCTGTCTGACTCGCTGCTTTGCACCTCGGAGGTCAGGTGCGCCAGGATGACCGCGCAGGCCGAGACTAAGGCGGCAATGATGGCGGTTGTTGTAGCAATGCTGTGAATAAGGCTGGCGTTATCTGCTGAAATTTCTGGCATTAGCGTGCTCTTGAAATTTAGTTTCCATGATTTTGCGTTTTTGATTTCGCGGCAGATTGCCATAAATTCACCGTGCAAGCGACCTCTGGCGTCGACTGTCGGTGCTTGATTTGGCATGACGTGATGGCCTGTGTGGGCAAACGAATAACGCTTTGTTTACAGGTGATTGCCAGTTGTCCGATTCAGCTCACATTTCGACTGAGTACAGTTGCGCGCCGTTTGCCTTTGGCTATGGTGGCTTTAGGTATACAACTAAAGTCGTAGGAGGGGCGACATGCGGATTCGCGGCGACGTTTTCTGGGGCTGGGCTGACCCAACGCTTCACCATCGGACTCACGACGAAACGTTAAGTGACGGCAGCTACATCGATGTCCAGGTGCGACTGTCGCGAACAGGCAATACGCAGATGTTCATCGGGGTTTATGCCCCCAGTGGCATGGCCATTCATGAAGAAGCATTCGATTCGCGTCCAGGCGAATCGATGACCCGTGCCTTGGCGTGGGGCGTGGGCAGGGCGCGGCGGATAGCAAGCGATGCAATTCCCGTGACCGAACAGTTCGCCTGCGCTAAGTAGCGAGCTCTGAAGGTTGCCGTGGGTTGGGCGTGGCTCAGGTCTCATCCTTGATCTTTGCTGCGACAGACCTCAACTCACTGGCAACCCCATCGATGGACTTGATATGAGCGCGTACATCGATCTCGCTGTCTGAGGTCGCCCGCGCTTCCATGAACTTGGCGTGCCCGGTCATGGCTTTGCTGAGTTCGTTCAGGTGGTCGGCGGTTTTGACGAGATCGGCTTTGATGGTATGAAGCGGTTCCATGAGCGTGAGTGCGTTCCTTGAAGTGTGCGTCTACAACCCTGTCCGACTGTTCAGCGAAGCGTGCGTGACATCAGCCACTGCAGGTTGCCCCACGCCTCGAACTGCTCAATCACCGTCCAGCCACGCTTGGCATAGTAAGCTTGTTTATCATGGGTGTGCAGGTACAAGGTTTCGAGGCCGGCAGTGCGCGCATGGGCACATAGGCGCTCAATCAGGTCCTCGGCGATACCGGCTCCTCTGGCTGTCGGGTCAACGAACACGCAGGCAAGCCAAGGGCCGAGGTCCGGACGGGAAGGCAGGTCTTGGGCTGCTAGAGCGGCACCGCCCAGCAACTGCCCTTGCTCCAGGGCAATCAGGCATTGCCAGTCACCATTGCCCTGGCCTTCTGCGAATTCATGCTGCCATCGCGAAAGGTCGATGCCGTCGAACTCATACGTGAATTGCTGATGAATCCACTGAGCGAAGGCGTTGCAGTGGTTCATGTGGTTCGCGAGCCAATCAAACTGAGGCATGGGCATCCTGCACGGTAGTACCTGTTCAGCGCATCATGACACAACCAGCAAGTGGACACGCAAGTGAAGCTTTTCATGCTAAGGCTGGTCAGTGTCCGACTTGCCGCCTTCGTTACTTTGCACCTGCAAGACTGAGCCTTTATCGTCCGTTGCCAACAAGGCACTTTGTGCATTGTCAGTGTGCAGTTCTGCATGCGCGATGTTTGCTACACCCCGAAAGATACCGCGGCTTTCTTCACCTGTTTTCACTGTGCTCAGGTTATCACTCTGGTAGAAAAAAAGCGTGCGAGTGGGTGGCATGTGGAGCGCTCCTTGTGGTGCTTCAAGATAGTGTGTATCCGCACGGCCACTCTCTACCCGCTTCACGGCTTTGGCTACTAGCAGAATTAACAGGTGCCTGCTTTAGTGAAGCTTCAATAGAATGTTCACTCATAAGCAAAATGCACCACGACCTTGGTTTATTGGAACCAAGTTGCAACGCTGGGTAGAATGCCCCGTATCCCTAATGGTCAATTGCAAATGCCTACTTTTCGTATCTTTGTTTGCACCTTGTTGACTGCCAGCCTTGCCGGTTGCGCAACACCGGGTAACCCCACAGCCAGTAAGCTGACTTCCAAAACCCCTGCACAATATGCCGCCTGTGTAATGCCCAAGTGGCAAGCACTGGCGCCCCTCGCCAACCAGAAATCGATCGCCCACGGCTATCGATTGACCGCGCCAAGTGCAGTGGCCTCCGACGATGTTCTCGAGGTGGTTGAGTCGCGCGACGGCAGCCGCGCCACGTTCTACAAAGGCAGCTTCCTTTCGGGCGACAAACTGCGCCTGGCTGCAAGAGAGTGCTTGGAGTGAGCTCAGTAACCTGAGCCGCCCATACCGCCCATGTTGGTAGCTGGCTTGCGAGTCAGTTAAACGTCATCTGCAGTGAATGGGGCCGCGCAGCGGCCCCCTTGGCCGTAACTGACTGGTATTAATCGGGGCAGGGTCATGAGGTGAGGCCGCAAGTACTCCACACGTCATTTGAGCGCACCCGCTTCGGCGACTTCCCCTCAGCGTGCTTCGAGTTTTGTATTCATCCGCTGGCATTGCACTTCTGCATCGGTCCTGTTCGGGTAACTGGGCTTGAGCCGCTCCTTCGCCAGGTTGTCATAAATGTCGAACCCTCCGCATACGGTCGCTGCGTAATAACGGCTACCGACGCGGAAAGACTCCTTTTCGATGGGTACCGCCGGAACGATAACGAATCTTGGTTGCATGTTTCGTGCCTCCCCAGGCAGAGACCTAAGTATTAGTCGGGCAGTTGGTAACCATCAAGCAGGCTCATGGGCAAGCGACGAATAGCCCGGTGCGTGACACCGCTTCCAGCACGCCCGTTCGTCGGTGCAATGGGGGCAAAGCGCCTGCCAGACCTGCAGGCGGGTGAACAACGACCGGGAGTACGGGTCTGTAGAAACACTGCGCTTATGTGGAGAAGGGCGCTGTCATTACTTCCACTTTTGGACAGATTTAGACCCAGCAGTCGCTTTGTGTAAGGTTTTTGTAAAAGCGTCCGTTGTGCATACAAGGACCGGTATCGTGTTTTGTACTGTCCAGTCCAAAGTAGCAAACGATGAACACACTTCCGTCGCAGCCCAGTGCTGAACGCGGGGCGTTCTCCAGTTTCGAGGCGTGTCGCAATACCCAGCAAGGCCCCGTGGTGATTCTGGCGTCGGGTGCCTCAGCCAGGCATTTCCCTCTGGCTGATTTTGCCCACCTGCCCATCATCGCCATGAACGGTTCAGTCGCCATGACAGCAGAGCATGGCGTGAAACCGTTTTTCTACGTGTGCACCGACAAGAGCTTCGGCCTGCAGCAACCTGATCTGTTTGCCACCGCCCTGCGTGACAGCCAACGGCTTGCGCTGTGGCCAGAGCAATTCGAGGGTGCCGACATCCCAGCTGCCAGCGAATGCTATGCCTTGCACAAGGCGCACACACCCGGCCTGCTCGACGGTGTGCGCGGGCACGGTGACAGTTGCGTCTGCAGCCGCGCACTGTGGAGCAAACGGGCACGGTCGATCGCCTTCAGCAAAGACTTGTCGCAGGGTTTTTTCGATGCCCGCACAGTCGCCTACGTGGCGCTGCAACTGGCTTATCACCTGGGGTTCGAAGAGGTGTTGCTGGTGGGGGTCGACCTTGACCAGACGGTGGGGCGCTTCTACGAGACCGAAGAAGGGCAACATTCACCGTGCGGCCTGGACCAGCATTGGGACAGCCGCATCCTGCCGTCACTGACATTGATGGCGCGGCAAGTGGTCAATGAGCATTTTCACGTCTACAACCTGTCGGCGGCGTCGCGCATCCCGGCCGAACTGATCCCCAAGGTCAACCTGTCAGAAGCCAGGCGGATTGCCGGCTGCGGGATTGGTTGAGCAAGAAAGCGGGTGCGTGTGGCCTTGCGCCTGCGTAGAGTGCGCTGACCATCTCGCACCCTGCAGGAGCCCCCAATGTCCAGCGCCTTCACCTTCATGCAATCCCCCGTTGGCACGCTGACGCTGGTCGCCCGCGGCGAACGGCTGGCAGCCGTGCTCTGGGAAGAGGAGCGGGAAAACCGCGTGCGGCTCGGTGAGCTCCACCGAGATGACCGGTGCTCGGTCCTGCTGGACACCGCCCGCCAGCTGGGCGAGTACTTTGCCGGCACGCGGCGACGCTTCGACCTGGCGTTGGATTTTGCCGGTACGCCGTTTCAGCGTGAGGTGTGGACTGCATTGCTGACCATTCCTTTCGGTGAAACCCGCAGTTACGGCGACATTGCCCGGCAGATCGGCAACCCTAGCGCGGTCCGTGCGGTAGGCGCGGCCAATGGCCGTAACCCGATCTCCATCATTGCGCCGTGCCACCGGGTAATTGGTGCTTCAGGCAACCTCACCGGCTTTGCCGGAGGGCTTCAGGCGAAGCAATACCTGCTGGCGCTGGAAGGCAGAGAAAGCCTGGCATTGGCGCTCTGAGTCAGGCAAGCCTAAAAGATCCAGCTGGCGACCAGGCAAGCCACCAGCGCCAGCGCTGATCCGGCCATCAAGGTGTACTGCCGGTGGGCCCGCCGTGCATGGGGCCGGACCTCTCGCAAATATTCGCCAGGGGTGGGCGCACCCGGTCGATGGCGCAGGCCTTCGGCGATTTCGGCCAATTGCCCCTGGATCAACAGCCCGACCAGGTAATGCGTGGATGCGTAGCTCGCCAGCGTCAACAACAGATACTTCACGCAGTCAGCACCCTCAGTGGCACAGCGGTCGCGCTGGAGCGGGTGGTATCCAGCAGAATCAGCCCTTCGCAGGTGTCATCCAGGCTGGCCAGCAGCCGACCCTGGCTATCCCAGGCCGCAGACCCACCTGCGCCGATGAACGTATCGGCAGGCCCCACGCAGTTGGCCAGCAAGACAGTAAGGCCCAGGGTGCGGGCGACCTTCGGGTAGTGTTGGTAACCCTCATCAATGCCCTTGGCCGTTTTCGCCACACTGGCCAGGTACACCTGCGCACCCTGTGCCCGCGCCTCTGCAGCATGTTCGATGAACATCGACTCGTAGCAGATGGCTGGCGCTACCCGGTGTTTGGCCACCTCGAGTACCAACGGTTGATCGCCTGCGGCGAAGTAGGGCAGTTCATCGCCGTGCAGGCGCCTTTTGGCATACGCCTGGCGGGGCATGCCTGGGCTCAGGATCGGCATGCCGATGAGAATCCCGTCAGGCGTTGGTAAGGGCAGGCCCACAGCGACTGTGAGTGCATGCTGGTCGCACAGCGCCTGAAGTGGCTCCAGACATGGGGAGGATAGAGGCAGGGCGAGCTGGCGGGCCAAGGTCGGCTCATAGCCGGTCAGTGACAGTTCAGGAAACACCACCAGCTCAGCACCCAGCGCCGCAGCCTGCTCGATGCAATCCAGGTGACGCGCAAGGTTGCCCTGAATATCGCCTTTGAGCGACGCCAGTTGCACGGCGCAGATCTTCATCAACAGCTCCTTCCCTGGTACGAGTCAAGGGCCGAGCATACGCCTGGCCGCAACACCTGTACCAGTGAAGGGATTTTCAGGAAGCCGAGTGCGGTGCGAAGCGCTGGCGGAACCAGTCGTTCAGCATGGCCTTTTCGGCATACAGGCGGTCGCTGCTGCTGGTCACCCGCCCCGGGCGGCTGAGGTACATCTTGTCGCTGACCCGTTCCTGCGCTTGCTGGGCAGGTTTGCCGGGCTGGCTGAGGGTGTAGCTGAGGTCGATGGTCGGCCAGGTGATTTCGCGCATGAAGCGCACATCGTAGGCATTGCTGTGCCAAGGCTCGAAGCGCCCGGCCAGGTCGATGTCACGGATGTCGATAACCAGCTGCTGGTCTGCTTGCAAGTAACGCTGGCCGAGCTTGTGCAGGTACTCGGTCAGGGCCTTCATGACATAGGCATCGGCACCCCGTTCGTAGCCGGCACTGTCGAGGCTGGCATCGCGAAATTTTTCGGGATGGTCGAATCGCACCTCGACCTGCGCAGCCGGAGCACCTTGTGCCATGCTGTTCAATGACAGCGCCACGAGCACGGCACACACGAGGGCGGTACGCATGATGCACCTCCAAGGTGAAAGACGTGTCCTTCTATTCTACGCCTGCCATGACAGCACCCGCAGAGGAAGTTTGTAATGAGTCGGTTTCGGCGGGTAGCCGCCAACCCCCTGGGGCGAGACCTGGCGGTGGGTGATATCCACGGGCACTTCGGGCGCCTTGTTCGGTGCCTGCAAGCGGTTGGGTTCAACCCCGCAGTGGACCGCCTGTTCAGCGTCGGTGACCTGGTCGACCGCGGTCCGCTCAGCCACGCGGCACTGGCGTGGCTGGACTTGCCCTGGTTTCATGCCGTGCAGGGGAACCATGAGGCGCTGGCGGTTAGCTACCTGCGCGGTGGCCGGTTCGACCTGGAGATGTACTACGCCGCCGGTGGTGGCTGGTTTCTTGAGCTGCCCAAGGCCGAGCAGCGGCGCTTTGTCGAACGCTTCGAGCAATTGCCGATCGGTATGGAAGTTGAAAGTGCAGCGGGCCTGATCGGCCTGTTGCATGCCGACAGCCCCTTCGCCGATTGGCCCGTGTTACGCAGCTGGCTGGAACTGGATGACGACCCCGAGGTACGCGAAGTCTGCCAATGGTCGCGGCGCCGGCTGAAGGAGGGCGACACCCGGCCTGTGCACGGCATCCGTGCCTTGTTGGTTGGGCATACACCCGTGTTGCAGGTCAAACAGCTGGGCAATGTCTGGCACCTGGACACCGGCGGCTGGGCCAGCGGCCATTTCAGCCTGCTCGACCTAGCCACTCTTGAGCTGGTCAGCCCCGCGCAAGGTGAACAAGCAACGCCCCGGCCAACACCATCAGCATGACCCCCGAAGCCCGCTCCAGCCAGGGCAAGGCGCGGGCGAAGCGCTGCAACACGCGCTGGTTGCCGATGGCCACGGCGACCAGCAGGTCCCAGAGCAGCACGATGCAGAACATCCAGCCCGCATACACCACCTTCCAGCCGACACTGCTGCTGGCGACCATGCTGGCGAGGCTGGCGTAGAACAGCGCGTTCTTGGGGTTGAGAATGCCCGACAAAAAGCCCATCGCCAGGCTGCGCCACCCACCTGGTACAGCGCCATTGCCGCCCACTGCGGCCAGGTTGGAATGCCCGGCGTAGCGCAAGAATTGTGTGCCGATGTACAAGAGATAGGCCGCACCGGCCAGCTGCAAAGCAATGAACAACGTGCTGCCTTCACGCAAAATCGACAGGCCAGTAAAGGCCATGGCGATGAAGGCGCCATTGGCCAACGCGATACCCAGGCACGCGCCGCTGGCGGTGCGCCAACCGCCACTGATGGAGGTGCGGGCAACCAGGAAAAAGTCCGGGCCGGGTGACAGCAGGGCTAGGAAGTGGGCGAGGGCGACGATCAGGAACTGCTCCATGGGCAGGACGACTCCGGCAGGGGAAAACCGCAGTCTGGCGTCGAGCCTGGAGCCCGTATTGAAGATTATTGCGCGGGGCCTCAATGGCCTCGGTATTGCCCAGGCGTTACGCCCACGTGCGCCTTGAACACTCGCTGAAAGTGGCTTTGGTCGGCAAACCCAAGCTGATAGGCGACCTCTGCCAGCGCCAGGCCCTGGTTCAACAGAAGCCGACCGCGATTGACCCTGGCGTTGAGCAGGTAGGCATGGGGCGTCAGGCCGGTCGCTGCGCGAAACGCCCGGATCAGTTGATAACGCCCCAATCCCGCTTCCTGGGCCAGCAACGTCAGGCTCAGTTGCGCAGGGTCCTCAGCCTCGATCCGTTCGACCAGGCCACTGAGCAGGGAGGCGCCCAGCGCCGGTGCCGCCTCCAGCGTCGGGTGCGCGCAGAAGTCCTGGTCCCCCATGAAGGCAATCAGCGCCGCCTCTTTCTCGCCGTTGCTCGCACCGGAGAACAGCAAGGCATTCAGCGCGCAGAACTGGCCGTACAAGGCGGGCACATGGCTGATACGTGCTGGCTCACCCGCCTGCGCACCGCGCAGCCCAGACTCCAGGCGCAGTTGCGACAGCCAGTCGGCATTCACGTGCAGCATCTGGTAGCTCCAGGCCTGGCCAGGCGCCGGATTGCACGCATGCACACGCTTTGCCGGGACCATCACCAAGGTGCCGGGTGTCAGGCGTTGCTGGCCACCGCTTGCGCCGGTAAACAGGCTGAAGCCGGCATCCACTGCGCCCATGGAAAAGGTCGGATGGCTATGCGCCTTGTAGCAGGCGCGGCTATGGCAGGCGCGGCGGCTTTCGACGAAGGGCAGGGCAGTATCGCGCCAGACGCGGGCTTGTGAGCGGGGCATGAAAAGGGTCCTCGACAGGAGCAAAAGCTTACCAGTAGCAGGGGACCCGTACAGTTTTTTTGGCTGGCTGTAACTTGACCCTGTGCGCGTCTGCGGTCGAAATAAGCGCTTGATGTCAGAGGACAATAAAAATGGATCTTGCCAGTTTGCTGCTGTTCATCCCCGCGTGCTTCGCCCTCAACATGGCGCCCGGGCCCAACAACCTGCTGTCTTTGCACAATGCCAGCCGCTACGGCCTGCGCACGGCCTGCGTGGCCGGTGGCGGGCGCATTGTCGCTTTCAGCGGCATGATTGCGCTGGCGGCCATGGGCCTGGCGGTGGTGCTGCATACCAGTGAATACCTGTTCCTCGCTATCAAGGTGATTGGTGCCGCCTACCTGTTCTACATTGCCTGGCAGTTGTGGCGGGCCCCTGTTGGTGAAGCCGTGGTGGCGGGCGATCACCCACGCGGCACCTGGCGCCTGGCGCGGCAAGAGTTCTGGGTGGCGGCGGGCAACCCGAAGGCGATCCTGATCTTCACGGCCTTCCTGCCCCAATTTGTCTCGGTCGGCGGTGCCACCCCGGTCAGTGAGCAGTTCCTGTGGCTGGGCGTGCTGTTCCTGCTGCTGGAGTGGGCCGCCATCGCCATCTATGCGGGCCTTGGCGCCTATATGCAGCGCTGGTTCAGCCAACCTGGGCCGCGTCGGATGTTCAACCGGGTCAGCGCCTCCTTGCTGGGCTGCGCTGGCCTCGGTCTGCTGGCAGCGCGCCGCTAGAACTGCCAGCGCACACCCAGGTTCACGCCGCTGGCTTCCTGCTGGCGGCTGTCCAGGTTGGCGCTGTACTGCACGCCGCCGTGCAGGCTAAGCGCTTCACTCACTTGCGCGACCACACCGCTTTCAAGTTGCACCGAGGTGTAGCGGTAGTCAGTCTTTATCGTGTCGAGGTCATCGAACGTCAGCGTGTCGCGGCCACCGTCGCCGTGCCACAGGTTGACCTGCGCATAGGGTTGCAGCAGGCGTCCACGGGTGCCCGTGAAGGTGCCTTCAAGGCGCGCACCCAAGCGCGCGGTCAGTTCAACCTGGGCGTCATGGCTGACGCGCGATACGCTGTCTCGGGCGGTGTCCAGCGAGACCTTCTGGGCGATCAACTGGGCTTGTGGTTCCACGGCCCAGCGTTGCGACAGGGCGATGGGGTAGCCGGACTCCAGTGACGCTGTCCAGGCATGGCCATTGATGTTCAGCTTGTCACCACGGTGCGAGCGCGCCCGGCCATCCAGGTCGGTGTACTGCAGCACGGCATCGAGGTACCCGCGCTGCGGCCCGACCAGTGTCCAGTAAGCGCCGACGCTGTCGCCATCGAGCTTCAGGTCACCGACGCTGCGGTCTTGTACGGCCAGGGCAAACCCTTTGACGTCGGCGTCCAGGCGACTGTGGCTGACATACACGCCGACCTGTTGGCGATAGCCGCTGTCATTGACCTTGGCATACATGTCCTGGCCGACCTTGAAGCCAAACAGGTCACCGTCCAGGCTGGGGCTGACCGTGCCTGTCCATTGCTGGCGCAGCGTGCCGCCGTAGGCCTGGCCCCAACTGGCGGGGAGCCCGCCTTGGCCGGCCAACAACTGCTGGTCGCCCTGGCGCTGGTGAAAGGTACCCAACGCTTGGCGGGCGATGATTGCGGCGCCTCTGGGGGCTGCGGCGTACACCGGGACTTCGGGGCGGTACAGCGCCAAGGGCTTGCCCTGCACGGGCGCAGGCAGTTCAGCTTGCCCAGGCGCCGCCGCAACCACAGGCGGGGTCGCAGCCGGTTCGATTACGGGTGGCTCGCCGGGTTGGGGTGCCGGCGACGGAGCAGGTGGGGCTACCACGTTCGAGCGCAGGTACCAGCTGTTTTCGCTGCCGGCCGTCACGCCACCCTTGAACAAGCGATAGTCGTAGGCACCGACCGAAAGCGTCTGGGTCTGGACGAAAGCGTCGTTCCTGCTGGTCGCGCCGTCGCGGGCTTCGACCACTTGGATACCGTTCTGTGAGGTCAGCGCGCCTGCGCCACCCAGGTTATTGACCAGCAGGCCAGTGCGGCCAGCGATATCCCCGCGGCTGACTACCAGGCGGTCGGAGGCCGCGCCATCCCCGGCCAGCACGCTGTTCACGCGCAGGGTGCCGTTGTTGCCGGTGTAATCGCCATGAATGCTCAGGCGCCCCTGGGCATCGTTGCCCCGCGACAGGTCTATCGTGCCGGCGTTTTCGACCGACACCTTGTTGCCGTTCTGGATACTCACGATGCTGCCTTGGCGTGCGGTCAGTGCGCTGCTCGCATCGATTGTGAAGCTGCCTGTACGCGTGGCGGGGAGCGTGTCGGTGCCTAGGTCGCCCAAGGTGAGGGTGTCGTCGAGGGTGAATCGGCTGGCGTTGGTCAACGCCACAGATTCCCAGTTGGAGTACAACGCCCCGCGCGTCACCTGGCTGCGGTTGAACACCAGGGTGTCATTGCCAGCGCCGCCGTCGATGCTGATGTCCAAGGCCTTGGCATCGATGCTGTCGATTGTCGTGGAGTCATCGCCAACACCCATATCGACCCGGCCACCGATGCTGCCGCCGGACCACGTGAAGGTGTCGTTGCCGGCACTGGCGAGCACATTCCCCTTGAGCGAACCACCACTGATGGTAATGCGGTCCTGGCCGCCACTGGTGCTGATATTGCCGCCAATCGAGCCCCCGCGCAGCAGGATCGTGTCGTTGCCAAAGCCGCTCACCAGGTTGCCGTCAATCTTGGTTGCAACGGCGGTGTCCTGGGACATTTCGAAGTAGTTGTCAGCGAGCTTCAAGTCGACTCGGCCTATCTGACCGCCCGAAAAGATTGCATGATCGCCATCCTCGAACGCACCGATAATGCGCCCGCCCGACATTGTGAAATTATCGAACCCTTGGCCCTGATTCAGCGACTGGACCGTGCCCCCGCTCATGGTGAAGGTATCGACCTGTTGGGTTTGCGAAATCGCCCCCAGGCTGTCGCCCGGCATGACGGTCAGTGAATCAGGGTAGCCAAGCGTCGGCAGTACGAGCAGTGGCAACGCGGCAGGGGCAAGCAGGCGGTGATAACGCATCGGCAGGTCTCCGGGGCCTCAGAGGGGGACCACTACCTGACGCGGCGCTTAGGCGCACCACCTCGGTCCTGTCTGAGTTGTAGGGAAAGGCCTGACGTTGAACAACTGGCAATAATGCTAGGTGGCCTGTTGCCACCCTGACGCTGTCAGTCGCGGTAGAAGGTTTGCACCAGGTGGTAGCCGAACTTGCTCTTGATCGGCCCATGCACCAGGCGCAGCGGCTTTTTGAAGATGACCTGGTCGATGGCGCCGACCATCTGTCCGGGCCTCACCTCACCCAGATCACCGCCGCGCTTGCCCGACGGGCAGGTGGAAAACTTCTTCGCCAGCACGTCGAAGGCCTCGCCATTGGCGATGCGCTGCTTGAGCTTTTCGGCTTCGTCAGCGGTCTTGACCAGGATGTGGCGGGCTTGAGCTTTCATGGGACACCTGTGCTTCGGGGTAAAAAAAGGGCGCCATTATGCCTCATTGTGCAGCGCGTTGTGGTCGCGAAACTGCTCCAGCGCCTCCGGGTTGGCCAGGGCGTCGGTGTTTTTCACCGGCAGGCCATGGACCACATCACGTACCGCCAGCTCCACCAGCTTGCCGCTGATGGTGCGCGGTATGTCGTTGACCTGGGCAATCACCGCAGGCACATGGCGCGGCGTGGTGTATTGGCGTATCACCTGGCGAATGCGTTGCCGCAAGGCGTCATCCAGCTGCAGGTCGTCGCGCAGGCGCACGAACAGCACCACCCGCACATCGCCTTGCCAGTGCTGGCCGATGGCGACGCTTTCCAGCACCTCTTCGACCTTCTCCACCTGGCGGTAGATCTCTGCCGTGCCAATGCGCACCCCGCCAGGGTTGAGCACGGCATCGGAGCGGCCGTGGATGATCAGGCCACCGCTGGCGCGCTGCTCGGCATAGTCGCCCTGGGCCCAGACCCCCGGGAACTGGCTGAAGTAGGCCGCGTGGTAGCGGCTGCCATCGGGGTCGTGCCAAAAGCCCAGCGGCATGGACGGAAACGGCTGCAGGCACACCAGTTCACCTTTTTCGTCATACACACTCTGGCGTTGCGCGTTCCAGACCTCCACCGCCATGCCCAGCCCCTTGCACTGGATTTCGCCGCGATGCACCGGCAGCGTCGGGTTGCCCAGCACGAAGCAGGCAACGATGTCGGTGCCACCGGACATGGAGGCCAGGCACACATCGGCCTTGATCTTGCGGTAAACGTAATCGTAACTGTGCGGCGACAGTGGCGAGCCGGTCGACAGCAGCAGGCGCAAGCTGGTCAGGCGGTGCGTGGCGGCAGGCTCAAGGCCTTCCTGTTCGAGTGCAGCCAAGTACTTGGCGCTGGTGCCGAAGGCATGGATGCCCTCGGCATCGATCAAGTCCAGCAGCCGCGCTGGCCCGGGGTGGAAGGGCGAGCCGTCATACAGCACCAGTGTGGCACCTACAGCCAGGCCGCTGGCCAGCCAGTTCCACATCATCCAGCCGCAGGTGGTGTAGTAGAACAGCACATCATCGGCCTTGAGGTCATTGTGCAGGCCGTGTTCCTTGAGGTGCTGCAGCAGCACGCCACCGGCGCGGTGGACGATGCACTTGGGTACGCCGGTGGTGCCGCTGGAGTAGAGGATGCACAGCGGATGATCGAACGGCAGCGGGGTGAATCGAGGCATGCCTCCGGGCTGGAAAAAGCCCTCCCACAGGTCGACCCGGGACGCGTGGAATTCGTCGGCGCGGGTCCCGTTGCGGGTATGGGGTACCACGATCAGTTGCTCAAGGCCTGGTAATTGGGCGCAGACCTGGTTGACCTTGTCGACTTGATCGATGACCTTACCGGCATAGTGGTAACCGGCGCAGACGATCAGCAATTTGGGGCTGATCTGGCCGAATCGGTCGATGATGCCGTGCACGCCGAACTCGGGTGAAGCGCTGGACCAGATTGCGCCGAGGCTGGTGCAGGCCAGCATGGCTACCAGGGTTTCCCAGGTGTTGGGCATGATGGCAGCGATGCGGTCGCCCGGTTTCACACCGCAGGCCTCGAACGCCCGTTGCAGCCCCGCGACCTCGGCGGCCAACTGCGCATGGCTCAACACTCGGCGCTGGCCGTCTTCGCGTACGGCGATCAATGCCGGGCGGTCGTCGCGCCGGCGCAGCAGGTGTTCGGCGTAGTTCAGGGTGGCGCCGCTGAACCACTGGGCATCGTGCATTTGCGGGCCTTCGCGCAGCACGTGGCTCGGTGGTTGGTGCCAGTTAACGTGAAAGTACTCGGCAAGGCTCTGCCAGAACGCTGAGCGCTGCTCGATGCTCCAGCGGTGCAGTGCCTGGTAGTCGTTTAATTCGAGGTTGTAGCGCAGGTTGACCCAGCGGCGAAACGCAACCATCCGGCTGGCCTCGATCTGCGCTGTGGAGGGGCTCCAGAGTACGTCGTTCATGGCGAACCTCCAGTTGTTGCGGGAGGGGAGGTAGGAGCAGCCTTGCGCTGCGAAGAGGCCAGTGAGAACACAGTAAATCTTCGCTGCTATTACTGGCCTCTTCGCAGCGCAAGGCTGCTCCTACCTGTCAGCGTGATGCGAGCTTCTTATTCCACTTTAGCCTTCTGCACGTCTTGCGAAGCCGACCACACGCGGTAGCGCACTTCGACGTCCTTGGGCACATACACCACCACTGGCAACTTGCTGTTGTAGCGCAGCATGAAGCCTTCGCCGACCACCGGGACGAACGCTTCGGTCTTCTTGCCATCCGGGCAGGCCATCAGGGTGCTCGCAGGGCCGCCGACCTTGTCCAGGCGGTAGTAGCTGTAGCCCCAGCCTTCGAGTGTGCGTTCTTCGAGGCTGCCTGCCAGGCGTTGGCGGTTGCAGTCGACCTTCAGCGTCTTGCCCGCGAAAATTTCCAGTTTATAGGCCGACTCGTCAGCCTGGGCCGGCAGGTGGATGACCTGGCGGGTGAAGCCTTTTTCCGCCTCAGGATAGGGCGCGACGTCCTTCAAGCTGGCAGCCATCGCCGGGGCGGCGGCTGCCAGGGTCAAGGTCAGGATCGCGGACAGTGGGAGTGGGCGCATGTAGGCCTCCTTGCAGTTGAAAAGGGTGCAAGACCATTGCCAGGTCGTGGCCGGCCCTCACTGGGCCAGCCAGCCACCGTCGACATTCCAGGCGGCACCACGGACCTGGCTTGCGGCCTCGCTGCACAGAAATAGTACCAGCTCGCCCAGGTGCTCGGGGGTGACGAAGGCCAACGAAGGCTGCTTCTCGGCCAACAGGTCGTGTTGTGCCTGCTGCGGGTCTACACCCTTGGCGGCGCGGTCGTCGATCTGCTTTTGCACCAGTGGGGTCAGCACCCAGCCCGGGCAGATGGCGTTGCACGTGACATTGCTGGCGGCCGTTTCCAGGCCCACGACCTTGGTCAGGCCCACCACGCCATGCTTGGCCGCCACGTAGGCGGCCTTGCCGGTCGAACCGACCAGCCCGTGCACCGAAGCGATGTTGATGATCCGCCCCCAGTTGCGTGCGCGCATGCCGGGCAGGGCCAGGCGGCTGCCATGGAACACCGCCGACAGGTTGAGGGCGATGATCTTGTCCCAGCTCTCCACGGGAAATTGTTCGACCGGCGCCACGTGCTGGATACCGGCGTTGTTGACCAGAATGTCGACACCGCCGAATTCATGCTCGGCCACAGCGAACAGGGCCTCTATTTGTGCTGCATCCGACAGGTCGGCGGGGTGGTGCATAGCCTTCACGCCGTGGCTGGTAATGCTGGCGATGGCCGGCGCCGGGTCGCCAAAACCGTTGAGCAGGATGTTGGCCCCGGCACGGGCCAGCACCTGGGCGATGCCAAGGCCGATACCGCTGGTGGAACCGGTGACGAGTGCAGTCTTGCCTTTGAGGGTCATGCGAATGCTCCCAGTGCAGGTTGTGGGTCTTTTTGTGGAGCAGCCTTGTGCTGTGAAGAGGCCGGTGAAAGCAGCTAACATTTATAGGGTTTTCACTGGCCTCTTCGCAGCGCAAGGCTGCTCCTACAGGGGTCGTGCATTAACCACGTGGATCGAACGCTTCGCGCAGCGCATCGCCGATGAACACCAGCAGCGACAGAATCACCGCTAACGCGAAAAACGCAGTAAAGCCAAGCCAGGGCGCTTCCAGGTGCTGTTTGCCCTGGGTCACCAGTTCGCCCAGCGAGGCGCTGCCGGCCGGCATGCCGAAGCCCAGGAAGTCCAGCGCAGTCAGGGTGGTAATGGCCCCGGTCAGCATGAACGGCACATAGGTCAGCGTGGCGTTCATGGCATTGGGCAGAATGTGCCGCAACATCACCTGGCTGTCTGGCAGGCCCAGCGCCCGCGCGGCTTTGACGTATTCCAGGTTGCGCCCGCGCAAGAACTCGGCGCGTACCACATCGACCAGGGCCAGCCACGAAAACAGCGCCATGATCCCCAGCAGCCACCAGAAATCAGGCTCGACGAAGCCGCTGAGGATGATCAACAGGTACAGTACCGGCAACCCCGACCAGACCTCGAGCAAGCGCTGCCCCAGCAGGTCGACCCAGCCGCCGTGGTAGCCCTGCAAAGCCCCGGCCGTCACGCCGATCAGCACGCTGACCACGGTCAGGGCAAAGGCGAACAGCAGCGACACCCGGGTGCCGTACAGCACCCGGGCCAGCACATCGCGCCCCTGGTCGTCGGTGCCCAGCCAATTGCTGGTACTGGGTGGGCTGGGGGTGGGCACTTGCAGGTCATAGTTAGGGGTGTCGGCACTGAAGGGGATGGGGGCGAACAGCATCCAGCCGCCCTGGGCCTCGATCAACTGGCGCACGTAGGCACTGCGGTAATCTGGCTGGAACGGCAATTGGCCGCCGAACTGCTGTTCGGTGTAACGCTTGAGCGCCGGGGTGTACAGCTCGCCCTTGTAACCCAGCAGCAAGGGTTTGTCGTTGGCCACCAGCTCTGCGCCCAGGCTCAGCAGCAATAGCGCTGCGAACAGCCACAGCGATACCCAGCCGAGGCGGTTGCGGCGAAAGCGTTGCAGGCGGCGGCGCGACACGGGCGAGAGCATCAGTTGGCCCTCGTGTCGAAGTCGATGCGCGGGTCGAGCAGGGTGTAGCACACATCGCCGATCAGACGGATCAACAAACCCGCCAGGGTAAAGATGAACAGCGTGCCGAAGACCACCGGGTAGTCCCGCGACACGGCGGCTTCGTAACTCATCCGGCCAAGGCCATCGAGGGAGAAGATCACTTCGATGAGCAGCGAGCCTGCAAAAAACACCGTGATCAGTGCCTGGGGCAGCCCGGCCACCACCAGCAGCATGGCATTGCGCAACACGTGGCCGTACAGCACGCGCCGCTCGCTCAGCCCCTTGGCCCGGGCGGTGACCACGTACTGGCGGGAGATCTCGTCAAGGAATGCATTCTTGGTCAGCAGGGTCAGGGTGGCGAAGCCGCCGATCACCAGTGCGCCGACCGGCAGCACCAGGTGCCAGAAATAGTCAGCGACCTTGCCCAGCAGGCTGAGCTGGTCGAAGTTTTCCGACACCAGGCCGCGCACCGGGAACCAGTTCAGCGACGTGCCGCCGGCGAACAGCACGATCAGCAACAGGGCGAACAGGAACGAGGGCAGGGCGTAGCCGATCACGATCAGTGCGCTGCTCCAGGCATCGAAGCGGCTGCCATGGCGCACCGCCTTGCGGATGCCCAAGGGGATAGAAACCAGATAAGTGATGAGCGTGGCCCAGAAGCCGAGCGACAAGGTGACCGGCAGCTTGTCGAGGATCAGGTCGGTGACCTTGGCCCCACGAAAGAAGCTCTGGCCGAAGTCGAGGCGGGCGTACTGGCTCAGCATCAGCCAGAGGCGCTCGGGGGCTGATTTATCGAAACCGTACTGGTGTTTGATCGCCTCGATCAGCTTGGGGTCCAGGCCGCGGGTGGCCCGTGACTCGCCATGTGCCACCTCGGCCCGGGCGCCGGGTGCGCCGCCGCCGATACCCTGCAGCCGCGCCACCGCTTGCTCCACCGGGCCACCAGGCGCCGCCTGGACGATCGCGAAATTGACCAGCAGGATCGCCAGCAGCGTGGGGATGATGAGCAACAGGCGCCGCAGAATATAGGCCGTCATGGTGAGGCCTTCAGGCGTTCGGCCATCTGCGCGTTGGTCAGCGGGGTAGGGCTGACTTCCCACCAGGTGTCGAGGCCTTCGTCATAGGTGGCCTGAACCTTGGGCAAGCCAAAGCGGTTCCACCAGGCCGTGGAGCTGCCGGGCGGGTAGTAATTGGGGATCCAGTAGTAGTTCCACTGCAGCACGCGGTCCAGGGCATGGGCATGGCGCAGCATGTCGGCTTGCGTGCTGGCGCGTACCAGGCCGTCGATCAGGCTGTCCACTGCAGGGTCCTGGAGCACCATCAGGTTGTTCGAGCCGGGGTCGTGGGCCGCTGCCGAGCCAAAGTAGTTGTACAGCTCCGCCCCCGGCGACAGCGTGACCGGGTAGCCGGTCACGATCATGTCGTAGTCACGCGCCATCAGGCGGTTGACGTATTGGGCCGAGTCGACATTGCGGATGTTCAGGGTGACGCCGATCTGCGCCAGGTTGCGCTTCCATGGCAGCAGCAGGCGTTCCAGGCCGGCCTGGCCGTTGAGGAAGGTGAATTCCAGTGGCTCGCCCTGGGCATTCACCAGGCGGTCACCCTCGGGGTGCCAGCCGGCTTGCTGCAACAAGGCTAACGCTTGCAGCTGTTGCGTGCGGACGATGCCCGTGCCATCGGTGACCGGGGCCGAGAACACGCGGTCGAAGACCTCATCCGGCACCTTGCCGCGCAACGGCTCCAGCAGTTCGAGTTCGCTGGCGTCCGGCAATGCGCGGGCGGCCAGTGGGGTGTTGGAAAACACGCTCTGCTGGCGGATGTAGAGGTTGCGCATCATCTGCCGGTTGCTCCACTCGTAGTCCCAGAGCATGCCCAGCGCCTGGCGCACGCGGCGGTCGCGAAACGGCGGCTTGTCCAGGTTGAACACATAACCTTGGGCAACCTGCGGTTTGGCCGGGCCCAGGTGCGCGCGCTGCAGGCGGCCGTCGTCCAGCTGCGCGCCGTTGTAACCGAGGGTGTAGGCCGTGGCGGAAAACTCGCGGTTGTAATCGTAGCCACCCCCTTTTAGCACCTGCCGCGCCACTTCGGTGTCGCCGAAGTATTCGATGCGCAGCGTGTCGAAATTGTAGCGGCCACGGCTGACAGGGAGGTCTGTGGCCCACCAGGTTGGGTCACGTTCAAAGCTGATGCTGCGGCCATTGTCGATCTGGCCGATGCGGTACGGGCCGCTGCCGACCGGTTTGTCGAAGCCGGCGCCGTTGGCGAAATCGCGTTGTTGCCAGTCATGCTCGGGCAGCACCGGCAGGCTGGCCAAGTCCAAGGGCAGGGTGCGGCCATGGGGTTGCCTGAAGTCGAAGCGCACGCGATGCGGGCCTTCGACGGTTACCCCAGCGACCTCGGCGAACTGGGTGCGGTATTTGAGGCTGCCTTTGCTCATCAGCAGCTCGAAGGTAAAGCGCACGTCTTCGGCGCGCACCGGCTTGCCGTCGGCGAAGGTGGCGCGAGGGTCGATTTCGAAGCGCAGCCAGGCATCGTCCGGGCCACGTTCCATGCGCCGGGCAATCAGGCCGTAGACGGTGTAGGGTTCATCGAATGAGCGCACGGCCAATGGCGCGTACAGCCAACCATCGACTTCGTTGACGCCGATGCCTTTGTCGATGTACGGCAGAATATGGTCGAACTGGCCAATCTCCATGGCCGAGCGGCGCAATATGCCGCCCTTGGGGGCGTTGGGGTTGGTGTAGTCGAAATGGTGGAAGCTTTGGTTGTAGCGGGGGGCTTCGCCGTAGACAGTCAACGCATGGGTGGGTGCTGCGTGGGTGTTGGCGGAAAAGCACAGAAACAGAACCAGCCAGCCCAGGCGAAACAAGCCCTTGTAGGAGCAGCCTTGTGCTGCGAAGGCGTCAGCACGGTCAACGAAATTGCCCGGCCGGGCCACTTCACAGCGCAAGGCTGTTCCTACAGAGGCTGAGTCGTTCCAGAGGAACAACCTGGTATCAGTCCTGACGGCTGGTCACTTCCAGCAGGTGATAACCGAACTGGGTCTTCACTGGGCCCTGGACAACGTTCAGCGGCGCGCTGAAGACCACGGTATCGAACTCACGCACCATCTGGCCCGGGCCGAACGAGCCCAGGTCGCCGCCTTGGCGGCTGGATGGGCAGGTGGAATTGGCCTTGGCGACTTCGGCGAAATCGGCACCAGCTTCGATCTGGGCTTTCAGTTCGTTGCATTTGTCTTCGCTGCTGACCAGGATGTGGCGGGCGGTGGCACGTGCCATGGGTACTGCTCCTTAGGGTAAAAACGCAAGCCTAGCGCACTTGTTCGGGAAATGTCTCGCAAGGCTTGCTAGCGGCTTCCTACAGTTTTTGTGCCGCCTCGCGCAACAGGGTTTCTGTTGACGCCCAACCCAGGCAGCCATCGGTGATCGACACGCCGTACTTCAGTGCGCCTTTGCCTAGGGACTGGCAGCCATCGAACAGGTGCCCTTCGATCATCACGCCGACAATCGAACGGTCACCGGCCACGCGCTGTGCCAGCACGTCCTCGAATACCGCGGGCTGCTGCGCTGGGTCCTTGCCGCTGTTGGCATGGCTGCAATCGACCATGATCCGCGCCTGCAACCCCACCTGGGCCAACCCCAGGCGGGCCTGGGCGATGCTCGTGGCATCGTAGTTCGGGCCCTTATGGCCGCCGCGCAACACCAGGTGGGTGTCGGGGTTGCCCAGGGTCTCGATGATGGCCGGGTAGCCCTGCGCATCCATGCCGAAATGGCGGTGCGGGTGCGCGGCGCTGCGCATGGCGTCGCAGGCGATGCCAATACCGCCGTCGGTGCCATTCTTGAAGCCCACAGGCAGTTCCAGGCCGCTGACCATTTCACGGTGCACCTGCGACTCGGTGGTGCGTGCGCCGATGGCGGCCCAGCCTAGCAGGTCGTCGAAGTAGCCCGCGGCCATCGGCTGCAGCAGCTCGGTGGCAATGGGCAGGCCGCGCTCGATCATGCTCAGCATCAGGCCGCGCGACAGTGCGATACCGGCGTGCATGTCATCGCTGCCATCGAGGTGCGGGTCGTAGGCCAGGCCTTTCCAGCCCACCGTGGTGCGGGGTTTTTCGACGTAGGCGCGCATCACCAGCAGCAGCTTGTCATCCACTTCGCGGCTCAGCGCGGCCAGGCGGTCGGCGTATTCCAGGGCCGAGCGAGGGTCGTGAATCGAGCAGGGGCCTACCACTACCAACAGGCGTTCGTCGCGGCCTTCGAGAATGGCGCGGATGGCCTGGCGGTGGGCATGGACTTGCTGGGTGAGCTCAGCGGACAGCGGCATTTGCTGCTTGAGCAGGTGGGGGCTGGGCAGGCGCTGGCTGACGGTAGTATTGGCAGCTTGCGGTTGGTTCAGGGGCAGGGCGAGGTTCGAGGCTTGCATGGCGTTTTTCCCTGGGCGGACGGCGGGTTCTGGCCCGCGTCGTCGGCCCTATCGAGGTGTTCGACAAATCGTTGTAGGTGTATTGGCTGCAGCGTTGCCACCCTTGAAGGACCGAACGGAGGCGGCAGGCTGGCCCGAACGGGATTGGCTAAATCGCCAGGCATAGGTGTTTGCGCAGTAATAAGTGGCGTAGTTCATGAATCTGTCCTCAAGGTAAATCGGTAATGTTCAAAGGCCTGAAAAGCAAAACCCCCGGTCGGGGAGCCGACCGGGGGTTTGAGTATTCTCATGTTCGGCGGCCCCTCGAAAGTGGGCGCCGTGTAGGTATCAGCGGCGCCTAGTGGCTAAACCAATACCCAAAATAAAAGCTGGCAGGGGCCTTGCGACCGGCAACGGCCAGCACAGGGCGCAGGGTGCGACCGGTGTGGTTGGCGTGATTGCAGGTGCGTTTCGGCATGTTGCTCTCCAGTGAATGAGCCCGAGCTTACTTCAGATCAGGCGCGGCGTTCAATGGGTAAATGCTATGACGTTGGTCATTGCCGGTAATGGGCGGCAATGACTCATTCAATGGCCGTAGCGCCCCACCAAGGTTTGCGCGCCCAGGGCATGGTCTTGCAGCAACTGCAGTAGCCCGTTGCGGTCCAGGTCTGCTGGCAGGATGCCGGGTTCGAGGTCGGTTGCAATCAACGTCAGCGCGTAGTGGTGCGGGTTGTCCCCGGCGGGCGGGCAGGGGCCTCGGTAGCTGGCGGTACCGCGGGAGTTGCGCCCCACCGTCACGGCAGGGCTGGTCAGCCCGGCCACGCCTTCTTTCAAACCATCCAGGCCCGGGTCGATGTTATAGGCGACCCAGTGCACCACCCCCAGGCCTTTGCCGCCATCGGGATCGAACATCACCAGCGCCAGCGAGCGCGTACCGGCGGGCAGGTTGTCCCAGCTCAGTTGCGGGGTGCGTTCTTCACCTGCGCCGCAGGCCGGGTCTGGCCCGACCTGTTGCAGGGCGATCACGCCACCGTCGGTGAAGGAGGAAGAACTGATCGACAGTGCGCCAGAGCCCGGCCCGGCGGCCAGTACGCTGAAAGGCAGCAGGGCAGCGAGCAGCCAGGGTTTGGCGTTCATGGCAACTCCTTGGCAGGGCGATGGAGCGCAGTGTAGTCCAGCCGAGCCGAGCCTCAACGGCTGTCCTGGTCCTCAGCGGTACCGCCATCGTAGCCGGCACCGGAGCCGGTGGCTTCGCCGGTGCTGTTGGAGCCGCCACTGGCGCCGTCAGCGGCATCGGTGCCGGTGTTGCTGCTGTCGTTGTCCTGGCCGCTGCCGGGGCTGTTTACGCTGCTTCCGTCACCTGCGGTCTTGCCGCCAGACTGGTCGGTTTGTGGGCGGCTGTCGGTATTGGTAGGTTCTGTGGCAGCGAAGCTGGTGGCGGTGATGGCGCCCAGGGCCAAGGCCAGGCACAGCGAAAGGGGGCGAATGCTGATCATGATGAATCTCCCGTGCGGATGATCTGTCATTCGTTTGGCTGGAGCAGGGCGGCGCGGTGCCCTCTGGGCGACGGGTGGTCACCCAGGGGCAAGGAGCACGCGTTTTCTGTGGGGAGTTATCGGGTTTCGGCTTGCGCTGCCCCTGTCCCTTGCACCGGCTCCAGCGGCGGATGCTCCTGCGCGGCATGCATCAGGTCTTCAGTCACTCGCAACTCGGCACCGGTGGGCGAGAAGGTGGTGGACGCCGCGAACGGGGCCGGGTGCTCGGCTGCCGGGCGCTTGCCTCGGCGCCACAGGAAGAAGCTGACCATGGCCAGGTTGACCACTGCAAAGGCCCAGAACAGCCCGGCCTCGCCAAACGACGTCATCATCGGCGAAATCGCCAGCGGCGCCAGTGCCGAACCCAGCGAGTTGATCAGCAGCAAGCCCTGGATCATCGGCACCAGCGCGTCGGACGGTGCACGGTCGGCAGCGTGGCTGACCGCTACCGGGTACAGGGCGAACACGCCGCCACCCAGCAGGAACAGCATTGCGGGCAGCAATGACGATTCAGACGGCAAGAACACCGTAATCAACGACAGCACCACGCACAGGCCGGCCAGGGCAATCAGTACATCCTGGCGGTCCTTGCGGTCGGACCAGCGCCCAACCGGGTACTGCAGCAGCATGGCACCCAGGATCACCCAGGCCATCATGCTGCCGACTTCGCCCACGTCCAGGCCAATACGTTGCAGGTACAGCGGCAGCAGCGCATAAATGCCGGCAATCGCCACCCCTGAACCGAAGCAGCCAACCAAACCCGACGGCGCGACCCCCAACAGTTGGCGGGGCTTCAGCGGTTCGACCTGGTCCAGCAGCGGCGACACCCGCGGCAGGATAACGATCGGCAGCACCGACAGCGCCGCCAGCATGCCCGCGAGCATGAACGGCGCGGTGTCGCCCAGGCGGGTAATTTCGCCAAGGCCTGCCTGGGCAATAACGCCGGCGCCGTAGAAGGCAATCATGTACAGCGCCAGCAGGCGGCCACGGATTTTCGCGTCGCCGGCCAGCAGCAACCAGCTCTCGATCACGAGGAACACGCCCACCGCAGCCCAGCCGTTGATCAGGCGCAGGATCGACCACCACGTGGTGTCGTAGAACAGCCCTTGCAGCAGGATGGTCGCGGCGATCAGCGAAGCGAAGCTGGTGTAGGCGCGGATATGGCCGATGCGCAGGATCAGCCGGTCATTGAAGATCGCGCCAAGGGTCAAGCCAATGAAGTAACTGGACGACACGATACCGATGGTGGTGGCTGATTCACCGGCCGCGCCCAGGCGCAGGGTGGTCAGGGAAGACATGAAACCGTTGCCCAGGGCAATGATGAACAGCCCGAGCAGGGGCGCCAGCGCCATGGCCAGCAAACGCGGAGACATACGTACCTCAAGTTGGATGAGCGGAATGAGCGCCTCTTCGGACGCGCACGCCAGCTGGGCCCGAAAGGGGGCCAGGAGGCTGCACGGATGTGCCTGGGCTGGATGCGACCTGGGCAAGACTCAACCGCTGGGCCGTAAGGGAGCTGGGCCGGGCGGGGTCGGTTGAGCCTATTTCACATGGGCGGTCATGTGTTCAGGCGCGGACTCTGTCATTGCTGCCGGTTGCCACCGTTCAAGGCGACGGGCGAAAAGGAACCGCGATTCTACGTGCTTGCAACCTTTTGCCCAAGGGGCATTGGCCTGCGACGAGACGCCGCAGGGCGTCGCGACGTACAGGCTTAATTAGCCCGCTTAATAATAATTTGTATAGAAAAATAACTTTAGTCGTATTGATTCATTGTTTTGGCGGCTGGCAGTGAGTATTTGTTGATCTGGATCAATACAGACATGTAATTAATTACCGTATCAGCCTGTTGATCGACAGAACTTATCAAGCAATCAAGCCGCTCAATTGGTCCCTGCGGCATCCTGCCACTACAATGGCGGGCGCGGCCCGCAAGGGGCGCCTCGATAAACGTGTGATGCCGCGGTCCATTTAGTAGTTGCAAAGAAGTTGCGTTTTAATAGCGCGCTGTAGATTTCTATTGCCCCTGACTCGTGCCCGTCACCGAATTAGAACGACCAGCCGATAACACCCGTTGATAAGTAACGCCTGTGTGCCCGGTATTTAATCGGGCCGAGATGAGGAGATCCCATGGCACTTGGCAGACGACAATTTTTCAAACTGTGCACGGCCGGTGCGGCGGCAGCGACCACGGTGTCGCTGGGCTTTGCCCCGGCAGTGGCCAATGCCAGCCAGTCACGCCAATACAAGCTGTTGCGCGCCAAAGAGACCCGCAACAACTGCACCTACTGCTCGGTAGGCTGCGGCATCCTCATGTACAGCCTGGGTGACGGCGCGAAAAACGCCAAGGCACGCATCTTCCACATCGAAGGCGACCCGGACCACCCGGTCAGCCGAGGTTCGCTGTGCCCGAAAGGGGCAGGGCTGGTGGACTACATCCACAGCGAACAGCGCCTGCTGTACCCGGAGTACCGCGCGCCAGGCTCGGACACGTGGCAGCGGATTACCTGGGACCATGCCATCGAGCGCATCGCCCGCTTGATGAAGGCTGACCGCGATGCCAACTTCATCGAGAAAAACGTCAAGGGCGTTACCGTCAACCGTTGGCTGTCCACCGGCATGCTGTGTTCTTCGGCGGCCAGCAGCGAAACCGGCTCGCTCGACCAGCGCTTTACCCGCGCCCTGGGCATCCTCGGCACCGACAGCCAGGCGCGGGTCTGCCACGCCCCGACCGTGTCGGCGCTGGCGCCCACCTTTGGCCGTGGCGCCATGACCAACAACTGGGTGGACATCAAGCATGCCAACGTCGTACTGATCATGGGCGGCAACCCCGCCGAGGCGCACCCTGTGGGCTTCAAATGGGTGATCGAGGCGAAGATCCGCAACGGTGCTAAGGTGATCGTCGTCGACCCGCGCTTCAACCGCAGCGCTGCAGTAGCCGACCTGTATTCGCCCATTCGCGCAGGCTCCGACATCACCTTCCTGATGGGGGTGGTCAACTACCTGATCAGCCATGACCGTATCCAGCACGAGTACGTGCGCGCCTACACCAATGCCAGCCTGATCGTGCGCAGCGACTACAGTTTCGACGACGGCCTGTTCAGCGGCTACGACGCCAACACCCGGCGCTACGATCGCAGCTCGTGGGCCTATGAACTCGACGAGCAGGGCTTTGCCAAACGTGACGTAACGCTCAGCCACCCGCGCTGCGTGTACAACCTGCTCAAGCAGCATGTGAGCCGCTACACGCCGGAGCGGGTCAGCGAGCTGTGCGGTACGCCAAAGGACGACTTCCTGCAGATTTGCGAGATCCTTGCCAGTACCAGCGCACCGGACAAGACCGCCACCTTCCTCTATGCCCTGGGCTGGACCCACCACACCACGGGCGCCCAGATGATCCGCGGCTCGGGCATGATCCAACTGCTGCTGGGCAATATCGGCATGGCCGGTGGCGGCGTCAACGCCCTGCGCGGGCACTCCAACATCCAGGGCTACACCGACCTGGGGCTGCTGTCGCAACGCCTGCCGGGTTACATGAACCTGCCGTCCGACAACCAGACCACGGTCGAGACCTACCTGAAAGAAACCACGCCCAGCGCCCAGCTGCCCGGGCAGGTCAACTACTACCAGCACACGCCCAAATTTTTCATCAGCCTGATGAAGAGCCTGTGGGGCGACAAGGCCACCCCTGAGAACAACTGGGGCTTCGACTGGTTGCCCAAGTGGGACGACAGCTACGACGTACTCAACTATTCCAACCGCATGTATGAAGGCAAGGTCAACGGCTACATTGCCCAGGGCTTCAACCCGATCGCGGCCTTCCCGGACAAGAACAAGGCTGCCGAGGCCTTGGCCAAGCTCAAGTTCCTGGTGATCATCGACCCGCTAGCGACCGAGACGTCGAGCTTCTGGCAGAACCACGGAGAGTCCAACGACGTCGACCCCGCGGCGATCCAGACCGAGGTCTTCCGCCTGCCTTCCAGCTGCTTTGCCGAGGAAAACGGCTCGATCGTCAACTCCAGCCGTTGGCTGCAATGGCACTGGGCCGGGGCGGCCCCGCCTGGTGAGGCCTGGCACGATGGCAAGATCCTCGGCCACCTGTTCATGAAGCTGCGCGAGCTGTACCGCGACGAGGGCGGCGTATGCCCCGAGCCTGTGTTGAACATGGCCTGGGACTACAAGAACCCCTACGATCCAGAGCCCGAAGAGGTCGCCAAAGAGTCCAACGGCTACGCCCTGGCGGACCTGCATGATGACAAGGGCAACCTGGTGCTGCGCAAAGGCCAGTTGCTGGACAACTTCGCCCAATTGCGCGATGACGGCAGCACCGCGTGCTTCAACTGGGTGTTCGCCGGCTCCTGGACCGAGGCCGGCAACCAGATGGCCCGCCGCGACAACGCTGACAGCGGCCTGGGCTGCACCCCAGGTTGGGCGTGGGCCTGGCCGCAGAATCGGCGCATTCTTTACAACCGTGCCTCGGCCGATCCGCAGGGCAATGCCTGGGACCCCAAGCGCCAGATCATTGCCTGGGATGGCAGCCGCTGGAGCGGCAGCGATGTCCCGGACTATCCGGTAACCGCCGCGCCAGGCAGCAACGTCAACCCGTTCATCATGCTGCCCGAAGGCGTAGGCCGGTTGTTCTCGGTTGGCGCCATGAACGATGGGCCGTTCCCTGAGCATTACGAACCGATCGAAAGCCCACTGGCGTCCAACCCGCTGCACCCCAATGTCAGCAAGAGCCCGACCGCACGCCTGTACGAAAGCGACCGTGCACGGATGGGCAGCCGTGACGAGTTCCCTTACGTGGCCACCACCTACTCGATCACCGAGTTGTTCCGCCACTGGACCAAGCATTCGCGGCTCAACGCGATCATCCAGCCCGAGCAGTTCATCGAGATCGGCGAAGTGCTGGCCAAGGAAAAAGGCATCGTCCAGGGCGACTTGGTGCGGGTCAGCACCAAGCGCGGCTACATCAAGGCCAAGGCGGTAGTGACCAAGCGGGTCCAGCGGCTAGAGGTCGCCGGCCAGATGGTCGACACCATCGGCATCCCGTGCCACTGGGGCTTCGAAGGTGCCACCCGCAAAGGCTTCCTGGCCAACACGCTGACCCCGGGGGTGGGTGATTCCAACACCAACACCCCGGAATACAAGGCGTTCCTGGTGAACGTGGAAAAGGCCTGACGGAGCGACGCACATGTCCCTGCAATCCCAAGACATCATTCGCCGTTCGGCGACCAACGCCTTCACCCCCGCGCCGCGTGCCCGCGATCACCAGGCCGAGGTGGCCAAGCTGATCGACGTCAGCATCTGCATCGGCTGCAAGGCCTGCCAAGTGGCCTGCAACGAATGGAACGACCTGCGTGACGAGGTAGGCCACAACGTCGGCGTGTACGACAACCCGGCCGACCTCACGCCAGACACCTGGACGCTGATGCGGTTTGACGAGCACCAGGACGAAAGCGGCAAGCTGGAGTGGCTGATCCGCAAGGATGGCTGCATGCATTGCGCCGACCCGGGCTGCCTCAAGGCGTGCCCGCAACCGGGGGCGATCATCCAGTACGCCAACGGTATCGTCGATTTCCAGTCCGAGCATTGCATCGGCTGCGGCTACTGCGTGGCCGGTTGCCCGTTCGATGTACCGCGCATTAGCAAGAAGGACAACAAGGCTTACAAGTGCACGTTGTGCGTTGATCGGGTCAGCGTCGGCCAGGAACCGGCCTGCGTGAAAACCTGCCCGACCGGCGCGATCAACTTCGGCAGCAAGGCTGACATGCTGGTGCAGGCCGAAGAACGCGTGAGTGAACTGCAAGGCCGCGGCTTCGCCGGTGCCGGCATTTACGACCCGCAGGCCGTCGGTGGCACCCATGTGTTCTACGTGCTGCAACACGCCGACAAGCCGCAGCTGTACCACAAGCTCAACCCAGACCCGCGCATCAGCAGTGCGATCGAGGGCTGGAAAGGCTGGCTCAAACCGGTGGCCGCCGCGGCATTCTTCGCCACCCTGGCGGGCACGGTGTTCCACTACATCGGCGTTGGCCCCAACGAAGTCGAGGAAGACGACAAGGAGACCCTGGTATGAACAAGGACCGATTGATTCTGCGCACGCGCTTCATCGACCGGGCCAGCCACTGGTTCATGGTCATCTGTTTCTTCCTGGTGGCGATGTCGGGGCTGTCGTGGTTTTTCCCGTCGTTGAACTGGCTGAATGGCGTGTTTGGCACACCGCAGCTGGCGCGCATCCTTCACCCGTTTTTCGGGGTGGTGGTGTTCGTGGTGCTGATGTTCCTGTTCGTGCGCTTCGTCAGGTACAACCTGCCCGAGCGTGAAGACGGCATCTGGTTTCGCAACGTCAAGCGCGTGTTGGCAGGCGACCACAGCCAGCCGCTGCGCATCGGCAAATACAACGCCGGCCAGAAGGTCCTGTTCTGGGGGATCATGGGCCTGATCACCTTACTGATGCTCAGTGGCGTGATCATCTGGCGGCCGTGGTTTGCCGACTACTTCAGCATCCCGCTGATTCGGATTGCCTTGTTTACCCACGCACTGGCAGGCATCTCGTTGATCCTGCTGATCATTGGCCATGCGTACCTGGCGTTCTGGGTGAAAGGTTCGATTCGCGGGATGATCACCGGCTATGTCTCACGCAGTTGGGCCAAGTCGCACCACGATCGCTGGTATCAGCAGATCAACAGCAAGAGCGAGAAGAAATGAGCAGCATCAAACTGACGGCGGTCGAGCAGCCCACCGGGGGCGTGGGCACCATCAGCGCCTTGTTGCTGCCGCAACTGGATCAGCACTTCGCCAAGCGCGCGGCGCGTTTGCGTCACTTGGCACAGGGGCATGAGCACGCCGACTATCTGGAGTTCGCCGCCACCATCGCGCAGGCCCAGCAGCGTTTGCTCGATCATTTTCCCGTGCCGGCCAACGTGCTTGAGGCACTGACTGAGCGGCTGGGCGCAGAGGCGCCATTATCGACGCAGTTGCACTCAGGTTACTGGCAGCAAATGCTCGAGCATCTGCTCGAGGACCTGCGCACTGAAGCCAGCGACCCGGTATGCGCGGCCCTGGACAGGCTCGCCGCGCTGAGCGCCGATCAGCGCGAAGCCTGCGCCCAAGACCTGCTGCAGGGCCAATATGGCAAGGTGAACAGCGGCGAGGCGGTGTTTTTGTGGGCCGCCCTGGGGCTGTACTTCGTGCAACTGGCTGCGGCTTTGCCGGCGCATGCGCATGCGGCAGTGGGCGAGCATCGCCAGTTCTGCCCAGTGTGCGCCAGCGCGCCGGTGGCCAGCGTCATCCTCACTGGCAAGCGTGCTGGGCTGCGCTATCTGCATTGCGGGTTGTGCGAGAGTCGCTGGCACATGGTGCGGGTCAAGTGCAGCAACTGCGAGCACACCGGTAAGCTGGACTATTGGTCGCTGGAGCGTCAGGACAGTGCGGTCAAGGCGGAAAGCTGCGGTGACTGCGAAAGCTACCTGAAGGCTTTTTATTACGAGCACGACCCGGCACTGGAGCCTGTCGCCGATGACTTGGCCTCCTTGCAGCTGGATGCCGAGCTTGAAGGGCAAGGCTTTGCCCGTAGCAGTATCAACCCATTTATGTTTCCGGGTTGAAGCAGCGTAGGACTGCGGCATACTGACGCCTTTCGCACACCAGGAAGGTAAGGCTCATGCTGGCATCGTTGTTCGCCGTTCTGGCACCTGTGTTCATCGTTGCCGGCATTGGTTTTGCCTGGGCCCGCAAAGGCTTGGACTACCCCACTGAGTTCATCGCCAGGCTGGTGATGACGGTCGGCACACCGTCGCTGGTGCTGTCGACCTTGAGCCGCACGGAACTGGACCCAACGGCATTCACCAGCATGGCGCTGGCCTGCTTGTTGTGCACGTTGGGCATGGCCCTGGCAGGCCTGCTGGTCAGCCGTGCCTCGGGGCAACACTGGCGTGTGCTACTGCCAGCGTTCATGTTCCCCAACACCGGCAACATGGGCCTGCCGATCAGCCTGTATGCCTTCGGCGAGCACGGCCTGGCCCTGGCGGTGGCGTTTTTCCTGACCCTGTCGATCGTGCAGTTCACGGTCGGCATGGCCATCTCCGGCACGGCAGCTTCGCTCAAGGCGCTGGTCCGCAACCCCATTGTGATCAGCCTGGCGGGCGCGATGCCGATCATCTTTCTGGATTTCGAATTGCCGCGTTGGTTGGCCAACACGGTGAACCTGCTCGGCGGCATGACCATCCCGCTGATGCTACTGACCCTGGGCGTTTCGCTGGCCAGCATTCGCCTGCGCCATGTGGGCAGCGGCATGCTGCTGGGTGGTTTGCGTATCGGCCTGGGCGCGGCGGTGGGGTGGGCGGTTGGCATGGCCTTGGACATGGATACCCTGGAGCGCGCGGTATTGATGGTGCAATCGGCGATGCCGGTGGCGGTGTTCAATTACCTCATGGCCGTGCGCGCCAACCGCTCGCCGGAGCAGGTGGCGAACCTGGTGATGTGTTCAACGGTGCTGTCATTCGCCTGGTTGCCGATTGTGCTGGCGGGGTGGATGTAGCGTGCTGCCTTGTCATACGCGCTTTGTGTAGGAGCAGCCTTGCGCTGCGAAGAGGCCAGTAAAAGTAGCGAAGATCTACTGTGTTTTCACCGGCCTCTTCGCAGCACAAGGCTGCTCCTACACCGAAATCTACTGCGCATCCCGGGTGTCGATGCTGACCACCACCGACATCCCTGGCCGCAACCGCTTCGCCTCTGGCTGGTCGGCATCCACGGTGATGCGCACCGGGATACGCTGGGCAATCTTGACGAAGTTGCCGGTGGCGTTGTCGGCCTGCAGCAGGGCGAATTCGGAGCCGGTGGCCGGCGAAATCTGCTGCACATGGCCGTACAGCTTCTGGTGGTTCAGCGCATCCACGGTGAAACTCACCGGCTGGCCGATGCGCACCGCGGCCATCTGGGTTTCCTTCATGTTGGCGATCACCCACAGGGTATCAGGCACCAGCGCCATCAGTTGCGCACCGGAATTCACGTAGGCCCCCAGGCGCGTGCCGATCTGCCCCAGCTGGCCATCGCGCGGGGCGGTGACGCGGGTGTTGTCGAGGTCGATACGGGCGAGCTCGACGGCGGCCTTGGCATTTTCCACCGAGGCCTGCAACGCGGCCCGGTTGACCACCACGGTTTCCCGGTCCTGCCGGGCGATTTCCAGGGCAGCCTTTGCCTGGGCCAGGCTGGCGACAGCAGCCGCCTGGCTGGCACGGGCCAGGTCGAGCTCGCGGCGCGACACCGAACCGTCGCTGACCAGCGCCTGGTTACGGCTGAGGTCGGCCTTGGCCTTGGCCGCCTGGGCCGTTGCATCGCCGATGGCCGCCTGGCGCTGGGCAATGGTGGCTTCGGCGCTGTTGCGTTGCTGCAGGTTATTGGCCAGTGCCGCCTGCTGCTGTTGCAACTGGGCGATGGCCTGGGCCAGGCGTTGCTTATAGATGCGGTCGTCCAGTTGCACCAGCAGGTCGCCTGCCTTGACGAACTGGAAGTCATGCACCGGCACATCGACGATATAGCCACTCAGTTGCGGGCCGATGATCGTCACCTGGCCGCGCACCAGTGCGTTTTCGGTGCTCTCGATGGCGCTGCCGAACGGCGGCAGGCGCCAGGCGTAGAGCACCAGCAGGATGCCGGCCAGGGCCACACAGGCAAAACTGATCGACGACAGGATGCGCATCCGACGCGAGCGTACCGGGCTGGTCGGTTCACTGGGCGGCGGCGTGCCCTCTGGGGTTTCAGCAAGAGCAGTGGTGGTGGTCGTGCGAGTTTCGTCGGTCATCAGGTAGGCGCGCCGCGGCTAGAGTCAGGGGAGGTGGCCTTGCGGGCCGTGTACCAGAGCCAGGTGCTGCGGATGCAGATCCAGATCATGGTCAAGATAGCGATGCTGCCGATCAGCATGAACACATCGTTGTAGGCCATCACGTTGGCCTCGCGGGTGGCCGCACTGGCCAGCACGCGCATGCCGGCCTCGCTGCGCAGCGCGGGGTCGGCAAGCAGGCCGGCATAGCCGCCACCGCCGCTTTGCACCCGGGCGTTGACCAGGGGTTCGAGGTAGCTGAGGCGGTCCATCAGGTGGCTGGAGTGGAATTTCTCGCGCCAGGTCTGGAAGGTGCCGAGCAGCGCCGCGCCAATCAGGCCGCCGAGGTTGTTGCAGATGCCGAACAGCACCGAAAAGCTCACCAGGTTGCGCGGGTTGGCGCGCACATGGCTGATGCCCAGGGCCATCGACGGGCCCAGGAAGAACGTGCTGCCGAAGGCCAGCAGGAACTGGCTCAGGTACATCTGCGCCGGGCGGGTGAGGTTGCTTGAGCTGCTGTCCATGAACGCCCCGGTGGCCATCGCCAGCAGCGACACCAGCAACGGGATCACCAGGTGCTTGGGGTCGATGGTCAGGGCGCTGGTCGCCAGGCCCGCCACCGCACCCAACAACATGATCGCGTACAGCGTGCGCATCTGCTCGCTGCCCATGTTCAACACTTGCAGAAAACCGACCGCGCCGGTGGACTGCTCCGAGGTGACCATGCGGATCAGAATCACGCACAGGGCCAGGCGGATGATCGTGCCGCTGCCCAGCCAACGGGTCATCAGCAGCGGGTTCTGGCGATTGTGCTCGATGGCCAGCCCACTGAATATCAGGCCAATCGACGCGGCCAGTGCCACACCGATCCAGGGCGTGTCCAGCCACCAGTCAATGCGCCCCAGCGACAGCGCGGCGCAGAGCAGGGCAGTGCCGCTGGCCATCAGGGTGAAGGTGAGAAAATCCAGCGGCTCGAAGGTCTTGAAGCGGTCGCCCGGTGGCAACTTGAGCATCAGCACGCAGCCCAGTGCGGCCAACGCCAAGCCGAGTTCGAACAGATATAGCCCGCGCCACTCGGCGATCTGCAGCAAGTCTTCAGAGAATAGCCGCGCCAGCGGCAAGGCCAATTGCGAAGCGCCCAGGCCCAGCACCATGGCCTTGAGCCGCCACTGCGCGGGGAACGCCTGGATCATGTAGTACAGGCCCAGCGAGCTCAGCGCGGCGCCAACCATGCCATGGGCGGCGCGCACGGCAATTGCCGAGTTGAGGTCATTGACGAACAGGTGGCCAAAGGTGACCAGCGCATAAAGCACCAGGAACACTTCGGTGAAGGCACGCAGGCCGAACTGCTGGCGAAACTTGACCAGCAGCAGGTTAATGGACACGTTGGTCATCACATAGGCGGCCGGCAGCCAGGCCATTTCGGCGGTGGTCGCCCCCAGCGCGCCCTGCAGAAATACCAGGTTGGCTGTTACCAGCGCGTTGCCCAACCCACCGGTGATCGCCACCAACAAACCCACCAGGCCAAAGGCCAGGCGTTTGGCGGGCGAGTGCAAAGGCGTGGACGGCGATCCGGGCAGGCTGGGTTTTTCGTGGGGGAGCCACTGGCGGGGGGCGTATTTGTCCATGGGCAGACTTTACGTGAGGGGCTGGGGCATTAACACCGTCTGGGCTCAAGTTTGCCGCGCGGCGTGCGTCAGTTTTGCAGTGTTTCCGGGCTATTGAAGTTACTCAAACGGGGATCATCCTCGGCACACGCCAGCGCTTGCACAGCCCCTTTCAGCAGGGCCTTCTGCAAACTTCGCTCATTGGCCGCCCACGCCTGCTCCAGCACCGGCAGCACCTTGCGCGGCAGCACACTGAACATCGGCTGCCAGTAGCCTGCCTGGCGCACCATCGCCGCACTGTCGCCGGCCACCGCCAGCCGCAGCAGGTCTTCGATCAAGGGCTGGTCGATCAGCGGTGCATCGCAGGCCAGTACCACCACCCATGCGTGCCGCGCCGCCGCCAGGCCTGCGATCACCCCGGCCAACGGCCCAGGGAAATCGGGGGCTGCATCGCCCACCAACTGGTCAGCATACGCTCGATAGGCGTCCTGGTTGCGGTTGCAGGAAATGATCAGGTCATCGCTCAGCGGGCGTACCACGCGTTGCACATGCGCCACCAGTGGCTCGCCTTGCCAGGCCAGTAACCCCTTGTCGCGGCCGCCCATGCGTTGGCCGCGGCCACCGGCGAGGATGAGAATGGAGCAGGGGGGCAGGGCAGCAGGCATGAAAAAGGGTTCCGGGCAGTCAATGCCAGGAACCCTCCCATGTCATGCGGTGCTTGTCCAGTCAGCGTGCGTCAAGCGCTGGGGTCGCCTCGGCTTTAGCGCCGCGACCGCGCCCGGCCAGGCGCATCACCACGACGAAGAACACCGGCACGAACACCACCGCCAAGGTGGCGCTGAGCATGCCGCCGATCACACCCGTGCCAATCGCCTGCTGGCTGGCCGAGCTGGCGCCGGTGGCGATGGCCAGGGGCACCACGCCGAGGATGAACGCCAGCGAGGTCATCACAATCGGCCGCAGACGCAGGCGTGCGGCCTGTACTGCGGCATCGACGGCGTCGACACCCTGGTCCACCAAGCTCTTGGCAAACTCGATGATGAGGATCGCGTTCTTGGCCGACAGGCCGATCAGGGTGATCAGGCCGACCTTGAAGAACACGTCATTGGGCATGCCCCGCAGGGTGACTGCCAGCACCGCACCGAGTACCCCGAGCGGCACCACCAGCAGCACGGCAGTGGGGATCGACCAGCTCTCGTACAACGCAGCCAGGCACAGGAACACCACCAGCAGCGACAGCGCCATCAGGATCGGCGCCTGGCTGCCGGACAGCCGCTCCTGCAGCGACAGGCCGGTCCATTCCAGGCCTGCGCCGGCAGGCAGTTGCGCGACCAGGCGCTCGACTTCGGCCATGGCTTCACCCGAGCTGTAGCCCGCCGCCGGTTCACCGGAAATCGACACCGCCGGGTAACCGTTGTAGCGGGTCAGCTGCACCGGGCCGCTGACCCACTTCGCCTGGACGAAGGCCGCCAGCGGCACCATCTTGCCGCTGCTGTTGCGCACATGGATTTTCAGCAGGTCTTCGACCTGGCTACGCTGGTCGCCTTCGGCCTGCACCACCACCCGTTGCATACGGCCTTGGTTGGGGAAGTCGTTGACGTAGCTGGAGCCGACGGCGGTATCCAGCACTGCGCCGATGTCGGCGAACGACACCCCCAGCGCATTGGCCTGGCGACGGTCGATTTCCAGTTGCACCTGCGGGCTTTCGGCCAGCGACGCTTCGCGCACGTTGGTCAGCACTTTGCTCTTGCCAGCACCTGCCAGCAGCGCATCGCGGGCGGCCATCAGCGCGGTGTGTCCCATACCGCCACGGTCCTGCAGGCGGAACTCAAAACCGGTCGACTCGCCCAGGCCATCGATGGGCGGTGGCAGCACGGCGTAGGCCACGGCATCCTTGAGCTGAGTGAAGGCCATAGTGGCGCGGTCGGCGATCGATTGGGCGCTGTCATCGGCACCGCGCTCGGACCAATCCTTGAGCGTGGTGAACGCCAGTGCCGCGTTCTGCCCACTACCAGAGAAGCTGAAGCCGAGGATCAGCGTGGTGTTGCCGACACCGGGTTCCTCCGCGTTGTGCGCTTCGATCTGCGCCGCTACTTGCTCGGTACGCATGCGGCTGGCGCCTGGCGGCAGTTGGATGTCGGTGATGGTGTAGCCCTGGTCTTCGGTGGGCAAGAACGCCGTGGGCAGTTGGCTGAAGCCATAGCCCAGCACGGCCAGCAGCACGCCGTACACCAGCAGGTAGCGACCGCTGCGCTTGAGCGCTTGCACCACCCAGCGCTGATAGCCGTTGCTCATGCTGTCGAAGCGTCGGTTGAACCAGCCGAAGAAGCCCTTGCGCTCGTGGTGCTCGCCTTTGCCCAACGGTTTGAGCAAGGTCGCGCACAGCGCTGGGGTCAGGCTGAGGGCGAGAAACGCCGAGAACAGGATCGACACCGCCATCGACACCGAGAACTGCTGGTAGATCACGCCCACCGACCCTTTCATGAAGGCCATCGGCAGGAACACGGCCACCAGCACCAGGGTAATGCCGACAATCGCCCCGCTGATCTGGCCCATGGCCTTGCGCGTGGCTTCCTTGGGCGGCAGGCCTTCTTCGGCCATGATCCGCTCGACGTTTTCTACCACCACGATGGCGTCGTCGACCAGAATGCCGATGGCCAGGACCATACCGAACAGGGTCAGCACGTTGACCGAGAAGCCCATGGCCAGCATCACGGCGAAGGTGCCCATCAGCGCCACCGGCACTACCAGGGTCGGGATCAGCGTGTAGCGCAGGTTCTGCAGGAACAGGAACATCACCGCGAACACCAGCAGCATGGCTTCGAACAGCGTGTTGATCACCTGTTGGATCGACACTTTGACGAAAGGCGAGGTGTCATACGGGATGTCGTATTTGACGCCTTCCGGGAAGTAGCGCGACAACTCCTGCATCTTGGCCCGCACCAGGTCGGCGGTTTCCATGGCGTTGGCGCCGGGGGCCAGCTGTACGCTGAATGCGGTTGCGGGTTTGCCGTTAAGGCGCGTGCCGTACTGGTACTCCTGGGCGCCGATCTCAACCCGGGCGACATCGCCGACGGTCACCGTGGACCCGTCCGCGTTGGCGCGCAGGACAATGGCCGCGAACTCCTCTGGCGTGCTCAGCTGGCCCTTGACCAGCACGTTGGCGGTGATTTCCTGGGTGCCGCGGGCGGGCAGGTCACCAATACTGCCTGGGGCGACCTGGGCGTTTTGCGCGGCGATGGCATCAGCCACATCGTTAGGCGTGAGGTTGAAACCGATCAGCTTGCTCGGGTCGATCCAGATCCGCATGGCACGCTCAGAACCATACAGCTGAGCCTTGCCGACGCCCTTCAGGCGGCGGATCTCGTTCATCACGTTGCGCGCAAGAATGTCCGACAGGGCGGTTTCGTCGAGCTTGCCGTCCTCCGAAGTCAGGGTGGCCAGCAGCAGGAAGCCGGTGGACACTTTCTCCACCTGCAGGCCCTGCTGGGTCACGGGGCGAGGCAGGCGCGACTCGACCACCTTGAGGCGGTTCTGCACATCGACCTGGGCCAGGTCCGGGTGCGTGCCAGGTTCGAAGGTGGCGGTGATGGTGGCGCTGCCCAGGCTGCTTTGCGACTCGAAGTACAGCAGGTTGTCGGCGCCGTTGAGTTCCTGCTCGATCAGGCTGACCACGCTCTCGTCCATGGTCGCCGCCGAGGCGCCTGGGTACACGGCGTAGATTTCCACTTGCGGCGGGGCCACGTTGGGGTACTGGGCCACCGGCAGTTGCGGGATGGCCAAGGCGCCGGCAAGCAGGATGAACAACGCGACTACCCAGGCGAACACTGGGCGGTCAATGAAAAAGTGCGGCATCAATCAGCCCCTCACTGGCGGTTGTGCTGTGCGATCGGCGGCGCGCCGGGCGCTGTGTCCTGGCTCGCTTCGACCTGCACCTGGTCGCCGGCCTTGACGTGTTGCAGGCCTTCGATAACCACTTGTTCACCGGGCGCCAGGCCTTCGCTGACCACCCAGCGGTCGCCCTGGGCGCTGCCCAGCACGACCTGGCGGTCGCTGACGCGGGCCTGCGGGTCGACCACCAGTACTTTCGGCACACCGGCGCTGTCGCGCAGGATGGCGCGCTGCGGCACGCTGAGGCCCTTGGGCTGTACCGCTTGTTCCAGGCGCACGCGCACGTAGCTGCCCGGCAGCAGGTCGAGGTCCGGGTTGGGGAACTCGCTGCGCAGGGTGATCTGGTTGGTGCTCGGGTCGACGCTGATGTCAGAGAACAGCAGCTTGCCGGTCAGCGGGTAGGCGCTGCCGTCGTCCTGAATCAGCGTGGCGCGGGCCTGGCCGTCGCCGACCTGTTGCAGCTCGCCGGCACGCAGGGCACGGCGCAGGGCGTTGAGCTCGCGGGTCGACTGGGTGACGTCGGCATGGATTGGGTCCAGTTGCTGGATGGTGGCCAGGGGCGTGGTCTCGTTCTGCCCGACCAGTGCACCTTCGGTCACCAGCGCGCGGCCAATGCGCCCGGAAATGGGCGCGGTCACCGTGGCATAACCCAGGTTCAGGCGGGCCCGCTCCAGGGCAGCCTTGGCCTCGGCGACCTCGGCATCAGCCTGCAGGAAGCTGGCCCGGGCATTGTCGTATTCCTGGCGGCTCACGGCCTTGTCGTCGACCAGCTCGCGGTAGCGTTGCTCTTGCAGGCGCGCTTGATACAGGTTGGCCTGGGCCTTGGCCAGGGTGGCGCGGGCGCTGTCGTGGTCGGCCTTGAACGGCGCCGGGTCGATGAGGAACAGCACGTCGCCTTGCTTGACGTCACTGCCCTCGCGGTAGACCCGCTTGAGCACCACGCCAGCTACACGTGCGCGCACTTCCGCAGTCCGCGGTGCCAGGATACGGCCGCTGAGTTCGCTGCTGATGGCCAGCGGCTGAAGTTGCAGGGTTTCGACGCGCACCTGCGGGGTGGGCTCTTTTTCGTCCTGCTCGGCGCTGTCGCCACAGCCGGCCAGGGATATGCTCAGAAACGCCAGAAGCGCCACGGGGCGCAGGCGAGGGGGGAGGCTAGTAGGCATACGGATCTTCCGATGATGACGCGGCGTATGCTACGGCAGGCGTTCCCTTGGTGGCTGTTAATACCTGTAGGGCGAGTGTGAAAAAGTGTGAAGAAGCGTCCTGCCTGGGCGTAGGATTCTATATCCTGCCTGGACTTCCTCTTGTGTCAAAGCGCTTATGCCAAACCTTTTATTGGTCGAAGACGACAGTGCCTTGTCCGAACTGATCGCCAGCTACCTGCAACGCAATGATTTCCATGTCCAGGTGATCGCCCGCGGCGACCACGTGCTGGACGCGTTTCGCCGGCAAAAGCCCGACCTGGTGATCCTCGACCTGATGCTGCCCGGCATCGATGGCCTGCAACTGTGCCGCTTGCTGCGGCAGGAATCGCAGAGCTTGCCGATCCTTATGCTGACCGCCCGTGACGACAGCCACGATCAAGTGCTGGGCCTGGAAATGGGCGCGGACGATTACGTGACCAAGCCCTGTGAGCCCCGTGTGCTGCTGGCCCGTGTGCGCACGTTGTTGCGCCGCAGCAGCGTCAATGAGCCGCGCCTGGACAGTGATTTGATCCAGATCGGCGGCCTGCGCATCGACCTGGCCGAGCGCACCGTCAGCTGGCGCGGCGAAGAGGTGGAACTGTCCAGCGGCGAGTACAACTTGCTGGTGGTGCTGGCGCGCAACGCGGGCGAAGTGCTGAACCGCGACCGCATTCTGCAGCAACTGCGCGGTATCGAGTTCAACGGCACCGACCGTTCGGTGGACGTCGCTATCTCCAAGCTGCGCCGCAAGTTCGACGACAGTGCTGGTGAGGCGCGCAAGATCAAGACCGTGTGGGGCAAAGGCTACCTGTTCAGCCGTGTCGAGTGGGAGTGCTGACCGAGCATGCTGAAGATCCTGGTGCGCCTGTACCTGTTGATCATCGTCGCCTATGCCGGTGCGCTGCTGTTCATCCCTGACTCCATCGTCGGCCTGTTCCATGAACGCTTCATGGCGTACAACCTGGACCAGACCAAAGGCGTGCAGTCGCTGATCGTCCGCCAGTTCCACCAGGCCCCGCAAGAGCAGTGGCCAGCCGTGGAGCGAGACCTGGCCAATGCCTTCGCACCGCTTGAGGTCAAGCTGCTGCGCATGGACCAGGCCGACCTCAGCGCGGATGAACAGGCCCGGCTGGAACATGGCTTGTACGCCGTGCGCATCGCAGACTGGGGTTATTACGAGACGGTGCTGGCACCGCTCGACAAGGACTGGCTGGTGCGCCTGCATGCGCCGCCTGATCCACTGGACATCAACGTGCTGTCCTGGGGCGTGACGGTGTTGATCGGTGCAGCCATGCTCGGCTGCCTGCTGCTGTGGGTGTGGCCGCACTGGCGTGACCTGGAGCGGCTCAAGGAAACCGCTCGACGCCTGGGTCAGGGGCAGATGGCAGAACGTACGCACATCTCGCCGCATTCCAACATCGGTGAACTGGCCGGTGTGTTCGACACCATGGCCAGCGACCTGGAGCGCCATGTCAACCAGCAGCGCGAGCTGCTCAATGCCGTGTCCCACGAGCTGCGCACCCCGCTGACCCGCCTGGACTTCGGCCTGGTGCTGCTGTTCGACGAAGTGCCGGCTGCCAGCCGCAAGCGGCTGTTGGAGCTGGTCGGCCATGTGCGTGAACTGGATGAGCTGGTGCTGGAGCTGTTGTCCTACAGCCGTTTGTACAACGCCGACCAGGCGCGCGAGCGGGTCGAGGTATCGCTGCTGGAGCTGGTAGACAGCGTGCTGGGCAGTTTTGCCGAAGAGCTCGACAGCCGTGGCATCCAATGGGAAGTGCGGGCCGAGCGTGAACTGCCACGCTTTGTGCTCGACCCCCGTTTGACCGCGCGGGCCGTGCAGAACCTAGTGCGCAACGCCATGCGTTATTGCGACGAAAGCCTGCTGCTGAGGTTGCGGCTCGAGGATGACGGTGCCTGCCTGCTGACAGTCGAGGATGACGGGATTGGTATTCCGGTCGAAGAGCGCGAGCGGATTTTCCAGCCGTTCTACCGGTTGGACCGTAGCCGTGATCGCAATACCGGCGGGTTTGGCTTGGGGTTGGCAATCAGTCGACGGGCCATCGAAGGGCAGGGGGGCACGCTGACGGTGGCGCAATCGGCGCTGGGCGGGGCGCAGTTCAGGATTCGTTTGCCGGCGGGTGGGTAGGCTGGCTGTGCCGCCCCGTTCCCACAGGAACGCACACTTTTGAAGTGATGCGGCGAGCCTGTGGGAACGGGCTTGCCCGCGAAAGGGCCTAGCCTGCTAGCTGCTGCTTTCGGCCAAACGACTCGTCCACAGCACAAACCGATCCTTGCCGCTGTACTTGGCCTCATACAGCGCCTGGTCGGCCTTGACCAGCGCCATGGTCAGGGTATCTGCGCTGTCCACCCGGGCCAGCCCGATGCTGATCGTCACCGGATGCGCACCCAGGTCTTCCCGCACACGCCTGCACAATGCCGCTACCTGATGTTCGGCAGCCACCTGTTCCAGCCCTTGGAAGAAGACCGCAAATTCTTCGCCGCCGAGCCGGGCAAATTCATAGCCTGCCATCGACGCCTTGATGTGCACCGCCACACGCTTGAGCACCTCATCGCCAATGTCGTGCCCAAAACGGTCGTTGACCTTCTTGAAGTTGTCGATGTCGATCATTGCCAGGTACTGGCCAGGCGTTTTCTGCTGCAACTGGCGCTCAGCCTTGGCCATGAACGAGCGGCGGTTGGGAATTTCGGTCAGGACGTCGACATAGGCCTGCTCAAGCAACAGCTTGGACAGGTAGAAGTTGTGCAGCTTGGCCTGGCGGATACGCAGGTAGCTGTAGATCACCAGGCCACTCAGGAACACCGCGTAACTGATCAACAGGGTCGCTTCCAGGTCGTCCAGGTCAATGTTGGTGCCGTAGAACGGATTGAGCATGGCCCAAGTGATGGCCATGGCACAGAAGAACGACCAGCGCCGCACCGGTAGCACCGAGACACTGTAGAGCACCGTGGACGTGCCAAGTACCAGCCAGACCGTGCGCAGGCTGATCGGGATGCCGTCGATAACCAGGCGCATGCCCAGGGTGATGACGCTGATGAACAACAGGTTGAGCACGTCGAAATGGTGGCTTTTACGGGTGAAGCCGAGCACCACGGTGAGGCTGCACATCAGCCCGATGAACAGCCCGGAGAGCCAGGTGAAGCCTTGGCCACCGAGGTAGCTGACGATGACATCGAACACCAGCCATACGGCGATGCTGACGCAGAAGATCAGTTGGCAGAAGCGGCGTGAAACGTCGAATTCGTGTTGGCGGAACTCAGCACGCAGGGCAGCCGGTGCGACCTGTTGGCGGACATGTTCCTCTAAGGTTTTAAGCATCAGGGCCTGGCTCCGGCGTGTAGGGCGTGTGCCCACCCAGCAGGGTAGGGCGTTTCATGGCCTTGACGTAAGCGCGCTGTCCCGGCACCCCACAGTCAAGCCCAAGCCAGGCGGTTGAGCCAGCCTCACGCCCATGCGCCGCAGTGCCGGTTTGCCCGCGCGCATCGCACTGGTACTCTTGTGGGTCAAATCGTGTCGTTTGGCAGATCGTATTTCAGGGAGTTGAACATGCAAGGCAAGGCCCGCAAGATCGTCCAGGCCATTCTTTACGAAGCCATCGCCGTTGCCTGCGTGGCACCCGCGCTGGAACTGGCGTTTGGCGCCGGGATGGCTCAGTCGGCGGTGTTGTCCGTCCTGATGTCGGGGATCGCCATGAGCTGGAACATGGCATTCAACTGGGGCTTCGAGCGTTGGGAGGCGCGTCAGCCGCAACGTGAACGCACCTTCATGCGCCGGGTCTTGCATGCCTTGGGCTTTGAAGGCGGGCTGGTAGTGATTTTGTTGCCGCTGGTGGCGTGGTGGCTCGATGTCAGCCTGTGGGCGGCCTTCTTGACCAACCTGGCGCTGTTCGTGTTCTTCTTCGTGTATGCGTTCGTTTTCCAGTGGGGGTTCGACAAGGTGTTCGATGTGCCGCTTTCGGCGCAGCAGGCAAAGTGTTGACTTGCTGCCCTGCGGCGGGATAAGTTCCTACCCCATGAACACCTTCCCGCATGTGAACGCCATTATTATTACCGCCATTATCAGTTTGGCGGGCTAGCGCGTACGTGCACCTAACCCGCCCTGGAGGCGGGTTTTTACTCTCTGACTCCTGGGCAACGTGAAAATAGCCAAGGAGTCATCGATGACCAGCTTCAGCGCCAACCTGCGTACCCCTGTCACGCCACAGCAACTGCTGTCGGAACAGGTACGGCGTATTCTCGCCGCACCGGTGTACGACCTGGCCATCGAAACGCCGCTGCAGGCAGCGCCAGCACTGTCCGCCAGCCTGGGGAACCAGGTGTTGCTCAAGCGTGAAGACCTGCAACCCACCTTCTCATTCAAGATCCGCGGTGCCTACACCCGCCTGTCACGGCTGACGCCCGCCCAGCGCGAACGCGGGGTGATCACCGCGTCGGCCGGCAACCATGCCCAAGGCGTGGCGCTGGCGGCTTCGCACCTGGGGCTGAAAGCCACCATCGTCATGCCAACCACCACGCCCTCGTTGAAAGTGGAGGGCGTGCGCTCGCGTGGTGGCCATGTGGTGCTGCACGGTGAGAGCTTCCCCCATGCACTGGCCCACGCCCTGCAATTGGCCGACAGCGAAGGTGCCACCTTCGTACCGCCGTTCGATGACCCAGACGTGATCGCCGGTCAAGGCACCGTGGCCATGGAGATCCTGCGCCAGCGCCCAGGTGCACTGGATGCGATCTTCGTCCCAGTGGGCGGTGGTGGGTTGGTGGCGGGCATTGCGGCCTACGTGAAATACCTGCGGCCCGAGGTCAAGGTGATCGGCGTCGAGCCAGAAGACTCCAACTGCCTGCAGGCGGCCTTGGCCGCGGGCGAGCGGGTGATCCTGCCGCAAGTGGGCACCTTTGCCGATGGCGTGGCGGTGGCGCAGGTGGGGGCGCACTGCTTCGAGCTGTGCCGGCACTTCGTCGATGAGGTGATCACCGTCAACAGCGACGAACTGTGCGCAGCAATCAAGGACATCTACGACGACACCCGCTCGATCACTGAACCTTCCGGTGCCCTGGCCGTGGCCGGCATCAAGAAATACGTGGCCCGCGAAGGCGTGCAGGGCCAAACCTTGGTGGCGATCGACTCGGGTGCCAACGTCAATTTCGACCGCCTGCGCCATGTGGCGGAGCGGGCCGAGCTGGGTGAACAGCGTGAGGCGATCATCGCCGTGACCATCCCTGAGCAGCCAGGCAGTTTCCGCGCATTTTGCCAGGCACTGGGCAAACGCCAGATCACCGAGTTCAACTACCGCTATTACCCGGGCAAGGAAGCGCGTTTGTTTGTCGGGGTGCAGACGCACCCGCTGCACGACCCTCGGGAAAACCTGCTGACCAACCTCGCCGAGCAGGGTTACAGCGTACTCGACCTGACCGACAACGAACTGGCCAAGCTGCATGTGCGCCACACTGTGGGTGGGCATGCGGCGCCGGGGGCGGATGAGCGTGTACTGCGCTTCGAGTTCCCGGAGCGGCCAGGGGCACTGCTGGGCTTTCTGGAGCGGTTGGGCAAACGCTGGAACATCAGCCTGTTCCATTACCGTAACCATGGTGCAGCGGAGGCGCGCGTATTTGCTGCGCTGGAAGTGCCAGGGGATGAGCTGGCGACGTTGCCGCAGACGCTGGATGAGATGGGCTACCGTTATTGGGATGAGACCGAAAACCCAGCGTACAAGCTATTTCTGGGTTGATCTGTAGGAGCAGCCTTGTGCTGCGAAGAGGCCGGCGACAGCACCCTTGATCTTGGTTATGTTCACTGGCCTCTTCGCAGCGCAAGGCTGCTCCTACAGGTTGCGCGTAGCGCTGGGGTGCTTAGCGCTCACGCATAAAGAAGCCTGCCACATACTTGCGGAAGGTTTCCAGGCTCTTGAAGTCGGCATAGCGCTTGAAGTTCTCGGCATCCGGCTCCGGGCCAATTGGCTGCTCCAGCAGCGACACCGAAAGCACCCGGTCCTGATCCGAGGTCAGCACCAGCTCATCCATCACCTGGCCGCCAATCACCGGTCGACGCATCTGAACCTTCACGCCCTTGCTGGCCATCCAGTCGATCAGCGACACCAACGCCTTGAGTGGCTCACGCTCTTCATCGCGGTACACCGGGAACAGGTGGGCGCGTGACAGCACGGGCACGCTGGCGACATGGATCAGTTCGTAAAAGTGGCTGCCAGCACTAGCAGGCGAATACAGCGCCAACGCCAAGAGCGGCCCGGCTGCACGGCTGCCTCCCCAATACAGGTGGTGGCCCTGGAAGTCGAACCCGTCCTCGCTGCGGCTATTGAACAGCTTGCGCCCTTTGATCTGGTCGACGCAGTCCAGCATCAGGCCATGCCGACGATGATTGCCGAACACCGTGGCTTCGCGCAGGCGGGCCTTGAGCATCATCATGTGCTTCATGTCCAGCCGGGTTTCCAGGTAGTTGCTGGCCGGTACCCGCTCCAGCAGCGGGTAGCGGCTGGCGACGCTGCGCAGCTCGGCAAACTGCCCGGTGAGGTCTTTTTTCAGGTGGGTGGCGTAGAGGTTCAAGCCGCTGATCTCGATCCAGGTCAGCAGCAGCGACAACAGCCGTTGTTGCTCGCGCCGGTCAGTGCCCTCACTGCCACTGGTGTCTTGGGCCGGGCGAAAGTCACCGATAAGTCGTAATGGCGTATCAGGTGGCAGCCAGGCCGCAGGTGGGGCGGGGTCGTCTTCGCGTTCTGCGGCTTCACGCTCGTCCTTGGTGAACGGGCAGCCAGGCGCATGCTCGGCAGTGCCTGGGTTGTTTTTCAGGAACAGCGTGCCGGTGTTGCCGTTGAGGGTCACGTTCAGCACCGGCAGCGCGTCCTTGCGGCAGTCGCAGGCCAGCCATTGGTTGGCGTTACGCACCTTCATCAGCAACTGGTTGGCCTGCAGCAGGCGAGGGCCAGCGAGCGTGCCTGTGTTGAAGCCGACCAGCAGCTCTTCTTCAGCGGGGGTCAGGCTGCGGACCTGCGCGGCGGTCTTATCGATGATTCGCATTAAGGGGCAGCTCCAAGCTACGAGCCTCAAGCTTCAAGCAAAGTAGAGCCGCTTTCAACCCGTTAAGTCATGTTTGCTAGCCAGGCTGGCGTCGCGGTGGACCTCCCTCGGGCCGGTGCGTCTCGCAACAGGGCAAAAGCTGTTAAGTGCCGCTTGGTTAAAGTCAGATTTGGGTACTGTCAATTCTACGAGTTGGAGATGAGCGGGTGACGCTTCAGCATGCGGCCTAAGCAAAGAAACTAATCGGAGACGTTTGCGAAGTTCCGATTGGACGATAAACGAACGCTATGATGGGCGTATGGCCAAATGAAAAAAACAGCAATGTTTGCTTACGGGGGGCTTTGGCCATCTGTAAATCTTTTACAGGCTTACAACGGTGAACGCTCGGACCGGGTGACGGAACGTTATCCACTGGGCAACGGCTACCGAAACTACAGCCCTCAGATTATGCGGTTTACAAGCCCCGACGGGCTTAGCCCTTTTGGCAAAGGGGGGAGGAATACATGCATACCGCGAGAAAGACCCAATGAACAGTGTTGATCTGTCGGGACACTCCAACGTGGCCTGTTCACCTGTATCCGGTGAGGGCAAAAGGCCCTCCGCCGGATGTTTCCCACAGGCGCATCACAAGACAGAGGCGCGCCCAATTAGAGCGGGTACAAAACGCGCCGCTCAGTTACCACTGAACATCTGCGCGGCGCGGGCGCGAATCTCGTCAGGGCTGAGGTCCTCCTTGTGGGTCGAGACGAACCAGATGTTGCCGAACGGGTCCTTGAGGGTGCCGCTGCGGTCGCCATAGAACTGGTCCGTCACTTCGCGCAGCTGGGTGGCGCCGCAGGCCAGGGCCTGGGCATAGACCTTGTCGCAGTCTTCGACATACAGGTGCAGGCCTACAGCCGCGCCCGCGAGTTTCTGGCTGGCGGTCAGGCCACCTTCCATGTCGCAGGGGTCGCCGAGCATCAGCGACGAATCGCCGATTTTCAATTCAGCATGCCCCACGCGCCCGCCCGGGGCGTCGAGGCGGAACATTTCGACCGCGCCAAAGGCTTTCTTGTAGAACTCGATGGCCTTGGCGGCGTCGTTGATGCCCAAGTAGGGGGTGATGCTGTGCTGGCCTTCGGGGATGGGTTTGGCTGCCATGTTCGCTCTCCTTTGAAACGGGCGCCGGTTGGCGCCCTTTTGCTTAGAGTCGTTTGCACGGATGGAAAATCGACAGTGGCGCTAGACCGATTTTCTATAACGGCGGCCGTCAGAAGATGTAATCGGTGGTCAGGAAGCTCGATTGGCGATTACGGATGATCTCGCTGATCAGCGTCTTGTTGGCCTCCTGGAACTTGGTCGCCACCAACGTACGGATCGAGAAAACGCGCAGGGCGTCATGCACCGACAAGGTACCTTCGGCACTGTTCTTGCGGCCGTTGAACGGGTAGGTATCTGGCCCGCGCTGGCACTGCGCGTTGATATTGATGCGGCCGACCTGGTTGGCAAAGGTGTCCACCAGGCTGCCGATGGTCGCCGGGTCGTTGCCGAACAGGCTCAGTTGCTGGCCGTAGTCGGAGTCGAGCACGTAATCGATGACGGTTTCCAGGTCGCGATAGGGCACTACCGGGACCACTGGGCCGAACTGCTCCTCGTGGTACACGCGCATGTCATGGCTCACCGGGTAGAGCAGGGCTGGGTAGAAGAACGAACCGCGGCTTTGCCCACCGCCCTCGTTGATGACCCGTGCCCCCTTGGCTGTGGCATCGGCCACCAGGCCATCGAGGTAGTCGACCTTGCCCGGTTCCGGCAATGGCGTTAGCGCCACACCGGGTTCCCATGGCATGCCAGGTTTCAGTGCGGCCAGTTTGCGCTGGAATTTTTCCAGGAAGGCGTCGACCACGTCTTCGTGAACGAACAGTACCTTCAGCGCCGTGCAGCGCTGGCCGTTGAATGACAGAGCACCCGTCACGGCCTCTTCGACCGCATTGTCCAGGTCGACTTGGGGCAACACGATGCCGGGGTTCTTGGCGTCCAGGCCCAGGGCCGCGCGCAGGCGGTGTGGGCGCGGGTGCAGTTTTTTCAGGTCGCTGGCGGCCTTGTGGGTGCCGATGAAGGCGAACACATCGACCAGGCCGCTGGCCATCAGCGCGCTGACGGTTTCGCGGCCGCGGCCATAAATGACGTTGATCACCCCCGGTGGGAAGCTGTCGCGGAAGGCTTCGAGCAAAGGGCGGATCAGCAATACGCCAAACTTGGCCGGCTTGAACACCACGGTGTTGCCCATGATCAGCGCCGGGATCAACGTAGTGAACGTTTCGTTCAGGGGGTAGTTGTAGGGCCCCATGCACAATGCCACGCCCAGTGGCGCACGGCGGATCTGGCCGAGGGTGCCCTGTTCGAGCTCGAAGCGGCTGGAGCGGCGGTCGAGGTCCTTGAGCGCATTGATGGTGTCGACGATGTAGTCGCAGGTGCGGTCGAACTCTTTTTCCGAGTCCTTGAGGTTCTTGCCGATCTCCCACATCAGCAACTTGACCACGGCCTGGCGCTGCTCGCGCATGCGCGCCAGGAAGCGTTCGACGTGCTGTATGCGTTCGGCAACGCGCATCGTCGGCCAGGCGCCACGGCCCTTGTCGTAGGCCTGCACGGCAGCGTCGAGCGCGGTGAGGGCGGTGTCGGCGTCAAGCAGCGGGGCACTGCCGAGAATGACCTGGCGCTCGCCGTCGGCTTCCTTCAGCCAGACCGGGCTGCGCACCGTGGCCAGAGGGCCGTCCCAGCGCCTGAGCTGGCCGTTCACCAAATAGTCGCGTTGTTCCAGGGGAGCTTCCAGGCGCCAGGTGTCGGGGATGTTCTCGGCGGTCGGGAAAAGTGAATCGAGCAGACGGTCCATGGGTACTGCACCTCACATATCTGAGCGGAGTTCGTGCCAGGTGAAACGCTTCAGCTTCGAGCATGCACCGGTCACAGGAAAAACACCAGTCTGGCTCAACATTGCCTGCACTGCGCCGATACAGAGCTAACCCGGTGCGTCAGCAGGCCTATGATCACTTCCATTTCCCCCAGCGACGATACACAGACGGCCGCACTGCTGGCTTCGCCCTTGTTCTGGTTGGCGTTGGCCGCCATCGGCCTGCTCGGCCTCTGTGTCGTGCGGCTCAACGGCAAGCAGCGCCAGCTGCAGCAGCATAACCACGAACTGCGCCGGTCACAGGCACAGTTCGAACGCCTGGCGCACTACGACACCATTACCGGGTTGCCCAACCGGGTGCTGTTCCAGCGGCAACTGGCCGAGGCCATCGACAAGGGGCATGGCCTGGCCGTGCTGATGCTCGACATCGACGGGTTCAAACAGGTCAACGACAGCCTTGGCCACGCGATGGGCGACTTGCTGCTGCAACAAGCCACCGCGCGCTTCCTGCAGGAGCTGGACCTGCACGACCGCGTCTGCCGCCTGGGCGGTGACGAGTTCGTGTTCATGCTCCAGGGCACACAGGGCCAGGTAACCCACCAGTTGCGCCATGTGCTGCGGTGCCTGCAGCGGCCGTTCGACCTCAAAGGTAACGCTGCATTGGTTACCGGCAGCATTGGCCTGGCCTGGTGCCCGCAGCATGGCGAGGATGTCGACAACCTGCTGCGCCACGCCGATACCGCCATGTACGCCGCCAAGGAAAGCGGGCGCAATACCTGGCGGGTGTATCACCCGGATATGACTGCGCGCTTGCAGCAACGCCTGGAATTGGAGCGCAACCTGCGGCGTGCGCTCAACAATGATGAATTCGAACTTTGGTACCAGCCCAAGGTGGACCTGTTCAGCGGCAAGCTGGAAGGTGTCGAGGCGCTGCTGCGCTGGCGCGACCCGCAAGCAGGCCTGGTGTCACCGGCCGAGTTCATCCCCTTGGCAGAGCGTACCGGGTTGATCATCCCCTTGGGCGAGCGCGTGCTGGAGCTGGCCTGTGCGCAGCTGGCTACCTGGCGTCGGGATGACTGCCTGCCCGGGCCGTTGGCGATCAATGTCGCGGCGTTGCAGATCGAGCGCAGCGACTATGTGTCGAGCCTGGCGATGGCGCTGGAGCGTCATGGCCTGGCCGCCAATCTGTTGGAGGTGGAGATTACTGAAAGCCTGTTGATGGAAAGCCAGCAGCAGGCCTGCGCGGTACTTGCGCAACTGCAGGCCATGGGCGTGGCCACTGCGGTGGATGACTTCGGTACCGGTTATTCGTCGCTGGCCTACCTGCGGGCGCTGCCTATCGATCACCTGAAGATCGACCGCGCGTTCATCAAGGACCTGCCCGCAGACGATGATGCAGTGGCCATTGCCCGTGCCATTATCGACCTGGGCCACGCCTTGGGTTATCGCATTACCGCCGAAGGCATTGAAACTCAGGAACAGTACGATTTTCTGCGCAATGCTGGGTGCGATCAGGGGCAGGGCTACCTGATGGGGCGGCCGATGCCGGCCGCCGAGTTGCAAGGCTGGATAGCCCGTAACCCGCGCAGGCAGCGCCTGTCACCTGGGTAACAGGCGCTTTTCGCCGCTCGCTACAGGGGCAGGCGGAACAGGTTGTAGGGCGGGTGCGTCAACCACTCCTGGCCTAGCACCGGGTCAGCATCGATGGCGGCCAGACGCCGCCAGAACTCCGCGCGGGCTTGTTGCGGGCGAGCTATGAAGAAATCGTTTTCAAGCAACGGCCTGAGGTCGCGGCGGTACTGAAGTGGCAAGCGTTGCCACAGCGCAGCCTGCTCCGGGCCCGTCCCCTCGAAGAATTCTGCATAGTCCCCCTCACACACCAGCAAATCGACTTCATGGGCGACATTGTAAGCATCGACCTGGGCCAGCATGCCTTCGCTCAGCCACTCACTTTCCAGGCACAGGGCTTCGGCGGACGGGCCGGGGATGTTGAAACCTACCGGCAGCCGCTGGAACTGGTTGCCAGACAGGTCCAGGACGAGCGGTTCGGTAACGACGTCCAAGCCAAGGGGCAGCTCGGTCAGCCCACACTCGGACAGGAACAGGGTTTTCAGGTGGTCAAGCCCGTGCAGGTCTGGCGCCTCCAGCAGCGGGTTGCCCGATAGGTCCAGCACGATAAGCCCGGCGCACTGGTTCAGGGCTACTTGGTTGCGGTTGTCCCAGGTGATGCGGTTGTTATCCAGGTCAAGCCAGGTCAGCCTGTTGGGCCTGGCCACACGGGGCAGGGCATCGAAACGGCAATTGGACAGCAATAAGCGTTTCAATTTGGGAAAGCGCTCCAGGAATTCTGCAGGGAGCTGGCTGAGTGCAGGGTTGCTGTGCAGCGATACGTGCTCCACATGGGTGAAGTCGTCCGGCAGAGCCAGGCTGGCCAGGTCCTGGTTTTCCAGTTCGAGGCCGGAGAGGTCGAGGCTGGCAATCCGGCCCCCGCCTGCGAGTGGCACGCTCGACAGACGCCGCCAGGCGTTGATGATAGGGCGGATCGCCCGCTGGCGTTGGTGCGGGCGTTGAGGGTCGGGGCGGGCCCATTCCTGCAGGTTGCGGCGCAGCGTATCCAGGCGTTGTTGCAGGTCGCGCAGCCTTTGTGTCGGTGAGCGAAGGTCATTGTCTTCAGGGTCGCTTCCGAGTACATCCTCGATCTCCGAATCAGTGGCATCGGGGTACAGGCGGCGATAGGCGCCGGCCAGTGAACTTGTGTGGCGCGGGTGCGGAGCTTGCGGGTCGAGTGGGCGACCTGCACGCAGTTGAACTGAGCGGGCGCGACGCCTGGCGCGAGGCCCCCACAGCCGTTGTGCAAGGTCATCTCGGTTGTCGTTGACCCAAGCCAGGACGCGCTGGCGTAACGTACGCCCATCGGCCTGGACGATCGCCAGCGCGTCGCGTTGGCTGTGCGGCAGTGCCTGCTCCACAGCGCGGCACAGGTCCAGGTCCCGCGTGGCGGGGGCAGGGCGCGGCCCCAGGTCAGCCTCATAGCCTTCTGCGCTTTTGATCACCCGGCAGACACGGCCTGCCGAGCTGCTGCCGATATGTTCAAGCAGAGGACCCTCGGGGCTACCCGCACGCAGCTCGAGGCGCACATCGCGCGGCCAGACGGGCAAGCCATCGAGGGCACTGAACAGCAGGCGTTCGCTATCGGCATCGGCCCGAGCGGGAACGAGCACGCCTTCCACGGCACGTACCAGAGGCAGTTCGCTGTGCGTGTGTTCAACCTGCTGACGCAGCCAGGCCGGTAACACCGCGTCGTTTTCCCAGGCGAGGGATTGTGCGGCGCTCAGGGGTGCCAGCAGACGCCTGGCGAGGACGGCCGACAGGCGAGGGTAGGCTTCCAGCAATGTGCGTGTTGCCGGTTCGATGGGCGCATCGCCGTTATACAACCGTTCGAACAGGTTGCCCGGCGCGTCGCTGCCCAGCGCAACCACCTTCGCTTGTGCGGCCATACGTTGCAGGGTGTCGAGCAGCAAAACCGGTGGCGGCTGCCCTTCGAGGTGCACGCGGCGCAGGTACGCGGCATCGGTCCCACACATGCGGCCAGCCAGCTCAAGTTGTTCGGGTGTGAACGCTGCGTAGTTTTCCCCCAAGCGGCGAGCCAGTATTGCGAAGGACCACTGTGATGGCTGTTCATGGCTTGCGCGCCAGGCACCCTGTTCGTTGTGTTCCAGAGGCGGCTGCCAAGCGTCCTGCGCGTGTGGGTGCACAAGCCGCCACTGCTGTGTCTGCGTGTCCAGGCGCTGTTCGTAGAGGTGGCCATCCATGCGAATGAAATACCGGCCATCGTGCAGGTACTGGCCTTGAGCATTGGCGTGCACGCTCTGCGGCAAGTCCAGGGGGCTGCGATAGGGTGTGAGGTCTGCCTGCCAGAGCCGGTAGCGGCCATCGGGCTTGCGAACTTCCTGCAGGCTCTCCAGCAGCGGGCTTTTGAACAACTTCGGCACCACGTTTCCAGCGACCACCAGCCCGCCGATCAGGGCCAGGTTCAGGCCGACCGCCTCCAGGTGACGCAATGCCAGGTGGCGGTCACCCTGATGCCAGGCCTCATAGCCTTCGTACACTTCGCCAAGCAGTTGGCACGCCGTCACCGCCAGCATCAGCGTGCCCACGGCGGGGATGAAGAAGCCGGCCAGGTTGAGCGCGTCCATGCCGAGGTCTTCCCACGCTTGCAGGCGGTTTGCCCGCGCCGTGGCGTCGGCTTCGGCGGTTGGCACTGCCAGCTGGCGAGCTTCGCGCTTGAGGCGGTCAAGGTGCAGCGCCTGATAAAAAGCAAAAGGTTCCTCGGTGATTGCCAGCCGTGTGGGGCGCAAATCCGCCTCAGGGGCCCGCTGCCATGCCTTGTCGTTGGCAGAAGCGCCTGAGGCGTCAAGGTTTTGGTGCAGAAAGTCAAGAAAGTGTTGCTGCTGACCCTGCTCCACGTACGCCATGAACGCCTGCCGGTCGGTGGGTTCCAGCAGCAGGGCCGCCAGTGCCTCGTGTACAGCCTCAAGGTCGGCGCATTGACGCAGGGCCTGGTCGTGGCCTGGCAAATAGAGCAGCAGCCCGGTGATGCCGGTGTCGATCAGCATCACCTCATGCAAGGTGATACCGAACAGCGCCAGTTGCCAGCAAGGCATCTCGTTGCCCTGCAGAAACAGGTCGACTTGGTCGCGCGCGGTGCCGGTGAGCACATGCCGTAGGTAAGCCAGATCGGCCGCCAGGCGCAGCCTGTCCTTGTACACGGCCATGGCCTGCTCGCGTACAGGGGGCTTGGCGAAATGCTGCTCCAGATGGTCTTGATACTGCTGCCCCAAGTCTAGCGAACGGCACAGCGTGGCAAAGGCAGCGGGTGTCAGCGGCAGCCGCTCCACTTCGTAGCGTTCCGAAACCAGAGGAAAATGCGCCGGAGATGTTTGCGGGCCCAGTACCGCAGTGCCTTGTACCTGGACGGTTGTGACTTGGATGTTGGGGCTCAGGGCAATGGCGCTCTGGGCGCTGAAGCGTTCGTCATCGGCGAAGTTCTGCAGCGCGGCCTGCAACAGCGTGTCACGACGATGACTGTTCAGGTAACGCATGCCTGCCCAATGCCAGGTGCTTTCTACCCGAAGCAGTTCGGTACCACGAAGCGGGGCGCTGCACCCGTGTTCGGCAAGGCGTGCCGTCAGCCGGGGCTCAGCGAACGCAGTGATTTGCTCAAGCCCCTCAAGGGCCCGCGCCAAGGTGCTTTGCGAGCGCAACAGGCGCGACTGGCTACGGTGCACGGCCTGGCGAAGATCAGGCGCGGCATTGGCAAACCAGGCCTGCGTGTAATAGGCCGGTAGTTGGCTTTGCCTCAAACTGTGCCATTGGGACGGGGCTATTGAGTGTGCCCAGGTAGGCAATTGTGTTTCCAGTAGCGTTTGATGCGGTTCGAGCGTTGAAAGGGTTGGCATGTCGATGCTCCTTTATGAGGAGAGAGCATCAAACGGTATTGGTTAATAACCAGGTGGTAACCCGGTATTGCGTGCAACGCAACAGGCGTCATGTGTTAGCGTCACACGATCATCAAAATAAAAAGCGTTTTTTGACGTCATAAAATAGATTGGCATGCTGTCAAAGTGCCGCTTGCCAAACCGTTGCCTGGCATCTTAAATTGTTACTGAATGTGAGAGTGAAGTTTCGATAGTAATCTTTTGTATATCAGTGCGTTGGGTGTGTTTATTACAGCTAATTATGATCTTATTCTGATCTGCCCATAGACAACATCAAAGGACGTCGAAGAAGAATGAAACAGCACTTGGCAGCGGTGGCACGAAAACTCATCTCTCCTTCGACGCGCTACGAGATCAGGCTGCTTGCCAGCCAAGTCCGCGAAGTGCTTGGCCGAGCCTGTGTCTGGCGGTGGGAGGTCACCAGGTTCAGGCTGCAGCAGGAAAGCCCCTACGAAATCCTCTACATCGGGCGCAAGCAGCAGCGCGAGATGGCAAAGCTGCTGATTGGTGGCAAGGCTCCGGGCAACGCTCCGGTTGCCGGCAGCAGTGCAGAGCCAGACGCGTCGAACCATGTAGTGGTGGTGAGTGAAATGCCCACCACAGGGGCGTTGTCCGTGCCGCACTACCTGAGTGCCGTGGTACCACTGGGGCGAACGCTGGATGACATTACCGCCCGCTACGACAGCGAGTTGCGCCGTAGCATTCGCAAGAACCGGCCGCTTTATCAGATGAGGCAGACGCTGTCGGATGAAGAAATCGCAATGGCCGACAGCCAGTTGCTGCGCCCCTATGCCACGGCCAGGCAGGGTATTCATGCTGCGCAGTTTCCCACGGACGATGTGTTCCGCATTGCCAAGAGCGTCGGGCGCCTGGACCTCATCACCTTGGGCGATGAAGTGATCGGTTGCCACCTGGGTTGTGAAGTCACACGCGGAGGCAAGCGCTACTGGAGCACCCTGCGTTTTGGTTATAGCGAAGCGGTGTTTTCAGATGCGAAAAAACTGCGTGAGGTGAACTCCATCACCACCTTCATGGCGCTGGAGTGGGCGTTGCAACATGGCTTCGATTATTACGACATTGGCCTGTGCCTGGCGCGGCCGGATGACGGTTTGCTGAAGTGGAAAAGACGGCGCGGTGGCGACATTGACTCGCTGGGTAACCACGCCTATCTGTTCGTGCGGCTACCCAAGACCGGGACGGCGAAATTTCTTTGGGAAACGCCAATGTTCGCGGTTGAAGGCGACAAATTGACACTGCACCTGGGCTTGCCGGACGGGCCGAGCGATGAAGAGGTCGCCAGCCGGTATCACGAGATGGTCTTTGGCGGCCTGCACAAAATTTACCTCTATGGTGACCAACGTTCGGGCGAGTCGTTTATCGAGACCTTGCGCACGCGTTACGCCAATTTACAGTCGCCGCCGACGATGGAAAGGATCACATCCAACTGAGTCGTTCAAAGGCTTGTGACCACGCCACCCCAGGGAGCACTTCATGGGCAGCGATATCTCCAAATTCAGCGCACCGTCTGCCGGTAAACGGCATAAGTGGACCCTTGCCGCGTACAAATACATGGCGCGCAAGCGGCTCGCACGTAATTCTGCCATCGACCTGAAAAGCATCGCGTCAAAAAGCTGGGATATCGCGCCTGGTGAAACAACGGTTTCCCCGCCCGCCTTCTATTTGCCCAATCAGCTGGAGCGGGTGACGGGGTGGGAGGCAAAGCGCTTCTACCCCTACGTGCATCCCGCCCGCACGATGGAGGGTGGGCTCAGCGTGGCGCAGGGTCCTACACGTGGGTACTTGATCAAGGACGTGTGGTTGGTCGATGGCGCGCTCTACAAAGGCAAGGCCAGCCACTGGTTATCCTTGAAACCGAGCACCTTCCCGCGGGTTGTGGTGGAGCACGAGATCGAGCGCGCGGCCATCTACTGCACGCAAAATGGTAACTCCTGGTTTGGCACCTGGTTGATGGAAGACTGCGTCACCTATGCCCTGGCCTGCAACGAGGGCGTACCGGTGACTACTGCGCCCTCTGCGCGCTACCCACTGTTTACCCAGGCGCCGGCTTATGAAGACTGGCTGGGCATGAAGCCCCTTCGTTTGCGCAGTGCGTTTTTCCGCGAACTGGTGCTGTTCGACGACCAGAGCAACAACCAAAGCCGCCACTTGCGCTACCGAGCCATGGGCGAAAAGCTGCTGTCGCATGTGCCCCACGAACCACACCCCGGTGTGTTCATATTGCGTGGTGGCGACGGCGACCTGCGCTTCCTGCGCAATGAAATGGCCGTAGCAGAGCACTTGCGCACGCACTGGGGCTTTCGCATTGTCGACCCGCTGAAAACCGACGTGCCGAGCATTATCGCGGCGTGCGCCGGTGCCAGGGTGGTGGCCGGGGTCGAAGGTAGCCAGCTGGTTCATGGCGTGAACGTGCTGCAGGCCGGTGGCTCATTATTGACGTTGCAGCCACCGAACCGTTTTGTCAGCTACTACAAATACCTGACAGACCGCGACCAGCAGCACTTTGGCTTTGTGGTGGGCATGCCGGAAGGCGATGGGTTCAGGATCGACATCGATGAGGTGGAGCGCACCCTGGATTTGGTGCCGGTGTAGCAACCTGTTAAGTCTCAGCTATAAGCGCCAGATTTCGTTCGTAAGGCCAACCATTAGCATTTGGTTTCTCAGCGATGAAACGCAAGGGCTTGCCTCCTTCACGTCTTCGATTGATCAGCAATCACGATAGCGCCAGCGGCCGGGGTCTCCTGTGCGGCTTCTATCGTAGAAAAGTTCGCTATATCAGCGCCTTACACTTAATTGACCATTACCTGACATTACCGAGAAACGCCTGCAGTTTATGTGTGACGGCATTTTGACGAAGCCACCCCTTGCTCATTGAATTTTATTATGGTGTCGGATCATTGACGTAGTGTCATTGTGCCCATAAGCTCAAATCAACAGCGAGGAAGTCTCCCGCTAAACCCACCAATAAATATTTTTATTATCCTCTTTATAGGAGGGGGTTATGCGCTCGACACTGTTCATCAAATCAATCTTCTTGTTGGTGCTTTTAAGTGGCGCTGCCCGCGCTGCTGATTCGTATGTCAATCAAAACAGTGTCATACCTGTCGCAACGGCAGGGTGGTTCTTCGCGTTTGCAGTGATCGGTTTTGTTGCCGTTGCCAATAGAAGAAAGATTTAAACGTTCTCGCGTGGCAAGGGTAATAGGGGGCTTTAACAGTTGATCAATTACGGGGCTTTTTTGAGCTGTCGGTAAATTGACGTCTGAGGTTTGTTGTTGATGGCTTCGCAGCCGCTGACAGCTTGTCAATTTTCCAACTGTTGCTATATTCCAGTGGCGACTCATCGCCATTAGCCGTAGGGTGTCGCAGCGGGCGGGTCAGGCAGGGTGTCGAGGTGTCAAGGTACAGGGCCTCCAGGAAGGTTGAGGCCATCGCAGCAGGCAGTGCGGTTGCGAAGTGGAGCGAGAGTTGGTGTGCCGTTCTCATTCAGTGCTCTTTGTCAGGCCAGTAGGCCGGAGGGACCCTCATGGTACGTTCATTGTGTTCCGCTTTTTGCGTGCTGATGCTGTGGTCTGGTACCGGCAACGCGGTCGAAAATAGCGCAGCTTATCGGCTCAGCCCTGGCGATGTGGTGATGGTGTCCGTCTGGCAAGAGGAGAGCTTGCGTCAAGAAGCCACCGTGCTACCCGATGGCAGTATCACCTTCCCCTTGGCAGGGCGGATCGATGTCGCCGGCCTTGATGTCACGGCCGTTGAAAAACAGGTCGCTGCCAAACTCGAAAAATTCCTCCCCGACCCGAACGTCAGCGTTGTCGTCAAAAGCATCGCCGGCAACCTTGTGTACGTGCAGGGCAAAGTGATCAAGCCTGGGCCCGTACAAATGGCGGGGCCCACGGCCGTATTGCAGGCCTTGAGCATGTCGGGTGGTTTGGACAAATTCGCTGACGAAAGCGACATCAAGGTGGTTCGCGGCCAGGGGGCTTCCCAACGGATTCTGCCCGTGAGATATAAGGACCTGGTTTCCGGGCGTGACATGTCCACCAACATTCAACTTCAGGCTGGCGATACGCTGGTCGTTCCTTGATCTTGCCTTAATAAGAACACTTAATGCCTCTTCTTAGAACAACTAGCATTGCAACGGCAATCATGGTCTTGCCGTTTACGGACGCGGTCCAGGCAGCAAATTGGCAGTCATCGGTGGTGGTACCGACATCGGTCGAATACGACAGCAACCCGTTGTTGCTGTCGTCTGAAGAAAAGGGTGTGACGCGCACCATCATTGCGCCCGACTACACCCTTGTCGGTACCTTCGACCGCGACGAATTACGGTTGGGTCTTGGCATGCATGTGTTGCGTTCTTCAGACACGGACATCGTCGACGACCGCGAAGACCCCAATGTAAGCCTGGGCTGGCAACGCGACACCGAGAAAGGGCGTTTTGGCCTGGTGGCTCAGTACAACGAAAGCTCTACGTTGTCCGGCATTGTCCAAGACACCGGTGTGGTAACCACCGACGGCACGCAGAAGCTGTATACGCTGGCAGGCAATTGGAGCAGCGCCATCACCGCGCGCAGTACGTTGTCCAACGAAACCAAGTACAGCCGAGCGCGATACGACATCAATACGCTGACCGGCTACAACGAGCTGGGCAACGTGACAACCTGGACCTACGCCTGGAACGAGCGGGCCGATGTGTATACCCGGTTTGGGGTGAGGCGCTATGAGCCCGAACAGGACCTTACTGCGACCGCCTCTAACAGCTACACCCCTGCAGTTGGGGTGAAGTATCAGTTCTCCGAGCGCCTGAGTGCCGATGCGCACGTTGGCGTCAACCAGGTGTCCGGCTCTGAAGGCGGTCGGCGCGGGGAGGGCGGGGCCTCGCTGCTGTATACCGGGGTGCGTTCCGACCTCAGCTTGAGTGCCGAACGCAGCACGGTCGCCAGCGCGGAGGGTGGTTTTGCCGAGCTCGACATGGTGCGCGGTATCTACAGTTACGCGGTCAACGAGCTGACCCGCGTCGGCGCCGATGCCACCTGGCAAGACAGCAAAGGGCAAACCCCCAACACACTGCAAATGTACAGTGTCTGGGCCAGCCGGGAATTTTCGCCTTTTTGGGATCTGCGCCTATCGTTGATGTACAAGGAGAGGCGGCAGGACGATGCACCCACTGCGGACGCAACAATTGTTGGTTTGACGTTGACGTATAGGTACCCCGACCTCTGAACTTCAGCCTGGTGGCCTTTATGAAGTCTGACTACGAGCTTTCCCTTAAAGATTACATCGCCATCATCAAGGATAGGGCCCTGTTATTAGGGATCAGTATCGTAGTCATTCTTGCCGCGACCGTGGTGGTCGCGGTCAGCGTGCCACCGATCTATCAGTCCACCGGGACCATTCTGGTGGAGTCGCAACAGATTTCCCCCGAGCTGGTATCGGCGAACAACAACAGCTTTGCCGATGAGCGCATCGAGGTCATTCGTCAGCGCGTCATGACCCGCGAGAACCTGCTGCGGATCATCGACAAGTACAGCCTGTTTGCTGACAAGCGGCTCAGCGAAAGCGACAAGATCGACCAGATGCGCAATGCCATCGTGGTCGCTACCCTCAGCACGTTCGTCAGAGGGCGGGGTGAGGCCACAGTCGCATTCAATGTGTCCTTCGAGCACAAGCAAGCGCAGGTGGCCAAGGATGTCGCCAACGAACTGGTGACGCTGTTCCTCAACGAAAACCTCAAGCAGCGCACCGAGCGCGCCAACGAAACCACCGAATTCCTGACCCAGGAAGCCAACAAGCTGGGTGCCGAGCTTGCCAGCCTGGAAAACCAGCTGGCGGACTTCAAGCAAGCCCACGCCAATGCCTTGCCTGAGCACCAGTCGCTGCGCATGAGCATGCTGTCGCGTTCGGAGCTGGAGTTCCGGGAGGTCGACCGCGATTACAAGACCGCGCAAGAGGAACTGCGTTACCTGGAGCTTGAATTGTCGGCGGCCAATGCCGGCTTGACCACCAAGGCTGACGGTACCCGGCCGTCCAGTGTCGACCAGCCACAAGACCTGCCCAGCCTCAAGGCCGAGTACGCCCGGCTGCTGACCAAATACAAGGACGCGCACCCGGACGTAGTGGCGGTCAAGCGCAAGATCGATGCCCTGCAGGCCAGCGGCGGCGGCAGCAAGGCTGCGTCGTCGGTCAGCCTGGATGTGGCGCGGGTGCGTGCGCGGATTGGCGCGGCCCAGGAGCGCATCACCTCACTGGCGGAGCAAAAGCGTGAGCTGGTGAAGAAAATGGAAGGCTACGAGGCGGAGATTCTTGAAGCCCCGCAAGTGGAGCGTGGCCTGGTCACCTTGATGCGCGACCACGACAACGCGCGCAAGAAGTACGAAGAAATCCGTGCCAAGGAAATGGGCGCGAAAATTACCGAAAGCTTGGAACAGGAAAACAAGGCAGAGCGTTTTGTGCTGCTGGAGCCACCGCTGCTGCCCGAGAAGCCGATCAAACCCAACCGCAAGAAGATCGCCGCGCTGGGCCTGGTGTTGGCACCGGCAGGCGGTGGCGCGTTGGTGATGCTGCTGGAAATGCTCAATCAGCGTGTACGGGGGGTAGGGGCGTTGGAGAGCGTGTTGGGCAAGCGTGTGCTGGTGACGGTGCCCTTCATCACCACCCAGGCGGAACTGGCAAAGCGTAAACGCTGGCGCAACCTGCTGATCCTGGCGGTGCTTGTGCTGATTGCTATGATGGTAGTGCTGGTGCACGTGTTCTACATGCCGTTGGATGTGTTGCTGTTCAAGGCTATGGCGCGGTTTGAATAGGGAAAGCAGTGATGGACAGGATCAAGCCGGTAGTTGGCAATGGTATTCATCAAGTTTCTCCAGGTGCTGCCCAGGCACCGCAAACCGCCCACGGGGCGGAGCCTCCAGAAGTGCCAGGGCAATTCGATTACGTGAAGACCAAGGTGGTGCCGTTGCGTGCGGAGCACCTTGAGCGCAATCGGATTGTCGCGTTCAACAAGAACTCGAACATGAGTGGGCCGATCGACCTGTTGCGCACGCAGGTGCTGCAGGCGATGGAGGAAAACGGCTGGCGTACCTTGGCCATCACCTCGCCAACGCCCGAGGCGGGCAAGACGGTGCTGGCGATCAACCTGGCCATGAGCATTGCGCACCACACGACCAAGACGGCGCTGTTGGTGGACTTCGACCTGCGTCGCCCCAAGGTCGGCAGCAGCCTGGGCTTGCCGATGGAAAAGGCCCTCAACGAGTTGCTGTCTGACCAGGCCGGGCTGGAAGAGGTGCTGGTCAACCCGACGTTGCCGCGTTTTGTCGTGCTGCCGACGCGGGTGCCTATTCCTATGTCTACCGAAATGCTGTCCTCCCCCCGGGTGAACAACCTGATCAGCGACTTGCGCAGCCGCTATGAGTCGCGCATCTGCATTTTCGATTTGCCGCCATTGTTGAGCTCAGACGATGCAATCACCGTGATGCCCAAGTTCGACTGTGTGTTATTGGTCGTGGGCAACGGCATGAACAGCAAGCAAGAGATCGAGGAATGCCTGCACCACCTGGCGACGGTCAACCTGATTGGTACGGTGTTGAACAAGGCGGATGAAAAACCGCGCACCTATTACTGACTATTCACTATCGAGTGTGAGCAGCCTTGTGCTGCGAAGAGGCCGGTGACAGCAGCGAAGATTCGCTGTGTTTTCACCGGCCTCTTCGCAGCACAAGGCTGCTCCTACACCCGATAGTGAATAGCTGAATGATTACGGCCGATGCCACGGGTACTGCAACTCCCACCCCCAGGCATGCGCCACGATCTGCTCCAGCGATGCATACGCTGGCCGCCAGCCCAACACACTCATCGCTTTGCCTGCATCCGCCACCAACCTGGGCGGGTCACCCGCGCGGCGGGGGGCATCGAGTGTGAGTATCTGCCGGCCCGTCACTGTGCGGGCGGTATCGATCACTTGCTGCACTGAAAAGCCCAGGCCATTGCCCAGGTTGAACGCCGTGCTGGGGCCGCCAGCGACTAGGTAGTCGACCGCCAACGCATGTGCCGAAGCCAGGTCGGCGACATGCACATAATCACGAATACAGGTGCCATCGGCGGTGTCGTAATCCCGGCCAAACACCGTGACCGCCTCACGCCTGCCAGCGGCCGCCTGGAGGATCAACGGTATCAGGTGGGTTTCCGGCTCATGGCGCTCGCCCAGCTCCCCGTCAGGGTCAGCGCCTGCGGCGTTGAAGTAGCGCAGGCACACCGACTTCAGCCCGTAAGCACGGTCGAAGTCCTCGAGAATTTGCTCGACCATCCACTTGCTGAGCCCATAGGGGTTGATCGGTGCCTTGCCATGCGCCTCGTCGATGGGCACATACAGCGGGTTGCCGTAAACGGCTGCGCTGGAGGAAAACACCAGCCGCTTGATGCCCGCATTCACCATCGCCTGCAGCAATGTCAGGGTGGCCGCTACGTTGTTCTGGTAGTACTTGCCAGGGGCGCAAACCGACTCGCCCACCTGAATGAACGATGCGAAGTGAAAAACCGCATCGAAGCGGCACTCGGCGAACAGCACATCCAGCGCCGGCTCGTCGGCAATGTCGAGCTTGGCCCATTGCACCCCAGGCCCTGGCGACACAAGGTCCGCCACCACCACATCATGGCCCGCGGCCAGCAAGTGCTTGACCATGTGCGAGCCGATATAACCTGCGCCACCGACAACCAGAAACTTCATCCGTGCCTCCTGGACTCTGCTGTTGTACAGACGCCGCGGGTCGTCCCTGAATCGAACAGGTGGGAGAATCAGCTACAGGTCTCTTGAGACTGTAGATGGCCAAATGCCCTATTTCAAGAACAGCCAGTTGGACATGTACTGGCCATCGAAGGTGATGACATAGCGCCCGTTCTGGTACGCCACCGGCAATTCCTTGAGCTGCGCCTGTGCATCGCGCGCGAACAGTTTCAGGCCGGCCGCTGCCTTGATGGCCAGCGTGCCTTCGAAGGGCTCGACATTGAACGGTGTCTTGTCGTCGGCCTTGGGCACGGCCCGGGTGCCCAGTGAGATCAGCAGGCTGCGAGCCTGGCCCAGCGGTTTGGCATCCAGGCTCTGCACGACGACACTGGCATAAGGCGTCTTTGCCTGTACCTCGACCTGCCCAAGGTTGAGGGTTCGACCGCCCAGCCAGCCGGTCGCCGCCTGGGTCAGGGGGGTATCGATGGTGTAGAGGCCTTGTTGCCAGTTGCGCTTGAGCTCCCCGGTATCGGTCACCGACTCGGTGGCGTCAGGGGCCAGCAACGATTGGGCAGGGTCACGCAGCACCTGGGCATCGGCCGGGATGACGCTGGGTTTCAGCCAGGGCAACTCCGGCGACTGCGGCATGGCGATCTGCAGCCTGCCTTTTTCCATGGCGGTGCGCAGCAGCAGCGAGTTGCGCGGGGTGATGTCCTGGTTGAACAACGTGGCGGGTGTTGGCGCGAAGACGTAACGGATGTTGGCTTGCTGCACGTCCGCACGGCGGTAGAGCAGGGCAGCCGCGGGGAGCGTGGCCAGCATGGCCGGGTCGTTGTACGCGTGCCAGTTGTCTGCCGTGCGCCAACCGCTGTTGAAGGCCTGCTGGCTATAGGCATATTGCATCATGGCGTCCCAGCCTTGGTGGCTGGCCGTGCCCGCCACATACAGGGGCAGCGAGTGGCGGTCGGGCAGGGGGAAGGGTTCGGCGTTCCATTCGGTGACCGTCAGGGGCAGGCCGACGACCTGGGCCGCGGCAATCCAGTTGATCATCCCGTCGCTGGTCAGCGGGTTCTTCTCGAGCTGGCCGATGGCGCCGTAGCTGTGCGCATCGATCACATCGCCCGAGGTCAGCGCGGGCAGCGCGCTCAGGCCATTGCCGCCCCAGGTGCTGGTGGTGGCAATGGGTACCCTGATGCCCAGCTTGCGCAGGTGCGCGATCATGTCGACATCGAATTGTCGCTCCAGATCATTCAGGAACAGCTTCGACGGGCCATGCTCCCAGGCGCGCCAGGTGCGGTCTTCAGACAGGTTATTGCGCTGGGCGAAGGCATCTGCCTGCTCCCGGTACCGCTTGGTGTGTGCGGGGACTTTTTTGTCCGGCATCAGGGCGTTGCCGTAGTGCTGGGTGATGTCGTTCTCGTTGGTGATCAAAACCGCAGCAATGGCCGGGTCGTCTTTGTAGGCTAGGCCGGTGTAGGGGTTCACATGGGTCATGTACTGCTCAATAAAGCGTTTCATGGCCTGTTGAATGCTCTGGTTCACATAGGCGTAGCCTTTAAGGTCGACCCTGGGCTCGCCCTTGGCCAGCTCATCGAAATCTTCGATGTTGTCATTGGCGGTAAGGGCGCGCTGTACGTGCATGTCGAGCCAGACGTAGATGCCCTCGTCCTTGAGGCTTTTGACCCACAGGTCGATCTTGCGCAGCGACTCGGCATTGAGCTGCTGGGTATCGCGAATCAAGGTGCCGTCGCCAAACACGTTCGGGCTGACCCACGGGGAGTCGTGGTGGTGCAGCCGGACGAGGTTGAAACCCAGTGCCGACAGGCGTTTGGCCTGTTTGATGATTTCCTCGTCTGGCGTCTTGAACAGCGAGTATGCAGACAGGTTGGTGCCCCAGAAACGCACGGGGGTGTTGTCCTCGAACGCCAGTTGCTCGCCGGAGGCCTTTACAAAGCCGCGCTTGCCTGCTGGTTTCTCGGGTGCGTTGAGAAAAGACAGGTCGACCGGCGAGGTTTGCCAGTCAAGCTGGTCGTCGGGCCACTGCGCGGGGTCTTGCAGGCCAAAGCGCTCGGTGGGGGTTGGGCCCAGCTCGATATCGCCCGTCACGTTCAACGTCGCCTTGATCTGCTGCTGGCCGGCGCTGATGGGGTCTTTGTAGAAGAACGCGCGAATCTCGGCATTGCTGCCGGGCTCGAAGTACACCTTCGCCAGTGCGGGTTCGAAGCGCATCTCGATGCGCCTGCCTTGCGCATCCTTGCCCCAGGACCAGCCACGGTTGTCGGGCAACAGCACGGGCGCGCCCATCTCCCCATTGAACAGGGCCGGGTCGAACTGGAAAACGATGCCGCCGCCCATCACGTTGGACTGCCTGCTGTGTGCGGTCAGGTCGAACGCCCAGGTCAAGGTTTGTGTTTGCGGCTTGCGGATATCCGCCGTCAGGTCGAAGTCCAGCTGCTTGTTTTTGCCCTGCAGGGTGTAGCTGTAGGGCGCGTCGACCTTCATGGCGGTGTAGAAGCCAGTCCAGCTCCAGTTAGCCGCCCAGAAGTCGAACTTGGCTTTCATCACCTGCCCGCCACCGCGTGTCACGCTGGGCAGGCCGTTTTGTTCTTCGACGCTGACGACCCAGCCGGAGGCCCAGCCAGCCTGGGACATCACGGCCAGGCCAACGAACAGGGATGCCCGCATAAAGGGGCGCAAAGGCAAAAGGCTCATGGGCATCACCTGGTTTGAAGGCCGGCAGCGGGAAGGTCGCTGGCCTGGCTGGAACGGAGCCTGCGCACCCGCTGTATGTAGGCCACCCCAAGCCCTGCGACCGACCAGTACACGGTGGGGATGATAGTGATGCTGCTGACGGTGAAGATGATCACCAGGATCCCCACCAGCGTCGCCAACAGCGCCCGGCCCAGTTGCCGTTGCTCGTCATCCTTGTCGGGGAACGCGCGCATGGCCTTGCGGATGCCCAGCAACACGGTGACGAAAAACGCCACGAACAGCGCGAGCCCGACCAACCCGACCCGCAGGGCCAGGCTGACGTAGGTGTTGACGATGTCGATAATGCCTTCCCCCTGAATCATCGACTGCATTTCAGGGGTGTTACGGAAGTCGAACGAACCGAACAAGGGGTTACGTTGGATCACGATCCAGGAGTTGTCGATCAAGCGTTCCCGGTAGGTGATGTTCTCTTTTTCGATATTGCCGATGAAAGGCAACAGGTCCAGCACCTTGTCGCCCCCAGGCAGCACAGTCAGCAGCGGCAGAGCCAGTACGCCGGCAAGGGCAAGCACAGTCAGGCGCTTGATGGCGCCTTTGCCCATGGCAATGAACACCACGACGATGACCACGGCGCCAATCCAGGGGCCGCGGGACAACGGCGCGAAAAGCCCGGCAGCCAGCAGCAGGGCGCCGAGCACCCGCTGCAGCTGGCTGCGCACATAGCCCTGGACGAACAGGTACAGGCCGATGGCCACACTCATCACGTAGCCCAGTGCAATCGCCTGCCCGGTGGTGGCGCTGGCGCGCAATGAGCCGCCACGGCTCAGGTAGCCGGACATGCTCCACTGCACGCCCATGGCATCGATCAGGGCGTTGTACAGCAGCCAGTGGCGGACGAACTCGGCAACGCCGATCAGTGCCAGGACGAAGGATGCCAGCACGAATGCCAGCATGGCGTCCTTGAAATCACTGATCTCCTTGAGCCCTCGGCTGGCGACGTAGTAGGGCAAGAACACATCGACATACAGGTAGAGCGCCTGGCGCAAGGTGTCGGTCAGGGTGGTTTCACGCAGGTACAGCACACTCATCAGCACCAGGCTGGCCGCCAGCAGCTTGTCGGGCCAGGTGCGGCCGAAGCGCAGAGTATCGCTTTGCCTGCTCAGGGCCAGCGCTGCCGGCAGCAGCACGCACAGCGTCAGCAGGCGAACATGGTTGAGGTCGACCAGGTAGTTGACCACGCCAAACCCGGGTATTTGCACCGAGGCCGGCGGAATCAGGAACAGCAACATGAAAAACAGCGCCATGGCATTGCGTTCGCGCCGCCCGGCGATGTACATGATCAGCCCGGCAGCGGCCACGTACACCCAGAAGCTGTGGGAGGCGAAGGCCACCAGCGTCAGGACGAACCACAGGTTACGCCGGCGCTTGAAGTCGCTATAGGGGATGAGGTCTGTCGCCGGGCGGCGCGCCATGACAAAAACGACGCCTGCCAGAAACAGAATGACGATCAACGCACGAAAATGTTCAGGCATTGGCTAAGGACACCTTTCCCTTGGTGGGCACGGCTAGCATCATGGCTAATTGAAACTATAGTGACTTTTAGCCAATCAGTCAGAGATTGAAGTCATGCCGTCGATTGATGTGTCAGCCTCCGCGAGCCTGCGCAAGCGCGCACTGAAGGCCGGGTCATGGAACCTGGTGTCGCTGGTGGCGTCACAGGTCATGCGCCTGGGCGGCAACCTGATCATGGCCCGTTTGCTGCTGCCGGAAATGTTCGGTGTGATGGTGATCGCCACCACGGTTTCGGTACTTCTGCACTTGCTGTCCGATGTTGGCCTGCGCCAGAACATCATCCAGAGCCACCGGGGCGACGACCCCGAGTTTCTCAATACCGCCTGGACCGTCCAGATCATCCGCGGCTTCGTGCTGTTTGCCCTGACCTTGCTGCTGGCCGCCGCCTCCTGGTTCGCGCAGCTGGCCAACCTGTGGCCGGCGGACTCCACTTACGCCGCGCCCGAGCTGCCGATGGTACTGGCGGCGACCGGCCTTTCGGCCATCATCTGGGGATTCCAATCCACCAAGATAGATGTCGCCGTACGAACTTTCCAACAGAAGCGCGTGGTATTGGTGGACCTGGCCTCGCAAGTGGTCGGTTTGATCGCGATGCTGGTGATCGGTTATTTCACCCGGTCGATCTGGTCGCTGGTGATCGCCGGCCTGGTCAGCGCCCTGGCGGGTACCTTGCTGGGGCACCTGGCGCTGGAAGGGCCGAACAACCGCCTGCAGTGGGACCGAAGCGCGCTGAACGAGCTGATTGTGTTTGGCCGCTGGATACTGCTGTCGTCGATGGTCGGCGTACTGGCCATGTACGGTGACCGGATCTGGTTTGGTGCGAGCATGACAGCGGGGCAGTTGGGGGTGTACTCGATTGCCGTGCTGATCCTCGGGTCCGTGCAGACCGGGTTGCTGAAACTGGTGGGCTCGGTGGCGCTGCCCGCGTTCAGCGAAGCCGCTCGGGAAGGTGACAAGGCACGCCTGAAGGCGCTGTACTACCGTTTCAGGCTGCTGGTCGACCTTGTGATGCTGTTCGCCTGCGGGGTGTTCCTGACCGCCAGCCCGTTGTTGATCGGCTGGATGTACGACGCGCGCTACACCGAGGCGGGGACGATTCTTGCGATTCTTTCGCTGTCGTTCTTCACGCTGCGCTATACCTTGGCACACCAGATATGGATTGCCCTGGGCCTGACGAAATACCAGGCCATGGACAACATCATCCGGCTAGTCTCGTTATGGGGGTTGTTGCCACTGCTGCTGGCCATTGGCGGTGTCGACTACGCAATCTGGGGGGTGGCCCTGCATACCTTCCCGACGCTGCTGTTGATCGTCTACGTTAACTGCAAGCTGGATATCTTCAGTGTCAAACGCGAGTTGGTGGTACTGCCGATGGTGGCCGTGGGGGCACTCTGTGGGCTGTTGGCGACCCGTTTCTTCGAGTGGCTGTGATGAGGCCAGAGGGCGGGCGATGGTGCAATGTGGGGGCGGTCGAGTGACTGATTGTTAACACTTCATCGAGATAGGTCTGGGGATCATGGGGAAGCTTACGTTGTGTACTCCGCAGTTGGGTCGTAGGGGTTTTCTCCAGAGCTGTGTCCTGCTAGGTGTTGGCGGCGCGGTGTTTGGGGTGGCCGCAGACGTTGCACGCAAACCCGTCGAAAAAACCGGGTTCGTGGTGATCAACGGCTGGGTGTTGCCTTCTCAGTACTTCCGGAACGAGCCAGCATGATCAAGGACTTTCAGCAGCAGAAAACGCTGCGTGATGACTATGATTTTTGCATCATCGGGGCCGGCCCCGCTGGCATTACCCTGGGCCTGCGGCTGGCAGCTGCGGGTTGGAACGTGCTGTTGGCCGAGGGCGGTGGGCGTGAGTATTCGCCGCACTCGCAAGGGCTGTACACGTGCGCCTCGACGGGGCTCGAACTGTACGCCGCGGAAACACGCCTGCGTTACCTGGGCGGCACGTCCAACCACTGGGCAGGGCGCTGCCGGCCGTTCACCCCCTCAGATTTCGCCATGGCGCCGCCCGGCGACTTGCCCGGTTGGCCGATCCCCTACTCGGAGATAGAGGGCTACCTGGCTGCGGCCATGGACATCGTCGATTTGCCGCCAGGCTCGGAGTTTCACGCGATGAACACCGGGCTTGCGGGTGATGACTTCGAGCCCGACCGCTTCCTGCTGAGCCCCCCAACGCGCTTTGCGCAGAAGTACGCGACTGCACTGAACGAAACCCACGGGCTGGATGTGTTCATCAATTGCAACTGCGTCGACCTGGAATTCGACAAAGCGTCGGGCCATGTGGTGGCTGCGGTGGTATCCGATTACGAACGTCATCGTCAGCGCGTGGTGGCCAGAAACTTCATCCTGGCGACGGGCGCCATCGAGAATGCTCGGCAGTTATTGAACAGTGAATCCCTGCTGGCCGCGGGTATCGTCAACAAGGAAGGGCTGACCGGGTGTTGTTTCATGGAGCACCTGAACATCGACATGGGCACGTTCATCCTGAAGTCGGACCAGGACACCCAGATGCGTCAGTACTACACCACCGACGCCTTTGTTGAGGAGTACCAGGCCGGTAAAGGCAATATCACCGCTGCACTGCTCTCGGACGTGCAGACGTATGGCCGCACGGCCGAGGTCAAACACTTTCTGGAAAACCTTGCCTGTGACATGGGCGTTGCCGACAAGATCGCCTTGGTCGCCAAGTTCAGCTGCCCGGGCGACGGTGTGATCGGCACCATGATCGAGCAGTTTCCCAACCGGCAAAGCCGCATCTCATTGCTGAATGAGAAAGACGAGCTGGGGGTGGCCAAGGTCAACGTGCATTGGGCACTGAGCGAAAGTGACAGGCATACCATCAAGTGCATCGGCACCGAACTGGCCAAGCAATTTGCCGACATGGACTTGGGCTTCGTCAAGCTCAACGACTTCGTCTACGACACATCGGTGCCGTTGAAGATGGCGCCACATGCCCATCATATGGGCACCACGCGCATGGCTGCGTCACCTGAGTTCGGTGTGGTCGACGCCAATTGCAAAGTGTTCGGTACCCAGAATCTCTATGTGGCGGGAAGCAGTATCTTTGCCAAGGGCGGCGCGTCCAACCCGACCATGCCGTTGTTGCAGTTTGCCGTCAGGTTGGCGGACCACCTCAATGAAAAGTTGAAATCGGCTACGGGTGCCGCGGTGTAACGCACGTTGTAAACGGGTTGAGTGCGAGGCGGTCAGCACCAAGAAGAATGAGACCGAAGTCGCCTCAGGGACAGTTCAGAATCGCTTTGATTGCGAGGCTCGCAGAATGAATGGATGGATACGGAGTGCACTGACGCGTTATGTCAACTCAACCGGGCGGGGAAGCTCGACGTACAAAAAGTTGTGTAATCCAACGGGGCGAGAGTGGGGGAGCTATCTAACCCGTTGGGGTAAGTTTCATTCGGTAGGGGCCAACTTTCATATGAACCCAGGGTGCAACGTGACCGACCCTGCGCTGGTGCGCATCGGTAACAACGTCGGCCTGTCGGATTGCACACTGATCGGGCACGACGGCGTGGTGGCATTGATCGAGCTCTGCTACGGGAAGCACCTCGATTCGGTCGGCTATATCGACATCAAGGACAACTGCTTCATCGGCCATGGCGCGATTGTGATGCCCCGCGTGACCATCGGGCCCGATGCGATCGTCGCTGCCGGTGCGGTCGTCACCAAGGACGTGCTGCCGGGCACCGTGGTGGGTGGCAACCCGGCCAAATTCATCTGCACCACCGAAGCACTGATCAAGAGGGTGGAGGAGCGCTGCGAAAGCTACCCGTGGATAGAACTGGTCAAACAGCGCAAAGGTGCCTTTGACCCGACCGTGGAGCCTGCCCTTGCCGCGCAACGACGGCAGTACTTCTTCGGGGACGGTAGCAATGGATAGAAAACCCGTCGATGTGATGGTGGTCAATTTCAATACTGCGTCCTTGCTGCAGCCCATGTTCGATGCGCTGCGCCAGGCCGACAGCGAAAAGCTTGCCAGTTACCTGGTCGTCGACAATGCCTCGGTCGATGATTCTGTGGAACGCATGGCCAAGGTGTGCCCCGAGGCGCTGTTGCTGAGCAACAAGAAGAACGTCGGTTTCGGGCGCGCCAACAATCAACTGCTGGCGCACTTGAAGGGCAAGTACGCACTGCTGCTGAACACCGATGCCTTCGTGGCGGCCGATTCACTGGCCAAGACCATCGAGTACATGGACAACCACCCCGAGTGCGGCGTGCTGGGCGTGCGCCTGGAGGGCCGCGATGGCGACCTGCAACCCAGCTGCCGCTACTTCCCGACACCCCTGAACGTGTTTGTCGGCCGTACCGGGCTTGGCCGTTTCTTCCCAGGCTTGAAAATGGTCGATGAGATGACCTGGGACCATGGCTCGGTACGTGAATGCGATTGGCTACCCGGTTGTTTCTACCTGGTGCGTCGCGAAGTGCTGGACCAGGTAGGCCTGTTCGATCCGCGCTACTTCCTCTATTACGAGGAGGTTGACCATTGCAAGCGGGTCAAGGAAGCGGGCTGGAAGGTCGTCTTCTATCCCCATACCACGGTGGTGCATATCGGCGGCGAAAGCTCCAAGTCGGTCAGCGAACTGGAAGCGGCCAGCCGGCAGATTTCCAGCTACCAGATCGAAAGCGAACTGCTGTATTTCCGCAAGCACCACGGCGTTGCCGGGCTGGCGCTGCACATGCTGCTGGTGTGTGTGGGTGACCTGGTACTGGCACTCAAGGCACTGTTGAAGGGGCGAGGTCGCGCGGCGATCCGGGCGTGCTGGCGGCACTGCCAGACTACCTGGTCGCTGTTGTTCAAGACACGGTTCGCAAGCCAACCCACACGGTAGGTGACGTCATGTTCGAGAATATCCGCGCCGACTTGCGTGCACACGGTGGTGATTGGGGCGCCCAGGGGTTTTGGGTATTGCTGGTGTATCGCTTCGGGCGCTGGCGCTATAGCGTGCGCCCGGCACTGCTGCGCAAACTGTTCTCCATCCTCTACAAGATCCTGTTCAAGTTCGTGCAGATCATCACGGGTGTTGAATTGCCCTGCGAGGTCGTAATTGGCCGCAACTTCGTCATCGACCATTTCGGCGGCATCGTAATCAGCGGTTATGCCCGCTTTGGCGATGACTGCCGGATTCGCAACGGCGTGGTGGTGGGGCTGAAGAATGTCAGCGAGCCGATTGCGCCGGTGTTCGGCAATAACGTCGATATTGGCACAGGTGCCAAGGTGCTGGGCAACATCCGCATCGGCAACAACGTGGTCATCGGCGCCAACGCCGTGGTGCTGGTGGACGTGCCAGACAACGCGTTGGCGGTCGGCGTGCCTGCGACCATCAAGCTGCGCAACCCCACCGAGGCGGCGCAGTGCACGGTCGAGTGAGGCCCATGGACACAGGTATCGGCGTTGTAGTGATTGGACGCAACGAGGGCCTGCGCCTGGAGCGCTGCCTGCGCTCGTTGGCGCACGGTGCGGACCGGGTGGTGTACGTGGATTCAGGCTCCACCGACGGTTCCGTGCAGATGGCACAGGCCAAAGGGGTTGAAGTGCTGGCGCTAGACATGAGCCGGCCATTTACCGCAGCTCGGGCCCGCAACGAGGGCTTCACCCGCCTGCAACGCCTGTTGCCGTCGATGCGCTACGTGCAGTTTGTCGACGGCGATTGCGAGGTGGATGCGGCCTGGCTGGGCAATGCCCAGGCCTTTCTTGACGCACGCCCAGACGTAGCGGTGGTGTGCGGGCGGCGCCGTGAGCGGTTCCCGCAACGCTCGGTGTACAACCTACTGTGTGACCTGGAATGGGACACGCCCATCGGTGAGGCCAAGGCCTGTGGGGGGGATGCGTTGATGCGCGTCGATGCCTTCACGCAAGTGAGCGGCTTTCGTCCGGACCTGATCGCCGGCGAAGAGCCGGAGCTGTGCGTCCGCTTGCGCGCGAAGGGGTGGAAAATCTGGCGCCTGGCCGCTGAGATGACCTTGCACGACGCTGCCATGACGCGTTTCAGCCAGTGGTGGCGGCGCAGCTTGCGCGCCGGCCATGCCTATGCCGAGGGTGCCTTTTTGCACGGGCGAGCGCCAGAGCGCCATTGGTTGCGAGAGTCTCGTCGCGCTTGGCTGTGGGGCTTGGGCATCCCCCTGGCGATCGTGTTTGCCAGTGGCCTGCTGGGTGTGTGGGCGCTGCTGTTGTTGCTGATCTACCCGCTGCAAGCGGTGCGCCTGGCGCGTCGCGCTGGCAAGCCGACACGCGAACGCTGGCTGCAGGCGGTGTTTTTGGTGCTCGGCAAATTCCCTGAAATGCTTGGGCAGGTAAAGTTCCTGATGAACAGGTTCTCTGCCGGCAAAGCCGTGCTGATCGAGTACAAATGAGATTCCTATGATTGCCAGATCGATAGTGAAAAGTGTGCTCACCCTGCAGCCCGGCTACTCGCTGCGGGCCTTGAACAACAAGGTCAAGCTGACGCGGCAGATCACCCGCGAGTGGCCCGCGCTGAAGGCCTTCATGCAGCGCATGTCGACGGCGCTGGGTGATGACCGGTTTGCAAGGCTTGGGGTCGATTGCATTGGCGTCGTGCAGTGGCCCTACATCAGCAAGGGCTGGGAGGCGCAGGAGCGGCTCGGTGTGGTGGCGTCGCATTTTGAGGTGGTTGCCCGGCAGTTTCCCACGTTGCTGCTGCTCGGTCGCGACGAGCGCCTGACCCTGTGCGACCTGTCGGCCTATTCGAAGGGCTGCGCCCTGGTGTTGGACCGGCCGATCTGGTTCAAGCGCGAAGGGGAGCTGGTGCTGAACCTGTTCCAAGGGGATTTGCGCGTTGCATCGCTGGCGTTCAGCCTGTGCCGCCAGCACGGTGAGCTGTGCGTGTTCATCGGCGCCGTGCAGGGCATTCACAAAGGCATCGACAGCGAAACTTCGCTGAACATCTACCGTGACCTGACCAAGGACTTCGAGGGCCTGCGCCCGCGCAGCTTCCTGCTGGAGGCCTTCAAGTGCATCGCCAGAACGCTGGGGGTGGTGCGCATCTACGCAGTTGGCGATGCGCACCGGCATCATCGCCATCCTTACTTTGGCGCTGACAAGGCGCACGATCTGGCCGCCCATTACGATGCCATCTGGCTGGAAAACGGCGCAACGCCTTCGGAGCGCGACGACTTCTTCAGCCTGCCGCTAGCCGCTGCCAAACGCGCCGCAGACGACATCGCGCCCAAGAAACGTGCGATGTACCGCCGGCGTCATGCCTTGCTGGATGAGGTATTCGCGCGCGTTGAAGCGGCTTTATCAGGCAGCGAGCCCGTCCATGGGCTACAAGGGATGAAGGGGGATGTGCTTGAACGTGCATCGGCAGGGAGCCCGCCGCCGGCGATCGACAGCCTGAAGTAACGGGTTGCAGTTGGTAAGGCTCATTACGCAGGCATTGATCTGGATTCCTATGCGCATTGCTTACTTCATCAATCAGTACCCGAAAGTCAGCCATAGCTTCATTCGACGCGAAATTCTGGCGTTGGAGCGCCAGGGCATGGAGATCCAGCGCATTGCCTTGCGGGGTTGGGATGCCGAACTGCAGGATGACGAGGATATCGCCGAGCGGGGCAAGACCCGCTACGTGTTGCAGCACGGCCTGAAGGGGTTGTTGGCGCCCACGCTGCAGGTGCTGCGTGCCGAACCACGACGCTTTTTCGCCACCCTGTGGTTGGCCCTGCGCCTGGGCCAGCGGGCGGACCGCGCCTGGCCCTATCACCTGGTGTACCTGGCCGAGGCCTGTCAGGTACTGCTCTGGTTGCAGGCCTTTGGCGCGAAGCATGTTCATGCGCATTTTGGCACCAACTCCACCGAGGTGGTGATGCTGGCCCATGCCCTTGGCGGGCCTGCCTACAGCTTTACCGTGCACGGGCCGGAAGAATTCGACAAACCACAGTTTCTGCACGTGGGCGAAAAAGTCCGGCGCGCAGCGTTTGTGGCGGCGGTCAGCTCGTATGGGCGCAGCCAGTTGTTCCGTTGGGTGGCGCACGAACACTGGGAGAAGGTGAAGGTCGTGCATTGCGGTCTGGAGCGCGACTTCCACGCGGTTGCTGCCGTTGCCGCACCCTTGGCGCCACGCCTGGTGTGCGTCGGGCGCCTGTGCGAGCAGAAGGGCCAACTGTTGCTGATCGAGGCGGCCCACCTGCTGGCCACCCAAGCCATTGCATTCGAGCTGGTGTTGGCGGGTGATGGCGAAATGCGCGAGCAGATCGAGGCCTTGGTCACTCGGTATGGTCTGCAGGCGCAGGTACGCATCACCGGCTGGATCAGCAGCGCCCAGGTGCGGGAGGAAATCCTCGCTGCCCGTGCGTTGGTGCTGCCGAGTTTCGCCGAAGGCCTGCCGGTGGTGATCATGGAGGCCATGGCATTGCGCCGGCCGGTGCTGACCACCTACGTGGCAGGCATCCCGGAGTTGGTGCGCCAGGGTGAAAACGGCTGGTTGTTCCCCGCCGGCACGGTAGAAGAGCTGGCTGCGGCAATGGCCGACTGCCTGTCGCAACCGGCCGAGGTGTTGCAGCGCATGGGTGAAGCCGCTTACCGGCGGGTGCTGCAGCGCCACGATATCGACACCGAGGCCGCCAAACTGGCCTGCTACTTCAAGGCATCCGCATGATCAGCATCGTGACGTGGTTATTAAGCCTGGTGGCGTTTTGCATCTTCGTGCCCGCGCTGGTGCTGTTTGCGCAGGTACTGCTGGCGTGCCTGCCGGTGCGATCACGACCTGGGGCGGATGGCAGGCGCCCGCGCGTGGCGGTGCTGGTGCCCGCGCACAACGAGGCCTTGATCATTCGGTCGACCCTGGCCAGTGTCGGCCCGCAATTGCTGGCGCATGACCGCTTGCTGGTGGTGGCGGACAACTGCACCGACGACACCGCGCAGTTGGCACGCAGCGCGGGCGCTGAGGTGGTGGAGCGCGACAACGACCTATTGCGCGGCAAGGGGTATGCGCTGGACTTCGGTGTACGGCATCTGGCGCAGCGTCCACCCGAGGTGGTCATTATCGTTGACGCCGATTGCCAAGTGGGCGAGGGCGCCATTGACCTGCTGGCACGCCGTTGCCTCGAAACTTCACGGCCGGTGCAGGCCCTGTACCTGATGCGCGCGCCCGTCGGCGCGGGCCTGAAGGTGCAAATCGCGGAATTTGCCTGGCGGGTCAAAAACCTCGTTCGCCCGCGTGGTTGGGCACGCCTGGGCTTGCCCTGCCAGCTGATGGGCGCGGGTATGGCCTTCAGTTGGCGCGACCTGGCTGCGGTCGACTTGGCCAATGGGCACCTCGTCGAAGACTTGAAGCTTGGCCTGGACTTTTGCCGAATCGGCAAACCGCCGCTGTTTTGCCCGGACGCGCAGGTCACCAGCCAGTTTCCGCTCAGCCAGGAAGGCTTGAGCAGCCAGCGCACCCGCTGGGAGCATGGCCATCTCGGGGTGATCCTGGCCGAGGTACCCAAGCTGCTGGTGAGCGCGGTCACTCGGCGTAACGCGCCCTTGCTGGCCATCACCCTGGACCTGCTGGTGCCGCCTTTGGCGTTGCTGGTCATGGCACTGGTAGGGGTTGCAAGTGTTGCCTGGCTGGCCGCGCTGCTGTTCGGTATCACTGCACCTGCATGGGTCGCGACGGGTGCCCTGGTCATGCTGGGCGTTGCAGTTCTGCTGGCGTGGGGCCGGTTTTCTCGTGAACTGATCCCCTTTTCGGTCTTGCTTTACGCCCCGTTCTACGCCGCGAGGAAGATACCCCTGTACCTGGGGTTCTTGATCAAGCGACAGGTGGAGTGGGTGCGCTCGAAACGGGATGACAGCTAATGGGCGAATGGCAAAGCAGCTGGAAAGCGATTATCAGCAAACTTCAGACCGTGAGTGACCCTGCACACGAGCAGCGCTTGCTTGAGGCCCTGTGCCAACCTGAGGCGCCCACGGTGCTGGGTTTCGTCAACGCCCACGCCATGAACCTGGTCGCGGGCAATGCCAATTACTGCCAATCGCTGGCCTCGGCCGATGTGCTGCTGCGCGATGGTGCCGGCATGGCAATTCTGTATCGCCGCCTGGGGCTGGCTCCTGGGCTGAACATGAATGGCACGGATTTCATCCCCAAGCTGCTGGCGGCCTTCAAGGGGCGGCGGGTGGCATTCTGGGGCACTCAGGAGCCGTTCTTGAGCCGGGCCGTAGCGTGCAGTGAGGCGCGGTTTGGCGTGTTGCCAGTGTCGGTTCACGACGGGTTTGCTGAAATGGCCACCTACCTGGAGCTTGCGCGGGCAACGCAACCAGAGCTGATCGTGCTGGGCATGGGGATGCCCAAGCAAGAAGCCGTTGCCGCTCGCCTGGCTGCCAGTGGGGGACCGTGCCTGATCGTGTGTGGCGGGGCGATTCTGGATTTTCTCGGCGGCAAGGTCAGCCGGGCACCGCAATGGCTACGGCGATTGGGCGGGGAGTGGGTCTACCGTTTGCTGAGAGAGCCCAGGCGCTTGTTCATGCGTTACGTGGTGGGCAATCCGCTGTTCCTGTTACGCACCCTGTTGTGCACCAAGGCGATGTCGCTCGAGGCCCGAAACACCCCAAGGCGCATCTGATGATTCTGCCACCTGAATCGTCTGAAACGGCCAAAAGCCAGGGCGGGGGTGATTCTGCCCGCTGCGTGGGCGGGCGACTGCTACAGTAATAGCAAGCGCCCAGGGGGGCGGCGAAGACCATTCAGTGTACAGGATCATATTTTAAAGGCTGGTATTGATTGACTGAATAAGCTGCCGGGCATTTGCTACGCGCTAATTAATGAGGTCTGAAATGGTTCTCGAACCCAGAAGCAGTCGTTCCTTACTTCAACGAAGAAGCAGCGTAAGTAACGCCATTCAGGCCGGCCTTGATGGGATTGCAGTCACCGGCGTCGCCTGGTACTTGATCTACGATCAGTTTGGTCACATTACTTCGGATTATGTGATCATGCTGCTCTTGTTGATTGGGGCGCTGGCTGTTATTTATGATCATTATGCGATCTATCGGACCAACGTTGGCTTGTCCATCAAGGCGTTCAGGTTATTCAAGGCCTGGTCAGCAACGTTTTGTTTTTTGGTGGTCATGGCGTTTTTGACCAAACAGAGCGAAACGTATTCGCGGTTGTTGGTGGTGCAGTTGTTTGTCATTGGTTATGTCGTGCAGTTGTTCTTGCATTTCGCAGTGCGTGAACTGCAAAAACGGTTTACCGCTCACGCTCGGCTGGACAACGCACTGATTATTGGCGCCGGCGACCTGGCCAACTTCCTGCACCAGAAAATCAGCAACAACCCGTGGTTCGGTGAGCGTGTGCTGGGGTGTGTGCTGATAGACGATCTGGCTGAACAGGGCGCGCCTGATGCAAAGCAACGCCTGCCTGTGCTGGGCCACGTCGCTGACCTTGACGAGATCGTTGCCAAACATGCCATTCGCACGGTGTACTTGGTGACGCCATTAGGCGGCTCGGCGGTCATTAACGAAGTGTATTTGAAGTTGCTCGACAAGTGCATTGCAGTGAACTGGGTGCCGGATATCTTCTCGCTGCGTTTGATCAACCACAGCGTCCGCGAAATTGCCGGTATCCCGGTATTGACGTTGTCAGAAACGCCGTTGACCGGCATGAGCCTGTTCCTTAAAAACCTCGAAGATCGAGTGCTCGCCGCACTGATATTGTTGTGTGCATCGCCGGTGCTGTTGGCAGTGGCCATTGCGATCAAGTTAGACAGTCGCGGCCCGGTATTCTTCAGGCAAGAACGCATGGGCTGGACCGGTGAATCGTTCCGCATCTGGAAGTTCCGCAGCATGCATGTTCATCAACCGGAAAACGGTGTGGTCAAACAGGCCCAGAAGAACGACCCGCGGCTGACCCGCGTTGGGGCTTTTATTCGCAAGACCAGCCTGGATGAACTGCCGCAGTTATTCAATGTGTTGACCGGCGAAATGTCGTTAGTGGGGCCGCGCCCGCATGCGCTTCAGCACGACACGCTGTATTCGCAGGATATTGTCGACTACTTCGCGCGACACAACATCAAGCCTGGCATGACAGGCCTGGCACAGGTCAGGGGCTTCCGGGGTGAAACCAAGGACATCGAGCAGATGATCCAACGGGTCGACTCGGACATCGAGTACATCAACAACTGGTCCTTGTGGCTCGATTTCGTCATTTTGGTACGCACGCTGAATGCTTTTACCGGCAAGCAGGCCTATTAGCCGGGGCCGACGAGCGGCCCCGTGGCAGGCACTCAACCCAACGGGTGCAATTCCCTGAACCCACGAGCCTCTTCCACCAGCCAGTCATGCACCGCGCGGGCACCCGGCTGGGTCAGCCCGCCCGGCGGGTAATGCACCACATAGCGCTTGTGGTTGGCGATCGCCACGCCGAACGGCACGATCAGCGCCCCCCGTTCCAGTTCATCGTTGAGCAAGGTTCGCCGCGCGATTGCCACGCCAACCCCGGCAATCGCCGCCTCGATGGTCAAGTGGTTGCGGTTGAAGGTGTGGCCCCTGCGCACGTCCAGGCCGCCTGCGCCGATGCCTTCCAGGTAGAACTCCCATTCAGCGTATTCCGAGGCCCCCCGCCAGGCGGTGATATCGTGCAGCAGCGGGTAATGCGCCAGGTCAGCCGGCCCGTGCAGCGGCGGGCGACCGCGCAGCAGGGTGGGGGAACAGACGGGAAAGATCTGCTCGTCCAGCAATGGCGTCGACAGCATGCCAGGGTAACTGCCGTCGTTCAGGTCGATGGCCAGGTCGAAGTCGCCCGGGTGCAAGGCTTGCGCACTGTCTTCGGCCACCAGCCGCAACTCGATGTCCGGATACCGCTGTTGAAAGCGCGGCAGGCGCGGCGTCAACCATTTGGCCAGGAAGGAGGGGATCGAGCGCAGGCGCAGGGTGCCGCGGATCTCGCCAGCGTCCAGGCGCAGCAGCTCGGCCTCGATGCTGCCATAGGCCTCTGAAACCGTTTGCGCCAGGCGTTGGCCTTCAGCGCTCAGCTCAACCCCACGGGCGCGGCGCAGGAACACGCGATAGCCCAGCCGTTCTTCCAGCTGGCGCATTTGCTGGCTGACGGCGCCAGGGGTGATGTGCAGTTCTTCGGCGCAGCGGGTAAATGACAAATGCCGGGCCGCACAGGAGAACACATGCAACCAGACGAACATTTGGCCATTGAGTTGTCGTCGCATCGTTTAGTACCACTAAAGGCTTGCTTAGGAAGTTTCGTTGGTCATCCACGCGGGAGCAGGTCAGTATCGCTCAAGTTCGCAGTAGTGTTCAATTTCCCCAGAGAACCGCGCATTGGCGATTCTGCCCAACGCGGTCAGGCATTAGTATGGCTATCAGTGTTTTCGACCTCTTCAAAATCGGCATCGGCCCTTCCAGCTCTCACACCGTAGGCCCGATGCGTGCAGCGGCAACCTTTGCCCAAGCCCTGCGTGAGCGTGGCTTGCTGGCCCAGGTCAGCCGCGTCGAAGTGCGTCTGTATGGCTCGCTCTCGGCCACGGGAGTTGGCCACGCCACCGACCGTGCCTGCCTGCTTGGCCTGATGGGGCAGTGGCCCGACCGGATCGACCCGGCCACGATTGAGCCACGTATCGGCCAGGTGATGCAGGAGCAATGCTTGATGATCGATGGCAGCCATCCCCTGGCGTTCAACTACACCCGCGACATGCTGCTGCTTGAGCAAAGCCTGCCGTACCACCCGAACGCCATGAGCCTGGAAGCACTGGACGGGCAGGGCAGCCTGTTTAGCCAAACGTACTATTCGGTGGGCGGTGGTTTCATCGTCGAGCAGCAAGAAATCGATGCCCCCCAAGGCGAGGCGAATGCGGTCGAACAGCCGTATCCGTTTGCCAGTGCGGCTGAGCTGTTGGCGCTGTGCAAGGCGCACGGAATGGGCGTGGCGCAGCTGATGATGGCCAACGAATGCGTCTGGCGCCCGGAAACCGAGGTACGCGAAGGCTTGATGCGCATCTGGGCGGCGATGCGTGAATGCGTCGACAATGGCCTGCGCAATGAGGGCATCCTGCCGGGCGGGCTCAAGGTCAAGCGCCGGGCTGCGCGTTTGCACCGTAGCCTGCAGGAGTTGGGCAAACCGAACGTGATCGGCTCGACCCTGAGCGCCATGGAATGGGTCAACCTGTTTGCCCTGGCGGTCAACGAAGAAAACGCCGCCGGCGGGCGCATGGTGACAGCGCCCACCAACGGTGCGGCGGGGATCATCCCGGCCGTGCTGCACTACTACATGAAGTTCAACCCGGATGCCTGCGACGACGATGTGGTGAGGTTCCTGCTGGCGGCGGCCGCAGTCGGCATCCTGTGCAAGACCAACGCGTCGATCTCCGGTGCTGAAGTGGGTTGCCAGGGCGAAGTGGGCTCGGCCTGCTCGATGGCTGCGGCTGGCCTGGCCGAAGTGCTCGGTGCTACGCCGCCGCAACTGGAAAATGCCGCGGAAATCGCCCTGGAGCACAACCTGGGGCTGACCTGCGACCCGGTGGGTGGCCTGGTGCAGGTGCCGTGCATCGAGCGTAATGCGATTGCCGCGGTCAAGGCGATCAACGCGGTGCAAATGGCCCTGCGCGGTGATGGCGAGCACTTCATCTCGCTGGATCAGGTTATCCGCACCCTGCGCGACACCGGTGCGGACATGCATTCCAACTACAAAGAAACCTCGCGTGGCGGCCTGGCCGTCGCCTTTGTCGAGTGCTGATTCGCAGCCCGAGGTTTATTCAGGGGGCCGTTGCCTTACCCGATCAAGGGCATTGACACGCTACCCGGTAGGAGCAGCCTTGTGCTGCGAAGAGGCCAGTGAACACATCATCAATTTTCGCTGCTGTCACTGGCCTCTTCGCAGCACAAGGCTGCTCCTACACGGTCAACGGCTCTACTGTTTCAGTGTCAGGAAGCTCGCGCGCATGTCTTTGGCCCAGCCGTCGAGCACCGGTTTGACGTTATTGAGGGTGAGTTTCTGGGTGTCGTTCTCCAGCTCCTTACCCGCGCCCTTGCGCACCACCTGAGCGAGCACTTTCTGACTGGCACCGTCCAAGAAAGCCGCCTCTACGCCAACATCTACTTCCTGGTCACGGCCGCCCATGGCGGTATTGACGCCCGCCGAGATCAGCGCAATCGGGATTACCTCATAAGGCTTTAGGCCTTCGTTGCTGGTAGACACCGCGGTGATCGCCGGGCGTACCACGATGGTGCCTGGGCCGGGGGCTTTGGCCAGGGTCAGCACGCTGCCCAATTCACGTCGCATGGCTTCGTTGACGTAACGGGTAATCTCCTGCAGCGTCTGCGCCGAAATGACCGCTGTCGGTTGCGATTTGGGGTAGAACTGGCTGGGCTCGATGAACACCTGGGTGTATTGATTGACGTTGACCTTGGGGGCGATCCAGCGCATCACCGGCGCGCCGGATGGGCTTTCAGCGGGCTGCAAGCGGCTGTAGTCCTTCAGGAAATAGGAGTAGTCACTGGGGGCCACGCGGTTGCTGGAGCAGGCGGATACGGCAAGCAAGGATGCGCACAACAAGGTGATGCGGGGCAATGATTTCATGATCGTGATACATCCATGAGAGGTCGGCCAGAACAACGCAAGCAGGTGCAGGGCAGTTGGCCAGTTGGCCAGTGGGCAGTGTATTTCTTGGCGGTGTAGGCGGTAGGCTGCGATGGGTACGGCGGTGGATTTTTAGCGCTTTTGAGATCGAGCGCCGCCCGCGCGGCGCTCGATCTCAAAGGCGCAACAACCCTCAAGTCGAGCGCTACCCCAGCACCTCGCGCAACCGGTACCACAACATCCCCAACGCCAGCAGCGGTGAGCGCAATGCCTTGCCGCCCGGGAAGGTCAGGTGCGGCACCGCACTGAACACGTCCAGCCCTTGGCTGTGGCCCACGGCAATACCCTCGGCCAGCAGCTTGGCTGTCCAGTGGGTTACGTTCAGCCCGTGCCCTGAATAGCCTTGGGCGTAGTAAACGTTAGGGTGCTGGCGCAGCCGCCCGACCTGCGGGAAGCGGTTGGCCGTGATGCCGATCATGCCGCCCCATTGGTAGTCGATGCGTACCTCGGCCAACTGCGGGAACACCTTGAGCACTTTCGGCCGCATGTACGCGGCGATGTCCTTGGGGTCGCGCCCGGAATAGTGGCAGGCACCGCCGAACAGCAAACGACGGTCGGCAGTGAGGCGGTAGTAGTCCAGGCCGACCTTCTGGTCGCAAAGCGCCATGTTCTGGGGGATCAGGCTATTGGCGAGCGCCTCGGGCAGTGGCTGGGTGGCCACCACGTAACTGCCGGCCGGCAGCACCTTGCCGCTCAGGCGCGGCTCCAGTTCATCGAGGTGCGCGTTGCAGCCAAGCACCAGGCTCTGTGCCCTGACCTTGCCGCGGGCGGTATGCAGGGTCACGGTCGGGCCGTGCTCGATGCGCAGCACCGGGCTCTGCTCGAAAATGCGCACGCCAAGGGCCGCGGCCGCACGTGCTTCGCCCTGTACCAGGTCCAGTGGGTGCAGATGGCCCGAGCCCATGTCGACCAGGCCGCCGGCGTACTGGTCGCTGGCGACGATCTGGTGCATGTGCTCGGGGCTGACCAGGCGGGTTTCGTGGCGATAACCCAGCGCGGCCAGGTCCTCCTGTTCCGCCTTGAAGGCGGCAAACTGCGCAGGTGTATTGGCCAGTTCGCAGAAGCCCCACCGCAGGTCGCAGGCAATGCCGTATTGCTCGACGCGCCTGGCCACCAACGCCACCGAATCGATACCGGCCTGTCGCAGGTAGCGCACGCCGTCCTGGCCGACATAGCGGGCAAAACCACTGACGTCATGGCCGATACCGCGGATCAGCTGGCCGCCATTGCGCCCACTGGCACCCCAGCCGATGCGCCTGGCTTCCAGCACGATCACCGAAAGGCCGCGCTCGGCAAGCTCCAGTGCGGTATTGACCCCAGTCAGGCCACCGCCGACCACGCACACATCTGCGCTCAGTTCGCTGTCCAGGCTGGGGTAGGGTGCCGCGTCGCGTGCCGTGGCGGCGTAGTACGAAGCGGTGTGCAGGGTATCGAAAGGCATGGTGCGTTCTCGGCTCAACGGTTGGACTTGATCTTGCTCCAGGAGCGGGTCATCACGCGCATGATCTTGGGGCTTGGCGTGCTGGAGATGTACAGCTTGTCCAGCACTTGCTGGGGTGGATAGACCTCGGGGTTGTTCACCAGGGACGCATCCATGTAGGCCTGGGCGTCGGGGTTGGCGTTGGCATAGCCGACCGTGGCACTGACGTTGGCGATTACTTGAGGTTCGAGCAGGTAGTTGATGAACGCCAGTGCCTGGTCCGGGTTGCTGGCGTCCTTGGGGATGGCCAGCAGGTCGAACCACAGGTTGCTGCCTTCCTTGGGAATGCTGTAGGCAACCTTGACGCCGTTCTTGGCTTCCACTGCGCGGTTGGCGGCCTGGAACACGTCGCCGGAGTAGCCGAAGGCCACGCAGACATCGCCGTTGGCCAGGTCCGAGACATATTTTGAAGAATGGAAGTAGGTGATGTAGGGCCGCAGTTCGAGCAGGCGGGCTTCAGCCTTGGCGTAGTCCTCGGGCTTTTCGCTACGTGGATCCATGCCCAGGTAGTTGAGAATGGCCGGGAACAGCTCGTCGGGCGAATCCATGAAGGCCACGCCACACTGCTTGAGTTTTTTCAGGTTCTCGGGCTCGAACAGCACCGCCCAGGAGTCGATGTGGTCCACGCCTAGCGCGGCCTTGACCTTGTCGACGTTGTAGCCGATGCCATTGGTACCCCACAGGTAGGGCACCGCGTACTGGTTGCCGGGGTCGTTCTGCTCAAGCTGTTTGAGCAGTTTAGGGTCCAGGTGCTTCCAGTTGGGTAGCTTGCTGCGGTCCAGCGGCAAAAACGCACCGGCCTGGGCCTGGCGGGCGAGGAAGTGGTTCGAGGGCACCACCACATCGTAGCCAGTGCGGCCGGCCAGCAGCTTGCCCTCCAGGGTTTCGTTGGAATCGAACACGTCATAGACCACCTTGATCCCACTGCTGGCCTGGAAGTCGGCCAGTGTCGTGTCACCGATGTAGTCGGTCCAGTTGTACACGCTGACGGTCGGAGCGGCCTGGGCAGCTGCGCCGAACAGTAAGGTGAATGCAGCGGGAACCAGGGATTGCAGATGACGCATGTCGACACCTCGTTGGTCTTGTTCTTGGGTTCGGTGTAGCTGGGGCTGGGTTGCAGCCTTTTCGCGACGCAAGGTCGCCTCCACAGGAAAGCGCGGCCTTGCGTCATCGCACGGGCAGTGCCCTTGGGTTTAAACGCTGAGCATCAGGAATTCACGTTCCCAGGAACTGATCACCCGTTTGTAGTTCTCGTGCTCGGCACGCTTGACCGCTACATAGCCCTGGACGAACTGCTTGCCCAGGTACTGCTGCACGGTTTCGCAGTCTTCCATGTGCTGCAGGGCATCCTCGATGGTGATGGGCAGGCGCAGGTTGCGTCGCTCATAAGCCCGGCCCTGCACCGGCGCACTCGGGTTGATCTTCTCGACCATGCCCAGGTAGCCACACAGCAGGCTGGCAGCAATGGCCAGGTAAGGGTTGGCATCGGCGCCCGGCAGGCGGTTTTCCACGCGCATTGCGTCGGGGCTGGAGGTCGGCACGCGCAGGCCGGCGGTGCGGTTTTCTTCACCCCACTCGACGTTGACCGGTGCCGACGTGTCCGGCAAGAAGCGGCGGAACGAGTTGACGTTAGGTGCGAACATCGGCAGCAGCTTGGGGATGTACTTCTGCAGCCCGCCGATGTGGTGCAGGAACAGCTCGCTCATGCTGCCGTCTTCATTGGCGAACACCGGCTTGCCGGTTGCGATGTCGACCACGCTCTGGTGCAGGTGCATGGCACTGCCAGGTTCGTCAGTGATCGGCTTGGCCATGAAAGTAGCGGCCACGTTGTGCTTGAGCGCGGCTTCACGCATGGTGCGCTTGAACACGGTGATCTGGTCGGCCAGGTCCAGGGCGTCACCGTGGCGGAAATTGATCTCCATTTGCGCCGGGCCGTCTTCATGGATCAGGGTGTCCAGGTCAAGGCCCTGCAGTTCGCACCAGTCATAGACGTCTTCGAACAGCGGGTCGAATTCGTTGGCGGCATCGATCGAGAACGACTGCCGACCGCTTTCTGCGCGGCCCGAGCGCCCCAGGGGTACCTGCAGCGGCAGGTCTGGGTCTTCGCAACGCTTGGTCAGGTAGAACTCCATCTCCGGTGCGACAATCGGCTGCCAGCCTTTGTCGGCGTACAGCTTCAGCACCTTCTTCAACACGTTGCGCGGCGACAGCTCGATCGGGTTGCCTTGCTTGTCGAAGGTGTCGTGAATCACGATCGCGGTCGGCTCGATTGCCCAGGGGATCTGGTACACCGCAGTCGGGTCTGGGCGGCAGACCATGTCGATGTCGGCGGCATCGAGCAGGCTGTAGTAGATGTCGTCGTCAACGTAGTCGCCGGTGACCGTCTGCAGCAGCACGCTCTCGGGCAGACGCATGCCACGTTCGTGCAGGAATTTGGCGGTCGGTGCGATCTTGCCGCGGGCGATGCCGGTCAGGTCGCTGATCACGCATTCGACTTCGGTGATCCGGTGTTCTTTCAGCCACGTGGACAGCTGATCGAAGGGGGCGTTCATACAGACCTCTTGGTTGGGTTTTTGTGTGCGCGGCGGGAGCGGGTGGCTTCCCAGGTGACGCGCTGGAGACTATCTTGGTCGCAGCCCCCTGGGGCGATCTATCCACTTTCTCCGATAATCAATGCACCAAAAGAGTGCATACAGGACAATGCGTGACAACGCTCAACGCCTTGCAGGTTCAGGCTTTCCACACCACCGACGTCACCGAGCAGGTGCGTGCCACCCCTGGCTGGCAACAGCAATACCGGCAAATGTCGCCCGGGCATTTCAGCGGCGAACTGCGTTGCCTGGGGCTCGATGGCGTGGAGGTTTATGAAGAGCGGCTCAATACCCGAGTCGAGCAGTTCTTTCGCCCCCCCAGTGGATCGCTGGCGTTCTGTTTCGACCGCAGCGAAAACAGCCTGTACCTGCTCAACGAGCAGAGCCGCAATATCTGGATCACCCCGGAGAACTACGAAGAGGTGGCCGTGGTGTTCGACCAGGCGTTTCTGGCCCGTCATGGCCTGGATACGCAGCGCCTGGAAGGCTTGTTCATGGTGCCATTGGGCAGCGGCCAGAACGCCTTGTTCGGCAGTTGGCTGAGCGCCACCCTGACCCGTTTGGGCAACGCCGATTGCCCGCTGCAGGGGCAGGCGCTGGCGGAGCAGTTGCTGGAAGACTGCCTGTTCATCCTCGACAGTGCCTGCCAGCGGCTGGACAGCGGTGCGCTGGGCAGGCGCAGTGAAGAGCGCTCGATCATGCGCCGGGTCAGTGAATGGGCGGCGGATTGCCCCGAAGAAACCCTCAACCTGGTGGCACTGGCTGACGTGGCCGGAGTTTCGCTGCGCCAGTTGCAGCAGGCGTTCAAGGCCTTTACCGGTATGCCGCCGGGGACCTGGCTGCGGTTACGCCGGCTAAACGGTGCGCGACGGGACTTGTTGCGCGGTGGCGAGGTAACGGTAGCGGAAGTCGCCATGCGCTGGTCGTTCTGGCACCTGGGGCGGTTTTCCGAGAGTTACCGGCAGCTGTTCAAGGAGTTGCCGAGCGAGACCCTGAAGCGGGGCAGGGGCTGAGGGCCGGCAGCCGGCACATTGAACCCAGCACCCCCCACGGAAAGTTGCTATCGTGCCGACCTGTTTCCACCCGAGGTCCCGATGTTCTACCTGCCATTGCTCAGCGACCAAGCCGACCGCCTTGCCAGCGAACCCACCGCCAGCGATTTTTTCCCGACTGCCAGTTTGCTGGAGGCCGCGGCGGTGCTGTTCGTGCAAAACCTGCCACGCCAGCCCGCCACTGCAACGGCCGACGCTCAGGAGCGGCGCTTTGCCGAAATCGTGCGCATCGCCAACGAGGTCGAAACGGCCGCGCCGGGGCGCTTTCAAGGCCAGGTTGCGCAGCACTTCGACCGCGAGGCATTCGCCATGGGCCTTGGCATGCTGGGTGAGAATGGCATCGGTTTGCTGTCCGCCGAGGTCAATTACGACGTCGAGGACCTGCACGATGACCAAGGCCAGTGGAGTTTCCAATTTGCCGATACCTACCGCCAACAGGTCACGCCGCTGCACCCGGTTTATTTGCCATCGCTGGCCAGCGACCTGCTGCTGAGCGATCAACAAAACCGCCTGCTGCGCGAGTTTCTGTCAGGTGTTGACGAGTCGGTGGCGGTGCAAGGCTTTGCCGGCACCGGCAAGACGTTCCTGATCCACCAGTTCGCCCGTTTGCTCGACCCCCAGCGCACGCTGCTGCTGGCCTTGACCGAGGGCCAGCTGCGCGCGTTGCAGGCACGCGTCAAGGACGCCCAAGCCTACACCGCACTGACCTTCGGCCAACTGGCAGACGAGCTTCTCAACCGAGACCTCACCAGCAACGGTTGGCGCTTGCGTGACCCGTACCGCACCAAATTGTCCTGGCGCCCGCAGGAGGCGCAGGTGGTGAAGTGGCTGAATATCCCCGATATCGGCCCGCTCGCGGCCCGCGACGTGGTTGCCTTGTGCGTCAAGGCCGTGCGCAGTTTCTGCCGCAGCGGCGATGCAGAGGTCCAGCTGCACCATTTGCCCTGGGCCGGGCCGGGCACCTCGCCGCTGGACCAGGACGTGCTGCTGGAAAAGGCCCGGCTGTACTGGCACGAGCTGATTCGCCCCTCAGCGCGGGAGATTCAACTGCCGGTGCGTGATTACCACCGGGTCAAACTGCTGTCGCTGACCACTGACATGATCGACAGTCGGTACACCCACGTCATCGTCGACGAGGCCCACGAGCTGTCGGCACCGATGCTCGCCGTGCTGGACCGCAGCCCGCAGTCGATCATCACCCTGGGCGACGAGCTGCAGAACCTCAATGGCCTGAGCCCGCACCACGGTGGCTTCATCCGCCAGCGTTACATCGACCATTCGCTGCGCGCCGGGCCCGCCATGGATAACGTCCTCAACCCGCTGATCCAGGCGCACCCGGCCAAGATCCAGGCGGCATTCAGCGGCAGTGCCGAGCACTACACCCGGGTCAGTTTCTTCGACACGGTCACGGTCCCAGAGCAGCCCACGGCACTGATTGTCGATGACGAGTGGGGCCTGTTTGGCTGGTTCCAGCGCCTTACGCACCAAGGGGTGCCGTTCGTGTTGTTGAAGAGTGCGCGCAAGGATTTCGAGCTGTTCGTCGAAGATTGCATCGAGCTGTACCGCTACGGCACCCGGCCGCGTCACCCCATGCTGTTCCGCTACGCTAGCTGGCAGGCGTTGGAGCAGGACAAGGGCGACGACAAAGCCTTCGTGGCGGTCGCCAACATGCTGCGCAAGGGCTATACGCCAGAGCATTTCGCCAAGGCCAAGAGCCGTTATCGCTGGGACAAGGCGCCCAAGCTGTTCCTGGGGCGGGTGCGGGACGTGAAGAACATGGAATTCGCCCGGGTGATGGTGTCACCGGAGCTGATGGTCGCGCCCGTGGCGGCGGGCAATCGCAACGAACGGGCGCGGATGCTGGCGGGCCTGTATACCGCCTGTTCGCGGGCACGGCATGAACTGATCGTACCGGGGGGGATGCTGGACTGGGTGAAGGACCAGGTCAGGGACTGAGGAAATCGGGGCCGCCAGGCGGCCCCGATTCCCCCGTCAATTACGGTCCAGCCACACCGTTTGCGCGTTGGTGAATTCCCGCACACCAAAGTGCGACAATTCGCGGCCAAAACCACTCTTCTTCACGCCGCCAAAGGCGACGCGGGGGTCGGATGCGCAGTAGCCGTTGATGAACACGCCACCGGTATCCAGTGCTGCGGTCATGCGTTCAGCCAGCGCATAGTCGGCGGTGTAAATGGTCGACGCCAGGCCGAATTCGCTGTCGTTGGCCAATGCCACGGCATGGTCGGCATCCCGCGCAGTGATGATCGCCGCCACTGGCCCGAACAGTTCCTGCTTGAACGCGGTCATTTCCGGGGTGACGTTGGCAAACACGGTCGGTGCGTAGAAGTTGCCCACGCCTTCGATCTTGTTGCCGCCCAGCAGCAAAGTAGCGCCTTCGGCGAGTGTCGCCTGAACCTGCCCATCGAGTTCATCGCGCAGGTCGTAGCGGGCCATCGGGCCGATGTAGGTGTCGTCTTCCAGCGGGTTGCCAACCTTCAGCTGGCGCGTTGCTTCGACAAACTTTTGAGTGAACGCTTCAACGATGCTTTCTTCGATGATCAGGCGTTTGGCCGCCGCGCAAACCTGGCCGGTGTTCTGGTAGCGACCGATGACGGCCGCCTTGACTGCGGCATCCAGGTCGGCATCAGCCAGTACGATGAACGGGTCCGAGCCGCCCAGCTCCAGCACGCACTTCTTCAGCGCGGCGCCGGCTTGCGCACCGATCGCCATGCCAGCGCGCACGCTGCCGGTCAGGGTCACGGCGGCAATGCGAGGGTCGTTGATGGCGCGGGTGACACCGTCCGGCGTGACGTTCAGCACTTCAAAGACGCCTTCCGGCAGGCCGGCATCCTTGAACAGTTCGCCCAGCAAGTAGGCGCTGCCCATGACGTTCGGGGCGTGCTTGAGCACGTAGGTATTACCCGCCAGAATCGCCGGCACAGCACCGCGCAGCACTTGCCAGATCGGGAAGTTCCACGGCATCACGGCCAGGATCGGGCCCAGCGGGCGGTACTCGATGCGCGCTTTTTCGACCTGGGTCGGTTCCGCTGCCAGCATGGCAGGGCCGTGCTCGGCGTACCAACGGCACAACCCGACACACTTGCTCACTTCGCCCCGGGCCTGGGTGATTGGCTTGCCGATTTCACGGCTGATCATTTGCGCGAACGCTTCGGCCTTGGTTTCCAGCGTGTTGGCCAGGGCGAGCAACCACTCACTGCGCTGACCCAGCGACACCTGGCGCCATTGGCCATAGCCCACCTTGGCGCGTTGCAGCGCCGCTTCCAGTGCGGCGTCGGTATCGAACGGGTAGGCGCCAATCTGCTCGCCGCTGTGCGGGTCGAGGGAGATGGCGTGGGTCAGGCTGCTGATCGCGCTCATGGTGGAAACTCTCGCTGTTGTTGATCCGTGACGCCAGACTAGAGGTGTAGGGATTTAATGAAAACTGAATAATAATGAGCGAAACATTCACGTTTGGAGAATGACTGTGGACCTGGTGCAACTGGAAATCTTCAAGGCAGTGGCCGAGCAAGGCAGCATCAGTGCCGCCGCGCAGCATATCCATCGGGTGCCCTCGAACCTGACCACGCGTATCAAACAGCTGGAGGAAGACCTAGGTGTCGAGCTGTTCATCCGCGAGAAAAGCCGCCTGCGCCTGTCGCCAGCGGGCTGGAACTTTCTCGAATACACCCGGCGCATTCTCGACCTGGTGCACGAGGCGCGGCTAACGGTGGCCGGCGAAGACCCGCAGGGCACCTTTGCCCTGGGTTCGCTGGAAAGCACCGCAGCCGTGCGGATCCCGGCCTTGCTGGCGGCTTATAACCAGCGCTACCCCAAAGTCGACCTGGACCTCTCGACCGGGCCGTCGGGGACGATGCTCGAAGGGGTGCTGTCTGGGCGATTGGTCGCGGCGTTCGTCGATGGGCCGGTGTTGCACCCGACGCTGGAAGGCATGCCAGTGTTCGAGGAAGAGATGATGGTCATCTCGCCCCTCAACCATGCGCCGGTAACCCGTGCCCAAGACGTCAACGGCGAGAATATCTACGCATTTCGGGCCAACTGCTCGTACCGCCATCACTTCGAGAACTGGTTTGTGCAGGACCAGGCCGTGCCGGGCAAGATCCACGAGATGGAGTCGTATCACGGCATGCTGGCATGCGTGAGTGCTGGTGCCGGGTTGGCCATGATGCCGCGCAGCATGCTCGACAACATGCCGGGCTGCAGCACGGTGAGCGCCTGGCCGATGTCGGAGGATTTCCGGTATTTGAAGACCTGGCTGGTGTGGCGGCGGGGGGCAGTTTCGCGCAGTTTGAGTATGTTTGTGAAGTTGTTGGAAGAGCGGCAGGGGAGTTTAGGTATGGCTGTAGATACCGTATAGATCAACTTGTGAGAGCAGGGGCGTAGCTACCGGCGCTTGCCACGACCCGAAGGCTCTCTCTTCTTGGTTTATCAACTCAGCGATGGACGCTGCTGTGTGATGCGCTGGCAATCAAGCTGGCGCCGCACGCGGTTTTCATGCCGTCAAGGGCGACGGGTACTCCGTTGACGCGGTACGTGTCACTGCCTTCGATGATTGGAAACTCGCCTTTGCACAGAGGGCAGAAAACCATGCTGCCTTCGCCGGCCATTGGTTTGCCGTTGAGGTTAGTATTGTCTATGGAGCCGATCACCATACCACCATGGTCGGTTGGATCCCCAGTCCTTACAATGCTCTTCATGTGAATTTCTCTTGTGTGTTTCAGGTAGGTTAGGTCACTCAAATGACCCTTAATGCGGCGAATGCTACTGTGAGGGGGTTTTAAGTGCGTACAGATTTTTGTAAAAATCCCAATGAATAATTTTTGAGTTATTTTCATTTACGTGTAGAGTGTTTACGTAATCTAGTTCTTGTGCGTATGGTTGCCATTCTTTCAGAGTGGTTGTAATTGCTGGGAAGGCATCATCTATGTTGATGATCATTATGGTTTCTGATTCCTTTAGGTCTATGAGTGATGCTGCGGCGAATTCCCATGATTATGCCTGTCGTGGCGCTATTTGATCTGTGTTGATGTAAGTCATGTTGTTTGATTATGGTTGTGTTCGATCGGTGTATGTTTAAAAGTTTATAGGAAAAGTCGCTATCGCGTTCGTCGAAACTAAACAGCTCGAACACTAGAGTGCATTCTTCCGGAAATTCACGATGTACTGGGTGATGGTTTCCTGTCAGTATTTGGGTGTAAGAAAATGTGTGTTCGCTAGTCGTTTGCCGATCCAGCCGTTTTTGAATAAAGAGTGCAATATGCCCATGAAATATAAATGCGCACGTTGAAGCGCCGACTTGCTGCCCGTGCCCGGACGACCCTCTGTCAGCAAGAAAACGAGTGTCGTTAGAGGGCGTAATAATAGGTAAACCATCCTCAGAAGGAGGGTTCTACCATGCGTAATCATTACTATGCCCTTGGCGCTGCGCTACTGCTCACCCTGGCCATGCCTTGGACGTTGGCGGCGGCTGCCGACCTCAATGCGCCTATCGACATGCAGGCTGTCCAGCTGCAGCCGCAAGAGCAAAACGGCATCCGTTACCTGGAAGGCGGTATCGGCCAGGATGAAGCCAATGCCCTGCGCAAGACCAAAGGGTACGACTTGCATGTCGAACTCTCGGCAGGCCCGGGAAGCGAGTTCCAGAGTGGCGCCACAGTCGACATCCAGAGCGCACAGGGCCAACCCGTGCTGAGCGTTACCAACGTAGGCCCACTGCTCTATGTGCAGTTGCCACCGGGCCATTACAAAGTTACCGGCAACGCCCAAGGTGAGACGGTACAACAGCAGGTGGCCGTCGACGGCAAAGCGCCTGCCACGGTGAACCTGCACTGGCGTTGAATGGCACAGTCCGGGCAGGAGTACATCTGTACTCCTGCCGAATGGGAGCGCACCGCCATGAGCGTGGACCTTCAGCTGGAGATGTTGGACGAGCGGGGTTTTGTGTTGATCCCCGGTGTGCTCGAACCCCTGCGTATCGCTTTGCTGCGCTGCGCCATCGATGACTTGCAGCCCATTCACTGGGATTACCAAGGGCTGCTCGAACACTACAAGTGCGTGTTCAACCGCAACCCCCTGTGGTTGCCCTTTCTTGATCTGCCACCGCTTATCAACCTGGCCGAGGCCGCGCTCGGCGAGGACTGCCACGTGATCGGCCAGACTGCATGGCGCAGCCACCCCGGCTACCCCGGTATGGCGCTGCACCTTGATCACCTGCCCATGCAACTGCCTGCCTGGCTCAGCGAGCGAGGTGCCTTTACCCAGCCCATGCAGATCCTCACGGTGCAGCTGTACCTCAGCGATATCGATCACAGCATCGGGCCGACCTGGATCGTACCGGGTAGCCATCGGGCAGCACGCCCACCCGAGGCCGGCGAATCCGACTGGCAAGGGCGTGAAGCGCATCCGGTGTTGTGCAAGGCGGGGGATGCATTGGTGTTTCGCAGTGATGTCTGGCACAGCGGCGGCGCCAATTGCACGCAGTCGCGTGAGCGCGACATGCTGCAGGTGCATTACGGCCGGCGCATGGTGGCGCAGAAGTTTTCGCCGTATTTGCACTGGCAATTCAACCCCCAGGTGCTGGAGGAGGCGACGCCGAGGCAGCGGCGGCTGTTGGGTGAGCATGAAGAGGCGGCCTACGACTGAATGGCGACAGGGCCCGTGATAAGGCGGTCGCCCTGGTATTAGCCAATGGTGGCAAACAGCTTTCAACTTTCTGATTATTTGGACAATAATCAGAGAAGTATTACTTGGTGTGACCGGTTTGGATGCGCCGGCCACCGCATAAGCTCGAGGGGCTCAAGCCCCCACTTTGCCCGTGTTGTAGACCATCAGGAGATGTCATTGATGAAAACCCGTCTCGCTGCTTCGCTGGCCGCTGCAGTGCTGGCCTTCGCGGGGGCCAACCTGGCCCAGGCCGCGCAGGTATCGGCTGCAGTTGGCGCCACCAGCCAAGGCGACATGACCTACCGTATCGGCCTGTCGTTCGACTGGGACAAGAAATGGCTGGAAAGCAGTACCGGATATGTGACCGGTTACTGGGATGCGGCCTACACCTATTGGGAAGGCGGCGACGCCAGCGGCGCGCACTCGCTGTCGTTCAGCCCGGTATTCACCTACGAGTTCAGCGGTTTCACTTACACCCCCTACATCGAGGCCGGTATTGGTCTGGCGGCGTTTTCCAAGACAGAAGTGGGCGACCAGCGCCTGGGTTCGGCGGTCAACTTCGAAGACCGCATCGGTTTTGGCCTGAAGCTGCCAGGTGCGCAGAAGGTCGGCATCCGCGCGATGCATTACTCCAACGCGGGTATCAAACAGCCTAACGACGGGATCGAGTCTTACGCGTTGTTCTACAGCAAGGCGTTCTGAGTTTGATGCGCTTTTTGTAGGCGCAGCCTTGCGCTGCGAAGAGGCCGGTACCGGCAACAGATATGCAGTGCCAGTACCGACCTCTTCGCAGCACAAGGCTGCTCCTGCAGTCAGCTAGAAGGTGTACGAAACCCCGGCCTGCACCGTTCGCGGTGCGCCCGGGTACACGTAGTTGTTGAACGCCCCTTCGTCATACCCCTTGTTGAAGACGTTCTTCACATCCAGGTTCAGCCGCACGTGTTCATTGACCTTGTAGAAGCTGAGCAGGTCAACCACGCTGTAGCGCTCCATGGTGTAGGTCGTCACGGCTGTCTGGCCGGCGCGATCATCCACGTACTTCAGGCCAACCCCCAACCCCAGGCCCTTGGCCAGGCCGTCCTGGAACTCGTAAGTGTTCAGCAGGCTGAAACTGTTGCGCGGGATGTTGGCCAGATGGGTGCCGGTAGGCAAGCTGGTGTCCTTGGTCACTTCGGCATCGACATAAGCGTAGCCACCGATCACGCGCCACTCGGGGGTGATGTTGCCCGCAATGTTGATGTCCAGACCGCGGCTGCGCACCTCACCTGCTGCGATGCTGTAGACCCCGGTGGGGTCGTTGGGGTCGCGTGCCAGCACGTTTTCCTTGACGATGTGGTACACCGCCGCATCGATGCTCAGCTGGCGATCGAGCGCTTCCCACTTCACACCCAGCTCGTAGGATTTACCCTTCTCCGGATCGAAGCTGCCGCCCCCCGCAGGGGCGCCACTGTTGGGCTTGAATGAACGCGCCGTGTTGGCATAGACCGCCACCGTGTCGGTCAGGTCGTAGATCAGGCCAACGCGCGGGGTGACGCCGTTCTCGCCTTTGCTGAAGTCACGGGTGTCGACCAGCTTGTCGTCATAGTCATGCTCGAAGCGCTCGAAACGGATGCCGGCCAAGGCCTTGAGGCGCTCGGTCAATGCCACCTGGTCCTGAATGAAGAAGGCCCAGGTTTGCAGGTTTTCCTTGTCCCAGGTGGTGGTGCGTGTCAACGCGGGCCTTGGCTGGCCGAGCACCGGGTCGTAGATATCGATGGGGTAGGTGCCGACGGCTGCCGAGGAACGCTGGATGATCGAGTTGTAATCGTAGTTTTCGTACTCGATGCCGGTCAGCAGGGTGTGGCTGAAACCACCGGTGTCGAAATGCCCGGTAAGGTTTAACTGCCAGTCACGGTCAGTCCATTCCAGTTTGCGGTAGTTGAAGTTGCGCTGCAGGGTACGCCCGTCAGCGGGTGCGCCGTTGGCTTCCACCGCGTTGCCCTTGAGCGAGCCATCGAGAAACTGGAACCCGCCCCCCAACGTCCAGTTGTCATTGAGCAGGTGCTCGAAGCGCACCTGGGCCATGTTGTTGTCGTTGTGCAGCACGTTGTCGCTGCCTTTCTCCCAGATATAGGTGTCGCGCGAGGCGCTGCCGGTCTGGGTGGCATAGCGGGTCAGGCCGCGGTCCAGTGGGTGGTTGTTGCGCATGAAGTCGCCTTCGAAGACGATTCTGGTGCTGTCGTTGACCTGCCAGCTGACCACGGGCGCCACGTCATAGCGCTCGCTCTCGACATCATCGCGAAAGCTCTCGCCACCTTCGCCAAGCACGTTCAACCTGTAAGCGAGCGAGCCGTCCTCATTCAGCGGGCCGGTGGCATCGAGGGTGGCGCGGTGCATGCCTTGGTCGTCGATCTGGCTGCCCAGGGTGACCTTGCGTTCAGCCAGCGGTTGCTTGCTGACCACGTTGAAGGTGCCACCAGGGTCGCCACGGCCATACAGGCTGGTGGCCGGGCCGCGGATCACTTCAAGGCGCTCGACGGTGTTGGCGTCGGGGGCGTTGGGGTAGCCGCGGTTGATCGGGAAGCCATTGCGGTAGAACTCGCCCGTGGTAAAGCCACGCACCGTGAACGTGGTCAGGCCCTGGCCGCCAAAGTTGTTGGCGCGGCCAACGCCGCCGGCGTAATCCAGGCCATCTTGCAGCCGCGTGGCGCCGGTGTCTTCGAGCACGTCCTTGGGGACCACGCTGACCGATTGCGGGGTTTCGTGCAGGGCGGTGTCGGTGCGCGTGGCACTTGCCGAACGGCTGGCCTTGTAGCCGACGACCGGGCCATCGGCGCGTTCACTGTCGGCAGTACCGGTGATACTCAAGGCCTGGAGTTCAATCCGGGCGGGGTCGCTGGGCGATTCGGGCTCAGCCCAGGCCAGCGGGGAGACAGCATGAAGCACACAAAGCGAAACGAACGTGCGACGCATCGACGGTACGATCCTGGAGTAGGGCGCTAGCGGGAGGGGTAGAAAGCGTCGCGAAAGTACTACGAATCATTATCAAATGCATTCTTTTTAAATGGAGCGCGCGTGCCAAATGCCTACCTTCACCGCCGGCCCCCTGTAGGAGCGGCCTTGCGTCGCGAAAGGGCCGCGCAGCGGCCCCCGATTTCAGTGTCACCTACAAAATTGCTGGGGCTGCTCCGCAGCCCTTTCGCGACGCAAGGCCGCTTCTACAGGGGCTGCGGATTAATGACGAATCGGGCACATAGTTCGCCGAATACTCAATGCATCGCCTTGATCGCCAGCACATTGCACAGCGGATGCTCCAGCACATGCGCCGTGGTACCGCCCAAAAAGGTCTGCATGGCGTCGTGGCGGTGGCTGCCCATGACGATCACATCGACCCGGCTATGGCTGACGAACTGGGCAATCGCACGAATAGCTGGCCCCTCGACGAAATGCCTGCGCTCCAAGGGCACCTGGTGATGGTCGCCCAGGCGGTTGAATGCTGACCGTTGCGCAGCTCGCACACTGCCATCGAAGCCAGGCATGGTGACGGTGCCGGCACCGAAGTCGGCGATGTGGGTTCTGGCCGCGTCGCACACATGCAGCAGGTGCAGTTCGGCATTGCACTGCAGCGCCAGCGCATGGGCGCTGTGAATGACCTGCTCGTCGAGGTGTTCACCGGCGCCATGGCTGTTCAGGTCCACCGCGGCGGCAATCTGCTTGGGCAAGGGCAGGCGGATGTCACTGACCAGGTGCACGGCGACCGGGCTGTCCTTGAGCAACTGCCAGTCCAGCGGTGTCACCAGCAAGCGTTTGAGCACCGGTTCGTGCTGCACGTCCTTGATCAGCAGGTCGCAGCCCAAGCGTTCGATGCGCTCGAGCACGCTGGCCAACGGATCGCGGGTCAGCAGCAGTTCGGTCGACACATCCAGGCCGGCGTCGGCCATCTGCTCGGCTTCATCGGCCAGCCACTGGCGATTGTCGCTGAGCAGCCGTTCACGCTCCCGGCCATCGCTCATCAAACCGAAAGTGTCGACATCGTCGACGAATACGTTGATATCGAGTAGCGCACCGCTTGACTCTGCCAACGCCGCCGCGCGTTGTAGAGCCGGCGTGTGGCGCATCTGCGGGCCGAGCATGACGAACAAACGCTTGAACTGGCTCATCTCACACCTCCGCGTGTGGAAGCCCCCCGGTTCATGCCTGGTGATCTGGCCCTGTTCAGTCTAGACCCACGTAGGCACCCTTGGGCGCCGCTTCGCTTGCGCTTGCCTCAGACGGAGCCTGGGTGTCAGCGGCCTCTTTCCACCCGCCACCCAACGCCGCGTACAGATTCACCTCTGCCACCAACTGCGCCAGGCGGTCATTGATCAGCCCCTGCTGGGCACTGAACAACGAGCGCTGCGCGTCGAGAAAGGTCAGGCTGCTGTCCACGCCGATCCGGTAGCGGTGTTCAGCAAGGTTGTAGTAACGCTGGTTGGAGGCCACCAAGTCGCGTTGCGCCTGCAATTGCCGCTGGTAAGTCGCCCGCGCCGCCAAGCCGTCGGCCACTTCCTGAAAGGCGCTTTGGATTGCTTTTTCGTACTGCGCTACCTGAATGTCCTTCTGCAACTGGGCATAGTCCAGGCTGGCACGCAGGCTGCCAGCGGTGAAGATCGGCAGGTTGATCTGTGGCTGGAACAGCCAGGTCCCTGACCCTGCATCGAACAGCCCACTGAGCGCCGGGCTGGTACTGCCGGCATTGGCGGTCAGGCTGATGCTCGGGAAAAACGCCGCACGCGCGGCGCCAATATCGGCGTTGGCCGCACGCAGCTGGTATTCGGCCTGGAGGATGTCGGGGCGGCGTTGCAGCAGGTCTGACGGCAGCCCGGCTTGCAAACCGGCGATCTGTTCGTCGGCCAGCGGCAAGGCGCCGAGGCCGTCGGCCACAGGGGCGCCGACCAGTACCGTCAGTTGGTTGAGGTCTTGGGCGACTTGGCGTTTGTAACGGGCGACGGCCGCCCGGGTACTGTCGACGCTGGTCCGCGCCTGGATCTGGTCCAGGGCCGACACTGTGCCAGCGCGGCGCTGGTTGGCGGTCAGGCGCAGACTGCGCTCGTCTGCGGCCAGGGTTTCGTTGGCCAGCGTCAGCAGTTCCTGGTCGGCACGCCAGGTCAGGTACACGCTGGCGACACTGGCCACCAGGCTCAATTGGGTGCTGCGCCGGGCCTGGTCGCTGGCTAGGTAAGTCAACATCGCTTGGTCACTGAGGCTGCGCAGGCGACCGAACAGGTCCAGTTCATAAGCACTCACGCCTAGCGTCGCAGCAGTGGTGGAACTGATCATGCCCTGGTCGGTACCGGTCATGCGCCGCGGCAGGTACTGGCGTTGCCCCTGGCCATTGGCCGAGACCTTTGGCAACAGCTCGGCTCGCTGAATGCGGTATTGGGCGCGGTAGGCTTCGACATTGAGCGCCGCGCTGCGCAGGTCGCGGTTATTGGCCAGGGCGCTGTCGATCAGTTGGCGCAGGGCAGGGTCGTGGAACACCTGGCGCCAGTCCTCGATGGCCGGGTGCTTCTGCACATCGCCGGCGTAGGCCGGCCCTTGCGGGTACTGGAGGGAGACGGGTGTGTCCGGGCGCTGGTAGTCAGGGGCCAACGAACAGCCGCACAACAGCGCCGCGCACAGGATAAGGCTGGATCGGGGCATCAGAGGGTCTCGCAGAGTCAGGCGCCTGCCATCCACTTGGTCAAACCATGGCGGCCACTGACCCCCAGCTTGGCGGTGGCGCGCTTGAGGTAGGTTTCGATCGAGCTGTTCTTCACGTTAAGCCGCTGCGCCATTTCTGGCACCGTGCCGCCCGTCAGCAGGCCCAGGCAGACCTCCTGCTCACGCGTCGAAAGCCGCACGGCTTCTTGCACCAGCCGTTCGCCAAAGGAGTGGCGTAACGCGCCCGCCTGCAAATCGCACAGCGGCGAGCCGGCCTGCCGCGCGGCCCCTTGGTTGAGCAACTGGCCGTGGTGCTCGACCAGGGGCAGCAAGGTGTCGGACAGGCTTTTCAACTGCGACAACTCACTCAACGAAAAGCCCCGCTGGCTGGGCAGGCGGTGAAAGCAGATGACCCAGCGCCGGGCACCGCTGCAAGACACCAAGTTGCACTGGTGGGCGCTGTGGCGCGGGTGGTCGGTGTCCGGAGGGGCCTTGAACTCGATCAGCAGCGGGTCCTTCATCTGCATGATGCTCTGCAGCAGTGGGTGGCGCAGAGGGTCGACGCCGGGCAGTTCAGGTGCAGGGCCGGCGCTGCCGAGTACCCTGATGCGGCTGATGCTGGCGCCGTGTGGGTCGAGGGTCCATTCGCTGAGGTCGAGCCTGTGGATCGGCACTTGGGCATCGACCAGGTGCAACATCTGTTCGGCAAAGCCCTCGGCGCCGGTACTGGCGATCAGCTCGCCAAGTTGCAGATACAGCTGGGGGTCGGGGCGGTGTTCGAGGCTGTCGGTCAGCTTCATAGCGTTGTCATCCTTGATCCAAAGCGTTACGGCGGGTGGTGTCGCTGGCGAGTCCTCCGGGTGGCGAGTGGTTTGTGGCGGTATTCAAGCCCGGCCTGGGGGCCGCGTCTGTAATGGAAAACAGGGACAGAAAGTGCCACCGATTACGGATCAGTGGGGCAGGGCACTTACAGGCGAGACGCTGCACATGAACGGATCAGCCAGCCAATTGACGTCAGAAGCGTGGCGATCAAGGCCTGATCACGACCGATGGCCCCTTCCGTAGGCCAAACCGGGCAGCCGCTGTGGCAAATCTCCTACATGTTTTTCAGCAGCCATCGACAGGCCCGGTGCGTGTCCGGGTTTCGGGGGCCATACAGCCTGAAGGTAGGGTGCTTGAATCCGCGGATGATCAACCAGAAGGACCTGCCGAACCATGCCTGCCGCCCAAACCTTTGCCCTGACCGTTGCCCAGCGCGACATCTGGCTGGACCAGATCAGCCACGGCGACTCGCCGCTGTACAACATCGGCGCGTACGTCGAACTGGCCGGCGGGGTGGATGCCGAGCGGCTAAACCGGGCACTGGCGCACCTGGTCGCCCAGCATGATGGCCTGCGCACTGTGCTGGTGACGCACGCGGGCCAGGGTGGGGTAGCCCGCCAGTACTTTGCCGAGGCCCTCGATGTGCAGCTGGTGCAGCAAGATGTCCGCAGCGCGGATGACCCGTTCGGCGCTGCCCAAGGCCTGTTGCAAACACAGATGCAGACACCGTACCGCCTGGATGCCAGCCCATTGTGGGGGGCGACATTGATCCGCCTGGGCGAGCAGCGGTACCTGTTTGCCGTGCAGGCCCATCACCTGATTCTCGATGGCTGGGGCGTGGATCAGTGGTTCAAGCAGATCGCCGACCACTACCGCCTGCTTGAACAAGGGCTGGCATTGCCAGACAGCGCCCCGTCTTACCGCGCGTTCATCGAGGACGATGCCCAGTACCAGGGTTCGCCACGCCATGACCGCGACCGCGATTACTGGCTGGCCAAGTACCAGCAGCTACCCGATGCCTTGCTGGCACCCCGCGAGCGCAATGCGCAGCACGTGTCGCCGCCCAGTGCGGTACTCGAACAGCCCTTCGATACCCGCTTGCTGGCACGTATGCGGGCCCTCGGCACCACGCTGCAGGCCTCGCCCTTCCATGTGCTGCTGGCGGCGTTGCATGTGTGCAGCGCACGTACCTGGCAGCGTGACGAGTGGGTGGTCGGCCTGCCGGTGCGCAACCGTGGCAACGCCCAGTTCAAGTCGACCCTGGGGCTGTTTACCCAAGTCAGCGCGCTGCGCATGGACTTTGGCCGTGAACGCTCGTTTAGCGCGCTGGTACACGGGATCCGCGATGCGCTCAAGCAAGACTTTCGCCATCAGCGTTTCGCCCTCAGCGAACTCAACCGCAGCCTCGGCGCATTGCGTGAAGAACGGCCTCAACTGTTCGAGCTGATGGTGTCATTCGAGGAGGATGGCAACGACCTACGCTTCGGTGACGTGCCCGGCCACACGGTGATGGTCTGCAATGGCCACGAGCCCACGCCCCTGAGCATCCACCTGCGTTGCAACAGCCAACGCGACAGCGCGTGCCTGCACCTGGTGCACAACCGCGCCTGGTTCAGCGAAGAGGACGTTACGGCGTTGGCCGAGCGCTTGCTGCATGTGCTGGAGCAAGGCCTGGAGCAGCCCGAACAAAGTATCGCGGCGTTCGACCTGCTGACCGCCCGCGAGCACGCCCGCCTGCGGCAGTGGAATGCGATGGCGCAAGCAGCGCCTGAACAGGCTGAGGCGTTGATCCATCGTCGTATCCAAGCCCAGGCCAACGCCACGCCACACGCCGTGGCGGCGCTGCACGACGGCCAGCGCCTGAGCTATGGCGAACTCGACCGGCGTGCCGACGCGCTGGCCCGGCACCTGGCAGCCCTTGGCGCCAAGCCTGACCAACGGGTAGCGGTGGTCGCCCAGCGCGGCCTGGACACCTTGGTCGGCCTGCTGGCTGTGCTCAAGGCCGGGGCCGCTTACGTGCCGATCGACCCAGCCCACCCGCAGGAGCGCCTGGCCTATCTGCTGCAAGACAGCGCGCCAGCCGTGGTGCTGACCCAGTCGCGGCTGCTCGGCCGCCTTCCGCCCCATGGCCTGCCACAGATCGTGTTGGACCGCTGGAACTGGAACACGGCAACCGCCGCAATGCCAGCGCCTGTGCAGCCGCAAGCGAGCGACCTGGCCTATGTCATCTACACCTCTGGCTCCACCGGCCAGCCAAAGGGCGTGATGGTCGAGCACCACATGCTGGCCAACCTGGTCGACTGGCACTGCAGTGCCTTCAACTTGGGCCCCGGGCGCCACCAGTCGAGCCTGGCCGGCTTCGGCTTTGACGCCATGGCTTGGGAGGTGTGGCCCGCGCTGTGCAGTGGCGCTACTTTGCACCTGGCACCGGTGCGTGATGGTGCTGAAGACATCGAAGCCTTGCTCAGTTGGTGGCGCGCCCAGCCGCTGGATGTCAGCTTCCTGCCCACCCCGGTGGCCGAGCATGCCTTCGCCCAGGGCGAGCTGCACCCGACCTTGCAGACCCTGCTGATTGGCGGCGACCGCCTGCGGCGCCTGGCCCGCGAGCGGCGCTATCGGGTCATCAACAACTATGGCCCCACCGAAACCACGGTGGTGGCGACGTCGGGCGAAGTAAACGCCGGCGGCCCGCTCCATATCGGCCGCCCGGTGGCCAACACCCAGGTGTACGTCCTCGATGAGCAGTGCCGTCTACTGCCGATCGGCGCCCCAGGCGAATTGTATGTGGGCGGCAAGGGGGTGGCCCGGGGTTACCTCAACCGGCCGCAGATGACCGCCGAGCGTTTTCTCGACGACCCGTTCAGTGCGCTGCCAGGGGCACGCATGTACCGCACGGGCGACCTGGTGCGCTGGCTGCCCGATGGCACGCTGGAGTACCTCGGGCGCAATGACGACCAGGTGAAAATCCGCGGTGTGCGGGTTGAACTGGCCGAAATCGAAGCTGCCCTGGCCAGCCATGCGGCGGTGCGCGAGTGTGTGGTGATGCTGCGCGAAGGCCAGTTGCAGGCTTGGTTCATTGGCGAGGCGGCGGTGGAGCCCAGGGCGCTGCATGACCACTTGCGCGAACGCCTGCCAGTCGCTTTGTTGCCGGTGGCCTATGTCAACTTGGCCAGTTGGCCATTGACTGCCAATGGCAAACTCGACCGCCGTGCCTTGCCGACAGCGGACGAAGCCGCCAAGGTGCGTCGCGAGCACGAGGCGCCGATCGGCGACGTCGAGCAACGCCTGGCCTTGCTGTGGGCCGAATTGCTGCAGGTCGAGCGGGTAGGGCGCCAGGACCACTTCTTCGAGCTGGGCGGCCACTCGCTGCTGGCCGTGCAACTGATCGAGCGCATGCGCCAGCAGGGCCTGCAAGCCGATGTACAGGTACTGTTCGGCCAATCGACCCTGGCCAGTCTTGCGGCCAGCGTAGTGGTCGGCGAAGCCGCGCGCGTGCCGGCCAACCGGGTTCCGCTAGGGTGCCAGCACATCACGCCGGGCATGCTCACCCTCAGCGACCTCTCGCAGGTTGATATCGACCGCATCGTTGCCACGGTGCCGGGCGGCGCAGGCAACGTGCAGGAAATTTATCCGCTGGCGCCCCTGCAACAAGGCCTGCTTTACCACCACGTCACCGATGCTCGCGACCCGTACCAGCAGCAGGCGTTGTTTACCTTTGCCAGCCGCATGCAGTTAGAGGCCTTCACCGAAGCGCTGCAGCAGGTGATAGACCGTCACGACATCTTGCGCACCAGCCTGGCCTGGGAGGGGCTTGAACAGCCCCAGCAGGTGGTCTGGCGCCAGGCCCTTCTGACGGTCGACAACTGGGTGGGGGAGGCACACGCAGGCAACATTGCCGGGCAAATGCGCAGCCAGTTCGACCCCCAGCAACGGCCCTTGGACCTGCGCCAGGCACCAATGATGGCGCTGGCCTGCGCCGAGGATGCCCAGCACGGGCGTTGGTTGGGCTTGCTGCGCTTCCACCACTTGGTCAACGATGCCGTTTCGCTGCAGGTGCTGTTGGGCGAGCTGGACGCCTTCATGGCGAGGCGCGGCGAGCCGTTGCCGGCACCTGTGCCATATCGTGACTACGTGGCGCTAAGCGCTGCCCCCGAGCGTCAGGCTCGGCACGAAGCCTTCTTCCGCGAGCAACTGGCTGGCGTCGAACCGCCAGCGCCGATTGCCGGGCTGGGTGGCGAGCCGGTCGACGAGGGTGACCTGCACAGCCACAGCCAGGTGATCGATGCGCCGCTGGCAGGCCTGTTGCGCGCTCAGGCCCGGCACCATGGCGCGAGCCTGGCCAGCCTGCTGCACCTGGCCTGGGCCCAGGTGCTTGGCGCCCTCGGAGGGCGTGATGAGGTCACCCTGGGCACCGTGTTGCTGGGCCGCAGCATGGCTGGCAACGGGGCTGATCGTGCCCTGGGCATGTTCATCAACAGCGTGCCCTTGCGGGTAGGCCTGGCGAATCGCTCGGTCGACCAGGCGCTGAGCGAGACCCACGCGCGGCTGGCCGCCTTGCTTGGCCATGAAGATGCGCCGCTGATCCTCGCCCAGCAGTGCAGTGGCTTGCCCGCCGGCACGCCGCTGTTCAACAGCCTGATCAACTACCGCCAAGGGGCAGTAATGCTCGGTCAGGTATTGCCGGGCGTAGAGCTGGCCGAAGCCAGTGAAGTACACAGCCATGGCCTGGTCCTCACGGTGGACGACCATGCCGACGGGCTACAGTTCGCCCTGCGCGCGCCGCGTGCGATTGGCGCGCAGCGGGTGCTGAACTACCTGTTGACCACCTTGCGCCAACTGGGTAATGCCCTGGCCGAGCGCCGCAGCACGCGCTTGGATGCACTGTGCGCGGTGCCAGACGGCGAGCTGCACCGCTTGCTGCAGGGTTTCAACGCCACCGAAGACCCGCAAAGCCCGGTCAGGCAGACCTTGCCGGCGCTGTTTCAGGCCCAGGTGCGGCGTACACCCCACGCCATCGCGCTGCAGGCTGAGGACGGCTGCCTCGATTACCTGGCCCTCAACGCCCAGGCCAACCGCCTGGCCCACCACCTGATCGCCCTGGGTGTTAAGCCCGACGCGCGGGTGGCGGTTTGTGTCGAACGTGGCGTTGCACTGATGGTCGCCTTGCTGGGCGTGCTCAAGGCCGGCGGCGCCTACGTGCCACTCGACCCCGCTTACCCGGCCGAGCGGCTGCGCTTCATGTTGGAAGACAGCACGCCGTCGGTGGTGCTGGTGCACGGCGCTACCCTGGGCCTGTTCGAGCCAATGCCAGGCCCTGTGCTTGACCTTGACCGTGGCGATTGGCACACCTGCTCGGCAGCCGACCCACAAGTGCCGGGCCTGGGCCCGAGGCAGTTGGCCTATGTGATGTACACCTCGGGCTCCACCGGCACCCCGAAGGGGGTGATGGTCGAGCACCGTGGCCTGTGCAACCTGATGCACTGGGGTTCGCGCATCTGCCCGCCACGCCCGGGCGATGCCTTGCTGCAACGGGCGCCGTTCACCTTCGACGGTTCGGTCTGGGAGCTGTTCTGGCCGCTGACCGCCGGCTTGCGCCTGGTCCTGGCGCGCCCTGACGGGCACCGTGACCCGGCGTACCTGGTGCAGTTGGTGCAGGCCAGGCAGGTGACCACGATCAAATTCGTCCCGGCGCTGCTGCATCAGTTTTTGGAAGAGCCGGGTGTTGAGCGTTGCACTAGCCTGACGGACATCTTCTGCGGCGGCGGTGAACTGACATTGGCGCTGGTACAACGCCTGCGCGAATGTCTGCCCACGGTGCGCCTGCACAACGTCTATGGCCCTACCGAAGCGACAGTCGACAGCACCGCCTGGACCCTGCAGCCCCACGAACCGCTGCCATTGATCGCGCCGCCGATTGGCCGGCCGATCGCCAATACCCGCCTGTATGTGCTCGATGCGCATGACCGCCCGGTGCCACTCGGCGCGGTGGGCCAGTTGCACATTGGCGGCGTCGGCGTGGCCCGCGGCTACCTCGGGTTGCCGGCATTGCAGGCTGAGCGCTTCATCGCCAGCCCGTTCGTCGAGGGCGACCGCCTGTACCGCACCGGCGACTTGGTGCGCTACCGCCTGGACGGTGAGCTGGACTTTGTCGGCCGCAACGATTTCCAGGTCAAGCTGCGTGGGTTGCGGGTCGAGCTGGGGGAAATCGAAGCGTCGCTGACGGCGCATCCGGCCATTGGGCAGGCCGTGGTGCTGATGCGCGAAGAGCGCCTGGTGGCCTACTTCACCTGCCGCGAGGGGAGCAGCGCACCCGCGCTTGAGGTGCTGCGCAGCCACGTGCTGGCGCGCATGCCCGACTACATGGTGCCGCAGGCGTTCGTGGCCCTGGCCGAGCTGCCGTTGAGCAACAACGGCAAGGTCGACCGCCAGGCCTTGCCAGCGCCCGGGGCCGAGTCGGTGATCAGCCGCCAGTACCATGCCCCGCGTGGCGAGCTGGAAACCGCGCTGGCCGAGATCTGGACCGATGTGCTGAAGATCGAGCAGGTTGGGCGTGACGACAACTTCTTCGAACTGGGCGGCCACTCGCTGCTGGCGGTCAGCCTGGTGGCACGCATGCGCCAGGCCGGGTTGCATGTGGATGCCCGCACCTTGTTCAGCCAGCCGACCCTGGCTGCGCTGGCCGCCAGCACCCGCCTCGAGCAGGTCGAGGTGGTGATACCGCAGACCACCATTCCCAGCCTGGGTAAACGCAGGCGCATCTAAGATCGCCGGGGCCGCGTTGCGGCCCATCGCCGGCAAGCCAGCTCCTACAGGGGCCTCACAAGGTCTGAGCCTGCGCAGATACCTGTGGGAGCGGGCTTGCCCCGCGAAGAGGCCGGAACAAGCACCACAAGACAGTTCATCCCACAGGTACCCCTCGGGCCTCAAGGCATAACGATACCTGTGGGAGCCATCTTGCCGGCGATCGCTATCCGAAATTGTCCCCGCTTCCCATGTCAGACCGACCGGTCACGATCCCGTAGCGTGTCCACGATTCCCATTCCAGGCAAAGCAGGATGCTTACCGATGCACTTCAGCGAACTGATGGCTGCTCTTTCCACCCGTGCGATCCGACTCCAGCGTGAAGACCAGGACCTGATCGTCCTCGGCGATGACGATACCCTGGACGACAGCTTGTGGGAGGCGTTGTCACGGCACAAGCCGGCGTTGCTGGAGATGCTCGCCGAACGCGATGACGACTGGCTCAGCCCGGCCTTCCGCATAACCCCCGACATGCTGCCGCTGGTCACGCTGGATCAGGAAGCCATCGACCGCATCGTCGCCAGCGTGCCGGGCGGCGCAGCCAACGTTCAGGACATCTACCCGTTGGCCCCGCTGCAGCAGGGCATGCTGTACCACCACCTGTCCGCCACCGAGGGCGACCCGTACCTGTCGCAGGTGCAACTGCGCTTCGCCAGCAAAACCCACCTGGAAGCCTTCGCCGAGGCGCTGCAGTGGGTGATCCAGCGCCATGACATCCTGCGCACCGCACTGCACTGGGAATACCTCGACCAACCGGTGCAGGTGGTCTGGCATGAAGCGACGCTGGTCCGCGAAGCCGTGCCAGTCGCTGGCAGCACAGCCCTCGCCGAGCTGTGCGCGCGCTTCGACCCGCGCCAGTATCGTCTCGACCTGCGCCAGGCACCGCTGATGCAGCTGATGCACGCGCAAGGCGAGGGCACTACGTGGGTGGCGCTGCTGATGTTCCACCACGTGGTGATGGACCACACCGCCTTGGATATCGTGCGCCGTGAAATCCAGGCGCACATCGCCGGCCAGTCCGACCGACTGGCGGCCCCCATGCCGTTTCGCAATGTGCTGGCCGCCGCTCGCCAGGCACTGGATGAGGACGCCCATGAGCGCTTCTTCCGCGAGATGCTGGGCGACATCGATGAGCCCACGCTTGCCTTCGCCCTGCAGGACAAAGGTGATGTGCAACTGGAGCAAGCACGCCTGACCCTGCCGCCTACGCTCAGCCAGCGCCTGCGCAGCCAGGCCCGGCAACTCGGCGTGAGCCCGGCAAGCGTGTTGCACCTGGGCTTTGGCCGGTTGATCGGGCAACTGTCGGGCCGCCAGCAGGTGGTGTTCGGCAGCGTGCTGCTGGGCCGCATGACCACCGGCGACGGCAGCGAGCAGGCGCTGGGGATGTTCATCAACAGCCTGCCGTTGCGCATCGACCTGGGCCCAACCAGCGTGCGTGACGCCCTGCTGGCCACCCACCGACGGCTCAGCGCCTTGCTCGGCCACGAACAAGCATCGCTGGCCCTGGCCCAGCGCTGCAGCGGTGTGGCCGCGCCGGCGCCGCTGTTCAATAGTCTGCTCAACTACCGGCACAGTGACGCCGGTGATGCCGCCGAGATCATCCCGGTGGCTGCTGGCATCGATATCGTCGACGCCGAGGAACGTACCGATTACCCGCTGACTGTCAGCGTCGACGACCTGGGCGACGCGCTGCGCCTGACCGTGCAGAGCCTGCCGGCGTGGAGCGCGTCACGCCTGTGCGCGCAGTTCGAACAGGTATTGGCAAGCCTGGTCGACGCCCTGGAACACACCCCCACGGCAGCGCTGCAAGGGTTGCAGGTATTGCCGCCTGCCGAGCGTGATCAGGTGCTGCAACAGTTCAACCACACCGCCCAGCTTTATCCGCAGGGGCAGACCGTACACGCCATGGTCGAGGCCCGCGCCGCCACCGCGCCAGCAGCGGTTGCGCTGTTGCAGGATGGCCAGGCGCTGCGTTACGACGAACTCAACCGCCGTGCCAACCAACTGGCTCACCAGCTGATCGAACGCGGCGTTCAGGTGGGGGACCGCGTGGCCCTGTGCCTGCCGCGCAACAGTGGGCGCGTGGTTGCGTTGCTGGCAGTGCTTAAAGCGGGCGCGGCCTATGTGCCGGTGGACCCGGCGTACCCAGCAGAGCGCATTGCCTACCTGCTGGCTGACAGTGCCCCGGCACTGGTCGTGAGCGAGACTGCGGTAAATGGGCTGCCGGCCGAGGTGCCGCGCCTGGACCTGGACCACATCAGCACCTGTACTGCGCACGACAGCAACCCACAGCGACCTGGGCTGGACGCGCAGCAACTGGCCTATGTGGTCTACACCTCCGGCTCCACCGGCCAGCCCAAGGGGGTGATGATCGAGCACCACACGCTCGCCAACCTGATGCATTGGCACTGCCAGGCCTTTGCGCTGGACGCGGATGCGCACACGTCAAGCGTGGCAGGTTTCGGGTTTGACGCCATGGCCTGGGAGGTCTGGCCAGCCTTGTGCGCCGGGGCCACGCTGCACCTGCCACCCGCGCACATCGCCAACGAGCATGTCGATGAGTTGCTCGACTGGTGGCTGTTGCAGCCACTGAAGGTCAGCTTCCTGCCCACCCCGGTAGCGGAGCAAGCCCTGCGTCGCGAACACCAGCACCCGACCCTGCGCACCTTGTTGGTGGGCGGGGACCGCCTGCGCCAGTTCGAGCGAGCGCCAGGCTTTACCCTGATCAACAACTACGGGCCGACCGAAACCACTGTTGTCGCCACCTCTGGGCAGGTCTTGCCCAACGGCGCACTGCACATCGGCCGGCCCATCGCCAATACCCGTGTCTATGTACTGGACGAAGGCTTGCAGCCAGTCCCGGTTGGCGTCGCGGGTGAGCTGTTCATCGGCGGCGTGCAAGTGGCGCGGGGCTACTTCAATCGCCCGGCGTTGACCGAACAGGCTTTTCTTGTCGACCCGTTCAGCGAGCAGCCCAACGCACGCATGTACCGCAGCGGTGATCGGGTGCGCTGGAATGCCGACGGCACCCTCGACTACCTCGGCCGCAACGACGACCAGGTGAAGATCCGCGGTGTGCGGGTTGAGCTGGGTGAAATCGAGGCCACCCTCGCGGCGCAGCCGGGTATCGACGCCGCCGTGGTGCTGGTGCGGGGCGAGCGTTTGCTGGCCTGGTTTACCGAGACCGCCCCTGTCGCCCTCGATGCCTTGCGCCAGGCCCTGCAGGCCCGCTTGCCGGCGCACATGGTGCCGCTGGCGTTCGTGCGCCTCGATGAGCTGCCGCTGACCAGCCATGGCAAACTCGACCGCCGTGCGCTGCCTGACCCAGAGACCTCGCAGTTGTTCGGCCAGGCCTACGAAGCGCCCACGGGCGAAACCGAAGCGACGATGGCGGCGATCTGGGCCGATGTGCTGGGTGTGCAGCGGGTAGGGCGCCATGACAACTTCTTCGAACTGGGCGGCCACTCGCTGCTGGCGGTGACGTTGGTCGAGCGCTTGCGCAAGGCTGGCCTGCTGATCGATGTACGGGTGCTGTTCGCCCAACCGACCCTGGCTGCCCTGGCCGGCGCGGCGGGCATCGGCCACGAAGTGAAGGTGCCGGCCAACCGGGTGCCCGCGCAGGCCCAACGCATCACGCCGAGCATGCTCAGCCTGATCGACCTGGACCAGGCAGTCATCGACGACATCGTTGCAACGGTGCCGGGTGGCGCCGCCAATGTGCAGGAAATCTACCCGCTGGCCCCGCTGCAGGAAGGCATTCTCTACCACCACCTGAGCGCCGAGCAGGGCGACCCCTACCTGCTGCAGACCCGTCTGGCCTTCGACAGTGTCGAGCGCTTGCTGGCCTGGGCCGGTGCGCTGCAACAGGTCATCGATCGCCACGATATCCTGCGCACCGCCGTGCTTTGGCAAGGGCTGGCGCAGCCGCTGCAGGTGGTTTGGCGCAAGGCCGAGTTGGTGGTCAGCGAAATCGACGACCTGGCCGATGACGATGGCCTGGCGCGGGTCGAACAGTTGCATGCCCGGTTCGATGCGCGGCACCACCGGTTGGACCTGACCCAGGCGCCATTGACCCGCCTGTATTACAGCCTGGACCCTGCCAACCAGCAGGTGGTGGCGATTCTGCTGTTCCATCACCTGACCCTCGACCACACGGCCATGGACGTGGTCGCCCGCGAGATGGGCGCCTTGCTGTTCGGCCAGGGGCACACACTGCCGGCAGCGGTGCCATACCGCAATTACGTGGCCCAGGCTCGCCTGGGTGACCAGGCGGGCCACGAGGCGTTCTTCCGCGAGATGCTGGCGGATGTCGAAGAACCGACCTTGCCACTGGGCTATGCCGATGTGCAGGGCGATGGCCGCGGCATCGAAACGGCGTTCCAGGCACTGGACGGCGAAGTTGCCCATGGTTTGCGCACCCAGGCGCGGCAACTGGGCGTCAGTGCCGCCAGCCTCATGCACCTGGCCTGGGCGCGCGTACTGGGCGTGCTGGCCAACCGCGATGATGTGGTGTTTGGCACGGTACTGATGGGCCGCCTGCAGGGCGGCGAGGGCGCCGACCGGGCATTGGGGATGTTCATCAACACCCTGCCGCTGCGGGTGGACACCACGCTGGCCGTGCGTGCCGCCGTGCGCGCCACCCACCGCAACCTCTCGGCCTTGCTGGGCCATGAGCACGCGCCGCTGGCCTTGGCCCAGCGCTGCAGTGGCGTGGCCGCGTCCGCGCCGCTGTTCAGTGCCTTGCTCAACTATCGGCACAGCGCCGACGCGGCCGCCGGCGAGGCAATCTGGGAGGGTGTGCGCCTGCTCGGTGGCGAGGAGCGCAGTAACTACCCGCTGACCCTCAGCGTCAATGACCTGGGTGAAGGTTTCACCTTCAGTGTGCTGGCTATCGCAGGGATGGGTGCGGCACGGGTCGCCGCCTGGATGGTCAATGCCGTCACCCAGCTGCTGCAAGCATTGCAGCAAGGGCAGGAGGCGCGGGTCGACAGCTTGTCGATCTTGAGCGACGAAGCGCGCCAACAGCTGCTGGGCAGTTTCAACGCCACCGCACAGCACTACCCGCAAGGGCTGACGGTGCACGCGCTGGTGGAGGCCCGAGCAGCCGAGACCCCGGATGCCACGGCCGTGAGCCAGGATGGCCAGGCACTCAGCTATGGTGACCTGAACCTGCGGGCCAACCGCCTGGCGCATCAGTTGATCGCACGCGGCGTGCGCGGCGGTGACCGCGTCGCATTGTGCGTGGGCCGCAGCGCCGAACGGGTAATCGGCCTGCTGGCTGTGCTCAAGGCCGGCGCCGCCTATGTGCCGGTCGACCCGGGCTATCCTGCCGAACGCATTGCCTACCTGCTGGCCGACAGCGTGCCCGCCCTGGTGCTGAGCGAAACGGGCATTGCCGGCCTGCCTGCTGACATACCCCGCCTGAACCTCGACCAGGCCGCCGCCGATGATGCCCTGGACAGCAACCCGCACGTACCTGGGCTGGATGCGCACCACTTGGCCTACCTGGTCTACACCTCCGGCTCCACTGGCCAGCCCAAGGGCGTGATGATCGAACACCACACCCTGGCCAACCTGGTGCACTGGCACTGCAAGGCCTTTGCACTGGAGGCCGGTGTGCGTACCTCGAGCGTCGCAGGCTTTGGCTTCGACGCCATGGCCTGGGAAGTATGGCCGGCGCTGTGTGCCGGTGCCACGCTGCACTTGCCACCTGCGCACATCGGCAATGAACATGTGGATGAACTGCTCGACTGGTGGCTCGAGCAGCCGCTGGCGGTCAGTTTCTTGCCCACGCCGGTGGCCGAACAGGCGCTGCGCCGCGAACGGCAACACCCGACCTTGCGCACCTTGCTGATCGGTGGCGACCGTCTGCGACAGTTCGACCGCGATCCAGGCTTCGCCTTGGTCAACAACTATGGGCCGACCGAGACCACGGTGGTCGCTACCTCTGGCCAGGTCTTGCCGGGCGCGGCGTTGCACATTGGCAAGCCCATCGCCAATACCCGTGTCTATGTGCTCGATGCCCATCGCCAAGCGGTGCCCGTGGGCGTCGTGGGCGAGCTGTACATCGGCGGCGCGCAGGTAGCGCGGGGCTATTTCAATCGCCCTGAACTGACCGAAGAGCGCTTCCTCGCCGACCCGTTCAGCCGCAAGCCTGGCGCGCGCATGTACCGCAGTGGCGACCTGGTGCGCTGGAACGCCGATGGCACGCTGGACTACCTCGGCCGCAATGACGACCAGGTGAAGATCCGCGGCGTGCGCGTGGAGTTGGGTGAAATCGAGGCGGCGCTGACGGCCCAGGCCGGTATTGCCGATGCCGTGGTATTGGTGCGCGGCGAGCGCCTGGTGGCCTGGTTCACCGAACAGGTGCCGGTGGCGGTCGAGGCTTTGCGTCAGGCGCTGCAGGCCAGCTTGCCGGGGCACATGGTGCCGCAGGCGCTCATCCGCCTGGACCAATGGCCGTTGACCAGCCATGGCAAGCTGGACCGCCGGGCGCTGCCTGAGCCGGACGCGGCCCAACTGATCAGCCAGGGCTATGAAGCCCCTGCCAGCGAGACCGAAGCGGCCATGGCCAGCGTCTGGGCCGACGTGCTGGGCGTGGAACGGGTAGGGCGGCACGACAACTTCTTCGAGCTGGGCGGCCACTCGCTGCTGGCTGTGACCCTGATCGAACGCTTGCGCCAACAGGGCCTGCAGACCGACGTGCGGGTGCTGTTCGGCCAGCCCACCGTGGCTGCACTGGCTGCCGCGCTGGGCAACGGTCGCCAGGTCAGCGTGCCCGAGAACCGTATTCCAGCGGGCTGCACCCACATTACCCCCGCCATGCTGCCTTTGCTGACGTTGGACGCCAGTACCCTCGAGCGCATCGTCGCCACGGTGCCAGGTGGTGCTGCCAACGTGCAGGACATCTACCCGTTGGCACCGCTGCAGGAGGGCATTCTCTACCATCACCTGAGTGCCGCAGACGAAGACCCGTACCTGCTGCAGTGGCGCGTCGCATTCGACAGCCAAGCCCGCCTGCTGGCCTTCGCCCAGGCCTTGGACAAGGTCATCGCGCGCCACGATATCCTGCGTACCGCCGTGCTCTGGGACGGCCTGGTGCAGCCGGTGCAGGTGGTATGGCGCAGGGTGCCGGGCTCGGTGCTGGTCAATAGCAGCGAAGCCACCGGGCCTCTCGACCTGAGCCAAGCCCCACTGATCCGCCTGCTGCAGACCCCACAGCCAGGCACCGAAGGTCTGGAAGCCACCCTGCAGTTCCACCACATCGCCCTGGACCACACGGCCATGAAGGTGGTGCTGGAAGAAATCCGCGATCACCTGCGCGGCCAGCAGCCCAGCCAACCGGCCGTGCCGTACCGCAATTACGTGGCCCAGGCGCGCCTGGGCATCAGCGAGGCCGAGCACGAGGCGTTCTTCTGCGCCGAACTGGCCGACATCGGCGAACCGACCTTGCCCTATGGCCTGGCCGACCTGCAGGGCCAGGCCAGCGCCTTCGAGTTGGCCACGGTGCAACTGGCCCCTGAGCAATACCGGCGTCTGCGCAGCCAGGCCCAGCAGTTGGGCGTGAGCGCCGCCAGCGTGCTGCACCTGGCCTGGGCGCGGCTGGTGGCCGCCACCAGTGGCAACGACCGCGTAGTGTTCGGCACCGTGCTGTTGGGCCGCCTGCAAGGGGGCGCCGGCGCTGATCGGGGCCTGGGCATGTTCATCAATACCTTGCCACTGCGCCTGGACCTGCAAGGGCTAGGCGTGCGTGCAGGGGTGCGCCTGGCCCACCAGCGGCTGAGTGCGTTGCTGGTGCACGAGCACGCTTCGCTGGCCTTGGCCCAGCGTTGCAGCGGCGTGGCTGCGCCGACGCCGTTGTTCAGTGCCATGCTCAACTACCGGCATGGCGCCAGCCAGCCCGAGCAGCAAGCGCAACGCGAAGCCCTGGAAGGCATCCAGGCACTGCCCAGCGGCGGCCACGGCAACTACCCGCTAAGTGTCAACGTGGACGACCTGGGCGACGGCCTGCGGCTGACGTCCCAGGTCAGCGCCCAAGTGGGCGCGCAGCGTGTCTGCGACCAACTGCTGCAGGTGCTGCACGGGTTGCTGGATGCACTTGAGCACGCGCCTGACACGCCAGTGCAGCAGTTACCGGTACTGACGCCTGATGAGCGCCGGCGACTGCTGGCCAATCCCCCGCAAACGCCTCACGACGTGGCGCAACCGCTGCACGGGCTGTTCGAGGCCCAGGTACGGCGCACGCCCACTGCCATCGCACTGGTCGCCGAGGAAGGCGAGCTGAGCTATCGCCAGCTCGATGAGCAAGCCAATCGGCTTGCCCATCATTTGATCGGCTTGGGCGTCAAACCGGATGATCGTGTAGCGATCTGCGTCGAGCGCGGGCTGTCGATGGTGGTCGGGTTGCTGGCCATCCTCAAGGCAGGCGGCGCCTATGTACCAGTCGACCCGGGTTACCCGGCTGAACGTATCCGCCACATGCTGAGCGACAGTGCGCCGCTGGCCGTGCTGGTGCACGGCGCTACCCGTGAGGTCGTACACGGCACCCCGGTGCAACTAATCGACCTCGATCAACCTTGCTGGGAAGCCCAGCCGATCAGCAACCCTCGCGTAGCCGCGCTGAACGCGAGCCACCTGGCGTACGTGATCTACACCTCCGGCTCCACAGGCCAACCCAAGGGGGTGATGGTCGAACACCGCAACGTGGTCAACCTGGTGCGCTGGAGCCAGCGCCTTTGCCAGGTGCCTGGCCCAGGCGCCGTGCTGCACAAAACCCCGGTCAGCTTCGATGCCTCGGTGTGGGAACTGTTCTGGCCGTTGTGCAGCGGCCTACGCCTGGTACTGGCGCGCCCGCACGGCCAGCGTGACCCGCACTACCTTGCGCAATTGATTGAGGCGCAGCAGGTCAGCGTGGTGCAATTCGTGCCGGCGTTGCTGCAGCAGTTCCTTGAAGCACCTGCCAGCGCTCGCTGCGCCAGCCTCAGCGATATCGTCTGCGGTGGCGGTGAGTTGACCCAGGCATTGGCCGCCCAGGTACGCGAGCGCCTGCCGGGTGTGCGCCTGCACAACGTATATGGCCCGACCGAGACCACCGTCGATTGCAGTGCCTGGACGCTGGAACCGGGCGCGGACCTGCCGCACGGGGCGTTGCCGATTGGTACCGCCATCGACAGTACCCGGCTGTATGTACTCGACCACTACGACCAACCCGTGCCGTGGGGCGTGGTCGGCCACCTGCATATCGGCGGCGCGGGCGTAGCGCGGGGTTACCTGGGTTTGCCCGAACAGCAGGCCGAACGCTTCATCGCCAGCCCCTTCGTTGACGGCGATCGCCTGTACCGCAGCGGTGACCTGGTGCGCCAGCGCGAGGATGGCAACCTGGTCTTCCTCGGCCGTAACGACCACCAGGTCAAAATCCGTGGCCTGCGCATCGAGCCGGGCGAGATCGAAGCCTGCCTGGTGCGTGTGCCCGGTGTGCGCGAGGCCGTGGTACTGGCTTACGATGCCCCGGCCAGTGGGCCGCGCCTGGTCGCCTACCTCACCGGTGAGCCACCCGAGGCGGACAGCCTGCGCCAGGCACTGCTGCACGACCTGCCGGAATACATGCTGCCGGCACAGTACATCCACCTCGACCAGCTGCCGTTGACGCCCAATGGCAAGCTCGACCGTAAAGCGCTGCCGGCGCCGGATGCCGCCTTGCATGAACGCCCCTACCAGGCGCCGCAGGGCCAGACCGAAACCCTGCTGGCCCAACTGTGGGCGCAACTGCTGGGCGTCGAGCACGTGGGCCGTCACGACAACTTCTTCGAGCTGGGTGGCCATTCGCTGCTGGCGGTAAGCCTGACCGCGCGGCTGCGCCTGGAAGGGCTGCAGGTCGATGTACGGACCCTGTTCGGCCAGCCTACCGTCGCGGCCCTGGCCGAGACCTTGGGGCGCAACCAGCAAGTGCTGGTACCTGAAAACCGCATCCCTGCCGGTTGCACCCACATCACCCCAGGCCTGCTGAGCCTGATCGACCTCGACCAACCCGCAATCGACCGCATCGTCGCGCGCGTGCCGGGCGGTGCGGCCAATGTGCAGGACATCTACCCGCTGGCTCCGCTGCAGGAAGGTATCCTTTACCATCACCTGAGCGCCGAGCACGATCCCTATGTGCTGTATTCCCGGCTGCGTTTTGACAACGGCGAACGTCTGCAAGCCTTCGCCAGCGCGCTGGACCAGGTCATCGCCCGCCACGACGTGCTGCGCACAGCAGTGCTATGGGACGGCCTGCCGCAGGCTGTGCAGGTGGTCTGGCGTCACGCACCGCTGCAGGTCCTGCGCGACGACGATGCGGCTACCGTTGGCCTGGACTTGAGCCAAGCGCCGCTGATTCGTCTGCTTCATCGCCAGGCACCGGGCAGCGGGTGCATCGAAGCCACCTTGCAGTTCCACCACATCGTCCTCGACCACACCGCCCTGGAGGTGGTCGGTGAGGAGTTGATTGGCTTCCTGCAGGGCACGCCGCCGGTCCAAACCCCCGTGCCGTATCGCAACTACGTGGCCCAGGCGCGCCTGGGTGTCAGCCAGGCCGAGCATGAGGTGTTCTTCCGCGAGCAGTTGGCGGATGTCGACGAGCCGACGTTGCCGTTCGGCCTTAGCGATGTGCAAGGCGATGGCCTTGGCATGCAAGAAGCCAAGCTGGCGCTGTCGGCCGAGCTGGCCGCAGGGCTGCGGCGCCAGGCACGGCACCTGGGCATCAGTGTCGCCAGCCTGTTCCACCTGGCTTGGGCGCGCCTGTTGGCCGCTGCCAGCGGCAAGGACCGCGTGGTGTTCGGCACGGTGTTGCTGGGGCGTTTGCAAGGCGGTGAGGGCGCCGAGCGGGCGCTCGGCATGTTCATCAATACCTTGCCGCTGCGGGTCGACCTGGGCGAGGTGAGCCTGCGCGAAGGGGCGCAGGCCGTGCATCAGCGCCTCAGTGCACTGCTGGCGCACGAACACGCGTCCTTGGCGTTGGCCCAGCGCTGCAGCGCTGTGGCTACACCGTTGCCGTTGTTCAGCGCCATGCTCAACTACCGCCATGGCGCAGAAGCCAGCGCCGAACAGCGGCAGGCGTGGCAAGGCATCGACGTGCTCGAAGGCCAAGAGCGCACCAACTACCCGTTGAGCCTGAACGTCGACGATTTGGGGGAGGGCTTCCGCCTGGTTGCCATGACCCCGGCCGACGTAGGCGCGGCGCGTATCTGTGGGCAGATGAACCAGGTGCTGGAGGCCATGGTCGAGGCGCTGGAGCAGACGCCGGCACTGCCGGTGCAGCGCCTGCCGGTGCTGGAAGCGCAGGAGCGTGAGCGTGTGCTGCTGGGCTTCAACGATACGGCGGTGGATTATGACCTTGAGCAGACCCTGCACGGGATGATCGAGGTGCAGGTGTTGCGTACGCCGGATGCGGTCGCGGTAAAAGCCGAAGAAGGCATACTGAGCTATCGCCAGCTGAATGAGCAGGCCAACCGCCTTGCGCATCACCTGATTGAACTCGGTGTTAAACCTGATGATCGGGTGGCGATCTGCGTCGAACGTGGGCTGTCGATGGTGGTTGGCCTGCTGGCCATCCTCAAGGCGGGTGGCGCGTATGTGCCGGTTGACCCCGATTACCCAGCTGAGCGCGTGCGGCATATGCTGAGCGACAGCGCGCCGGTGGCGGTGCTGGTGCACAGTGCTACCCGTCATGTATCGGATTCGGCCCAGGTTATCGACCTGGATCAGCCGACCTGGAGCGCCCAGCCGTCCAGCAACCCAGTTGTCACCGGCTTGACCCCGCGTCACCTTGCTTACGTGATCTACACCTCAGGCTCCACCGGCTTGCCAAAAGGCGTGATGAACGAGCATGCCGGCGTCGTCAATCGACTGCTTTGGATGCAAGACGCCTATAACCTCGGCGCTGACGACGTGGTCTTACAGAAGACTCCATTCAGCTTCGACGTGTCGGTGTGGGAGTTCCTCTGGCCGCTGCAAACCGGC